>Ga0209208_10003974_pt1 | contig 21068 bp, 10 predicted proteins | sample S1TSphfallax_3_FD_187694 | JGI IMG/M metagenome (GOLD analysis project Ga0209208, IMG submission 187694) | Host-associated microbial communities from peat moss isolated from Minnesota, USA - S1T2_Fd - Sphagnum fallax MG (SPAdes) (version 2) | ecosystem: Host-associated > Plants > Peat moss >...
TGATTAGCCTAGTAGTGGTGATTGTCAAGGGTTTAGGGTTTAGGGTTGGATTCCCTTTGTAAGGTTGTCCTTAAGGTACACTAGAAAAGAACCAGGTATGTTTTTATGCCATTTTCTTGACCATTTGGTTTCCATGTTCACAAATCCGTTTAAATGGGTTTTTGTTGGTTCTGAAAGGGTGGTTCGATTTCTCTACTCAAGTGTGTAAATACAAAATGTGCATTCGTGTGTGAATGTTGTGCATGTAATTTAGCATAATTAATCATACCGTTGGATGATGATTGGCTTGGGCACCAATGGTGTGTACGTTCATTTTATGAAAAGGAAGTCAAATTATCAATGTACAAAATACAAGGCCTTCATGGATTAGAAAGGCATTTTTGAAATACAAATATTTATGTCCATTAGGTAATCAATATTAATTACATAGTTAGGTACTAAATGTAATATAACAATTGGCGACATCACCGATGCACCATTTTGCATGCCATTCAAAGTTTGAAAGAATGGATTTGTTTCTAAATGATGTAATGCAAAATTCACACATGTTTATAAAAATAACTTTCTACATTCAATTGGTTTTGTTATGCATTGAAAGTTTTGTTTCACAAGTTATTTGAGATTTTGCCAATCTTTGATGCAATTGTTCATAATTCATAAACATGAAGTCATCACAAGCGTGGAACGTATTATGACAAGCAAAAATGCATGACATTTCCACAAGGCAACATGCTTAGGCATAATCCCAACATGCACAAAAGTGTGCCCAACAACACAAAGTGTGCAAACATGTACCACAAAATGATATTCCATTCACAACACAAAGAGTCTAGAAACATGAAAAGGAAGCTGAGCAGAAATTATGTTGCAAGGCTTTGCAGCATGCTTGAACCAATGTTGAAAGTAATGAATTGCATGACATTTATTTGTTAAAATTGGGGAAGTCATAAACCATGGTAGCTTCCACATAACCTTGCATAACACCCACCATCCAAAGAGGATTTCTAAACAATGTCTTGAATGCCCATTATAGATGAAAAGTGGATGATGATGATTAAGCTTAACTCATTATGGATAAAAACAAATGATGGTGGATAAATTTCATCCAAAATGGGATAAACGGTTGACATTCTATGACATAAAGCGCAAAAGAACTTGAGATCATGGGAAAGAAGTGAGAAAGATGATGGAATACATCATGATATCCACACACTGGAGGCCAAAAGAGATGAATTTTGGGAAATTGGTACTCCTTGTGTACCAATTGTGTAACAGTCTGTCCTATATCCAAAACAAAGAGTCGGTGGGTCTTTTGGTGTTTGTCATGATACAACCCACACTCCATATGTTTGATTATCACAACTAGCCTCCTCTGCAGCTTCAAACTTGTGGCCAGGCTGGTCAACATTTCATAGAACATATGGGTCCACTCATTCTGAAAAGCTTATTATACCTGTTGTTGCCCAATTCTTGAAGGAACACTACCTTCAAAGACATATTTCCACACAAATTATGACCAACTTCACAGAGGCTTTCTTGTTGAAATGTAGTAAATCGTACAATGGGATGACATAACAGTTGACTTTTCTGTACAGAAATATCTTTGCACCTCTTAGAGCAGTGTTGTGATTTCTGCTGTTGGCCATGTTCTCTCTCTGGAACCACAATGGGAACAAGGATTGCACTGTATTGGCAGTCACCTAATCGTCCTCTTCATGATCTGCCCCAAGAGGATCAACATCTGGATCTGTAAGAGGAACAAAAGGATCTCAGTCCCCAACATGCAGTCAAGGACCCAACATAGAAACAAATTCTCTTCATTGATATGATGAAAAACTAGCCATCTTGCAGAGTGTGCTCTTGTTGACTCTTCCAATCCATGTCCTATACTAGTTATCAAAGGCCATCCATCTCTGGGATACTAGGAGCACAACAGTGGATGTACATGAATTTACTGGTACCGAGTAGAATATAAGAAGAATCCAAATTTTCCTCCTAATTTTCACTATTGAATTAAACTTATCTTCTATCCATCACCTGCCTCTTGCAGTGTAAATGTTGTGTGTGTTACCATCTGCCTCTTGCAGTGTATTATTTTGGGTACAATGGACTTAAGCTAATCATTTTTCAAAAACAAACAAATGGTACATGAAGAGTGTGCCAAACAACAGGAGATGAAAATCAAGGATACCTGCACTCAAATCTACTTTGTAGCAGATAACTCAAATGGATGCCACCAGCTATTATTAGATGGTCAATGCCAGGCATATCTTTTAAAGGAGAAAATAACCTGTTGAACAAAGTCAGCATACCTTCTGAATCTGAGCTTTCTTGGCCATCTTCATCACTCATGTCAGCTACCTCTGTGTACTTGGGAGCAAAAAAGTTTGCTGCCGCTGCTCGTCTTCCTCTCGATTCAACAATGATATTGCTGGTGTCTATGCCTTCAAGGTCTTTAAGTTTTTCTTTGCGTTTCCTCACAGACCTGATCTCTGCAATGACATTAGACAGAAACCATGTTCACTTCTCATATTTTTAGAACATGCAAACTCTTAGGTGACAGTCCAGGGCCATGCATCTGTAGTCATAAAACACATCTAAAGATTACCTTCCTTTGATGCATGAACAGATAGGCCTTCACGATTTAGTATTGCTTCCAATTCTCTGATCAATATAGCCTCCTTTTCTGCCTCAGGAGCCTGCTTCACCTTCCTATATATGATCGGAGGCACCCTGCAACACCCATTTCCCAAGTGAAAAGTTGCAGGCTTCTTCAACTGCTGACTGTCAAATTGCCTACCAGACTTCTGGATACACTTCATGCTTATTACTGCTGTGCTGTGGCTTTGCTGCTAGACCAGTTCACTAAGTAACAAACTGATATTGTTCTCAGCTTGAACCTGCAGGTCCAACTAATTAAACTGTTGGCAGCTTTCTCAAATATTTTCACCAACCTAACAAACATCTGGCACATGGAAATCCAAAAGAGGTGCTGTACTTCAGAATACAGGAGCCAGAAAACATTGCAAGCACAAAGACATATTCAATCTAGCCTGATCTGTAATACTGAGACTGTTTTGCAGAAAAGAGCTAGTCAAAGGATGAAATTTCACTAGCTTAACAGATAAATAATATCACTGGAAAGGCTACATTGGGAAACTCATACAGGGATGGTCTACTCACGCCATGCCACAAGCTTTTATGATGTTTTTCATCTGCTCCACTTTCTTGCCATAGGTTGGCTTGACATCCACTGCCTTCTTTGTCTGCCCATTGATCCCCTCCACAATGTTAGTTTTCCACTAGTAAATTTCCCCTTCTGGAATAGCCTCACAAGGTGATTTACCCCTTGACCTAAACCCTCCCTGGGTGAATCAGATATCAGGACAGTTCCTTACTTTGAGGGTCTTCTTGAAGCTGGAGCCATCATCAGACTCATCAATCTCTGCAGCTGGTTCCTCATCATCAAGCTTCTTGTTGTCTTCACTCTCTCCACTCGAATTCTCATCGTCTGATGAAGAAACAACCTTCTGCCTTGATATCATCTTGCTCACTTTTTGCTTGTGTTTTGCCCCTCCCCTTCCTTCCTTGATTTCAACATCAGCTACCTTACCCTTTTTGGGCTTCTTCTCAGACATTTCAACACTGCCTAACTTTTCCATCCTTGGCTTTTTCTCAACCACATCAACATCAGCTACCTTTCGCTTCCTTGGCTTCACTTCAACTGTTTCAACATCAGGTACCTTTTCCTTCTTCTCAATCACAGCTTCTTCCTCCTCCTTGCTCATTAGCTGCATCAGAAACTGTATCATCAGTCCAGAAGTTTCCACAAAGAGAAGAAGGATGAACTTGCAAAGTGAAGGATGGGGAAGTGGCTGAGAAGAGTAAGGAATCCAGAAACTATCATCCCCACCCCAACAAATCATATCCTCAGTGGAAATATTCCAGAAAGATGAAGAAATCATTTGACCTGCACCACTAGGTAGCAATGGACAAAATAGGGTGTAGATCGAGAATCTGAGAACTGAACTATATCTACCACCTCACAGTTCCCACAAGTGATGAGAAAATATGGCTAGAAGCTTTACCTCATCCACAAGCTTCCTTATATACAGTTTATAAGGATCCAAAGCACCTTTGTTCAGTGCAAGGTCTTGTTCCAACTGACGCCGCACAAGGGAAAGAGTGAGAGACCTGAATGAATATGACAGCAGAAGAAGAAATCAGCCACTCCTGTGCAACCCTGAATCTTGTACTTACTACCCTTATGTACAAAGAGGTGCTATGATTGGCACCAGCATCACACACAGAAAATAATTCTGTGACATAACAATGAGTCAATGGCCATACTCTGCTTGGGATCTGAATTCAGAGGACCGTTGCTGAACTGCATTCAGTATCAATGCCTCCATGTCCACTTCATCATCTGAGGTCAAACCTTCAGCACCTTGCTTCTTCTCACTTCTGGCTCCATCTTCATCTCTCCCTTCTTCAACTCCAGCCTTAGTTGGAACATCATCCTTGTTACTGTTATTTCTATGTTCACTGACTTTCAATCTCTTATTAAGCTCCTGGCCATCCTTGCCACTTTCAACCTTAGGTTTTTCCTTTTCCAAACTTTTGAGCTCAATGTCAGGTTTCTCAACCTTGATGGTGGGACTCTCAGCCTTGTCAACCTTGTCAACCTTAATGTCAGCCTTCTCAGCCTTGACATTATCCTCCTCAATCTTGATGCCACTCTTCTCTAATTTTCGTTTCTTGGAAGTGTCTGGTGTGCTTGGCTGCTCTTTGGCAGGTCCATTCAAAACCTGTAAAGAATAGGGCTGCAATGTTAGTCTCACCTTGTTTCAACAAAAAGGTGCAAACGAGTCAGGCGTGCATTGGAAGCAAACAACACCAAGGTGAGCAAGTTACCTTGTCAACAAGCTGTTTGACTAAAGGCTTATGTGCATCGAGATGGTGTGGTTTTAGCTGCAAGTCTTTCTCTAATAACCGGCGAACACCGGGCAGTGTCAAAGTACTGAAGACCACATGCACAAGCAACAGACAAGGTGCCCACCACAAACCCCTTCCCCCAGTTCAGATCACAATGCAATATACATTCTGTGCAAAGTGATTACATACACCTTGCCATTTCAACTTCATACCAGGCTCCAAAACAATGATAGCTTCAAACCATGGAGAAAAAGACAGTAAGAAATGCACAAACCCTAATGCTTTGAACATTCACTGTTGCTAAATGCATAGCACTAGAAATTCCAACACTGGCGATGAACTAAGAAGAAAGAGAACAGCAAGCTTGGAAGGGAGAAATAGGAATGAACCAAGGAACAGATAGAGAATGTTCAAACCCTAATCGAACTCAGGAGCATGCTCCAGCTCCAAGAACACCTATGATGTGCATCCTTTGCTGTTTGCATCACGGAGAAAGGAAATGGCAAAGGACGAGGGAGGCGCAAACAGAACAAAGACTTACTCTGCTTGTTTGCGGAGGTCAGACGACCGGGCTTCAAGCGCGCGGCCGAGGGAACTCGGCAAGTCTGACACGGATTCGTCTTCTTCGCCTAAAGCCATGGCAACGCCTCCCTCGTACTTGTGTCTCGGACTCGTAGTACAACACTTCCTCCTTGTGCTTCCAAGCTCTGCATCTAGGAGACCCTAGTGGGTATGTTGGAGAAGAGCAGCAACGCGTCCTGAAGTGATTTTTACCGTGGCTATGAAAAGGGCGCCATTGCGAGGACAACACACGTTCAAAAAACCCCCGGAATTCTGCACCTTCGTGGATGAATGAGGAAGCTCAGATGAGAGAGAGAGTGAGAAGAGTATATATATGGGCGCCAAACCCTAATCTGGGATTTTAGTGTAATATGCCACTGCTGCCGGTGTTTTTCGGAGGAATTTGAGCTATTGATGGATCTTCGGAATTGAATACTAAGGTGAGCATCACGATGTGGTATGTTTAGTTTCTGGTTCTTTTTGTAGCCACAGACGACATGTGCTCTGGCGTGGCCACATAGTACTTACATTGCAGAGATTGATTGTAAGAATGTGGGCACTCTCTCCTATCTCTATTTTCCTTGTTACTGTTATCATATGGGAATGGTCTTTGCTTTGCTAGCACTGCAATAGTCTATAAATTCCCAAATGTTTGAAGGAAATGAAGCTGCTGCAAGAAAGGAATGCTTACTCTGTTCTTCCAGCTTTGCTCCCAACATGATGCTGGTGATATTAGAAGTTACACAATTGTTATGGCTACAACTAAATTGAGAGGGTAGGATAAATTGGTGGCAGTTTCTTAAGATTTTTTGAAGCATTCACCAACTATACATTTTTTGCAGGTTGCTGGAGGCAGCAGAGCAATGCAAAAATGCATATGCAACAGGCAAAATGTCATTACCAACCTGCAGCTTCTCTTGTGAGTTTCTCCTCTTTCCAGTGCAATCAAGTCTATTTCCTAACCTTACCAAAACATCATGGATTTGCTTAATTAGATTTGCAAGGTGATGCTGGTTTGACACTTTGTGAGCAAAGCTCATAAGGTTATGACCACACCTCATGCATGCAATGTTGATAAATGATCAACATGCTCAAACATCAGAAGCATTCGCCATCATGAATCTACAGCTCTGGTTTGTTTGGTATTGTGAGTTGTAAGGTGATGGTCTTACACTGCTTTGTTTGTGACACTCATAAGGTTATGATCGTGCATCTTGGACTTGCAATGTTGATAGATATTTAACATCCTCAATTAGCAAAGTGTCCTTGGTCATGATTCTATAGCCTTTAAGTGTCTAGAGTGTTGAAAGTTGTAAGGTGATGGTTTGACACTCTGTGTGCATGTTGCATAAGGTTATGACCACACCTTGCATGAACAATGTTGACAAATGTTCAACATCCTCAACTACCATACCAACCTTTGTCTTGCATTTGCACATTCAATATCAAAAGTACTAGAAGTGGGATGAAGATGGTTTGACATTTCTATGAATGAGAGTCACAAGAGATTATGATTTCACTTATTTTTGTCATGTTTTTGTCAAGGACTTTTGTTTACAAATCTCCTAAATATAAAATTTGTGATATAGAATGACTTCTTCAATTTTGGGGGAAGGGGAGAAGGTGAAAAGAAAACAATTAACAAATTCTAAATTGTTATTTCACAAGATTGAGTAATGATTAAACTATTCATTAATCATAATAGTATCATATAACCAAAAGTGCATACCTTACTTTCTATTACAATAATGTATTATAATGAATAAATTTACAATATTTTACTATCTTTAACATAACTACTTCTAAACATATTACATTAAATAATTGTGTTCTTCCAAGTTTGCAAAGTTTTTTATTGGGGTGAGACTTTGCATAATGTTCATTGCAAAATCTAAAATTAATATTTTTCAACCTTTTTATCTTTCAAAACATCAACATTTCAAGAAAAGGATTTGGGAAAAAACTTACCACATTGTCCAACACATTGTAATTTCAATGAATTTTTTCGAGAATTCTTTATAGTCTTTATATTTCTTACAAACGTTTTACCTCTTGATACTAATCTTGCTTTGGATGGTTCATAAAAATGTTATGTTAGGAAAAAAAATTGAATAATTAATTCCCTATACTTAAATCCATTTTTCATTGAATGTTGAAAATTTTTAATGATAATTTTGATCATTTATAATCAATTAAAAACCTTTGTAAATAGTTTGTCCCAATTGAATTAAATTGTCCAAATTTTATGATTTATTGGTGTCTATTATTCAATACATGGCTATAAGATTGATACTTGGAAGGAACATCCTATGATTTTTTTATTTTTCAAATCATTTTTTTTGTCATGATGACATTTCCTTAACCACAATGCCCATTGTTATACTTGTAGTACCATTAGAAAGCCTTCAATGAACAAGGGTACATTAAGGTGGTTTCATAATGTTCAAATGTACAAGGCATGACCTATTGAATATTGGAAAAACAAAATTGAAAATTCACTAAAATCAAAATTATATATTTTGAAGAAATTGGTGCCCCATTAGTATTGTTCATTTAAACGATTAAGGTTTTATAGAGTTGACTTTGTGAATTTTTCACATTATGGTTTTATAAAGTTGATTTTATAACTTTTATACTTAAGGTGCAAGAGATATTGAATTTTAAATAATTATTTTTCATTGTCAATTCAATCAATAAAAATAGATTTTAAGTTTAGGTTAAATATGATGTACCATTTTTTGATTTGAGATGCATTCAATATTACAACATGTATTTAACAAACCAAGCTTTAATAACATCTCCTAATCATTTTACATGTAGAAAATCATAAAAACATTTAATATTATTTACATATAATCTAGCACATAATTATTATGTTCATAAATAGACAATCAAAAGAAAGCATGTCATGTCATGTCCTAGACATATAAATAAATTTGATAATGGGATATGGATGTACATATGTAAACCCAAAAAAATGATTATATAATATTGATGTTTATAATTGTGAATGAAATATAATGGTTTATATACATTAATGTTTTCAAATCGTTCGATCACATCAATTTCGATTACATATGGATCTTTTATATAATGTAATAATGGCTAGTAAATATTTTTATAAAAAACATATGTAATATTTTTGAAGCCATGATTAAATGAGTTTATTTTCTAATTTTGCAATTTAGATTTCTTTTAAATGATTTTTTTGGTCATAATGTGTTAAAGAATGTATTAATTTATTTTCATACATTTTTAAAAATATAATGTTACTTTTTTTACAATAATTGCATGGATAATATAGTTTTAGAAAAGAGTCAAAAGACTATCATAATTCATGCTAATTCTTTATACAATACGATTATCATCCTTTCATTCAATTAAATTTTTGAAAATTTTGAATTTGGAAAATTAGATTTTCACATGGGCAACTTGATTATGAAAAAATCATAATTTAATTATGAATGATTTGATTGGTCAATAAATCCAATTGGTAATTTTATTATTTTTCAAAAAAGCGTAAATTATCATGATTCCAAATTAAAATAATATAATATGAAATATGACCATTACAATGTTTTAAGAATTTTGGGTTGTATTTAGATGTGCATATATATACAAATGCAAAAAATAATTTACATAATTACATAAATGTGTAAATAACAAAATACAACAAGTTGCATAAATGTTTTTATAAATAACCATTCCTAATGTAATGATTATTTAAAGTTTTTTGACATCTTAAGTTATAAATTAAATGAATGTTAAATATTTGGATGAATTTATAAACTAATTTATTGATTTATCAAACAATCATTTTTAGAAAATTTTAAAGAACCTAATGAAATTAAAATACCAAAAAAAACAATGTAATGTTCAACATATTTTTTAATGTTTAATAAACTTTTGAGATGTGTTTTAAAAAAATTCAATGATGTATTTTTTGGGTTTTTTAATACATAATAATAATTTACAACATTTTTTGAGCCATAAGAATTAGATTTTTTTATGCTGACATGTATATGTTTTAAAGTAATTCATGATTATTGTGAATAAGTAGAATTGGTTCATTTTGTTCTACCACATTTATTTTAATTTCTTTTTGGGTTTTGCAACATTTTAATTATCAAAAGTACATCATACCAAAATCAATACAACTAATAATTGGCCTAAAATATTCATCAAAGCAAAATTTGAAATAACAAAAAATCTAAACTTGTATTTTAATCTTATTCTAAGATTACATTGAATTCCCTTCTCATCTCAACTATGGTGCTTGCATGGTAACTATTATCTTATTTAATTATATATTCATGTTAAAAAACCGTAATTTGATAGTAATGTTAACATATTTTTATGCAAATGCTGTGACTATGATAGGCATGTATTCTAAACATAGTAAAATGATCATGTTTAATCATCGTTATTTGAAAAATGGATTGATTCTAAATAGGTTAGTGTATTGTTTTGATTTTATTCTCATCATTATTATTTTTTATGAAAAATATTAACATTAAATTTTTTTAATGTATCAACACATTGTACGAAACAAAAAACCATGCACTATGCATCCTAATGAAGGTTGAAAAATGTGACAAACAATTAAATGTGAAAATTGATAAATAATCATTTATAATTTTAATTACAATTTTGATTATAACATGTGAATTATAATTACCTTAAAAATTCAACTATTATCACTTCATGACATAGTTTATCTTGTCTCATAACAACGAGGGTTATAATGAATTACATGTTCATATATATATATATATATAATTTAAGTTATGAGATTTTTTAATTTATTAAAAGTTCTTTTTTTTTCTTCTTATCATTGTATTTATCATGAGTTTACCACATAAAAAATGTCTTAATAATTTTTGTAAAGATTATTTATGATATTTTCATGTGCGTTTTAATAAGAAATATATTTGAAAAACTAGTTAATTAATTTTTTCTAACTTTGAATTATTTTTTCAACTTGAGCAAAAGAACATTTTACTTATAAAATTTACGTGCCTCAACCACTACAATAAACATGTTCACAATGATAATATGGTTGTGCATTGTTTACGTGTAATTACATTTTGTCACATTACATGATTTGATAAAAAAATTATAAAAAATTAATGTAATTCAAAGAAGAAAAAAAATGTTATGAAACTTTTTTAAAAACATTCGCTTTTGAAAATTTATAGCCTTCAATTATACAACAAACTTTGAAAAAATATTACTATTACATATTAATGATGAACTTCATTACATAACATCAAAATGTATCATTTATAATTATTTACAATTATTATTATTATTTTAGTCCAAAAAATCATGTTATAAATACCACTAGTTATTAAAATAGTCAAAGTCATAACCACCAATGTAACTACATGTACAATTATAAAATGTTATTATATTATATCATGATAAAAATATTTTTTCACATATATGTATGGTTTATACACAAATTGTATAATATATATATATAATCATATAAAATGTGAACATATCATACAAATATCATACATTTATTGTACATACCATTAGTCAGCATATGTTAATATTCACTATAATCAACATGATTTGTCATGCCCGTATGCATGGCCTCATATATGACGGTTGGTTATGGGCATGCCAATCATGTCTTTAAGGTTAATGTACGTTCTTAGAATTAATGTATGTTCTTAGAGTTAATGTATGTTCTTAGGTTATTGTACACTATTAGGTATTTTAATGTTATGGCTTATTTAGGGTTTCTGCTTTGTTGACGATTATATAAAAGGTCAAGTTCTTCTCTTCTTTTATCAGTTTTTTTATAATTCCTTTATTAAGGAGAGTTTCTTCCATAGTTAGATTATATTTCTAGATGTTCACAACGGCTATTACATGGCCATCATTTACATACACTACGTTTTCTTTCCTTCTTTTCAATTCAATTTTATTTTAGAAAAACTACTATTTGTTGCTTAATGTTGAAAGCCACAAATTTTTCCTAATCTTTTTCCTTCATGGCTTTGAATTTCTTGGGTTTCTTTTGCTTGCTAGTTTTTGTGTTTTTGAGTTATTACTACTTCTTCTTTTTTGACTCTTGTATTGCAACTACAACAAGATCAACAACAACCATAACTAGCAACAACATAAATGAAGGAGAAGGGACACCCAAAAAGCCCAAGGCAACTACTACTACAAGCTTTTGCAAGCCTAAACTTTCGATCTCATTCATGCACTTACCAAATACCTGCTGAACATTTATGCATTGATCTACATCCAAATTAATTTTCCTCATCTTCCTCTTTTGTGTTTTAATTTTTTTGTTATTGTAGTTCTTCATGCAAATTTGCGAGAAGACCTCCAAATCAGTAAACACTTAGCTTTCTTCATTTCATCAAAAATCATTTTTTTTTCCATCTATGTCGGTTCTTTACACAAATGATCAAGGAACAAGGTACAAGATTCGTGGAAGAAGCGGAAAAGAATTTTTTTTAGAAACACGAAATAGAAGAAAAAAAATTATCCATTCCATCGTTGGAGAGCTCGTGGACGTGGATCATTCTGTAACGTTGTCATCATCGCAATTGCTTTCCATTAGAGTTCTGTCAACGTCGTCATTCATCGCTGTCCATCATCCCGTAATAATAGCTGCTTGAATCATTATTTAGTTGTTGACCTTGATGATTTCGACCACGACCTCCATGACTTCCTCTTCATCTAAAATTTCCTCCTCCACCTCTATGAGACTGACCTTCATGTTGATGATGTCCACCATGCGAGCTTTCGTGTTGACTTCGAAATGAAGTTTTAGCACCTCTACCTCTACCCCTATTAAAATTTGAGTATAAAACACTTTCTTGTGATCCTCCATTGGATGAAGTACCAACAATTCTCATCTCTTCACTTATAAATATGGTTATTAAACCTTGGAAATTGGGGAATGTTTCTCGAATTGTAATTGAAATACGAAACTGACTATAGTATTTTCCAAGTCCATTCAAGGTCACGGCCATTAGATCTTCATCATCAACATGGGCTCCTATAGATGCAAGAGCATCTGCAAGGTTTTTCACCTTTGTAGAATAATCACTGATGTTCATCTTGTTTTTTGTAAATTATGCAACTCTTATGAGTTGCATTTTACGGGCTTTTGTATTAGTGCTATACATCTTCACCTATGTATTACAAACTTTAAGTCCAGAACTTGAAACCGACCAGGTTTTTCAACCACCGGCACCCCCTTGTCCACTTGATTTGGCTCGGAAAGACAAGGAATGGACAAAGGTTCGATCGAAATGTAAGTGCAAAGTTGGCACTTGCACTATCGCATATTGTGCCAAATGGTTGTTGACCAAGCATTTGGCATAGGTGCATGGCTTAGTGGCAGAAAAGTCCAAACCTGGGAGGCCTTCAACTTCTGTAGGAGGTCCTCGACATCAAGACCATGTCAAGATGAATGCTCGCATCTTGGGAAATGCGATGGCTGTGCAAAGGCGAAATGATTAGAAAGTTGTTAATCGTGTTCGTGCTCGTGCCAAAGTAGAACGTGAGAGGAATCACCTAGTAGCTCTTGTAAAACAATGTCCACCACTCCCAAAACCACCTTTGGTCAGATTAGCTTCAGAGCAATTGCTGAAGGTGTTGGGCCTTAATGCTTGAGGCGTGGGCAGTGTGCCTCAAGATGCAACATCACAAATGGAGAAGGATGAAGATTTACAAGGGATGATCCGATCCACCCATTGTGTATATGCACGATAATTGAAGACGGCATGGGATGTCAAATATTTGGATCCAGAGTCTAGTAAAACAAGTCGAACAAAACAATTGGCAGATGTTTTGGATTTTCATGAATCTAGAATGATTCATGGAAAATAAGAAACAATAATAAGCAATGTTTACTATTTTTTATTGCATTTCATACAAGGTGTGTTAGGGTTTAACTTGGTGGTTTTTGGGTGTTTATAGGGTTCAGGGCCAAACATAGGAAGAGTTTGTTGCAACTGTGGTTCAAGTTGAGATGCAACGCCGCCATTTTTACACTACTCGTCATGCAACAAAGGCTGCAAATGCAACAGTTGCATACCGAGCTAAACACGGGATTGTAGATACTGATATGGGTTAAGGTTTCACTCTATATAGTTAGTTAGGTTTTATAGCCCATTTATTTTTTGGACTACCCAATTTTGAATTTCGATCCTTTGATATGTTATAGAGAATCAACGCTATTTTTTCATTGGGTTCTTTAGTAATTTTTCATGCACCCATTTTTGTACATCTTTTATCAATATAATAGTATCTTCTACTCACACTTGTTTTATGGGTATATGGTTAAGCATATGTCTTTATTTTCATAATTTTCTTAGTACTTGAGATGTAAGAATCAAACCAAAGATCAAAATGAACATTGTGCAATACTTACATCTAATATAATAAGACTCACATGACCTGAAGAGTTTTGTGATTTTTCATTTTAAATATGCACAATCGTGGAATCGGACACACTCACAAAAAACCAATATAAGACTTTCCTCGTTTTTCATGCTAAGTTTTATTGGCTTGAATTTATTGTTGTGTGGGGTTTTCTAGGAAAGGAGGTTTTTTCTTATCACCAGTTATGAATTTTCAATACCCTTTCGCCATTAAGAAATTCATAATCCTAAATTTCCACACTTGGAAAATGTTCTTATCTAATTTTTCAATTACAATTTGAGAAAGATCATTTGTCGTCTCTCAAGGCAACACTCAATGTCTTCTTCAGGTTTCACAAATGATTTTAATTCCTTCCTTGGGTTTCTATGTTTAGGATTAAGGTTTTACTTCTTTAGGTTTCTAGGATTAGGGTTAGGGTTAGGGTTAGGGTTGAACAAGATGGACCTTGCATATGTATCTATGTCTTGAGTATTATATGAAATTTTATACTATACATAGGTTTTACGTATATGTACGTATCTCGTATAATATTTTATATGATATTAAGCACATGATTACATACCAAACTTTTGTATGAAGGTCCTAATAATGTATTTGCGTTTCCCAATCTTTAAACTCTTTCCTTCAAGTTCTCCCAAGTTGTATTTGCTCCATTTCAAAAATTTGTTGTGATGTCTTCTTAATGTAAACTTTTGTCACAACAATTTTGCAAAACTCCATCGCTCACATATGACTTTGGATTGATTTGAAATTTTGTTGAAACATGAAAACTATGTCTGCTACCATTTTTCAAAATTTCAACTTACTCAACTTCATAAAATGAAAAAGCTTGTTATTTCCTTGAAATCACCTCAAATTGGGACCTAAACACAAAATGACTTATAACTCATCCTCATGAACTTCAAACTCCTTGAGATTTTGGGAAACACATAAAATATTTGTTTTCTATATTTGCTCAAAATTTTAGCTTTATTGATGATGATCACAAAGAGTTATCACTTTCAAAAGAAATTGACTTCAAAATTAAGGCTGAAACTTTAGATACTTGGATTTTTCTCACATACATATTCCTTCATGATCTATAAGATCCCAAAGCTGCAGATCCAAAAAAGTGCAAACAAAATAGATATGACCAAAAAACCATATTTGACACAAAATCTTCAAAAGCTCATAACTTTCAGAAAACAAATCTTTTCACAATAGATCTAGATCTAGATTTAAAGATTTGACTTCCACAACCTTTAATATGTTAATCTCCTCTCACCTCTTTTCTTTTCTTTTCTTTCTTTTCACATTTTTTCCTTTCCCCGTTTTTCTTTTACATTTGATAAACTCTTAAGATATTACTAGAGACTCTCAAGCTTCAGTTTTAGAAACTTTCTAGCTCTAAATTTCTTTCAACTTTCTCATTAAACAACCTAAGCTCTAATACCATGTTAATAAATAAGAGATCTACTCAAGTGTAAACATAAATCTTTATTAAAAGGAAACTAAAACATGTTCAAAACACAAAACATAACATCAATAACTCCTTGAGGTTCTTGTCACATGAAATACACAAACTTATGCAATGAAGAAAAAAAAACCAAACCATCAACACTAAGGTATTTAACTAAAAGACCAAACCACAAATAACCAAACTAATATAAGTAAAAAAAGTAATTCACCCTTGTGAAAGTAACCTAGTTGTTTTCCTATTCCAATAACTAATGAAATATAACTAGTTGAGCTTGAATTCTCAACAATCCGTGTGAGATAAAAAGGTTGATAAGCTACACATGAAGATAAAATGCCCAAAGTAACCTGGGAGTTTCCCAAAAGAGGAAGATCATCGATATGCACCATGTCTTGAAATAAAGCTTCATCTAGAAACATGCTTGGCAAAGTCCTCAGAACCCATCAGCACACTCAAAATGCATAAACAATTTATAACCAAGGTGTGGCCATAAGGAATCTCTATGCTTAGAGAAACCCCTTATGGATTCTAAAGCTTACACTTTGACACCTTGAGCTTAAGGCCAACTAAGGTCAATTGAGTCGAAAGGTGGTCAAAGCTACAAGCAATATGACTTAAAGCCCCCCTAATGTGGGTATTGTCCATTAGGGATGGAAAGACATAGTTAGGGGCTCACGCAATGGTCTTTAGGAGAGTTTGATAATGGGCCAAACTAAATAACGGACCTGCTAAGGCATCACCTTGCCTCATGCCTGAAGATGATTCAATAATGTTGATCCCCTCCACATGCCGCCCATGTTGGTAGTAAAGAAAATAATGAGCATCATGGCACCTTAAAATGTTGTTTCATTTGAAATGAAGGGTTTTAAAGGATGTCAAATCAATTGCTTGGTTTGGAGATTGATAACAATAATTGCATGACATTACATGCACACATCTAAAATGAAGAAGACATGATTTATAAAAATAATGTGGTGGACCATATTGTGAAAATGACTATGGATAAGGTGGCATTGATCCCACTTGCCCATGTAACCCAATCATTTTTTGAAAGTGATGGTTCTTGGATTGTAAGGAATCAACATCTTGCCAAGAAACATCAACAAAGATGAGTAATTGAAAAATCTTCCAATGAATGGTGGGAACAAGGCGCACATGAGGCACATGGAGACTCCTTTTGAAGAAAAGACTAGTCACTCACTATAAATTTCATGAAACTAGCAAAAACCTTTCGTTGACTTGAACAACCTCTTCGAATATAATGCAAATGCCAATGTGGTAACAATACGAAAAGGAACCATGTTAATTCGTTCATCGAGTCTCGAGCAATTTGATTAAAGGGTAAGTGAAAAGCTTGCTTAACCTTGTCTTAAACGATTTGAAGGATCTTATGAAACAAACGAGGGCACACAAAACAAGACTCAAACAAACCCAAAATGGAGTTAGATTAAACTTGAAATCAATCCTAAGAAATAAAAAGAATATAACCATGGGGAAACACATGAAGGGAGGACACCTACAAAGAAAAAACAATTTGGTTAATTTGGGAAACAAGGCTAGCAAGAAGAAAGTTAGTTAACCAAAATTCAATATTATTTCATGTCACAACATTGCATTCTCATAAATTTATTTTTTAATAAATTTTATTATGACATTAAAGAAATCAATTTTACTTAAATTACTTTGTTTAAAAAAATTTAAATTATAATGATTTATGTACATAAATAATTTTGTTATAGATTTCATATTTTAAAATTTTCTTACAATTTGAACTTTTCAACCTTATATTTTTATATCGTAATTTTTGTATAATGCACAAGTTGTTCTTATAATTTATAATGAAATTTGAATTACATTATAAATTTGGGATGTTGTAAAGGAAAACAAAAACATGATTTGAAGATATTAAAAAACTTGATAAATAAAGGATTCAATAATGAATAAAAATTAAATGACTTTATTGTTTGAATGAAGCATGATGTATGCTAAACATGATATGAACTAAAAGTATAATGGTTATAACACATACATTGACAAAATTAAATGGTGGTGTATCCTTCAAACCTTTTTTTATAATACCTAATTAAACCTTTTAGAAAATCATCAACCTTTTTAAAAGTTCCATCAACCAAACTTTCTCTAAATTTACAAATTAAAAAAAAAGTTTTGCAAATGATGTTTTATGAAAGTTTTTATCTATCACATCTTTTAAAAGCTTCCATTAAACATGTTTTAAAAAACATTTTGTTAATTATTCTTTAAGAAAAAGTTACACGTTTTTTAAACTTGTATTAGTTATTTTTTTAAAAATTGTTATATAAGTTTTTGTTAGTTTTACATCTTTTGATCTTTTAAAAGCTTATGGGTCCAAATTATTTAAGGTGTACCAAAATCTTGTCACAATGTCACCATTTTTGTCTTTTTTACCTAGTCCTTTCTTACCATGTAAAGACACATTTATGAATGATTATGATGGAATCTAGAATTATAATGGTTTAAAATATAGTCCTTCTCAAAATTTTGACAATTTTTGATTCATTATTTTTTATGGGGATCAAAATATAGAGTAAAATAAGATTGTAATAAGGACTAGGCCCTTTTCATCCTGTATGGTACACCTTAAAGGATTTTCACCTTTTTATGCATATTTTTCAAGGATATTTTTTAATTAGAAAAAATTCCTCTGTAGTTTATTATTTATAATAAATGTTGTGAATGTGTAATAAAACCCATAATTTTCATCATCATAACAATGATATTAAGGGCACGCTAAGAAAATCAATAAATATAATGTTTGATAAAATTATTATGTTCCAAACCTAATTACAAAAAACCATGATTTAAAAATATTATATTATATTTCAACTAAATTAATTTTATTCATTTATGTATGACAAAATATGAATGACATTAATTTAATATTCTATTATGGTAGTAGGTTAATTAATGTTGACATGGTTTGGTTATGTGGATGTTTGGATTGATTGTTTTGTAAACTATTTAAGTAATGAATAAAAAACTAAAACATATCCGTTTAAGACCAAATGCTAGGTTTTTCCAAATGTCAAATTTTGAATTTGGGTATAAAACTAGTTGAATATATAACTTGTCACATCAACATCATTGTTTTTTGAGTGGTTTTGTGATCTCAAGATATTTGTGATTATTTTTCAAATTTTCAACTTCACATAAAAAATGATAAAATTTTAGAAACAAAACCCAATTTTTTTGAAATCATAATGTGAAAATTCACCTTAGAAAAAACAATCAACATTATTTAAATGGCCAACAAATATTACATAACAATTATATCCATTTAAAATTGTGATTTTGGATTATTTCATAAATGTTTGTCAAAATGTGGACGAATTCACATTTCTTAATAACATTCAATGAACATTCTTCCAAATGTGGTAAAACCAAATGAAAACCACATCCATGTAGCATTTTTAAGGTCAAATTGTGAGACGAAAAAACATCACAATTAATGTATTATTTCTTTTATAAGTAAAGTGAACAAAAACTCATGCATAGAAACTAAAAGAAAAAATTTAAAATCTTAAATCTTAAATGCAGCTTTAAAGTGGAGAAACCCATTTTTTATTAAAAATTTGTGGCACAAAATTTAGTTTTGTTCACAAATGAGAAAATGTAACATTGCATTTTTATATTATCAAACCTTAATGGATTTTAGTTCTTACATGGAACATTTTTTGAAAATAACACATTTACAATGTAAGTAAGGTCCACTTGTGGGTTGACTTCTTTAAAAAAAATCTTATTTTCATTTATTTGTAATTTATCAAAATTATTCATACCATTAGGTTCAACATTAATTTGTTCATGAATAATGTGAGCATTTTGAATTTCCATGGCTTTCACTTCCTATGGTAGAAAATTCACATCTATGACATAAACTTTTTCATTCATGTACATGTATTTGATTTATCCATGCATTTCATGACCTAGAATGTTAATAAACATGCATATTTTGTGAACTAAAATTGGATTTATTCTAAACAAAATTTCAAAAATGCAATGTTATTTGTGCAACGAAGAGAATGAAAAATTATCTTCTAGTTCCTTATGTTTTTTATTAACCATCATTTTCATCCTAATAATATTCCTTTGCATCAACTCACCTAACATTGTTAATTTTAACAATGTCATGTGGGATTTGTCACATCAATTATTTGTAATGAATAAAAGTTGAAAGAAAATGTTTTCAATATGTACCAAGTATAATTTGAACAAATCCCCAACTTTTGAAGGTGTTTGTCAATGAACATTCACGACACACATTGGACAAAATCAATTTAAAAATGTATCACTAAAATAATGGTAACTTACTTTTTTCACATCTCACATTATAAATGAAATTGACTACAACAAAAGCAGACTTTATAAATGGTTACATGCTCCACCAAGATAAAACTTTGAAAAATTACGTGAATTTAAAAAAACTCAATTGATTATGTAACAAAACATCGGATTTTCAATTAACTCAAAAGTTCATTGTTGATAAATGTTTTATTCAAAAGGTCATCACATTTTATATTATGATTTATAGATGTGATTTTTCAACATGTGAATGATAAATGGTTGTCATGTTTTACAAAATGGGTAGGTAAAACTTTACCATGTGATCTATACATTTGGGTATATTACACAATCACCTTTTTAATTATAATATTCAATTGAAGAATATTTCAAATTTATTTTAACTTTATTTTATTTGACTAATATATTGTTAAGGTTTTCTTTTATCCAAGGATGAAAAATAAATAAATAATAAATATATTAATTTTTTGGGAAATAACTAATTATTGCGAGTCTAACTATTTGCAAGTTTCCATGTCCATAAATATTATATATATATGCATTCCCATGTATTACAATGCACATGATGATGATGATGATGGATTTGTTTGATTTATGGTTGTTAAATTATGTCACATATTGAAGGTGACAAACAATTATGACAATTATTGAAGCTAATTAATATCATTAATGAGATAGTTGGCCAAAAATATAAGGACCTAGAAAATACTTTTGTGAAAAATTTCTCATACATTGTGCATTGATTTGCAAAGTTCCATTCATAATTAAAATAATTAAGTTATGAGATCCATGTATCTGTCAAGATTTTAGGTTGTGAAAAGTGTGTAGTTGTGAAGTACATACAAAGGGAGTATGTGTCAAATGTGATTTTTTGTGAAAATAATTGTTGTATGATTAGATTGAGATGTTTGTGATGAACTTGACATGGAACCCAATATTTTCAACAACTTTACATTATCATAAGTAGAGGAAAAGAAGATGGAAATAAGAGAAATCATCATGCAAAAGGACCATACATATTGGCCCATGATTTATTTATAAAAGATGAAAATTATGTTCATGTGTAATTTGGAATTTTGGTGCACAAGGGTTTAGTTGTTCTTGTTCAATTGGGAATTTCCAAAATTATGGATTCCACATAATTTACTTGTAAAATTTGAAAGTTAGAAGGTGAAATCATGTTGAAACATGCCAAAAAAATAGTCCAATGAGGTAAATATATAAAATTATGTGAAAAGTAATTTCAAAGTAGGTCATGGCTTGTGACGTTGATCTTTTGAATTATATGAATGTCTCAAATGTGAATTGGATTTTAAAAAATAATTTAAAGATGTTGTAACAATTATTTTAATAATTT
>Ga0209208_10003975_pt1 | contig 21064 bp, 19 predicted proteins | sample S1TSphfallax_3_FD_187694 | JGI IMG/M metagenome (GOLD analysis project Ga0209208, IMG submission 187694) | Host-associated microbial communities from peat moss isolated from Minnesota, USA - S1T2_Fd - Sphagnum fallax MG (SPAdes) (version 2) | ecosystem: Host-associated > Plants > Peat moss >...
CCTACCTACCTACCTAGTAGGTAGGTAGGTAGGTAGGAAAAAAAAAACAAGCAACTGAGCTAACCACCATGCTTAGCAAGGGAACTGAACAGAAAACTGTTTCCTAACCACTTACCATTCATCATCCTTCATGGTGCACTGGTGGGTGCTGGTTCAAGGTGGCGCCCCTCTCCCCTAGAGTTGAGAGTGAGGCTGATGAACAAGTACAAATGGGTGGAAGTTTAGGGTGTAAACCCACAACTAGGGTTTAGGGTTTGAGGTTTAGGATAGTAAACACTTCACTAATCTGATACGGTGATTTGTGATTAGGGACTAATTCTCTGGTACTGCTTATAACTACCCTGGTTACAACAGAAGCTCATGGGGTGGGGTGGGTGCCTCATGGGGTGGGTGCCATGAGGCAGCTGCAGCTGCTATAGAGTCTAGACAATGGACCTATATTAATTACAGACTGTGTGTCCTGTGTAATATATATCCTCGTGAAGTTCACTCACTTCTTCACTCACAGTCTTGCACTGATCAGCATTGCAGCTGTGATTCACACCACCTGGTAGCTGCCACTGTTGTGCTAGAGCTGCACTGTATTGGAATTTTGGAGGAGTTGCACTTGTAGCTTCTAGCTCTGCAGGTCTGTCCTGCTTGTCATTTTTCAGTAGCTCCTCAAGCTGTGTTGCTTAATTCTGTTTTGTTGAGTTGTTCTAGCTAGTTTTCTTTGATCATTGTATCTTTTGTGGTGACAGAAGCTCTCATGAGGCTAGTTGGTTTTGATCTGTAAGTGTTGCTTTTGTTGTTGTTGTTGTTGTTGTTGTAGGTGATCTGCATTGTCCGTACGTGGATTGTCACTGCTTCTGCTGCGAGTTCAGCAACATGAAGAAAGGAGCCGGAGCATTGCTGCTGTTTGTGGCTGTGGTCACATTGGGCTGCATGACAATGGGAGCAGAGAGTCGTCCGCTCTCGACGGGCTCCAAGAAGGATTTGTCCACCATCTTGGGGTGGTTTAGTCCGTGGTGCTCACCTCCCCCGGCAGCTCCGTACTACGCCCCAGCTCCAGTAGATTACATTCCTCCCTACTCTGCTCCTGCTCCAGAAGAGTATTATCCGCCTCCATCTCCAGTATATTCTTCTCCAGCTCCGGTCTATTCTTCTCCATCTCCAGTATATTCTTCTCCATCTCCGGTCTATTCTTCTCCATCTCCAGTCTACTCTTCTCCTTCACCAGTGTATTCCTCTCCATCTCCAGTGTATTCATCTCCTTCCCCTACCTATTCCCCATCACCTGTGTACTCATCACCATCTCCAGTATACTCTAGTCCATCACCAGTGTATTCTTCACCGTCCCCAGTTTACTCTTCGCCTTCTCCGGTGTACTCATCTCCTTCCCCGGTTGACTCATCACCAGTTTACTCCTCCCCCTCACCAGTCTACTCATCTCCAGCACCCGGAGGCTACTGACATCCTTAAGAAAGCCTTGTGCATCACAGCTTCTGAAGTTCAAGGTAGCGTTTTTTAGTTAAACTTCGTCTGCAATATTTTGTTTGGAAGCTGCTCAGTGTTGCCTAAGGGCATAAAATCATCACTTGTAGCAATTGATGATGAATGGGGATGCAGTTCATACAATTGAAATGTGCATTGTGGGTGTTGATATAGAAAGTCTTAATTCAGATGAGCTGCAACATCATGCAGCTTTCAAGTTGATCCGGCTAACAACATTCAGTTTCTTTCTTGCATTGTGGCCACATTGGGTTTCAGATTATGAATGCGGGTGAGAGAAGCTGGTGGTGGTTGTGATTCTCATGCAGAGATTTGATCTATGGCGGCGAGTTGCGGATTGTATTATTTCAAGAAGATGGTTGAAGTATTTCTCTTCCAGCCGCAGCTAGCTAGGAGGCAATGCAGGAACGAAGGTTTTCTTCTCAAAATAATCATATGCACTGATGGATGGTTGTCTAGCATACAAGGATTTGAAGCTGATTTGCCATCATCATCTGTCTTATCAGTCTAGCAGCTTGCAATAGCATTATCTTTTTTTCTCTTTTGGAAACATTCTTGGGTACATGAGTTTTGATCAACTTTGTCTCTAATAAGAAGGCGAGAACAATCAAAAGCAGCTCCTCTAGTATATCATAATATCAAAGTTTGAACTTCGAAGGAACTTGTGTATTCTGATTTATGACTAAACGCAATGAAAAAACTCGCAACCCAAGTATTATTTCTGCAATTTCTCAAATGCTTTTTGGTTAATTCTGTTAATTCATGAGCAACTTGACTACTATTCTTGAAACTGGTTGTGCTGTATGCAATAGTCACATTTAATCCCCACCATAATGGTACAATGGCAGCAGCAGCAGCTTTATCTTTCAATTTCCTTCACAAAATCTGAATATACTTTTTTCATTCTTTCAACATTTCGACAAGTAAATTGAATTAGAGTGAACGTACGCAATTGCAGAAAATAATTTTACAAATCATTAAGTCCATTTCAACTTTTGCTCAAACTGGATAATCATGTGAGACTTCGAAGTTTTATATGAAAAAATTTCTGAAACATACCCTACCATGAACTGAGGAATGTTTAAATGGCGAACATGTTTAAATTTACCTTTTTCTGCGGCTAATCCATCCAAATAGAACCTTTTAGAAAATCTTGGGTTGTCAATTAGAGTGTGGACCTTGGGGATATTTTTATCAAACTGAAAAACTGCAATGAATATGGGTGAATTTTATTTTTTTATCTTAATATTGCAGCAAAATCTCTTCGATTTATAAAACAGATATGTCCTTAGCTAACTTGCTATTAAAATCGAAGAATGTAAATGTAAAGGATAAAAATAAGAGATTTGAATATGTGTTGCTGTATGATATCCTTCACAATACATTTGTAACACAATTTCTTCATATAATGCTTTACATTTACAAGGATATAATAAGACGATAATGTTTGGTTGGACAAGAGTTGATCGTATGCACGTATATTATGAATCTTTCCATCGTTCTGATATTTATACCCTACTTTCATAGTAATATTGCAGTTGCTGTGCTCACAAACATTGGTACCTTTTACCCTCATGTATGATCACTGTGACACTCGCTTGATTCTTTACCCTTGATTCTGTACCCACATTGTCGAACCAGTTTTAGTAAAAAAACATTTGTTGTCAAAAAATTGACGATTTGTTGTAAACAATCAACCAACCCTTAGTGGCTAGCACAGATGTGAGTTGTATGAGAAATAGCACAATTGCTTATGTCCAATCAGGACTATACAGCAGCAATGATATAATTGTAAACTTAATGCTATAAATAATTTTCTAGGGTTTAGAGTATGAACAGGTATTTAGAATATCATGTAAGACTAGAGTAAAGGGTATATATGTATCTAGATTGAAACTGTTAATTACTTCAATGGTGAAAGAAACTTCCACCCAATATGTTGAATAGCCCCCAAAAGTAATGAAAGTTGTACAAGTTAACCTCTGACAACCTTGTGTGCCCTTTACAAGCTGTAATAAGTTTGTACTACTGACCTTGATAGTGTAATACTTTCCCCTTTAAAGCTGACATTATGGATATTAATGGTGATGGAAGAAGTCCCAACCTCCCTCCCGCTCCCCACATGACAAATAAAAATTTCTCAAATCCAAAAAAAGACATTTGTAGTGGTAAATATCCTAATATTTGTAAGTATAAAAGTAAAGAACTCAGCTTTGCCCAGACACAAATAAATTCAAACTTCACCTAAGTTTTTTTTCCCAACTTGAAAGATGCAGACCATTCAGGACCAAATTTGAGCTCTCCACAAGTGCAAGTGATGATGATCTTCTAGATTCAAGCAAAATGAGGCAGAAAACACACTTGGGTACAGACAATTTTCCTCAAATATCAGCAGGGAAATGATGTATATACATACACTATAACTCTATTAAACCTTTTTCAGGCTCTTGTTTGTCCTGTAGTAGACTGTATAAATTGATGTACTTTGTTTGCCTTGCACCTGCAATATGTGGGAAATCATGTGACCCAGTGCACACGCTAGTGATGCAACACGATGCAACATCCATTAGAAACCCATTACCACTCACTCCCTTCGGGATGCTCTTGAAATTGGATTGATATGTGCAACAATATGCACATTACCAATTAGAAAAATCTGTGCAATTTACAGTACAAAAAGAAAAGAAAAAAAAACAAACTCCCAATTTTTTTGAAAAAATAATAATTCTGTCCAAGGTGGATTGTTGTAATTTCTGCAGTCTCATCCCAAAAACATGCAAAAGCAAGATGAGTTGGCTAGGCTTAGATTAATGCACATAACTGGAGAGAGTGCACATAATGCATGCATGTGACTTTTGTTGTATGTGAGTAAGTATTGATCAGTGCATTTATGGAATAATGGATGGTGTTTCAAACTAACCTTACATTTATGTTAATTTATGGCTGGGTCTACCTTTTGCTTGATAGGCTTGAATCCATGGTTATTTTGAGGAATTCTTTTCTAGTTGTTCTTGAAAAGTGTGGGTTGAAAGTGCAGGTGGAGATACGTGAGAAAGAAATCGTAGTTTGGGAGGTGTAAGATCCCTCCCACTCTTAAGGACTAGGTGTAAGAACGGTTGTGAGTCTCCTACATCCATTTAGATTCATCATAACATTCGTCTTACGATTTATGATGGTTTAAGCCCCCATAGGTCGGGCACATTTGAAAAATGTGAATTTGTATTTGACAAACACTTCTATGTTCATTGTCGGTCTCTTATTTTGGGAATGCTCCCACCCTAGGTCTTTACTAGTAATAAGTCTAACACCTAAATATTTTTTTAAAAAATAAACAAGACTCTTATGAGTTGAGTATTGAATTTTCAAAATTTAATAATCTACTTGAATTTTTGAAAATTTCATCTAGCTAGGTTATCAATCCTTAAACCCAAGTTTAATTACCTTCCACTTCTCATTTGGTCCAAATTTAGAGCACATGGGCATATTAAAAAAATCCAATCATATGTGGTTGTCAAATGTTTTAGGGGTGTTCTACTTGCTTCCAATCCATATAGTCAGTTCAGGCAAAGCCACTTGTTCCTTGTGCTATCACCACCCTTTGTGCTTCTTTTCCATGTCAACAGCTGTGAATTAAGTATTGAAACATATAGTCTCCTTATATAAACTCTAAGACCTTTGCCAAAAGAGGCAAGAAAACACAAATTCTTTCAATGGAACTCGAGTTTTGCATTTAAATTATTCACAAAGGAAATCAATCTAATGATGTAGTTGAATAATAGAGGTCTAAAATGGCTTGACTTGACCATTTATGTAGTGCACCTCATTAACTAGTTGCCCCCCAAAAAATTCCTTTGGAAGAGAAATGGCCCAATTTTTAGTTTTAAACACTTGACTCAGAAGCAAATTAGTTTTAACCTAGAAAATAACATTACATATCAACATAGCAATAAATACTAGGGTTAATTTGACAAGTTTGATTTGAATATGTAATCATGTAGTCACTTGTGTGACATGGGTGTTACATATGATTATATATAAATTCATGGATGTAATAATAAATCTGTGTTTTGAATCAAATTTTCATGTATCGGTTCTTATTTCCTTTTGATTTCAGTCATGTCATATATGCCCTATTTAATAAGTAGGTAACATAGGACCCATGTTTCTATGCACTATTACTGACAATCAACTAAAAGAGAACTTTTGATGCTTTTTACTTGAGAATGAGCTAAAGCAATTCTACTTCAAGACTGCCCAAGTGACATCTTATGATTTATGAAACTTAAAAGTATCTCACTTAACAATTGCCAAAAGATAGAAGGCGAAAAATATCCTTTTTAAGGATTTTCACAATAGGCAATTGAATCCTTATCTTCACAATTAAAAATCAAGTCCTTAACCAAGCCACCACACTTTCAAGTAATGACAAATAAAAAACATGTTCATTCAAATCCTACCTAGACTTTGACAAGCATCATATCATATCTTCAAATAATTTAGTAATTTAATATATTTTCCAAAATCCTTCAAACAAAATATGCATTGAATCAAACATAATTTAACAAAATTTCAAATTGTTAGTGAGGTTTTTTGTGGAATTCAATTGCATTTCACAATCTAATTTACAATAATTCCTTCAATGTTTTGTAATTTTTGTAATATGCCTTTTATGACACCAAGAAAGTTTTTAAAAAAATTTATGGAATGAAATTCTCAAAGGTAATAAATTCATGATGTGATTTGTAAACATGCATAAATATCTGAAAGATGTTAATAATTCTATTTTGGTTTTTAAAAAAATTTAAATTAACATTAATATATTGAAAAGTCATGATTCATCAAAACTACACAATGTCCAATTTTATGATTGCACTTTTGTCATGAAAATTTTCACAATTTTACCATATATTGTCATATTTCGTTTTTGCATAATGATTTATAATTATAATTTCCTTTGTCAAATTCTCCTTTCTTATAATTTCTTATAATTTCCTTTGGCATAATTATTATGTCAACCTGGATCAGTTATAAGATACACAAATAAAACACTATGCACAAAGGATCATCACTCTACATTTGACATTTGACATTGGGGCCACTACTTGAAAAGTCATGGTGCAAATACAAGTGAAGGTGTCCAACAAATGTTGGAGTACAAGAATGTCAACACCAGTATTCCATGAACAAAAGGGAATTTACAAATATCTAATGCAATGGAATCATGAATGCAAAAACCTAAAAAGAAGAGAGAGAGCATTGGGGAGAAGTTGGGGACGACCAAACTTAATAATTTGGTATAAAGACGGTGAAGGGAAGAATTTTTTTGACAAAGGGTTCAAGGAATTATTCAGCATAAGACAGAAAGACAAAATGGGTTCAAGTCATCCTCAGGAGTTACTAGAGTTCCATGAAGTGTGATGGATTTAGTAAGGTTTGTGAAGGTGCAAAATGCATGCCACATGCAAGGTTGAATTTTGGTCATATATTGAAAAATAAAAATATCAACTAGTACCAAAGAAGGAAGAAAAGAAATTGATGAAGATCAAGGCAATACAACAACAGTTCAGTAGACATCAACATTGGCAAAGCATAGCAAACATGGGCAAGGAGCAAAGACAGTGTAGCGGTACCTGAACAGAAGACCATGTAGTGATCAAGTTGTTGCTTTTGTCCACACATCAGAGAAGATCTGGCTCAGGGAAAGAGAAAAACAAACAATGGGTAGCTGGAGGATTTTTTTTTATGCAGCATGGGCTACAGAGGTTGGTTGAAAGCTGGAACGGCATTGCTCTTCAAATTGCTGGTACTCCAACTCTGCTTGATCATCCCATGTGCAAGTCTTGAAAAATTGCTCCTCCCTTTCCTGCCAAATCAAAAAGTTTGTTGTCAATTTTCCATGTCTTTTACGATGTTGAATATGGTTGCAAATTGAAGGTTTCCAAAAATTAATAGGCTATTCAAGGTGTTGTTTCAAACCTTTTCTGCTGATTTCACAGCTTCACGCTTTGCTATTTCAGCACCGCGTCCTTTTGCCCTTGTTTCTACATCAACTACCCATGCTTGCTGTCTCGAAAAGAAATTCTTCATGGCTGGCTTCTGTAAAATCCCAACCATATATGGACAAAACCTGGATCAGTTATAAGATGCACAAATAAAACACTATGCACAAAGGATCATCACTGATGTGAAAACCAACCCGAAATCCTCAACCATTACCACTGACCCATTGATGTGCACTATGACCAACGCATGGATGATCAAACCTACACTTCGAAGGGATCATAAATGTGTTGTTGGCACCATCAAATAATTTTCTTGAGTGCAACATGGTACCCATTTGTCTAGGCTACTAAACATGTTGCAATTCATGAACACAGATAATTTTGGTACTTCCTATCTCTGCATGTTTGTGTGATACATGAGTTTTTCAGGTGTTTTGTAGATCCCCACTGAGCTCAAGAGAATTTACTTTCAATGGAGAGCAAGCAGCAGACATGTCTTTCAAACCTCTTTGTAGGATGCTCGACGTAGAATTCTGGGGATTTCCATGATATGCAGGATGCCCTGTATGTCTCCGACTGCTAGGAATTGGGGCGCTACCACATCACATAACATGAAAAACATCCACAATTAGGATGTGAACTCTGTGTCAATGAACTCTTAGATTACAAATCAATGCTCAACAACATTGCTTCAGGTACTATGATCCCTCTTGCATTGAAACAAGAAAGTATTAGACTCAAAGGTGAGGGTGCATATCAATGGGGTCCATGTGTGCCTTCGAAGACAAAGGCTTACGACAGTGGCTGCAAAGGCTTACTTGACAATTTCCAAAGTTCCATGGATGTGAGTTGGCAGGAGCTAACAAGTGCTGTCATTGATGGTTGGTGACTCTGGTCCAGCAAATCCCAGACTTCAATTGTTCCATCAATTAGCCCTATGTAAATAACTGCTGGTCGTGTTGGGCTCCAGCATCCGGTTGTCAAGTAACCTTCTGATGACCTTGATACATACATTGGTTTCTGCACAGTGATAAGCTGAACATGCTTATTTCCAGTTTCATGCCTGGTGGCTAGACATGAGCTCCATGGATTACAAATAGAGTTACTCTCATGATCTGTATAAGACATGAATGTCAACTTTATGCTGCATTTTAAACTAGAAAGGTAAAGTCCAGAGAGATTATTCTAGATGGGAACAAAGGAATTTAAACCTCAATGCCATCTCTCCAGAGCGCAAATGTCCATATGCCGACCGAAAGAATTACATTGTCAAAGAAAGGAGAGCGGAGGAGCACCCGCACGGGTCCCTGATGAACAGCTGTTATTCCTGTCACATTTGCTGCACCAGTTGGCATGTTCAGATCCACCTCCATTACCTGCCCAAACTGTGGAACAAAAAAATTACCTTACTGAAGTTAGAGCTTCAGTAGTCCAGGTGCTTCCACTAGCCAATCATCTGATGGGACATTGATGCGTTGATGGGCAGTGAAAATATAATAAATCACTGACCTCTGTGCTACAATAGTAGGTGGTGCCCTTGAATCCCCGTGCCATTTTAAGAGGACCCACTTGTCGAGCAGGAGTTTCAGATTTCACGTCTATTTTGTAAAGAGGAGTCCATGCATATTTCTTCTCCTCAAAGGCAGCATATTTTCTCTCATCTGACCAAGATTCATCAAGCTCCGGCTCATCCTTTTTGGTGACATCCCAGAATGTGATCTATGCATTTCAGGCAAGTTTCCTATGTTATACCACATTTTGAGTCACAGGCCTATAATTCAAAAAAAAAAAGAAAAAAGAAAAACCTAAAAATCACAAGCTTCTGCGGATGTGACATATTTTCTTCTATGATGGGTGAATCTGATGATAAGAGAGGCTTTTTCAAAAAATTGCTTACTGTTCCATCCACAGAGACAGATGCTATTAGGTTGGTCTCACCATTATTTTGAGCTCCTTCCACACCAAGCTGCAAAGAAAATAGATAAAAACTGAAGGCTTGCGAAGTTTCATTTTATAAGAGATCACAAGAGAAAAGGATGTACTCTTTGTACTTTGAACAACTGTCAATCATCGTAGGATTGTATATATCAATTCCTCAACAATTTGTTGTTCCATTCTTCACATAAGAAAGCCTATTTTATTGACCACATGTATAAATCACAGTAATTGTTACATTTATGTACAGGAAGAATTGAAACACTTGAAATTTAAGAATTGGGTCCTTAGGTATGATATCAGTTATACCTGAAAATCCTTGGGGAGCCAGTGAATGTCAGAGACGATTGCCTTGTGTGATGTCTTCATGGTGCTCAAAAGTGTGAACAAAACTACTGGTGTCATCGTCACTGATTTTTTTTTCTCCTTGTCTTCTGAGCTCTCCTCTGCCTCTCGCCTGTCTTTCCTGTCTTGTTTTTCCTGGGCTTTTGTGATATCCCACAATATCACCTGCATGCATGCTGGTAACGAAGTTTTCAATGAATGGGTACAACACATGTGAAAAACTCTTCTCCACTCAATTGCACATAGTTGAAACATGAATACTAGACTTCTTGAATGGTGTTGTGAACTAGACTTGTTGAAGCTCGGGAAATATAATAGTAAGAGGCTTGGTGACAAGAAGGGGGTAATTGTGTTTCATACCTGGCCATTGTAGCAACCACCTGCAATGAGGTGTGGTTTCACAGGGTTGAATCGTAAACTGAAAATGTCTGATGAGCTTTCTAATACCATCTGTCAAGCAATTTTCAAAAGCACAACTGAGAAAAGAAACTTGAGAGCTCCACAAGCTAGAGTATTTATGTTACACTTGTGAAAACTTATAAATGTCCCAGTGCACCCAAATTTACCTCTTAGAACCGACAGGAGAAAAGAGAAATTGTGATGATGAGAGAATTATTACCCAAGGATGGATTGGATCCTGGAAGGTCCACAGAAGAACATGTGAACTACATGGCCTTCCAGCCACCTGCACTCTTTCATCAAATGAACTTGAGGCAGAGACAGCTGCTGCAACAATCCCCCGTTTTCCAGGCATCCAATCAATTGCTGACACCATTTTACTCTTCCCATAATTGAGGTCCATGAAGGATTGGAACTCCTGCAATAAGAGACCAAAAAAAAGAGAAAATAATTGTCTTTGGGATAATTGACAAATCAATCTGGTAATATCCAATTACTGGGTTTTTTGCTATCTCTGATTCATAGTGAATTTTTGACTGTAGCAATTATATAGCTGTGATACATGACTAGGGGGAACAAATTTACAGAGACAGAGGTAATAGCATGATCTCCATGTTGGTAATCATCATCCACAAAGCTTGAAAAGTCATCCTCACACAGATCAAATAACTCGTTTTGTTGCAAAGCATCCACATATCTAAAGCCAACAACACCCATGACAGTTTCTCTCTCAACTTCCACATGTCCACCAGATCATATATTGCATATCTTATACTGACAATGCATGTCATGTAAAATGGACGGATTTTGGGAGTACATTTGATGAGGAGATAGACTTGGTCTAACCCAAAAACTATGGTTTTGAGCTATAGTTGTTTGAAACATGGAAAGAAAAAGAATTTACTGGTCAGAATGAGTAGTACTTGGGTTTGGTGGCTGTGAGAAAATCACCCATTTCGTTGGAGCTCAGAACTGCTTTTGCTTCAGGAATTTCCATTGTGCGGGGCATGTATTGCACTTGATTGTTCCGATGGACCTTTCTGTAACACATGCCAGGAAACCCCCAAAAAGTCATCATTTCATCTCACAATGTTAAGCATCCCAGAATGAACGCTTAATTAAGCCTTGAAATCAATCATGAAACCTAGACCAATTGATTCCAGATTGGCTGCTAGATTCTGTTTATGTCTGAGACAATATCTAGGCTTGGTTTTCACAGAGAAATCTTTGAAATTTACTTTGAAAATTATTTTATGCTCACGAGTGTTGAGAATCAACTTGACAAAAAGGTGCATTGGCAATTCCAAAGCATGTAATGCCATATAAGCAAGTCTATATAGGTTCTGCTGCATCTTAACTGGACAGTTTGGGCAGCAGTGTCCTTGGTGTCAGGAATGGCTTGTGATGCCGTGTCTTGCTCAAGCATGTACTTATCAAAGGATGGGTCTTTAAAAGGCCGACACTCCATCTGGCTGCTGCTCCATGTTTCCTATTGGATTCACCCAAGCTCCCTCAACATTTCACTCATGTAACCAACCAACTCAGAGCTTAATTCAGTTTGATAACACACTAATTTGCATAAATCAGATTTGGACCTTGGGAAAAAACATGCTGGTTCTTGGGTTGGATAATGAATCAAAATGTAATGAATATGGAGCATGTCTGCATACCAGAGAATCACGGTCTGCCAAGGCTATCTTTTGATAAAAATCCCGGCGTTTCTTTGTAGCCCTTATTAGAATCTGCAGAATGAATGCAAGTGGGTGCAGTGTGTAAGTCTATGACATCTTGGAACAAGCAAATCTGCAGACTAGGAAAAATTCTAACATTCATTTGTATTTGATAGAAAACCAATTTAATATTCAGACGACATTGATCTGGAAAGTTCTTTAACACAGAAACTAGAAGCCAGTTTTTGACTGGCTTCTGAGAGTGCAGTGTCTGTACCTTAGCTTACATATCCTTCAGACTTGGTACCTACTGAACATACATGATTTGTTGGAATGGAATTTACATATGAAAGTTGCAAAAGGGGCAAAGGGACAAGGATGTTACTGGATCACGTGTGGCTGTAACAGATTCAGCCACAATTTCTGCCTCACTTCCAAGTGATATCCAGATTCGAGGTCCGCTTCCCCTAGTGTCTTCTTCAGCTAATTTTTCTGCAAGTGCCTTCACCATTCACAAGTACCCATCATCCCACACAGTTACATCCAACTCCTTCTGAAGAGATGAGTGTCCAATGGGTGTCTGAAAACTCAACAACCCTCAACAAGAATTTCCATCACAAATGAAATTTCAAATGATGATCAAAAAGTTAAATTGCCACAGTGGCATCTGTTGTGTGAATTTTTATTTTATTGTCTCCTTTCCACCCATTTCAGTCTTTTGGCCTCCCTCTCAATGAGAGATGAACTGTTTCCTTCTACAGACTTGCTACAATATGCAAGTTGGAATTTTGATCACCTCCACCCTGGGGACTAGTCCTATCTCTTGGACTGTGAACAAAACACAGATCCATCCAGGTGTGTCAGAGAATGGAAAGGCAAACCTTTTCAATGCTCTCACGTTGCTCTTTGGTGCAAACAATTTCAAAATTATGATCATTGATGTAGCGGTCATCCCCAATGTACCGCAACAGGAAAGATTCCTCTGTGTAATTCTGGAATGACCTCAACAAACAAACCATGTGAGGAGGAGGAGGAGGAACAGGCCCCATGAGAGAGTCCATGATTTGCAAATATTTTCCATGTAAATGCAGTTCAAAGGATTTAACCAGATTACAACAAAAAGGCAAGAAGAACACAAATGAAAAGCCTTTGCTGGAATCTTGAAGACAAACTGAGTTATTCTTTTTAGGATGTGTAAAGTCTCTCAAACTGCTGCTTGATTTTTACAAGGTTTATTAGGGTCAAACCAACCATCAAGGAGCCTTTCACAACGTGGAAATCAGAGATTGGGCCTTTGAGGCTAATGTCCTCCTTAACAGATTTTGTGTCAACCACAAAATGCTGGTTATTTTTCACTTCTTTCTTGTCAATGGAAAACATCTTGCAGGTAGAATCTGTAAGGTACAATGACACCACTCCAAATGGATGCTCCTCCGCAACTACCCACAACAACAACAACAACAAATTTCTCAAACAAGCAATAATTGTCATGCCAATGTCACAAAAAAAACTAACATCATCACAATCTAACCCTAAATTATGAAAATTTCAACATGGTAAGTAGAGATGCAGATACACTCCATTCATGTATTTGAATGCTTCCCAGTTAGCCCTTAATACGGAATTTGAACACAGATGCAAAATTCTCCAAAACCAGTATCAAAATTTACCTTCAATTTCAATGCAAAATGAAGTACACCTGAGCTGAATGAGGATGCACATGGGCAAATACTATTGTTTGTGATGTCATGATATTTGGCTGCAAATCAATCTAATTGCAGTCATTGGTGAAAGAACAGAGCAGCTATTCTTTGCTTAAATGCTACAATGGTTTTAGAATGGAATTCACAAGCCTGATGAAGTTGGAATCCTCGTCTGTTTTGGAGTTGTCAACTGAAGAAACACAAATTCTCTGGAATCATGATCTACTTTGGAGTTCTTATCAAATGAAAAAAATCTGCACTCATGATCTTATATTGGAGGAGTCGTCAAATGAAAAAAGAGCTCTAGTCCAATCAATCAAAAGGTGGTGGCTATGAGGATTTCTCTGCATTGTTCTCCCTACACTATTAACTTTTGTGTTTTGCTAAGGATTTTGTGTGAGTTTTAGGCTCAGAGTTCATCTTATTGTCAAATGGAAAAGGCTTTGGAATCAAAGGCGTTCAGTGGGCGTGAGGAATCTTTCTCTGAATTGTTCTCCCTACATAATCAACTTTTGTGTTTTGTTGAGGATTTTGAGTGAGTTTTAGGCTCAGAGTTCAACTTATTGTCAAATGGAAAAACGCTCTGGATTCAAAAAGCGTTCAGTGGGTACTAGGAATATTTCTCTGAATTGGTTTCTTCCTACAGCTCTAGACATCTTGTATTTTTCTTAGGATTGTGTGTTTTGTGAGTTTTGTAATTTTGGACTCAATTGTGTACACTTTTGTAAGCTTTCTCATAGACATTTCAACTGTACAACAATTTGTAAAAAGCTTCACTGTTACCCAAAAACTGGACATGACATGATGATGATGATGATGGAAAAACCCTAATCCAAAGTAAGTTTCCCCTGGCAGCAGCAGCAACAACCAGAAAACAAAATGCAGCAGGTTGTACCTAGTTCCCACCTACTTACCAATTGGGTGTTGGGCAGAAAGTAGCTAGGTACTCAAGTTGTGGGCATTGTTAGGTTACCTCGTGGTGGTGGTGTGGGAGGCTTCTCTACCTCCACAGGTTTCATGCCCAAAAGGGCCATCATCTCCGCTGACATCGTCGCCATGGCTGCAACCAAACTCTAAGCAGCAGCAGCAGGCTCTACAGTTTAACTTGCTTTGATTTTGAGACAGAAAAACAAGTAAAGATGCAGGAGAAGAAAAACAAACCCAAAAGCGAGACTTAAAAATAGAAAGAAAGAATCAATCACGATAGCTAGAAACAAAGAATCACGCCCAAAAGAATGCAAGAGTTAGTTGCAAGTACTTTGCAAGCTAATACTATGGTTCAGCAAACTGCAAAGCACTCTTGAGGATCATGTAGAAGAGACCCAATAAACGCAACAAACCAGGAGCCGAAAGAGGGCAAAGAGGCTATGAACAGACACACAAGAGAGAGAGAGAGAGAGAGAGAGAGAGGGAGAGAGATGGAAGCGGTTAATACGGTTGTGGGGTTATGGATAAACTGTCTACACCACAAGAGTATTATAACCGTCGTCGTCGTCGTCGTCGTCGTCGGAGTACTGCAGGAATATTTTCAGTTCTCAACAGCTAAGTGCGAACTCCACCGGTGCTCAGTATGTGACCCTGAAAAGGAAAATGGGATGAAGAAAAGTTAAAACACATGCCGGTTTGGCTCAGCAAAAAATGCTTTTGGCCCAGCTTTCACAGTTTGCTCAGGCTGGTGAAAGGTACAACAAAGCGTAACACCTGCTCTTGATTGAACTAGATAGACGTTTGATTGGATCAGGTGGTTTGCTATTAGAAGTCTCCCCCCCCACATATTTGCAGTCCTGGTTTTAGTTTTATGGGTGTGTTTGGGAGAAAGGTAAATAACTAAACTTGGATGTGAGATATATTTTTGCAGCGTCACATTCTGAGGACCGTTGGAGATGCTCTAAGATTGTAGAGTTGTATTTAGCGTTTTGTCTTTGGATTCGTTTACGACGGGGATTGACGCAATACGTAAGTAGTAATCGTTTGTCTGGACATGAGGAGGTGCGCTGGGTGACTGTGGTGATCGATTACTGGTAAGCTAACTCTCACGCAAGCGGAGAGTTACTTAATTAGCTGCAATCAAACCAAAACCAAATTCGGCATTGAATGCTGTTATAGAGTTTTGGTGGTTTAGCTGGAGGATGCAGTAGTGCCTGCTGCGGGCAGGAGAGACTAGATCGAGCTGGATTCATGACGTTGCAGCTGACAAATCGAAATCATGAGAGCAGTGTTCTTTCCTTTTGGAACCAATTTCCGCACTGTGGCTACCCAAAAAGAAGCGAGTGCGAAATTGTACAAGGGCTTGTTGCTTCTGGGATTTTTTTTGGGGAAAAAAGTCGCCATATTTAGACAATGAGTTCCTTTTCATCGCCTGAACTAAGCAGGATCCCCCCTAAAAACAAACATAAAAACGTACTTCACTGTCTGACCTCTAGCCAAATTTGGGTCATTGCTCTTATGGATGATCGCCAATCCTCCTACTTGACAAATTTGCAAAGAAAAGGCCTTACCATAAGCCCAAGCAGAAAGAGTCGTGAATAATGCTTAATGTCAGGCAGCAGCCGCTGCAGATGAAGCGAAGCTGAAGAGGCGACCCCCGCGCGATGGAAGAAGTTGCCTTGGGGGGGGTGGGGGGGAGCTCGAGATCAGCCGACATTTATGGAACTTGAAGAACTGCAGCTCAACAGGGGTTTACGTCTTGCACAAGCTTCGTGAGGCTTGAGCTGCTACAGCAAGAGCAGTCACCGTAGTATGTATAGTATGTATGTATGATCAGCTAGCTAGCTCGCGGCGGGGTTACTTTCTTGTTTTTTCGCTACTGGCCAGCAGCTAGTCATGCAGCAGATGCATCATGATCATCTGTGATAATTAAGTGTGCTGATGTGAAATGAAAGTCTCGGCTGATAAAATGCAGCTGTAATCTGTCAGATCTGCTTCACTAGTACTGATCATGTAGCTGTACTCGTAAATGCCACATGCATAAAAAGCCAGGCCGCCATTAAATTACACTGTATCTGTAGATTGATCAGGACTCAGGAGTCCGATCTCCAGAAGCATGAGAGCAGCTGAGAATTACAACTTGCAGCAGTGCAGATCTAGCTAGGGGAGTTGCAGGAGCCGATTGATGCAGCTGGTCATGATGATCAGGAGCTGGAGACTCCCCAAGTCCTCGCCAGCTACACTAGCTAGTTACAGTGATCAATCATGATTCCCGAACTGCTCTGATCATCATGATCCACAGACGTAATTATCTGCAGCTGCTGGCCGCACTGCAGACAAGCTAGCTGCAGGATTCAGGACTAAGCTGAAGTTCAGCTGCAATGCTTCAATGATGCTCTGATCAACCCTCAGGTGCCAACAGCAGGACTCGGCCATGACAGTCTTGTCATCATGTGCTGAGACTCCGCGATCATGCAGTTGTCACGAACTACTGCAACACACACACACACACTCTCTCTCTCTCTCTCTCTCTCTCTCATCTCTCTCCTCATCACTGTAACACCTGAAGTGATCAGTCATAAGGGCGGAAGTGGCGAGGACTACAGTAAAAAAGTGCAGCGGCGAGGACTAGTAGCTAGCTAGCGGCAGGAGCACGTCTCGACAGTCAGTTTTCATACAAAGCGCCACTGCAGGCACAGGCAACAGGCTGTGATGCGTTGCTGGTTGTTACAGTGACTAGAACATCCGACAGCATGTTTTTGTCTTGTTGTTAAGATCATGACTAGTAAGAGAAATTAGTGATGATCATTAGACTGGGTGTGATTAGCTAAGCACGCTAGGGAGTGAGATCTGGTTTGGTGGAGATCAGATGGGGATTATAATTAGCCTACTAAAGCATGTCACAGCTGCAGCTTCGGTTGCAGCCGCGGCAGTAAAGAGTAGTCAATGCAGCTCATAGTATATATGATGCAGATATCCTCCAGTTTCCTTCACAGCGCAGTTGTTGCAGTCCAGTTGCTTGCATTGATCATATTCTCAGCTTGAGTCTCTCTAGTGTATAGGCAGCAGCAGCACTACTACTTGGTGAGGAGGAGCAAGCATCGGTACTGTAACAGCAACTCTAGCTGCTGCAAAAGATCTGTGTGCACGTCCTTGCTGATCTAGACTGTGTGTGTGGATCAAGCTCGGCAAGCCTAGCAAAGATGAAGGGAGTCGTCGCATTACTGCTGGTTGTGGCTCTTGTGGCCATGGGGGTCGAGAGCCGTCCCTTGTTGAAGGGAACAGAGAAGAACCTGGAGGCTTTCGCAGGGTTGCTGCCGTCTTGTTCTCCAGCTCCAACTCCAGAACCCGATTACAGTTCACCATCCCCAGTCTACTCTTCACCAACGTATTCCTCTCCATCTCCAACCTATTCCTCTCCATCTCCAACCTATTCCTCTCCTTCTCCAACCTATTCCTCTCCTTCTCCAACTTACTCTTCTCCAACCTACTCTTCCCCATCTCCAACATACTCTTCCCCATCTCCAACCTATTCTTCTCCAACATACTCTTCCCCATCTCCAACCTACTCTTCTCCCACTTATTCTTCCCCATCTCCCCCCCCCCCCCCCCCTCCATCCGACGAGTGTCCTCCCCCCTTTAGCTACTAAAAGTTCCGAAGATCATCATCTACAGTAGCACCTCTAAGGTACGTTGAAATGCAGTAACTGCATTGTTGAGCTGCTCTTCTCGCATGTATTAGGCTGATCTATGGTTCTTCAACATTTTTTGATCTCATGTACATTCCATGGTCTTTTGCAGTGTATGATCATGAGTCTAGCTAGATACCCACAAGCTAAACTTCTTGTAAAGAAGTTTCAGAGATCCAGAGCTGCAGCTACTGCAGTTGAAATGATAAATATTATTGCTTGAGCTGCTTGCTCGCTCGCTTGCTTGTTTGTTGAGGAAGATCTACAACTATACTACAAATTGATCAACAGAATTTATGGGCATTTGGGTGAACGCTAATATTCTCCTGGGAGATGATCTGGTTGCTTTTTGCAGATGGAATCAAAACTGTGGTGGCCACTGAAGAGAGAATTCATGCATGCACGCGGCAAACAACATATATATATACTACAGTCTACGTCTAGTCCTATGAGAACAGCTGGGTATCATCATGCGGCACTGCTGTTGACCATGTTACGGAACAGTTTGCAGGGGGTTTTTTTGTGTTTTGTGTCTTCTTCCGAATAAAAAGGGGATGTCACTTTTGATGGTGCTGGTGGATGGGATCCCCACATGTTGATGCATGAGGTTGCAGTGGAGAACTGAAGACTTTTACTGCACTAGCGTTGCTCCTCTCAATGCTCATCATCATCATCAACAATATCATCAGAGCATCATCAACATCTTCATCAGATTATTGTTCAGAATTTTAGCTCCAGCAGCAGCAGTACTAGATCAGAATGCTTGCAGCTTAATCAATCCATTATTAGGAGCTTGTGGAAAAAAAAAAGTACTACAGTCTAAAGCTTTGATTGATTTTCTTCTTCATGATCTTAAGAGCTATGGTATAAAAGCTTCATGGGTTACTAGGCTCTTGATCCATTCCTCTCTAAGGTATACATCATGAAGATGTTTTTACTTCACAAAATGGGTTTTTTTGTTTGACCAGTTCCTGTCCAGAGGTCTTTTCTTCTTTCAAGTTCCTTCTTATAAGACTTTTAGTGGGTGGGTTTGATGTTTTTTGGTTAACATTTTTATGGGGTTGGTAAATATTTTCTCGAGACTTGAACTTGGCTACAAGTGGGATTGATTGCAACACCTCAAATACTGGTGCATTTCAGGACTGGTCAAGTGCTTAGTGATCATGATCAGTGGCTGTAATATTTTTTTGGTGTGTGGCTCTCCCACCCCCCTTCACTCTCAGTTGACCACAAGCTCAGCAGCTTGGCAGTACTCTCTTTTCTCTTCTTCAATTCTTCAATTTTTCTGGTGAACAACAGAAAAGTTTGTCCTATCAACAACAGTTCACTGCACTTGAAAAAACACTTCCGTTAAAACAACAAAGATGGTTCAATTTGCAGCTCTCGATAACACTATGTAATTTATGATTCTATGTTATAATACTATGGCTACTCATGGTCCCAAACAGAAGTACTATTCCAAGTTAAGATTGAGAGAATGAGGCTGGTCTCATAACTGTTTTTTCTCCTTGAGAATCCTGCATGCTCACTACCTAGCAAAGAATTTTCTTAATGTTGCTTTGCTTGAACTATCTAATGAACCCATCCACCCAGCTTCTTCCAGGTTTGCTTGCAGGATCAATATTGCCATGTGCTGCATGCATGTACATATGCTTGATGATGATGCTTCTTGTTGTAAAGTTTGCTGCTTCTTTTGTTGTTTCATTTGTTCCCTGTAGCAGCAAAATTGACAACAGATTACATTAATTCTCAAATGCAGCAACATTGGGATTCAACTCTGTGTTGACAACATTTGAACCTACATTGAACTCTATAATGTGTTTCAAGGTCTTGAAATCCCATGTGGGTTATTGACATAGCAGCTTGTGCTTGAGTAAAAAAACTAAGTATGCAATGTCACACTTGGAAATTCCTCTGAAATGCTTGAGTCAAATCCTGAATGCAACCAAGCCCCACTAATATAAGCAAAGAGCCTTGGACAAGTATTCTAGATAAACATGCTTTATAAACCCTAGAATCACAAAACCATTGAAGAGAATTTATGCTTGTGTAGAATTCATGACTTAAGTTCATAGAATTGGGGAAATTTTGTTCACCACTTTCTCCTTTGCATGCACAAATTGATCAGAATTTATCCAATTCCATCTCTACCCATGTTGGGACTGTTAGGAACAAACCCCCAGAGCAGTTCTTAAGATTCATCAGTGTAGTTTTCAGTAAATATAAAGAACTGGTTCTAATATAATGAGCACAGTTCTCAAATTGTTTTTGAAAAAAATCAAATAATAACTGCCAATAAAACCTGTTAGAACCCAATTATGGTCTCTAATTATTAGCCCCTTAATTAATTTCAAGGGTTTGTTTTTGGTGAATTTTTGCCACTTGGTGACAAAAAAAATCCAATGTGCCTCATACAAAAGGATAGAATAATTCTGTGAAATGTTTTGCCAAAGTTGCCAGATTTTGAGTCTAAAAACTTTCGGAAATCACCATATTTTGGCAATAGGGCTTCCTTTTAGGGTTGCCAAAATATAACAGGATATTTTTAAATCTACTTTCCTCTCTAAGCTGTATTCACAAGATCACCAGTGTGGTTACAAAACAAAAATTGAGAAAAAAAAAAAAAAAAAAAAAAAAAAAAAAAAAAAAAAAAAAAAAAAAAAAAAACTCCTGGACCCATGCAAGGACCAAATTTGGCAACATTTTGACAATGATTTTTTTTGCATTGAATGCAAACTCCATGATTCACTGGTCCAGCAAACAGAACATCAGATGAGACTGTTCTTACATTGCTTTGATAAGAACTGCAATCTGCTCCTACTTGATTACTGGGTACTTATTACATTCCTTACATAACCCAAAGTGTTCTGTAACTCACTCTCTCTCTCTCTCTCTCTCTCTCT
>Ga0209208_10003976_pt1 | contig 21063 bp, 17 predicted proteins | sample S1TSphfallax_3_FD_187694 | JGI IMG/M metagenome (GOLD analysis project Ga0209208, IMG submission 187694) | Host-associated microbial communities from peat moss isolated from Minnesota, USA - S1T2_Fd - Sphagnum fallax MG (SPAdes) (version 2) | ecosystem: Host-associated > Plants > Peat moss >...
GGAAACTACTCAAGAAACTTCAAAAGGGAAACTACTCAAGAAACTTCCTAAGGGAAACTACTCAAGAAACTTCCTAAGGGAAACTACTCAAGAAACTTCCTAAAACTTATCCATCACATGGTTCCCCATGTGATTCCATAATTAATGATAAGAAAACAACATCCACATGGCGCACATGACTTCCACATTAATATGTGAAAGTCAAGACACCAAGACCAAATCCAATCCCTAAACTTTCCCCTTTAAACAAATTACCCAGGTAATTATCAAATTACTCAACAAGTTACAGAACCATCTAGGTGCAAGTTTAAACTAATTGGAATTGAATTGGGTGGTTATCAAGCAAGGGGCTAGTCATTACAACTGCCAATTCTTTGAATAAATTGACTTGGGGTGGGATTCCAGGCAAGAACTAATCAAAAAATTGGACTACTTTTGACCTAGAACTTATATGAGGTCAGCAATGGTTTCCACAATCAACATGCTTTTGTTGTCCCCATGGTCTTGACTTTGGTTGGGTTGTTTCTAGTGTTGGCTAGTTCTTTCTTTTGATACTAAATTTGTTTTTGCTATGTTCTATGGAACATGCAGGTTTGAGATTGATTCTTCAAATTTTTAAACCAGACTATGACTCAAGTTTTAGCACATTTTTTCAAATTCAACCTTTGTGCCTAGTTCAAAAATTGAGTTTGGTTCCCTGTACACTAGTTACACTCTCCCTAGAATTGCATATTGTAGAGTTATGGAGTTTTAGAATAAATTAAAACTAGGGAGCATATGACTACAATGTTCTCCAACTAACTAAAATCCAATTACCAATAAAGTTCAACCTGCTTGCCAACTTTTCAAAAAAGTTCAGCTTGTTTATTTAAAGAACATGACCTGCGTTCAAGATTTATTTTCAAAGCACTGGTTTTTGTTTTGTTTTTGTTGTAGCCAAAATCTAGTTTCACAGTCTGGTTCTTTTGTTGGTCCCACCATAAGGATTCAGTTCATGTCCAGGTTAGGTTATAAGAACCTGAACCTAAATCCCAGGATTTAAACTCTCCAAACTTGGGAACCTACCAACATTGGTTGTTTCTGTGTTACTCTGATAACATCACAACTTTCCAACTCTTAAAAGTACTTCCAACAATCTTTGCATCACTCGTGTCATGCTCATGTTACTCCTATGGTCTTCTCTATCTCCATGGTCATACATGTGATGCTATTGTAATCTTCAGCATAATTTTCATTGTGCTCTTCTTGCTTTTGTGGTATTCCTCATTGCTTGTGTGTAATTTGTAGGTGGTAGTTGTTCTTGTGACCTTCACCTACGTTGCTGTCATGCTCCTGTTGTGCCCTATGGTATTCCCCCTAACTACATGAAACTTTTAGTACTATGAGAATTGGAAGAACAATAATTCAAAATGGTTCAATACCTAATGAATTGATTGAGCTTTAAAAGAGTGCATGGTTTTCAATGAAGATCGTTACTAGCACATGTGGAAAGGAAAAACGCTCTAGTGAATGTTTTCACACACCATGCCCTTCTGCAAGTTTTGAAACATTTAACTAACTAATGCCATTGGGGTTCATGGAGCATATGCCAACAACATTTACATGCAAAGACAGTTGAGCTGGTTAAAGTTCAAGACCCCAGAACCCTATTTGTGAGCTACAGTGGCTCCATACAGTAGATTCTGTCTTGGTTTGAAGCACTTGATGTAACAATAGTAAGCACTGTTTGGCCTAACCCTGCACTGTTATGAGCCAGCATGCCGTCATTAGCATGCACCCTACTGTTCTCTACCTCTTCATTTCTGGGTTATCCAATTACTATATATAGATCTGTCCACTAAAAGGATTTGCCCTGGACAGGGCATCCCTAGACAAGCTACAAGGCATTTGAAATAATGGTTGTCACAATTGCAGTTGATATGGAGCTTTGTTCAAACTTAACAAACCTGACACATAATAAAGTTCAGAACATGTATATGGCTTAAAATCAACTGCAAGACCTCTATATTTAATTTACCATCCATAAACAATGAATTATACTCATTCCAGATATTATACTTGCAAAAGACAATTTCATTATGTATGGACAAATCCCCCCCACCCATGAATCATAATCAAGATCCAATACAATGCCATCAAGTTTGTTTTTTCAGTCATATTTCTTGGCATCAGTTGAGAGCCAATCAGGTTTGTCATATCTACATCTCTGGTGCAGTAGGGATCAAAAGTCAATTCCACTGGTCCAATATATGAATCGGACCAAGGAAACAAAGTATGAAGGCCAAAAGCAAGGTTGATTTCAACCTCTGTATAAGGCCCAGCCTATTCAGTCCATGAGTGGGCAAAAATTGGGCCAGAGCCCATATGACTAAGGTTTGCTGGTTGTGCCAATAACATCGGTATGGCTAAAGGGTTACTGATACCAGTCCATGTTGCTGAAGGGTTAGCAAGGTAACTAGGATTCATTTTCACTGGGCTTGTTATCACAGAGGAGAACAACAGGTTTCGGGATAAGTCACCTGGCAGGACCCTGTCAAAAGTTGAGTTCTTGGAGCTAGCCTCCTCACTTTCTCCAATTGAATTATTGGGACTCTCCATATGCACATCTGCAAAATTGCTCAACTTTGTGAGTACAGTACTGCATCATACCTCAGATGGTTTGAGTTCCTGATTCACCACTAATTCGTGAATCCAAGGCATGAGACACATGAGTTCCCATATATCAGTAGACTTGTTCAAACATTATTTCTACATCAACAGTAAATTAGCTTCCAAGCACTAGAAACATGGGCAGATTTTAAGCCTGTATATTACTGCAAAGTACTCTCATTTTCTTCTTAAAGACAAGGGCCAATTTGATCCATCAGACCCTAACACATGAGATGAAACCAGCAGCTCAAAAGAATTGTCATGTTAAATGGTGCAACTGAGTGAACACTATCCATTGGATTTCATGCCCAAACATCAGATTTTTCAGGTGCAGAACAGATCTGTTGTCAACTCAAGCTAAATAACATTAGACTTAATTATTCATGAAGGACTGTTGAGAGATGAGAATTGGTGCAGAACCTGATCTGTCACGACTTCCATGGTTGTATGCCAAGCCTGAACTGCGAATTGCTCTATTGTCACTAGTCTGTAGTTGCTGATCAGTAGTTGCTGTACCCACATGCTCATAGCCTGCAGGCTGCATGGTCTGTTGACCAGGCCTTCCTTGATACCCGGGAGAGCTGCTCAGCAAGCTAGCAGCTGAGCTTGGTAATCCATGATGGTGATTCATCAGTCCTGAGCTACCAGCTGTACAAGGACTCTCACCACCACCGTGCTCTTGAGGTGGAATGTCGAGACCTATTAGGTTCCTTGGCAGAGTCCCATTACTTGGCACTGTGCTCCTATTATACTTGCTCGAAGCATGACTAGCAGGTGCCCACAGAGTATCTAATCCAAACCCCAGATGGGCACAGGTAGACTCCTGTCCAGCTGCACCTTGTATCTCATTGGCAGTGGAACAGGTATCTTGTCCTGTTGCATGTCCCCAGCTAGTTCTTTCATGTTCATGATGGCCTGCAGTTTGTTGTTGGTATAGCATCTGCCATTCAAGCAAATTCTTGGACAAGCCACATGGTGCTACACTAAGGTGATCCTGATCAGATCTCATGAGTTCTATTCTTGAGTCAGGTACAGTTCCTGTAGCCAAGCTTGATGTCACAGGCCAGTGATTCTTGTCTCCAACACAAGTGACTCCATCTGAACTGGGGGTACTAACAAGCTCTGTGATCATTTTCTGGTCAGCTCTCTTGCATTTGAAGCTTATCTCTTGGCCATTGATCGCCGCTGCACAAATTTTCTGTGGATCATACCTTGACATGTCAAAGTTTGTTACAGCATCAACTCCACGAAACTTAATTGCCGCTATGTCATAGGCCTCAGCTGCTTCTTCTTGTGTACCTGGAGTTCAGTCACAGGTTGAGGACTTAGTACTGACCATATGTTTTAGATCACCATATCTGGTGGAATGGATCACAATAATAGCAATTATGTCCATGTAAAACCATATCTTCACTTCCAACTTCCCAGAACTACAAATAACTTTGCATGTGCACAATTCAGGATAAATGATGAAAGAAATTTGACCTAGATAATTCCACAGTTCACTTGAGGCCTAACATGCTTAAAGGTCCCCCACTCAAAACACAACCTCAATTGTCTTTGAGAACTGCACAGCATAAAGTACTTCAACTGGAAGGTTGAATTAATACTTTCCCTTTAAGAAATCTGGCTGGAAGTTTATGTTGCTTGATGAATCCTAGACTTTCTTCAAATTTCAGCCACAATTTCACATGCCAGGTTTCCATTCATAAAATCATGTTCTATCATTGTTTACTATGGCTTTACTAAAATCACATACTTGCTCAAGTACACATCAAATACAAGAATTTGGCTGAACAAATCAAGCTACAGGCTTCAAATGAAAAGAGTGTGATGAGAGGAGGCTAAACCAGTCAAATCTAGGGTTTCTCCACCCTTGTATTGTGTTTGGAGGCATCAAAAATAGCATTTCAAATTCTTTCAAAGAGGTCAGAAGGAAGTCTCACTGTAAGTGCCAAGGTACAGATCTTTGTTGCCAGCAACTCTGCCTATGCGAGCCTGCCACCTCCCATGTTGGTGATGTCTGGTCACACCCCTGTACATTGATGCTCCCCTTGAGAATCCACTACTCTTCCTGTTGCAGAGAAACATGTTCAAGTCATGTATTGCAAAGACTCAGAAATTCTTTCTGATGTACTGCTAGAAGAAAAGTAACCAGAGTTTTGAATGTTAACACATCTGGTGTACTACGGATTGCCAAATTCTGTAAGATGCTGTCAACTCAAACATTTAGTTAATAACCTGAGTTTAGATCACTTTGAAGAGATTCTTTACTTACCTCTTGTTAAATAATGATCATTCTAACAGCGCACATTACCTGCGCAAGGAGGCAACATATTCTTGGCGTGTCATGTTCTTCATCACTTCCAGTTCAGCCTCATAAGTGCTTAACTGTTGCCCATACAAGTGTCAAATTTGTCAGCATAAGGTGAACTGTCAAAAAATCAACTTAAAGCAGAAAAATGGTTCATGATGATGTTGCCTCAAACACACAACCATAACCCCATTAACTCATACTGAAGAAGGAGAATGCGGGTTTCTGTGTGACAGAGAGGGAGGGGAAGTACAGGAAAGTTGATAGTGGTGCTGGATCCCCAATACTTGAGTGCTGCCAAGTCATAAGCTCTAGCTGCCTTATCCTCCTTATCATACCCCCCTGCAGACCAGGTACAAAAATACATCAGTCACATAGATCAAATTAGCTCCTCACATATGCAGCTTCTCTATTCTTGGAACCCATATCATCACACAGGATAGTTGCAAGGGAGTCTTACAAAACTTCAAATACATCCCAAAATGAAGTTACTGTCATTTTCTTGTGAAGAAGATTAATCTTCACATGAGGTGGGGAAAAAAACCATGTACCTAAGTAAACTGTGAGAAGTAATGCACCAACAATATATTTTCCCAGTGCCATGCACAAACCACAAGTTCACATCAGCCAGTGCTGTAAAAGTGAGATCAATGCTAAACATGACCCAACAGTAAATGTAGAACAACTGTACGGCAGTTGCTCCAAGTTGAAACATCTTGTGCATTCCACTGAAGCCTTCCAGTGGATTTAAATTGAAGATCAGAAGGACCAAACAGCAAAACAATACTCCTGACTAAAGAGTGGAGTGAATGCAACGAGTAAGAAATCACAGAAGTTAAAAGACACACCTTGACGACCTTTCCTTGTCTGTCCCTCTTTTCTACAGCTGTTGTCCCACAAGTGTGCTTCATACCGTCCTGTCCAACGGTGCCTAAATCACACCCAAGACCCCCATTGCAACTCCTGAATGACCAAATGTTTAATGCAGGAATATGAAGCATGACATACCAAACCAAAGGAGTCCACCTACTTACTTCAACATGATAGAATTGAACAGCACAATAAATAGGCACTCAGACCACTAGATTAAGATCAAAGATCAATCATGAACATGGTTGTATTCTCTCAATTCATGAGGAAACATAAAATCAAAACTAGCATATTCAAACTACGAGATTTAGTCCTCAACATCTAGCAACCACATGGACCATGATGAGGACTCCTGTCTCTTCCAGCAAGATTGCTCACAAAAGTGCAGCTTTGAGTTGATTCATCCATATCCTCAATGCATAGAACAAGTCATACAACATGAAGTTTTAATGAACATGCCTGACCCGAAAGAAGACTGGGGGATATACTACTTCATCATGTGATGCATGGCTCATTCGCCTATCATGTTGGACAAATTCATGATTCCTCAAAGAACGAATCTTTCCCAGATTTAGCTTTGACCAGTTAATCCAAACACATGGTGGGGTAGGGGCTTCATAAGACCTGCTGCATAAATGACGACACAAGGAGACCATTATCTAAGTTCCAGTTGGTGGTTTCATTCAGTGTTAAACTGGTTGCTTTAGCTTGTAACTTAAGCATAACTTTAAGAAGGGAACATTTAGGTCCACGCACTTTGCCTGTGCATTCTAGAATAATAATTCTCTTGAATCTGACAAGAGAACAGAATGTGGCATTTGTGTTGAAACAAATTTTGAGATCGCATCATCTTTAAAGTCTGCAATTTGCCATTCCCAGTTTCATAAAACATAGCACCTGCCAGTAGATATGGTAACACTCAAAAGTGGCTTGACAAATGAATTACTTGGATGTCACATGAGTGTGGAAGGTAGCCAGCTGCAATTTGTCAAAACACAGGATATTGAAGATAAAAGCAGTTGACCTGTATCACAGGCGGCTTACTATATCTCGGTTCATGACATTGAAGATATCACATTGACTACTGGACTAAAAGAATGCTGTTCCCATGCACAGAAGAAAACGGAGATCATAGAAGCATAATCTAACCAAGGAGTGCATACTGAAGATCATTGGATTCACAAAAGCTGATCAGAGCAATGAATAAGATCGCAGAAGTAAAGATGGGAAGCTTGGCTGCCGACCAGCAGCTTGTGATGATTTTCTCTGCTACTTTCGGCTTGAAAAATAAGGTTGAAATCAATGGATTTATAGAAGGATGCACTCGAGGAAACTCGTGTATATAGAGAACAATGGACGATGATGAGATCCGTGCTAACTAAGCTACCAGTTCAACACATACCTGGTCACGCCACGGTACACTGACGTTCGTTGGCCGAAAGTGTCTGTGGCCTTGCGTGCAGGCAGTCCATCTTTGCCGGCACCCATCCGCCCAGCTCCTCGCTTGCGGGATTCTGGAGCGGCAGCCTGTGAACTCTCGGTCACCTGCAGTTGGCCGGGGAGCACCAGCTGCTGGTCCACTGCATGATCGGTGACATGTGACGACGCAGCACTCATAGAAAGGGAGAGAGGCTGCCAACTCGCCAAAGCCGCGCTCAAGCTGCTACCGTGTCTCACTTGTAGTTCGAGAGGAGCTGCACCCGCTTTGGAGTCTGCATCGGCTTGGTGACGGAACCACGACTTCAGCCCCAACGACGAGCCCTGTGGCATCTGCAAGCTGCAATCGGATTGCTGCTGGTCGAGTGCAGTCCTCTGCACCACATGACGGAGATGCGATCCACTCTGTGCAAGTAAATTGCTCTCCTGAAGCTGCTGTTCGTTCGCTTCATAGCAATGATTAAGATGGTTCAATGTGAGACTGGATTGATCTTGTTGTGAAACTGCACTCGTGTAGGCGAGGTGAAACGTAGAATTCAGCGCCATGTCTCTGAGGAGTGCTCCTGATCCTCCAGTACCTGAGTGCGTGTAAGGAAGGTTGACGTTGATTCTCGCCTGGCCCTCTTGGAAACTCGCCGCTCCATGCGCTGCATTGTAGTATAGACCCTCCAATTGAGGGTGGTGATGAGAGTGGTGGTCGCTATCCGAGTATTCACCGCCAAGAGACTTACCGCCTAGAAAGTCCTCAAGCTTCGGCCCATCTCTGGTCTCGGCTGATGAGGTCGACGGTCCTTGCATGTGATCATAGTGCGCACCCGGACTTGCCCCCTGCAACTGGTGATCAACTGCGCCTGTGTTGACAGTTAGCCTTGAGAGCTGATCGACCGCGAAGAGATTATGCGACTGTGTCTCGCGGATTCCGTGAGACGTGTCTGCTGCTTGAATTGCGCGCGCTTGAAGCTGCCAATGGTCAACTGCGTTCATGACGCACAAAAGCAACCAGCTGCTTGTTCAGAAGCTTTTCGACACAGCTCAAGATCATTGCACGTTCGTCCAAGCTTACATATATATGATATGGCACATGTGAAACTGAAAGGCCACATCTTACAATGAACTGACTTGATTATGGATTCTTCAAGTCTTGCAGAACACGCTCAAACAAACAGCTTATTAGAACAACTAGTCATCGAGAAGTATCAAAAGGCGTCCAAGAACAATATGATGTTTGAAACCCTTTAAAGAGGACTCCCAGTACGCACCTGCGTTTTGTGACCTGCTAAGCACCGCCCCATGAGACTAGAATTGAAAGGATGTAACATGTTTGTCTTATACTAAACTAAAGCTGCACACACGGGGGCTTCTCATGATTGCACACTAGCTGCTGCTCACATAATAATATCTCATCAGTAAGAAAAAGCTCCTAGCTGCACCCCACGTCCATGACGAAGAGTACATGATGCAATAGGTTTCAAACCCTCAAATGAAGGTTCTTAATAAGGTTCTTATGACGACGCACCTGAGTTTTGTGACCTGCTAAGCGCTTCCATGATACAAAGAGATTCATGATCATCAGAGGAGGACCTCATATTGTCGAAAAAGTAGTCCTAGCGACGGGAGGATCTGCATCGACTATACAAATTCACAAAAAACCTACGATGTCCACAACTAATTTCCGTTGAAGAACCACCACTACCTCCTACTGCTACTTCTACCCCGCCACCACTACTATACAAAAACCACCAACAAAGCTCCTCCTAATTATTCCTGCGGACCGCGGAATATATTTTGACAAGAAGACAGATGATAACATCAAGGCGGACTGAATTGAAGGTGAGTACTTCAAGAGACTATTAGAAAAAAACCATGATTGCAGCTTGCTACATGGGAAAAAGAAACTAGCGAGACCCCTAGACCTTGCTAGGAATAATGAGAGAGAGAAAGAGAGAGAGAGGGAGAGAGAGAGAGAAAGAAACTAAGAGAGGACTGGGCAACGCCATTGTACAGAGGATCTCACAGAAAACGGAGTCGGGGGGTTTGAAAGAGTCCACGGCCCGTTCTTTAAGTTCCTGTTCGAGAAGTCCACTAAATTTGTCTTGAAAGATAGAATTATTTGTCGTTGTCCGTTTTAGTGTGGTCACGGTTCTCGCTTCAGCCCGCCTCATCTTTTCGTTTCCGCTCCAGTAGGGGGAGGGCACCGGCCGGACGATGGATGGGGACAGCGACTCATAAGCAAATCTCTTGGCGTTTGGACTTTCCAGACGCATGGGTTTTAATTTAACTCATAGCGCTCGGTTCTTTTTCACTCTGGCTAAGTTACAGGGTAGCTGGTGGAAAAATATTTATTTAAAATAGAAACTGACAGAGGCCCAGCTTCTCTTAGGGTTTATAGCAGTGTTCGGGTAATAAAGTCTTGTACCTTAATATACCTGTCTGTAAATGTTACTGTAAATATATAGCCTACCGAGTTGTTTTTTTTTAAACCGCTTCCTTTTGAAATACCCTTGTATTTATCCTACTTGATTAGTGTATATTTGAGGTTTACCCATACTTGGGGAAGGGTAATTTTTTTTAGGCTGGTAAAAAAGTGTGTCTGCCAAAATGGTCCTGAAGAATATTTTTGCAATGAAAATGGATATAAATATGATGGATTTTGTTGAATTTCGATTTATTCCTACATACCTTTACTCAATTTTGATTAACGATATTGATTTTTTAATTTTTTCGTTGTTTTTATAATATAATAAGAATCAATGTACCCACCCAACACTTCTTTTGGTTTATCTCAAAGAAAAACAGAAACAAGGAAATATTACCCTCGTTACTATGAGAAAATTATTCACAGCCCTCTCACCACCTCACCCCTACTCACTAATGACTCTGCACCTCCCCACCCCCAATTCAAGGCTTACTATGATCCAGCCCACAATATTCCCCAAAGAAAATTTGGGTGGTCACCCAATTTAGCAGACAACATTTTCTGCTAACAAGGCGCGTGCCTCTGCCCTAATTGCCAACAATCCCTACTACAGCAACTGTTGTAGTGTATTCAACAAACATAAGACACAAGGAATCCAATCAATACATAAACAAAATGAATGAAAAGATCCTAATTTGCTTAGGAAGTGGAGGGTTTGCAATTTCAAATTTCTAACAGGATGTAAAAGTTTCCATCTGGTGTACAAATGCAAACAGAAAATTCAATTTCTGTGGTTAGCCATCCATGAAGTAATTCTAACTAATAAATGTTGTCTCATATGGGCCACCATGCAACATGCAAACTTGTGAACTTGCTCCAACACATATGGTCAAACACATGTGGTGTTTGATTGTGCTGAAGAACCCTTTATCCTGTGGACCGCCTAGAGAATGCACATAAAGATATTATGTCTACCAAGCCTTCCCCATTCTTTTAGAGGACAATATGTAGATTAGATGGACATGATGGACACAAAAGTGATGATGACAAACAAAACCAGTTGTTATTATGAAGAACAAGACAAGAAGAATGAGTTCATAACATAAGACATACTGGAGCTAACGTAATTTGGGACCCGTGGAAGGAAAGGAATGATGTGGCAAGTGTTTGCCACACCCCACTACTCAAGCAAAAAGGTTTGGAAATGTGCCTGGCGCAATGCTGTGCTTGTAGCCATCGCCCAGTGGACTGAAACAGAACGTTCCATGTTAAATGGGCTACAGACAATCTACTTTGTAGGTAAGTGAGTTTGGACAAACAAAGGTGCCTGATAGGCAAGACGCTAAATACCCCCCCCCATCGGGCTCTGTCGGGCGCATGTTTCTCTTGTCTTCTTTCACATGTTTTTCTGCCCTGCTTGCTTTCGCATAGAACCATGCAGCACGGTTCTACATGTTCAGTAAACAAAACATACCGAATGTTTCAATTGTTCTGCTTGAATTTATTTTTTTCTGCTGTCGCCCAGAAGAGGCGATATCTATACCTTCCAAACCTAGAACACGATACTATCCACTGGCATGTATCCAGGATCAGAAACAAATGTTATTTCTTTTCTATTCAAATAACTCCCACAGTCAAAAAGTCAAACCCTGCGACAGAACCACACTGTTCTCCACAGGGCTGCACTGTCAGGCCCAGAAAGGGCGCCGGACAGAGCTCGATGGGGGGGGGGGGGGGGTCGCGGGGGGTATTTAGCGTTTAGCTGCTGATAGTTCCGGGTGGTGTGCATTGCCTTCCCAATTTGGGGAGGGGTCCCAGTCAATTTGGCTGGGTTTGGTTGGACAATCTCAGAATAAAGTGGGGATTATGTAATTGTGGGCATCAGATATTGGATTATTGCACCTGGCCTCATATTTTTGGCTGTTAGTTCCTTGGAGTCTTTTCAAATGAAAAAAGAGCACATCTCTGACCAGCGTGCACCCAATGGAAGTCAATTGCATTAAATTAACTTTTTTGAAGAAATACATCCAGCCCATGTATATGGCATGATGATTGGCTTGTCCACGCAATTCACTGCTTCACAGTGGACTTATAGAACATTCACCACACCCATCTACTTGAGATACTACACACTGCAATGCTGCATGGATTGGCCTTAGTTCACATATGCTGATGAAAATATAACTTTTTCCTGCAAAAGGTCACAATAGATCCCTACACTCAAGGAAAGCACCCCTTCTGATGTCACAGTTGTGCATATTTGTTGGATCAATAGTGCATCCCATTGAAAAGAGGTCACTGGTAAGACACCCCTCTTCAATCATTTGCCAGTTTTCCAAGAGGCTCTAAAACTAATGCTGATGCACTGCACTATGGTCAAAGTAAGCAGGCTCTGTTGCTCATGATCCTTCACAGCGATCCCACCTTGTTGTCACATAAACACAGATCCTGACTCGCAAGTGCTTTTCTCACACCATACTAGCACTTCTGCCACTCAGAAGGACTTCAAGGGTTTTGCTGTCCAGAATTATCATAGAGTAATTAGGTGTCATATCATGCTCTCCAGCTTGTAGGATGTGCCTCATTGTTAACTAAAGGCTATGTGTATAATGGAGCCTAATCCTACACAAGTCAGCATCGTTTCAGGCAATTTGATCCTCTCTTCTCTAAGTAGCAAGTTGGAAGAGGTACACAATGCAAAAGACCACGGTTTACCAGGCTCTGCCAGTTGTGAGTATTTTAGGTCTATTTATAAATGTGTTTGCAACCAAACGGAACAGCTTCATGGTGAATTATAGCATCTGCTGACTGGGTAAACATCGATCCAAGGCCCTTTGTCCTTTCCCTCCTGGCATGGTGAACCAGCACCTACACTGGTACCTTCACTTTCTTCAGTGAGCGTCTTGGAGGCTGTACTTAACCCTGGGATATGTTAAATTTGGACTCAGAAACCCTAGATTTAGTCTAAGGATGGTTACCTATAATTACGAATAGGCAACAGAAAAGACTTGGGAGTTTTCACCATGGTACTCCTGTAGGTGCTGGTCACCCAAGGCATTCCCTTGCACAGGGAAAACTAAGAGGTTGAAGGGTCATGTCCACCTTGCAAATGGCTATTGGTTAGTCAAACCTGTTTGACATTGAATATGGAACTATATTGCCAACTGGTGATTTTGTCTCGATTTTGTCAGTCTGACAGGATGGCTGATTGATGAGTCATCAAAAATATGGGAGACTGAAGGACCTTTCCGACCCTTCCTAAAAGCCCGATATGCATACTGTGGTTCAAAAGAGACAAAAAGGTTCAACAGACTTGGACCATACATATTTTTATTATTTCTTTTCTTTAGGCCATTTCAAGCATTGAGTAACAGCAACATCATGATTACCTCTGGTTTTGGAAGTCACCAAAAGTGAAAGTTTCACTCACATACATTGCCAGCTGAAGGAAGAAAGTCACAGGAAGTTTGAAATTCAGCCGTCCACTAAAAGTACAAGATCCTGCAAATTGATGTGAACCTGTAAGACTTTATTCCAAGTGAATAAAAAAGGGGCGGGGAAACACAAGGAAGGGAGACAAAAGGAGGGAAAGAAAGATTTAAGGAAAATGGCACTGTTCTCTATCTAGCAATATGGTGAATTGTCATGTTCCAGAATGAAATAACAAACATCCTTCACCTACCAACCACAAATAAAATGTTGGAAGTGATAAGTATCCATAGAATGTCCAAAAGCGATGGGAGTTAGGAGGTAACCAATCCAATAACTACAACTTGATTAAGGATTGTGAAGGCTTACATCTTTTGGAGCACAATGGAAACCCCTTTGTCAAAAGCAAGTGATTAGGACCAGAGCAAGGGACCTTCAAGGCCTTCCATTCCCCATATTTTATTGGCACAAAGTTGTAAAAAATCATCAACTTGCATATGTAAATAGGCAAAAACTTTTATTGCTAAGGGAAGCAAACTATCTCCCAAGTTTCAATCTTTGTTTTTGGGGCTGCCTCTAATGCTACAAAACCATGTGTAGGAAATGCACATGCCAAAAGATATGCACATGTGGAATCAACAATAACAATGTCTACAAGGGTTTGAACCCCATCTTGGGAGAGACAATGTCAACATGGCATCTAGATGTATGAAACATGGAAGAAGGAACAATGTGTAATTTATCATGAACCACATGTAAACCAACTTCCTTTGCAATGAATGCAATGATGTCATGGATGATATTATGTGTCTCAATGCATTCATTACCATGTGAACATCATACTAAATGGATGTCCAAAGGATTGATGGGATGAGTGCAAACGCACAACAGGAGGCCTACTATGATTGAAAGATGGGGCAATCCAAGTTGGATTCATAAGGTGATGAAAAAAGTTACTAAGATTGGTCAAACATCAATAGGAGTGGCCAAACAATGGACCAATTACTGGGGCTTGGGCCTGAATATGAAAGGATGCAAGTTTGATGGATGTTAGACATCCCATTAGAAAGAATGATGAAAAGGGTGTTTTGGTGCAAACATTTTAATATGTTAATAAGGAGTTTTTAAACCATTGATTTGTTAGTTGACGATGTGTTCAAAAGAAAGTAATTATTGGGGCAGTGCCAACAATGGAAATGAAACTAATTCTTCCTAGGAAATGGGAAAAGGATTGGTGATGAATGAAAATTCCTTCAAGACCATCAAAGGATCTTGCAAATTACATTTTGATTTTGTGGGACCTTTATCATTATGGTCTAGGGTGATAGATTATATCATTTTCCTAAAGCACATTATATGACATATCTTCCAATGATGAACATACAAGCATATTAACAACCAAAATCTTTGTGTGGGAAATTATTGAATTTGCCACACCAAACCTTAATGTCATCAAATGGTTTCACATTTGCCCATGTTATGGTCAACACGTCACCAAGATCACCCTAACAGGGTTACTTAGCACCTACCCAACATAATGCATAAAATTTAACAATTCCATAATACATCATGGTTTGGAGTTGGATCATTTTATGGAGTTATAAGATAGAATACTAGTATATAATGGAATATCATTTGCTCAACTAATTTGTTAAATTGATTTCACCTATTTCTCAAATCCATTTTGCGACTTTGCCCACTTCACAATTAATAAACACCAATTTGTTAAATATGTTTTGTCAAGTTGTCAAATCCACATCACCAAGTTGCAAAGGCCACTTTATCATATGAACATCAAAATATGCTTCAAGTTGCCCAAATTTTGAAATATTACAAGCTTTCCAATGCTTGAAAATTTATACTTTAATGTGCAAACTTCTTTTGGGATTCCAAAACAATGCTCAAGAAAATAGGATTACGTATAATAGGTTTTTTTTCCACATGTTACCTAATCCAAAAATGTTCACTTCCATTTTTTCTATCAACTATATTAAATGTGAAAGGAGACCTTTCAAATTACCTTGTAAAGTTGTTTTAAAATGCATATCATAATATAAATGTGGGGTTTAATTCATTGACTTAAATTACTATGGGACTTTTAAAATGAAATAAATTCACTTCACCATAATCATTTCATCTTTTCTGAAGTTATGTCATTATAGGGTCATTATGTAATCATGATGTTTCAATATTAATTGACATAATTCACTAGTAATTGAAGTAATTCACTAGAATATATAGGTTTTTTGTAATGTTGTTGCTTTAAATACCCCATGTTATTTTAGATTAATATTTTACCCTAAGTTATTTTAAGTTATTACATCCTAAATTATTTTTGGGTGTAAACACCTTAAAAAAAGCCAAGGACTATGTCACAATTACTTAAATTGTAATTTTATATCTTGAAAAATCACAAGAAGAACATAATAGAGTACATTTTCTTTTTCTTTTTTTTTTAAAGTTCCAGTAATTATAAAATTCCATTTGTCAAAACTTTATGCAAATTGATAATGTTTCAAAAGTTTATTTGCATGTTCAAAGCAACTATGACAACTCGGTTTTCTTTTCAAATGTCATTTTTCCTTATCAAATCTACACCATTCATTCTCAAAATTGAAGAAGGTCTTCACATTGATGATTATAAAAGAAAAAGCACTTGAAATTGGTAAATTTCATTTTAAAACGCATTTGAACATATTTGTTTCAATTAATTTTCAAACATGTTTTTGACCTTAAAAAACATGAATTTTAAAAATGCGTTTTTAACAAAAGTTATTCTTTTTTATGTTATTTAGTGTGTGGATGCATTATATATAAATGATATAGACCAAAATATAGTAAAAATAATTATATTCAAAACATAACTGTAAACTGGGTATGAAAAATGTAGAAATTAAGAAAATTGACTAACATATGAATTTCATGTGTCAAATGCAATCCTTGGAAAGGATTTTAACCTTGTACTTCGTGGTTCCTTTTAACATGTTTATACCTTTTTGGTTATTTTTGGCTATTTCATCTTAAATTATTTTCAATTATTAGAAATTATTATGAATTATTTTAAAAATTCCACCCTTGACCATTGGGTCCAAATTCCTTAAGGAGTACCAAAATATTGTCATGATGTCACCTTTTTTTTACTCATTTGCATAGTCCTATTTGACCATGTAAAGACACAAAATGGATGAGATTGATGGAATCTAGATTTGTAATGGTCTAAAATATGGTACTTATAAAAGATTTGACACATTTTGATTCATTAATATTGATGAAGATCAAAATAAAATTCCATCAAGAACTAAATCCTTTTTATCCTTAGTCGTACATTTTAAAGAATTTGGACCCCATTATAAGTTATTATACTTAAAAATATTATAAGTTGTTTCAACTTCTATTTTTAATTATTGTAACCAAGACTATTATTGATTATTTTAAATTAATTCATCTTAATTTTTTTTTACTTTAGCTTATTTCACCTTAAATTAATTTTGGTTATTTTATTTGAATAGTTTAAAATAGCCAAAGGTGGAATATTAATAGCCTAAGGTGGCCTAATGTGAAATATTAATAGCCTAAAATACCTAAAAATAGCCTAAAGTTGAATAGTTTAAAAAAACAAAAAATAACATAAGGTAGAATAACCTAAAATAACATAGGGTAAAAAAGTCTAAAATAGTTGAAAATAACCTAAAATAACGATGGTGAATTAATCTACAATGATTGAAAATAATTTAAAGTAAAATAGCCTAAAATATTTCAAAGTGGAATAACTTATATTGGTTGAAAATAATTTAATATAAACTAGCCAATAATACATTAAGGTAAAATAACCTAAAATAAGCTAAAATAAACAAGAAAAGCATAATGTAATTTTTAAAAAATAACCTAAGGTGAAATAACCTATAATAATTTTAAATGGATTAACTATGAATAGTTGAAAATAACCTTGAATAACTTAGGGTGAAATCACTTCAAATATTTTTAATTAACATACGGTGGAATAACCTATAATAGTTTAAGTTACAATAGTTCAAAATAACCAAAGGTGAAATAATGTAAAATAATTTAAAATAACATAGGATATAATATATTGCAATAACCAAAAATAACATAGGGTAAAATAGCTTAGAATAACCTAGGGTTAGCCTAAAGTCCTAACCTATGGTAGTTTCATAATAGTTTAAAATAAATTACATTGGTTTTTAAATAGTTTATTTAGTAGCATAGATTAACCTAAAAATAGCTTAAGAATGTAACCTATGGTAGTTTACACATAGGTTAGGAAAAATGTGCATAATAATATGCATTAATAAATCATTTCATTCATTTAAATAATGGTACAATGGTTAAGGACTTGTCTTTAAGCATAAAGGTGAAGAGATGTGAAGGGTTCAAACCTTCACACTTGCAATTTAAGTTGGTGGGCAAGAAACACATGGCCTACCCTAAGTGCTTAACCTAACTATAAAATAGAAGCTTAGCCTATTGGATTGGATTAGTTATTAATGAATTAACTATTAATAAATTCAATTAACTATTCGTGAATTCCCTTGTCCACAGCAATTGGTCCTTGTTCATTAAAAGGTTGGCCATTTTTTCCATGGTAAATTTGTCCAAGTTCATTCAAAATCTAATGAAATATAGTTTGAACTAAAACACATATTAGTGTAATGTATGGAGAGCAATCTAAAAAACAATTGAAGTATTTTATTTTAAAATCAAAATCATCTTTCTAAAAACTTCAAATGTATTTGGCAAATTACAATTCATTTTTTTCCATTAAAATTCATCGTATTCCACTAAATAAATGGATGAACTTTTGTTCATAAATATTGTGGATGAAATCATGGATGAATGGATTTTCATGAGTGAAATTTATAGATGTTTCAAGATGAAATAAACTTCATTGAAGAAATATCATTTGAAATTTAATATCATATATGAAATTTAATTGATTTATAATTTGAATTCATGATATATTGTCTGAATAAATATGAATTTTCATTCACAAATTGCATTGATGATTAGTAAAACTTTCAAGGATGAAATTTCAAAATGAAATAAGTTCATACATGTAAAATTGAGTAACATTTTGTTTCATATTCCATGAAATTCATCCTAATTTCACAGAGTTTTCAAAATTGACATGACATGCAAACCTTTGGTGGGTTGTCATGTTGACACTGTCATAGAGCTACATTAGTTTGTCATTTGAACTTGATGCAAATGCCAACTTTATTACAATAAAAATTATCACATTATTTATTTATTTTTAATAGTTAAATCAACTAGTTAATAAACAATTAATTATGAGTAAGGAATATGATTATGATTGTTTATGGGTCATTGTTTGACAATGATAAAAAAAACATTGCAATATTTCATGGCTATTAAAAAGATTGCCACCATTTAATGGCATCCAAAAACAATATTTACATGGACCTGAATGGTAAATGAAAATGATCCATCTTCTTAACCAAAAATGATTTCCAAGTATTTGGATGGCAACCAATATTGATCAAATTAAAGGTAAATTAAGGATAAAAATGTTAAGGGAATTGATATTAAGGTCCTCCAAAAGGTTCAACCCTAAAGTCCAACACACAATTGTTTTCACAAGTGGTGTCATGAACTTCAAAGCCCTCAAAAAGGATACCCACTTTCTTCCAAGTGTATGGAATTGATTGTTCGAAACAAACAAAATCCTCATGCGTGATTAAAATAAAAAAACACAAAATGAAAGAAGCGTGGGTTTTATAATGGACCCACACACCCCCAAAGGCCCAAGAATGGGCCCAAGCCAAATTCAATTGCCTTCAATTGCCATTGAGGGCTCAATTTAGGCATTGAACCATGGCTAAAGGCCCAAATTCCTTGGCATTCAAAAAATTTGGTTGCCATTTGATTACATGTAGGAATTAACCACATGGGCCATCGAATGGCAACCAATACATTTAATCACCACTATACCATTCATGTTTATTAGCGATCGAAATAAATCCAATTGCCAACAAACACTTGGCGACCAAAATTTTTAGTTGCCTTTGGTTGTCAACTATATAGTCGACTAGTTAGCAACCAATATTTTTCAATCACCTTCAATTTTTTAAATTGGCAAGCAATTTTTTTATATTGTCAACAATCCACATGGCCCATTGGCGAATGAAAAAATTATGTCATCATTTGATGGCCATGTGTGGCTCTTACATGGGGACCGTGTCAAATGGCGACCAAATTATTTCAATCGCCAAATTTTTTGGGTGCCCATAAATTTTTAGCTACCCCTAATTTTACCTATATAAAGGGGCTTCACATTTTATATTTTTCCTCATTTTCTTTTCAACATGTATGATTCTTGTTACAATTTTAACCTTGGGCTCGTGACCAAAGTAAAAGTTTACAAAGGTGCAGACCAAGAATGAAGCCTAGGAGTCACATTTCATGCTCCCAAGAGTGTAGTAAAGTGTGAGGGAATGAAGCCCCACACTCTTAAGTGAGCTCCCACTTTGGGAATTGGAGTCTCAATGGATTTCCAAATTTTTAGAGGGAAAATTCAGAGGTAAAAAATCATTGGATTAGATAATTCCTCATATCATTGGAAAGCTCTTAGAATATAGATGTCTAAAATGGGCTCGCATGACCCATTTGGGTACTTAAAACATAAGTTATGGTCAACATAAAGGCCGGAAGTCAAACTGCCAATTTGATTCCCGACCATTAAAAGTCGAGAATCGCCCTAGATTACTTGTGTGCAAGTGGCATGCCACATACCGTTGGAAAGTTCTCAACGAAGGCTACAACTTTGCTTTAGACATCACCTCAATCAGAGTCCTACACAAGAATTTATGGCCTTCCAAAATCTCAAAAGTCCTAACTTACGAATTTTAAGATAAAATGACATTTGGGTGCAAGCCCCGTGGCTAGGGACAACAAATATTATAAGGGGGAAGGTGGTGGTTTCCCATAAGTTTAAGTTGTGGTGAATCTTGTGAATTTGTGTTTGCCTGTGTATCATTTATGCACCAAAAGTGCTTAAACTATGCTTTAACCAATTTATTGTTTAATCTGTGTAGGTATGTGTGAATAATTAACTTGCTTGTCATTCATCCTAGTCCCCATCTTGGAGCTCCGACACGCCCTTCTACCACCGAAATGCAACGAGCTAAGGAGCATACCCCAACTCCTTATCCTTTAGTTATTTTCACCTTAGACTCATAGTTGAACTTATCAAGGAGTTTGGGGATGTGTCAACTTTTATTGTTCTGGACAATTAGTGCATTGCACTTTGAAAAAAAGGGTAAGGATTTCATGCACTATTTTTTGTTATTTTTGAAATTCAATTTTTTTTCGCAAAACAAATTAGAGCAATCAAGTTGAAAAAGAAATAATCGAACAGGCTCGTGAATGGGATGATCACATCGTGTTGACTTGGGACTATGAAAGGGCAAATATTATATATTTCACAAGCCAATAAAAAGGAGAATATGATGTGGACATGTTTTGGTTATTGGAAGATTTATTGTACAAAAACATACCATTGACATTATATGTCAGAATTGATAATATAATGGACATGAAGTGTATGTTCATAGTTTGGGATCACAATGGTGTGATCATCAAATATCTTCCATGTGCGTTTGAAATAGTCCATGTTTTAAATGTCTCAAATTTGCTTAAGGACTTATTGTATGAGGACATCCCAATGGAACTTCATGTTTATGACACATGAAACTATTTTGACACAATATGACATTTATTAATCTTCTTATGAATTCATGAAAAAAAACAAACAAACAACTTTGCCACGAAAGGCTTTGTATAGAAACTATTGAAAATACATTTTTGATAAATATTGTAACCAATTCAATTTGAGTCAATTAAAAGCTTTCTATTTTTATTCTTTTTCTTCTTTTTTTTCAATAATTATAATTGAACAATCCTTTATTTT
>Ga0209208_10003977_pt1 | contig 21061 bp, 19 predicted proteins | sample S1TSphfallax_3_FD_187694 | JGI IMG/M metagenome (GOLD analysis project Ga0209208, IMG submission 187694) | Host-associated microbial communities from peat moss isolated from Minnesota, USA - S1T2_Fd - Sphagnum fallax MG (SPAdes) (version 2) | ecosystem: Host-associated > Plants > Peat moss >...
CCACTTCATGTGGATGTCTTCATGTCTACATTCAAGCAAGGACTTGAATGCCCAATAGGTATTTGCAAAGAAGTTTGAACTTTGTTCCAAATACATGTTATACAAATCATTTTGGTAGACCTTAATAGCAACCACAAGGTTGCACACAAACACATCCCACATATGTGCAAATTTAATTAAAGCATGCATAGATTCCAGTAGTGGTAAAATATAAGCAAGTCCCAACAAGATCTGCAAGTCACACAATTGTTCATAAATTTGTTTGGCTTGTTGGTTTATATGGTTGTCTAACACCATTTTCACCAATAATGCTTTGTATCTTACCTTCAACCTTTTGGTAGGGCTCAACATCGAGATCCACCTTGTCTTCACGTTCCAGAGAATTTTATTCCCCTTTGTTTCCAACATCTCAGCCAACTTTGTAAACTCTAGATGTCATTTTTATGAATGTGCAAAATAATTATGCAAGGTTTGCAACAAATGTTCAAGGGGGATCACTAAAGGCAAATTTGATAAAATTCACACTTCCAAGTTTGTTCGATGGGCTATGCAATGGATCCCCAAAGAATTAAAACCATAATTGTCTAGATCTATTTTGTGACACCGGTCTTTGTCCCCTAAAAAACATTAACACCATCTGCCCCAAAACATATAAGCTTTTGGGCAATCTAGTCTCGTGGCAAACTTCCACCTATCATGAATGTTTCCATAATAACCTTAGTTAAGTTATCATTCCCTAAACCTACAACCACCCTATCTAGAAATATTATAATGAGAATCCTTACCCAATTTTGCACCACATAGTAGTGGACAAACAACCATGATTGGTTGTCAAATGTGGAGACCTCATCATAGCTTAAAGCAATGTAATGCGTAGCTTGAACTCCAACCCTAGTGGCCCTCATCACCACTATGAATTCTACCATGGTCCAACCAAAAATATCACTCCAATGTTTTTTGGTTGTTTTTGGGCACTACCAAAAATTCAAACAATGGCTTCAAATATTCATATTCTAACATTGGATGGCCCTACTGCAACAAATGAAGCATAGTGGAAAATTGGACAACTTTTTGAGTTTTCTCTCTTACCACCCCATGTGTTGATTAGGCATCAATAGTCTCCTTGCTATGAGATGCAAATGTTTTTTGGTTCTTAGCATACTTACAAACCTTGGAATAAAACCAATCCCTTTTTTTCACATCAAACTCCATATTCCTCATAGCTTTATGACAACCTTCATGTTTACAAATGGAATCCCCTTTAGCAACAAGTATTTTGTTTTTCCCTTCTACTTCAATACAAACCCTACATTTGACAATGTCACTACTATAATTCATGGTTTTTCGACTATATTTTCTAATAAAAAATACCCAAAAGTGATAGGCATTAAAAAAACCATCCTATTAATCTAGACAAATCATTTTATACATGTCTAGTGCGACTAACAATCAAATTGGACCTTACCATTTTGACTAACATAGTGACTAACAAAATGACTAATTATTTGATTGGTGGATAGTGGACCATTTAACAAATTCAATTTTATACCTAGAAATGAAAATCAATTTATGGATTATTATTATTTTAATTAATAGGTAGTTAGGTAACTAAGTAGGTAGGTAGGTAGTAAATAAGTTTAAGTAGGTTGAAAAAGGCACTTAGGTAAGTAAGTGCTAACTTCGAAAAGCCTAGCCTACTTAACCTACCTATGTAACCTAACCTAACTTAATTACTTTAGTCTAACCTACCTACCCTAGCCTTCTTAACATGCAAATAAGTTGTAAGTATAAGGAATTGAACCCCAAACCTTCCCAAGGATAAATGAAATCCTTAACAATGGACTACACCATCAAAGATGTTCAACTTTTATTAAGTTTTTATTTCACATGTTCGTTTCACATCATTAAACATAATGGCTCAACCTAGGTGAAATCCAATGACTAAATTTAATAATTTAAAATAATGGTTAAACCTAATGATTAAACTCAATAATTTAAAATAATAACTAAACCTAATGGTTAAACTTAGTGACTTAAATTATTAGTTAAACCTTATGGTTAAACTTAGTGACTTAAAATAATGGCAAACCCTAGTGGCTAAACTCAATGACATAAAACAATGGTTAAACCTAGTGGCTAAACTAACTAACTTAAACTATTCGCTAAACCTAGTGGCTAAACTCAACAATTTAAAGTAATGGTTAAAGTTAATGGCTAAAATTAGTAGCTAAAGTTAGTGACTTAAAGTAGTGGTTAAACTTAATGGTTTAAAGTAATGGCTAAACCTAGTGGCTAAACTTAGTGTTTTAAAATATTAGTTAAACCTAGTGGCTATATTAAATGATTTAAAGTATTAGTTAAACTTAGTGCTTAAACTCAATGATTTAAACTAATGGCTAAACCTAGTGGTTAAACTCAATGACTTCAACTAATGGCTAAACCCAATGGTTCAACTTAGTGGCTTAAAGTAATGGTTAAACTTAATGGCTAAATTTAATGATTTAAAATAATGGTTAAACTCAATGATTCAAAATAATGGTTATACTCAATGATTTAAAATAATGGTTAAACCTAGCAGTTAAATTTAATGACTTACTATAATGGCTAAACTTAGTAGCTAAACTTAGTGATTTAAAGTAATGGGTAAACCTAGAGGCTAAATTTAATGATTTATTATAACAACTAAACTTAGTGACTTAAAATAATAGCTAAACATAATGGTTAAATCCAATGGCTAAATTTAGTGACTTAAAGTAATGCCTAAACATAATGGTTAAATCTAGTGGCTAAATATAGTGACTTAAAGTAATCCCTAAATGTAATGGTTAAATCTAGTGCCTAAATATAATGACTTAAAATAATGCCTAAACATAATGGTTAAATCTAGTGGCTAAATATAGTGACTTAAAATAATGCTTAAACGTAATGGTTAAATCTAATGCTTAAATTTAGTGACTTAAAATAATGCCTAAATGTAATAAGTAAATCTAGTGGTTAAATCTAGTGACTTAAAGTAATGCCTAAACATAATGGTTGAATCTAGTGGTTAAATTTAATGATTTAAAGTAATGCCTAAACATAATAGTTAAATATAGTGGCTAAATTTAGTGACCTAAAGTAATGCGTAAACGTAATGGTTAAATCTAGTGCCTAAATTCAGTGACTTGAAATTATATTTAAACATAATGGTTAAATCTAATGGTTAAATTTAGTGACTTAAATTAATGGTTAAAAGTAGTGGCTAAATTTAATGACTTAAAATAATGGTTAATCCTAGTGGCCAAACTCAATGACTTAAAGTAATGGTTAAACTTAGTGGTTAAATTTAAATTAAATTTGATGGGTAAAATTTGGCTAAATCTATCTACCTCTTATCTATTCATCCATAGGGTAATAAACCATGTCATATTTGATTATGGATCATTGGCCATCCTAACTAAATGTTCAACTTAACTAAAGACCATTGGTCATTTTTATTAAAAAGCATTGGAAATTTTGACTAAATGTTCAACTTGATTAAAGACCATTGGTCATTTTTATTAAAAATCACTGGAAATTTTGACTAAATGTTCAACTTGATTAAGGACCATTGGTCATTTTGATTAAAGATCTTTGACCATTTTAATTAATTGTTCAACTTGACTAAAAACCATAGGCCATTTTGACTAATGTTGTATAACTTAATTATGTGTATATAATCAAATAAACCATTATAGTCAAATTGATCAGTCCACACAATGATTAATCGAAATGTACATGTCCATTAATCAAAATGACAAGTTCGTCAATTTGAACCTCTTAAAAAACCATGATTTGTAATAGTGTGTGCAAGGTTCCATCTTCCTTTATAAATAATTCTTCCCATGGGAGTTTTGCAACTCATTTTTCTTGGAATTTTCTTGTTGCATCATACTTCTTCTTCTTGATGCCTACCTTAGGTTGGATGGTCTTATCATCTTTAACATTAGGGGAAGACCCACTCAAAGACATGGGCACATCCTCAATGTGATTTGCATTGGAAGGATCAAATTTACAACTAGAAAAGAAGATGGAAGAGCAAGACCATAAAATGAAGGTGTTTTGTCAGTAGTATGGATGATAAGAGGCCCACCTACCTCAAAATTCTTGAAGGAGGAAAAGTACTTTAACTTTTAAACATGTGTTAGTAGTGGTTGCATTGTGCCAAGAGAACAAGAAGAAGATAATGTACCAAATATGTAGAAGAAAACAACAATGGAAATAGCCCCATTGAAAAAGAAAGTAGCACTAAATATAGAAGATAGTAACACCAGTTCTTATAAAATCATTGGTTACCATTGAAACACCATTAAAGTAAAAAGGTTCATTGAAACATAAATGTTCATTGAGATAGAAAGGTTCACTGAAGAATCAAAACTTTAGAACATAAAATACCATAGTCCATTGAATTAAAAAAATTCACTAAACAAAAAGGTAGAAAGGTTGTTTAAAGCAAAAAAATTAAATTAAAACATAAATGTTCACTAAGGACAAGATTAGAATAGAATAAAAACCAAAACTCAATGAAACAACAAAGGGCACTGAAACATATAGGTTCATTGAATATAAAATAAAAAAGACATAATAGAAAAAAAGACCAACACAAAACCTTGAAACACCACACTTGACCACTAAAGTAGAAAGGTTTACTAAGGTAAAAAAGTTTAGTGAAGTAGAAATGTAGAAAGGTTCATTGCAGCAAATAAGGGCATTGAAATAGAAAGGTTCACTGAAGACAATGTTGAGAATAGAAAAGAAGACTAACAAAACCCTTTTATAGACCATTGAAATAGAAAGGGTTTATTAAAGCAAAAAGGTAAAAGACCAACAAAAAAATAAAGAACACCTACACACTAAAACAAAAATACTCACTGAAGAAGTAACACCAACACAAACTCATGAAATGCCACTTAAAAAAACAATAGAAGTATGGAATTCAAAGGGAAATGGTTAGATTATGTATCTTTTTAGAATTGTGTTAGGAGATCGAACATGTTATTATGGATACTTTTGTGATAATGTAAAATTGCATAAAATCCTTAGCAATGTTTGCACACATAAAAGATTCACAAGATCCCTAAAGATTTGAAGAACTATAAAAGCTAAAAAAGTATTTGAATTTTTACTCCCTTGCAAAAGTGGCACTTGCAAAAATGCAAAAGAATTTCAATGTGTGTTCATCACAATGGAGGATCATGAATTTGTGGAGCTCTTGCTAGCAACACCCTAATACGAGAATTGTTAGAACTTGGAAACTTGCACAAACACAAGCATTCAAAACATAAGTTGAAATTTCCAAAAATTGAAAATGTAGTTGACGACTAGAAGCTACTGCAAACGAAACACCATCACAAGTGGGCGACAAAGAATAAAAGTAGGAGCTCCTTGGTGATGAGCAAAAAGGAGGAGAAGAAGAAATCTCTAGCCCACAACCATTGCAAGAGTTTGGCAAGACAAGGACCTACATCTTTGTGAATAGGCTAGGAGTTAGGGTTTAGGAGGGTTATAAGGTGAGATCAACAATCATCATAGTCACATCTTGGCGACAATGACAAAACCTTTAGGGTTTAGTTCGGCAAATCCAAACCATCCCCTAACACCGTTTGGCCCATCCTCGGATGTCCATGTCCATTTTGCAGCAAAAAAAAAAATCCATCCATTTTTCCTTTTGTATATGTTGCCATGGATTTTTAAATGTAGAAAAATGGCGATAATTCCCCAGAAATAAAAACAATGTTTAGCAGGTATCTCTATAAGGCCACCTTGGTATGCATGGCAAAACCATTGCTGGAACTTGAAGATAAACTGTCTCCTTCGAAACAATGGGTAGATGGCTGTTGTAATGAGGAAGGTGTTTTCTCTGTTCCTAGCCACTCCACTATGTCTGAAACTGTCTCTAATTCCTCTTGACTCCATGAAGGTTGCATTCCACAAAGACATAATGACCAGATACGTCACCATTGATGGTGACATCTTTGAGCCCCGAGGTCTTCTCACTGGTGGCTCTCGTAAGTGAGTACTCTCACTCCTCCACAAATGTAGACTTAAATGACACCTTGTCAAGGATGTTATGGATCTTCATAGAGATTCATTATTTTTCAAAGTCTCATGTTCCATGACTGAAATTGCTCGCAGCTTCAGAATGTCAGACAGTAAGGAAGATGACAATTAAAATTCTTCTGGCAGGGATCGGGGTGAACTGCTCCTGCGGCTTCATTCTCTGGCTGAAACTGAAGCTAATCTTGCTGTGCACACAAGAAAGCTATCTGAGATTGAGAGTGAGGTAAAACCGTAAGTGCATTTTGACACCTCTTCACACTCTCAGATGAGACATAAGAGCCTCATTTCATGCTATGACAATGCTGTGATCTGTATTTCTAGTATAAGGAGAGGGATGTTCCCCTTGTATCAACACCATTCCTTTGTGAGTGTAGAGGTTCATTGATCATCTATATGTGTTCCTGGCAGCATGGGAGCATGCAATCTAATTACTGATGTAGTAGTTCTTCATGTGTCCTTCAGAGGTCTTGATATCATTGCTACTGGTCTTGCAGATTGCAACTTTGGCTCCACTGCAGAAAAAGTTCACTGTCCTCAAATCTCAATTGGAGCTCAAAACTTATGATCTTTCTCTCTTTGAAGGCCAAGCTGAGCAAAGTGAGCACCACAAGGTTAGTATGCCACTTCCCAATAGGTTTTCCATTGCCAGGATTGCTGTAAACCTGGTGTTACAAAATCATGGATTGAATTCAGAGCAAGTCCTTCTATCCTGTATCATTGCATAATAGAACCTCATGTGCCATGTGTAAGCAAAGAACAAAACCTTGGAAGTGGTCAATGCCTGCTGGTACACATAAGTAGTTGCTGATTCAGCTATTGGGACAGGCATCTGACTGAATTCTTTTCTCAGAGTGGTGCAGTGGGCTGTCGCAGTTGTTTCCCTCACCTGAGTTCCAAAATGAGAATAAGGAGCTTGTGAAAAAGGATGAAGAACATCAAGAATGTTTGAAGACTGTTGAGGCCTTCAAGAAGTCCTTAAAAGATCATGGCCAAGATTGAGAAAATCAACTTCAAGCCTTGGAGAAAGCAATCAAGTCCCTAAAGAAACACCTCACTTCAGTCCCTAAAGACTTCAAGGTACTAAAGAAAGTCTATGGGGTAGAATTGTGTCATTACAGTGGATGCTCAGAGGATCTCACAGTATTAGAAGATGGGTTCCAAAAGCCTAGATCTTCATTACATGATTTTCAGCTTTTATAGACCTGTTGCTCATTGCTGCCACAATTATGAATACTATAATGCAGGCTCAGGAAACAGCTCGTGAGAAGTTGATTATGGAGAAAGATGCAGCTATCCAAGAAATGCAAGCCCTTGGGATAGAACTCTCAACTTCCCAACAGCAAATCACAAAGCTGGAAGAAGCTATTGGTGAGGTTGAAGCAAAGGTAAGAGAATCGGCATTGAGGTACTGTGGTTACAGGAGGCGGATGAAATGACCATTGGCACACCCACCACAAATCTCACCTCAGTATACTGGATTGTTGTCAACTGCTTCATTCATCTGTTCTGCCTGATCCTGCCCATTGAGCCAATCTTGCCTCACATCAGTGGAGATACATCAAACATGTAGCCTGAAGTTATTCTGTATTTTCTGCTGTGGCACTTGTACTCTCAGGCCACAACCCATTCAAGTACAAGAAAAACAGTACAGGTTTCCACTGTGTAGATGCAAAATGGTCTAAACCTGTTTGAGCTGATCATTTGGCCTGTTAAATTTTGTTTCAGTGAGATGCTGTAAAACAAGAATATCTGAATGGAAATGAGGATCTCAACCTGAAGAGGGAAAGGATGAAGGAGTGCAATGTGCAAATCAGTGCATTAGTTGCAGCACAGGGAGACTTGAGTCAGAAGTTTGCTGACTTAAGTCTCCAGGCAAAGAGACTTGATAATGAGGTTTTTGTCTTGATACACCTATCTTGCAAGTACAAGTTTAGTTGCCATTCTTTTCCACAGTAAAGCATGTCTTGCCTTCCAATGTCTGCTAGGTCTTCCCAAACTATGAAGGTCACAAACTCTGCTCCAGAAAAGCATACCTGTGATGAGAATTTTTTGGGTGGCACAGGCGAAACACTTGGAGAAAGACCAAAAGGATTGTGCAGAGACTGTGGCAAAGCTGCGAGAGAAGCATGGTTGGATTGCATCTGAGAAGCAATTGTTTGGCAAGCCTGGGACTGACTATGACTTTGCTGGTCGTGATGCTCAAGCTGCACAGCAGGAGCTTGAGGTCTTCTTGGTGGAACAAAAGAAGTGAGGTTTACATTGCCTTTTAGTTAGCTTGTGTGTATATAATGAAGATTTTTTTAGTCTATTGCATGGCATATCCTCCATGAAGAAAGGCACTACATGATAGCCTTCCATTATTAGTTGAAAACTGCATCTCTGAAATCATTAGGATTTTGCAGCAATGAGAAGGTCAACAAGAAGGCAAATGCTTTGTTTGGGAAGGCTGAGGAAGACCTCTTGAAGAAAAGGGAGATTGTCCAGGTTGGGTCTCTTAATCCTGAATTGACTGATGCTGATGCTTATCATGTTCCTGTAAGAATGTTACATCTTTCTCCTTGCAAGTTTTATTACCTTCAAAGGCCTTTTTGTGGAGATATTCTAAGAGATATACCTTGTTATTGATTTAAATCTGTTTGGTGGTGATGCAGAATGATAAAAGTAAAAATTCAGAAGGTGATCCATGGGTTGGATGAGAGGAGGCATTGAAGGCCACATGGCAGAAAGTGAACAAGTGAGAAAGATAGCTTGCTCTCACATCTACAATTATATCATGAACTGGTTTGATTATGCCTATTTGTGCACTACTGAGGGCATAGCATAAAAACGAAGATCTCTGTGAGACTATTTCTGCTGTTGAATGTACTTAAATCAACAATTGGACTGCCAGATTGACCATTGATTGTCTTGCTTTCTGCTTCTGCCGGTGCTATCATTGTACCATTGGGCTTCACATCATTGGAAAGGTGAACAGTGAGTTTAATAGATCGGAATCACCTCACTTGTGCATGTGCTATAGATGACAAAGAAGATTGGCTTCTCAAGAAGCTAAGTTTATTGAGTTCTGTTGGATGCAGGGACTTCGGCTCAATATTTTCAATGTTGTTGCCAGGGACAATGGCTAAGCTGGAGCCTCCAGAAGGTGGTGATTTCATGGATGGGCTTGAAGTTGGTGTTGCATTTGGAGGAGTTTGGAAGCAGTCACTTTCAGAGCTCAGTGGTGGCCAGAGATCCTTGTTAGCACTTTCTCATCCTTGCACTCCTATTGTTCAAACCAGTGCCTCTGTACATCCTTGATGAGGTTTGCTACTAATTTGTGCCTATAATTCCTGTTGTGTACCCAGCATCATCATGAGTGTTACACATTGATTACTGCTAGATTTTTCACATTGACTGAGCTTTTCACTCAGATCCGGCCATTCTGAATCTGTTAGGTGCTACCCACATGCTACCAAAAATGCATCTTAACAATCATGAATTTTTACAGGTTGATGCTGCCCTTGATTTGAGCCACACAAAATATTGGTAGAATGATCAAAGCACACTTTCCACAGTCTCAGGTAAGCTGTTCTTCAGAGTTCATCTTCTTCCTCTTTTGGTGTGCTAGACAGGTCCCTGATGGGTGAAGTTATGTCTGAATTGCAGTTTATTGTGGTATCATTGAAAAGAAGGAATGTTCAACAATGCTAATGTCATCTTCTGCACAAAGTTTGTGGATGGAGTATCCACTGTCACAAGGACACTGCCCAGTGGAAGCCAGGCTCCCAGCAAGAAGCAAAAGGCTGCAAATGAACAAATGTCACAGGGTAAAGTGTCTCTCTTCCTCTTCATCATGTCCATCAGTACCTGATAAGCTGGCTCTATTAGGTGTGTTCCTCTGGTATTTATTGGTGTGTAGACAGCGAGCTAGTGTTTATGCAGATCTGCATGAATGTGTCATCTATTGTCAATTGGTTCTATTTCTTCATGATAAGAGGGAGATTGATGGTGTGTAGGCATACAGGTTCACTCAAATGTCAGAACAGACTAGAACAGACTTATGATTGTTTTCTTCAGAGTTCTCATAGGCCCAATGTAGTACTTGCATCCAATCTCTAAGCAATGCATGTTGTTTGGAGGCAGATTTTGAGTCCCAAATTTCACTGTAAAGTAGACATGTCCAAGGAGCTTCCTTCTGATGGGAGAATCTGCCACTGCATCATCACTATGAAGGATTCAACATCAGAAGAAAACTTTTCACTTCTGACCCATTTTGTCTCCCTTGACTGAAATGGGAAGGAAAATCATTTGGTCATGGGACAAAGGCAGCAACTCTGGTTGGTGAGCTTCATAATACATGGCCATTTGTATCACCACTTGAAAATTTGCACTTATTTGATGCTCTTCTAGTCTAAGTATATCCTGACTGCAGCTGTAACAAACTCTGTTGTACCATACTGTGTTTTGTAGGCATTGTTTAATTCATACCAATTCTGCAGTAAGTGTTATCCTCATCTGAGGCATCTGCAGCATGAAACCAAAGAAATAACTCTTAGATGAGAACCCTTCAAATCCTGCAACATGACGAATTTGGACTTGTAACTATTACACCCAGGCAGTTGATGTGATTGTATCTGAATGGGTGGCATTGTCCATTGTCCATGTTTTGCTTTCCTCTCTGCATGTGCAACAAGCAAGCAAAGCAAAGGTTCCTTAGTAAGAACTAGATCAGATGTTTTCATTAAGCAGGAAAAGCAAAGGTTCCTTAGTAAGTACTAGATCAGATGTTTTCATCAAGCAAGCAAAGCAAAAGTTCCTTGGTAAGTACTAGATCAGATGTTTTCATCAGGGAATTAATCAGGACGAAATCCACCCAACACCTGTGGATTTGTACTGAAAAAAAAGATACCATCTTAATAGAATGTTTGTTTGCAAAAGAAAAGAAAAGGATGATCTGAATTGAAGCAAAATATGAAGGAAAGAAACTGTGGTATTGAGTCATGCTGCTTAAGGACTTGGAGTTACAAAGTTGCCATTGAAAAACAGATTTGTATTTGCAAAGAAGAGGAAATGGAAAGAGTCTATGGTAAATTGGATGATGCTGCACAAGGAATAGGTTTGTATTTGAAAGGAAAGAAAGGATCCATGGTACTGGATAGTGCTGAGGATGCGTTTGCAAAGAAAAGAGGGAAGAATCTGTAATACTGGAAGTCTAGTACAAACAAACCTTGTTGCTGTTGTTGTTACAAGGTTCTTGTTAGAAGCTGCTGTAGTCCCATGGGACTACAAACGTCATTGGATCACCTTGCTGTGCACGATAGAAGCCTTCAGGTCGAACATACCACAAGCATTGATAACAATCTTGGGAATGATTCCTCCAGAATCCTGGTCCTCTCCAGACGGTGAATGCGTCTTTGTGGCTGTTCCAACCGAATGTGCACCAGAACTGCGTCGTCCCCCAGAAGTTGGTGTGGAAGCTGAATCCGAAGTTCTCTCCAGGTTGAAGGTATTGCTGTCCCAGATCGTTGTCTCTGGACATGCAGTGAAGAGACAAAACTCCTCCTGCTCCAAGCTGGTTCAAAATGGTCACCGATTGTGCGTCTCTCGCTTGCACAGTCATCGTGAACTCGGTCATGACCACCACTACAAGCAAGATCATGAAGAGTACCATCGCCACATCTGGCGACCTTCCGAATTGTCCTTTGTTATCGTTCCCCGCCATGTTCCTGAGTGCCTCAACCGTAATACACACAAAATTCAGTCCATCTGAATTCATGAGTACGAGATACGATTGGAGATGGCGATAACGCATATCAGCAAAAGAAACGGACATTTGATGTTCACAATCACTATACCGATCTCAAGAACTCAAGAGAAATCATTCCAGTTTTAAACGATGGTCAAACGGAAAACAGAACCTACGATGCACAAACAATGCAAAGAGAATTGTTATATATTATCACTCCAGTAGCTACCACATGCTGCATGAGAACAAGATTGACGTCGTCGAACAGATAGCAACTCATTTTGATTCGATGCAAAGTGTTGAGATTGCAATGAAATAAAAGTGAGGGAAGGAGATTCAATCCATTCACAACAGATGTCAGAAACATGAATTACCAGAAGGAAAAACAATTGTGGAGAAGACGCGAGGCCACGGAGACTGATGAGGAAGGTGATGCTCATGGCGAGCGCTGCACTGTATTATATATGGGAGTGTGGAGATGCTGATGCTGGGAATAATATGCCAATTTCGTCCCTTTCGGACAAGCGCTACAAGTCTTGCGATACCCGCACCTTGCTGCAGCATATGCTCTGAATCCTGATCATCAACTGGAAAGCATAGAGGTCATCTCAAATTAGACGACGCTCACGACCTTTTTCTCATGACTAATCCATATCCATGAGCTCACGGAAAACCGAGAAGAGACAAGTCCTGTCGGAGAAGCGTACTAAGCGAGATTTTCTTACCAACGGCTCATGTTTGTGTTTCTCTTTATACTTCAGATCTCGATAACATCGTGTCAGAGAATGGAACTGCTGCTGCTGCAGCTACCACTCCTCCAATTTTTCCTGTGAAGATGGAGCAAGCCTTTGAAATTGAAGGATGAAGAAACAACATCAAGAATGTTTGTTTGCTCAAGAGGTTGTTGCAATCCTCAAGAAAAGTCGTCAAAAGATTATGGCCAACCAAGATTGAGAAATTCTTCATCGTCAATTCTTGGAGACTTCAGAAAAAGATCAAATCCTGCAAGAATCATAACCTCCTAACTCTTGATCTAGCAGCTCCCTGCAACTAAGCTCTTGATCTATTGATCTAACTCCTAGCAAGCTCTTGATCACGAGATGAGGGATTTCTTGCGTTAATCAACAAAACTGAATACAGAATTGATGCAAGGTTTCATTTTCATCATAGTTCTTTTTTGCTAATCAAGCTTTGCTTGTTGCTTTGCCGGTGTGAGAAAATCCCTGGGGATGGAGGATGGCGGTGCTCGTGTAGGGATCAAAACTGGTGTACCTCGTTGGAAAGAAAAGGTAAATCTCTACAATTTTTCTTCCTCTTTTTTTGCTTTCCCGAAGTTTGGAGAGCTTGAGCACATTTAAAGGACATTACTTTCCCACAATTTTGTTCTCGAAAGTTGTAGTTCTGGTCGCTTTGATGATGGACCAGATCCTTTGGTTTTCTATCATCTTCATCATCTTGAATGTGATGTAGTTGGAAGGAGCGTGTGAGCTTGCTCTTTTTCTCTGCCAGAAGCTTTGATCTAGTTTTGCTCCCAGAGATGTGTTTCTATGATGTAGTCACCCCTTGAGGATCTGGTCTGCGTCGCCAATATCAGAAGTACTGCTAAATCCTGACGTGTGATTGATGTTCATGGTGCAGTTGAAAGAGGTATGTATGCAAAGAGTGCGGCAGGAACGCTACCAGTTGCTCTAGAAGATTCAAAACGGAGGCCAGCCTCCTTCAATATCTGCTGTCCACAATAGCAAGGATTTGTCATGATGCTTATCACCTTCCCATTCTTTCACTCTCACCTTCATAAGTGTTTTGGGGCAAAGCCTACCAACAGTCCATCAAGAGCAGATCGACAGTCTTGTGCCTGATTTTTCAGTTTGTCTTGGGTGCCATAGGAAGTTGTAGCATCTGCTTTTGGATGCATAGTAGCTGATGAGCTCAACAAAGTGAAGCAAACATCACTGAATGGGCAAGGCCCTCATGTGGATGGACCCAATGATGAGGCATCTGGAGAGGGTGATATGCTATGGCAGTACGATACCATGGCATTGCCATTGCCAGCAGAGCTAGCCGATGAAGATTATGAAGAGCTCATGCTTGTCATTGAACAAGACATTACACAAAGTAGAACTATGACACCCCATAACATTCTCTCAAAAAATACTAAAATTCCTGTGAGCTTGAGCCATACTTTTGATATTCAGAACCTTTCCACCCTATAAGTAAAACCTCTGATGAAACTTCCTCCATTGTGAAGGAGGGAAGGGTTTTATGCCCTCTGTGTAAAGCAAGGCATTTGCAACAGAACAAGCAGGTTATAACATGTGGATGTGGCAAGTTCCAACTTGACACTCAAGATGACCAGGTATGCAACCTCTCAGTGCATTCTTTACTATTTCAATCTAAATATGTTTGTCTGAATATGCCTACAATCCTCTGGAGACCCTATTATGCATTTTCTCATTGCCTGTTGTTGGCACATAACCAAGGTACTAACACATATTGATTGGAAAGGGTCTATTGTGTTCCTCTATTTGCTGTGAGCAACATGTACATTAAAACTACTTCTGTGTTATAAGAGCAAAAATGCTTTTCATAATTAACACATTCTTATGCAATGAAGGCTGTGCTACCAAGTTCATTTCACATGTGATTAGGGAAAATTCCTGTGGGAAAAATTCCTATGGGAAAATAAACCTGCTAAGGATCTGGATCACTTTTCACAAGGATAATATTGCAGACATATAGTATCACAAATCCAGGTGAGTCACTGATTTCACTCCAAAAACTTTTGTTCTCAGTGGGATTTTGGTCCACAACAATTTGTAATGCAATAAGCCTCCTGCCTGGTTCCAAACTGTTTGTCAAGTCAGAGATTGATTCAAAGAAGACCAGTGGACTAAGAAGAATTGGCGATGAAAGGAAAATCATAAAGATTGTTGTCCCAAAGTGCTATGATCAATAAGCCATAGCAAAAAATAAGCTAGATCATCTTACTTTGGATGCTGATATCCACATTCCTTCCAGAGATCACCCACATCAGTGGTCTGAAAAAAACCCCACTAGATGTGCCACAAGGCATGAAAGTTGCGAACCATCGTCCAGATGGCAAGTAACACAAAAGCCAGTAGCAATATAGAAAATGCTCAGTATAATGGGGTAGAAGTAATGCTTCATAAGGTGGAGCATTCAATTTTACTAAAAAGGTTCAGGTCATGCAGCAAGCTGACAATACAAGTTGCCTCATCTCCTGCAACCCTGCACATGCATAGAGCATCACTGCTCAGCTATGGCCCCCATTCCATCTCCTGAACCAACATGACAAAAATCATTTGGGAATACAAAAATCATACATAATGGGAGAATGGAACCTCCTTGAAGAAGCAAGGAAAACATGCTGGTTAGTAAATGCCTACAGCCTCTATACAAGTAGGAAGTGAAAAGATTGGCAGCTGCACAGGAATGCTGGGAAATACATACATAAAGATGTCTTCAAATCATACCCATTGCCAATGTGGCAAATTCTTTACTCCAATTTCACTTTTACCAAATACTAGTCATCCATTGTCTGCACTAAGTCGACTGTTTTGTGTCTCTAACCTCATCACCTGGTCTACCACGTCCTCCATGAAAATGAACCCAGAGTGTCAAAGAAGACTTTTCAAGTGCTTACACTGGTACCTGGTGTGTATTATCTTTGCCAGATAATACTGCAGCAGTGTATCGCCAAGTAATGTTCAAGCCGACTCTCAGGGACAAGGAAAGTACAATCATGAAGGACTGTAGGCTACCAGGGATGCTGACACCATTCTCTCCCCCAAAAAAACTGGACCTCTGTCTCATGGGATGAACCATCAAGAGATTACTGTTAACCTCCTTGCTCCTTGTAAGGAGTCCAGATGAGTTTAGAAGCATCAACTTCAAGACCCCCCCTGCCTGCTGCTTTTAGATGACGCTCCAGGAGTTTTGGATCACCACAAATGACATGCTGGCCCTTTCGATATTGGATGAGTTCAAGTGACTGGAGGGTGCTGATAACATCCTCAGTTTTTATGGCTGTCATATCACTTAGTTCCTGCACCCAATGACAGAAAGCAATGAGGACACTTCCAAATGCTTGAGAGCAGAGATAAGACTTCCTCAACACTTGGCATTGAAACATTCTCCTGGCAAAGGAGAGTATGAAAGTGATTGCAGAGAGAAAATCCACCAAAAAATGTACATTAACCCAAAAATTGCCATCCATTCCAAACAAGCAAACCATAAAAACATGCCAAGAATGAATGCAGTCAAGACCTCATGAGTTCCATCTTTCTCATGGAAAGCAGTGACTAGCTGCCATTACTCCAGGCAAAAGGTAAGGTGACTGTGTTACATAAGTTATCTTCCTAAGTACTGTGAACTTCTCCATACTTGTAATAAAGTAATACTGAATAGAACTGAGAGATGACTCAAGAATAAGGTTACAGAGACTTCAGATCCAATAACATATTAAACAGGAATAAAAGGAACCCCATCCCTAAATCACAGATAAAATTAAAACTAAACTGACAAGAAGTTTGAACAACAGCAACAGACACACATGTTCAGAGACCTTCAACAGCAACACATATGGTATTGACTAGCTACCATAACATCCCCACTGAATTCATCAGCTCCCAACAATGGAAAGACGTCAATCTTTCTCACACAATAACCAACTTACACAGTTTCTGTCACAAGACCAGCAATATTGGTTGTAAGATGATCACTTATGTAGCTTCCTTGTGCTACTACATAAGAGACCATCTCACCAACTCCTAGCAATTCACAGAACGTTTTGATACCCTACTATGCAGAAGGGCAAACAGCAGCAAGCAGGCATGAGGAATGCAAGCTTCCCCCACAAAGTGACCCAAATAAATCATCAGTTCACCTTTATAGAAACATTGCCCCGATGTTTCTTGAGGATGTCAAGCAGAACTCTTGTCCAGTATCCCCGATAGCTGAGCAACCCAAGGTCTGAAAGAGGTCGCTCCGGTGTGCCAACCTTGCCCTCCTTCTTTGACAACTCATATGAGAAGGCAATGAGAAATTTACCATACCCTTTGCGTTGGTATGGCGGAAGCGTGAGGATACAAGCCAGATTGTAACCTTCCTCTGAATGTTTCTCTTTAGAAAAATAGCCAACCATGTGGCAGCCTCGCTCATCACACTCACAAAGAATGTAGAAAAGGAATAGATCCACATCATAGTACAGAGTCTTATGGTCCAAGAACAGCTTTGCAAGGTAACATAGGTTTTGGCCATAGATTTTGTTCTTCTTGCCATCCACTTCAAACATAGAGAGCGAACCTTGGCGATAGATTTCATCACCAGGCGGATACTTGAGATCACATTTCCTCATGTGTCTTGCAAGCTGCTCCTTCCGCTTCATGAATGAGAGACAAAACTCACAGAAGAAAAGCTTGTTACAGTCACTGTACTCAGGTGGAAAAGGTGAGAAATACCAGGTATCAATCTCATATTTTCCAAGCTCAATCTTGCTTATGTTCTTGACCTTGGTGAATTCCTCATGCTCACGCAAGCTTGCAGCATCGAAATCCTCATGCCCCTCCTCTGCATGTGTCTCCTCAATTTTTCTCTTCTGATGCCGAGTCATCTTCAAGCCACCTCCCTTGTCTTCTACTTTCTCATCAGCATCCGCCTCCACAGATTCGAGCTCCAATTGTTCCAGTTTCACCCACTCATCCAGCCGTCTATTGAACTCACTGTAATGGACATAGTATTGGTAGTCATCAGGTCCTGTAGGAAGTTTCCTGCGTTCTATGACCTTCACCGGATGCAATTTACCATCTCTCCATTTGCACAGAAGTCGTGTCCCAACTTCTAGCGGCAGTGGTATGGACTTCCGTTTCTTCAAGCTGAGTTCCATAGAATTTTCTGTTTGTACAATTGGCACTGGAGAAGAGGTAGGAGGAGGTGATGATGTAACCACCATCCGGCCATTGAGTTTGGAGTTGTTTGTTGCATCTTTCATAGGGTTTCTTACATACTCCGCTGTTGCAACAGGGATCTCTTCTCTCAGAGTACCCCCTACAGTCTCTATACCCTGGCCAAGCCCTGCAGGCGCATTTTCCTCCAAGGATCCCATACTGGAAAAACGCTTCTTCCTCTTCAAACAACCAAAAAAGCAAAACCCTTGCTTCTTCTTCTCTCTTCGGTCAGAAACCCTACCAGACGGTCCAAACTCCAAACCAGCTTCCGAAACTAACTTCAAAGCAACGGCAACCAGAGCGCGGCGGAGAAACTACATCGCTACAATCCTACCAAAAGAATCCAACATCTCTTCAACTAGCCAGAAATCAAAGAAGAAGAAACCCTCGCATCAAAACCAAACCCTAATGGGACTCTGAGTGCTTGCAAAACCCCAAAAACTGACTGCAACTCTTGACGATAAAAAAAACCAACTTCAAAGCAATGGCAACAAGAGAACTGGAGAAACTACATCGCTACAATCCTACCAAGAGAATCCAAAATCTCTTCAACTAGTCAGAAATCAAAGAGGAAGAAGAAACAACTCGCATCAAAACCAAACCCTAATGGGACTCTGATGAGTGCTAGAAAAACCCCAAAAACTGACGGCAACTCTTGACGATAAAAACATACTACGGTAACGGTCGAGACGTATGTTCCAGACGAGTTCGATCCCCATTTCATTTGCTTTGTAGCCACGGCCGATTCCTCCTCGCCTCCTTCATCGCATTGCTTCGTCCCCGCTTGAAGCTCGCTGGCCATGGCGGGAGCACCAAGAGGCAACAGTGCCGATGGCTAGGGTTTCGAGGACCGACAATCATTTCGTAGCCAAAATAGGTATGAGAAAATCTTCCGTTGTGGGAAATCCTTATTATTTTTGGCGCATTATTTTTGAGACCTGAAAAATGATTTCTAGACATGCAAATGATTCTTGTGAAAAAGAATACTCTAGTTCGCCAGATTTTGAGAGAAATTTTTTTTTAATCGCCAGGTTTTTCACAACAGGTTCCAGCAGGTAGCCAAAATATTAAAATATTCTTTTTTTATTTTCCTATATGGTCTGTAGAGAATTTGGGCTAAATCTTAATAAAATCTTTTGTTCACATACACACACGTAGACATAATAATCTCAAGTTTTTTAAAAAGGGTAAATTTTCTTTTGATTTTCATTTTGCACATAAATTTTGAGAGGGTGAATGTGGTAGCAAAGAAAAATGTTGTATATATAATTTATATTCAAATCTAATTGGTTCTTGTTTATTCATTAATTTAATTTGTTAAATACCCTAACACCATAATCATTCGAATAAATAAATGGTTTCCACAATGATAGGTTAAAAGTTGTTGAATAAATGGGTAATTACAATGGTATATTATTAATTGTTTGGAATTTCATAATAATATTTTTTTGGTTCTACAAAAGAAAAGACAAAAATCCAACTCATGAGGAAAGTGTTAAAGTGTTTGAATATTACAAATATGCATATAATATTTTACTATTAAGTTTATCATGTAAAAATGTCGATAACATTATTTGTCATGATCACAAAAACTATCAAAATAAGAGCAATTTTAAAAGATATGAACCATCCATGACAAAAACAAGTTTAGTTTTAAATTGAAAACATGAAACCAAGATTAGAACAAAAAGTGTGCAAAACATAGGTTCAAACAAAATTTTATTATGCAAACATGAAAAAAAATCATATCATAATAACTACGATGTAAAACAATATCCAAAATTGATGTTAAAAGTAACATAAAACATTTTGATTCATTTATACAATATTTAAACTTTGTTCGAAAAAAAAATATTTGAAAAGATCTCATAATAAGTAATTCAAAATGTCTCAAAACATTTCAAAATATCTCTACATAAATAATAAGAATTTTTTTTTTTTCAAATTTCAAAATAAGTAATGCAAGATATTTTTAAATATTTCAAAATAATTAACTCAAGGAGTTTCAAAAAAAATTTGAATATCTCAAAATAAGTCAATTATTTCAATTATTTCAAAAGACCTCAAAATAATTCATAATTATGTTGTGCGTGAATAAAATGAGGTGAAAAATAATAAGATTTTTCATTTTATGATAAAATGTCATGAAAAGTAAATCTTATAAATATGGGGAAAAAAAACATGTGATGATAAAAAATTCAAAAACAATTTGCACATGTAGTCTTGAAAATCATACCATGAAAATTGTAAACACAAAACCTATTATCATGAAATCCTAAAAACATACATCAATAAAATTGAACATGAATTGAAAAACCATGGAATTTAGTTTGCACAAATGGTATTATTTCATTTTTTGACTTGTGGGTTGCAAATTTCATTACAATGTGTCACCATGAAAAAGAAAACTTATAATGATGAAAAATAATATATATCCATGTACGCAAAACTTATGACCATTAAATACTAAAATTCGCACATGTGAATTTGAAATAACATACCATGAGAATTATAATCACAAAAACTACTACCATGAAATTATGAAAACATACATCAACAAATTGACATTAAGAATTAAATAAACATGATATTATGTTTGTGTGATTGATAATATTCCTCTTTTGTGCAAATTTTATGATAACTTCTTATCATGAAAAATGAAACCTATATCTATGAAAAATGACACTTGTAACTAAGAAAAGTGATATTTATAACCATTAAAAATTTGTCGTGACATGTAGTGTCGTGACATTCAATGTTGTAAAGGGGTAAATCCGTAATAAACTCTACTAAACAAAAAGACTAAAATCAATCAAAGGCAAAAACTAATCAACCAAAAGAATATGCACACACATATATATACAATGCACAAAAGGAGGCTGAGATTAAATTCTCATGTATCACTTTCAGCATTAAGTGATAGAGAGCAGTTTTTCTAGATTTAAATTGAAAAAAAAAAAAAAAAAAAAACTTAGTGTATGTAAATGGTGGTTGTGTAATAGTCATTGTGAGCATCTAAAAATCTATTCTGATTATGGAAAAAACTCTCTAACTATGGAGGAAACTTTCGCTAACAAAGGAATTCAAAAAAAACTATCAAGAGAAGGGAAAAGTTTGGCCTTTTATACAACCGTCAACAAAGTTAAAACCTTAAACAAGCCATAATCCTAAAACACTTAATAGCGTACAGTAACCTAAGAATGTACATTAACCCTAAAGGCATGATTGGCATGCCCGTAACCAGCCATCATGTATGAGGCCATGAATACGGGCATGACAAATTAAAATTTTG
>Ga0209208_10003979_pt1 | contig 21058 bp, 18 predicted proteins | sample S1TSphfallax_3_FD_187694 | JGI IMG/M metagenome (GOLD analysis project Ga0209208, IMG submission 187694) | Host-associated microbial communities from peat moss isolated from Minnesota, USA - S1T2_Fd - Sphagnum fallax MG (SPAdes) (version 2) | ecosystem: Host-associated > Plants > Peat moss >...
AATAGTCATTAATATAATAGGCACCAATAGTTATTAATATAATAGGCACCAATAGTCATTAATAGAATAGCCACAATAGTCATTAATATAATAGCCACCAATAGCCATTAATATAATAGCCACCAATAGCCATTAATATAATAGCCACCAATATCCATTATGCCAATAGTTATTAATAGAATATCCACCAATAGAATAGGCACGAATAACCATTAATAGAATATCCACCAGTAGAATAGACACGAATAAATATTAATAAAATATCCATTAATAGAATATCCATCAATAGAATAACCATCAATAGCCATTAATAGAATAACCATCAATAGCCATTAATAGAATATGCATTAATAGCCATTAATAGAATAAGCACTAATAACCATTAATGAAATAGGCAACAATAGCCATTAATAGAATAGGCACCAATAGCCATTAATAGAATAGGCACCAATAACCATTAATAAAATAGGCACCAATAGCAATTAATAGAATATCCACCAATAAAATAACCATCAATAGCCAACAATAAAATAATTACTAATGGGCATTAATATGATAACCATTAATAGTCACTAATAAAATAACCATTAATAACCATAAATAGACTATGTACCAATAGCCATTAATAACCACCAATATCCCCAATAAAAGAACAACCAATAGCCATATATTATAATTGCTTAAAATTGCCAAAAATAATTAAAGGTGAAATCATCTATAGTAAACAAAAATAACTTAAGGTGAAATAACTTATAATAACTTATAATTGCCAATAATAACATAAGGTGAAATAGCCTTCAATAGGCAAAAGTTATTAATAATAACTTCGCATAATCCAAAATAGCTTAAAATTAAATAATATAGAATAGCCAAAATTAACTTATAATAATTGCAAGTAGCTTAAACTGAAATAATTTATAATAACCAAAAAAACTTACAATAATTAAAAATAGCTTAAGGTGAAATGAACTAAAATAACCAAAAATAATTTAAAATAACCACAAATAATTTAGGCTGAAATAATAAGAAATAACCAAAGTTAATTTTAAATAATCATGAATAGTCATAAATAATGTAAGGTGAAATATTTCAAATTTATGAAAAATATTCATATAATAATTGAAAGTAGTTTAACATAGGTAGTATTATTATATTACCAAAAATCTTATACATTTATTAAATTTTATTTTTTTCAAAGGAATTGTCATTGAAATGTTATTGAATAATGATATTCAATTTTTTTTTTTGTTCAAATGATTTTAAACTTTCAAAATGAAACAAATGCAATTATTTATATTATTGAAATTTTTGAAAAAATAAACTTGAATCATTTCATTTGAAAAAAATTTCAATAAAATATGAATTTTCAAAGTTTATGTTTTTGTAATGTTTAAAATGAAGTATTTGATAAATATAATGTAATGTAACATATTATCACAACGAGTGGGGTGCCTTAATGGTAAAGATATTTGCCTTCATTTCAAAGGTCAAGATCAAACCTCATGAATGTTGTTGTGTGGTCAACAATGGTATGTTGATTAAATATTCTTTTATTTAATTCCTATAATAGGTGCCTAGGTTGATTATGTGGCCTACCTACATAGGCTAGGTTTTAAACCTAGCCTAGGTAGTGACACGTGTTAATAAATCATAGGCTAAAAAAATCATGAAATTATCAATAATATTATATATTAAAATAATCAGAATATAATTGATTTCCATGCTGGTTAATTAATTAAGTAACAAGTGAATGGTTTGGTAAATTTGTATTTCATTTGAGAGTAACCTTGTTTCACTAGTAACTAATGAAACAAATCATTGTTCGTGGCAATTGGTCCTCATTCACTAGGGGGTTAAACAATTTCACTAGGTAAAAATGTTCAAATTCACTCAAAATCTAATGAAACCCATAGTGAACTAAGATGCATTTTGTAATAGTGTGTGGATTTAAAGTTCTTGCACTATTAACATTGTATTGATATAAAGTTTGTGATATTGTTGGGACTTCTTTTAGAATTTGGGCTTATGACTTCCAAATAAAACAAAAGGCTTACCATATGATGGTTGTACATTATCTATTTTCTTCATTATCAATTCTTGAAAATTTTACTAATTAAGCCATCTAATGTTTGATTTGTTACAATGTTGTGTAGTTATAAATGACCTCCATAAAGGGGGCAATGTTACAAGAAGCAACATTATTTGTTGTTCTTCTACAATGACAAGGTTAGTCACAATGGTTTCATCTAAAAATCCTTTCCATTTTTCTACAAATTCAATTGGTGATTGAGTTTTTGATAATGTAAGTTGGATTAACCTTTTATGAAGGGCAACCTTAGATGCCATATATGTGTGTTCATGTTATGCTTTTAATTTATCCCACGTTGTTTTATAAGTTTTTAATTATTTTAGTATTTATATATGTCAATCATTGGAATGAAAAATAATGTCGGCTTATGCTTTGGAATGAGTCTTTCAACTTCCAAGCCATATGTAGAGCATTATTTGATGCCCTTGGATTTGCTTTAAACCATGAACCATTCCCCAAATTACATTTATCATCGACAACATTTGTAATTTAATGGACCAAATATTATATTAATAATATTATTCAACTTATCAATTTGATAAGCACGCGAATGAAAAACATTACCATGATTAATGTTTACATTGGCCAAAATATCATCAATGAAAATTTTGCTTTTAAATTTGCATTAGCAATTGGATTGATAAACATTGTTGATAATTATGTTTAAATAACTACTCTTGCATTTTTAACATTGTAAAATAATTTATTTCATATTCATGGATTATTTATTGATGTAATCACTTTGTTTTGAAATTATATTAAAATATAAAATGACACCACATTATATAAAGCAATAAATTTTCCTCTCAACCATACAAGCTTTAAATGTGTTTCACCCCTGAGCTTATGAGGTCATATACCTCTTTAGGAAAGTTACAACCTTTTTATACATGAAGGGTTACACCTTTTCATGACCTAAAAATAACATACATAATTGTAAAATTTTGTAGGTTTTAATATTTTCCCCCACTAAAGTTGTAGAAATTAGCTTATGTGTTATTTTTATTTATCTACAAATTGAAGTGGAATTTCAAATTCATTGTAAAAATGTATATTGTCAAATAAGTTCTTTTAAACAAGTTTTATAATGTGATTGGTGTACATTTACACAAAGATGCAAACATGAAGTGATTGGATAGTCACGATTGTCATAACTTACTTTGTTTATATAAGTAATTTTTTTTTTTTTTAAATACATGAATTTTAAGTTTTGTTATTTTTTGGGACAATATGTACTTTCAATTTTGGCACAAATTGTGTACACTGTAGCTTAGAAACACCCACCATTACTTGGACAAAAAATTTCAACAAATGTAGATATGAGGGGGACAAGGGATGTACATAAACAAAGTGTCCCACTTGGAAAACCCAATTTGCTAACAAAGTTGTCATCTTTTGAGAAACTTTGGAATACATTGATGCCATAAACAATTGTTATATTAGAGGGTGAAAACATAGTCAAAGGAGCTAAAGGTGCCAAGGTAATAGTCATTTTCCAAGGACTACACATGACACATGCCATTTTTGTGTTAGTTTATAACTTTAAAATTTATATTTCGAGTGCCCCCTTTCACACCACATTTTAGATATAAATATAGTTTGACTACAAATTGATTTTATATCATGTATATTATACATTCATGCCCTCTATCACATAAACATGAACATTTTTTGTTAAATGCACATTTTCAAATCCATAATTTTTATGGTAAAAAACACTTTTAAAATAAATGTGTTTTAATTAATTAATTTTTTAAATCATCATTTCAAGTCCTTTTGCCCTTCCAATCATCAATGTAAACATCTTCTCCAATTTCTAGAAGGATTGGTGCACATTTGGTATAAAAAAAAATGTTTGAAAAAAAAAATGGACTATCCATTCTTGAGGTTTGAATGCTTTGAACATGCAAAAACATTTTTGATATGTGTTAATTTTTTAACATGTAAACTTTGCAATTAATGAAAAATATTCCAATTTTTTAAAATGACAATCCAAACTATTATGCTTCACTTGTGATTTTTCAAACATACAAAAATGTAGTTTTAAGGAGTGTCCATTCACTTGGGTGCCTCCTTTGACTATGTTTTAACCTTGAAAGCAATTTCTTTGAATATGCAAATTAGGGTGACATTTAAATTGACATGGGTGATTGCTTGTGCTATCATATAAACTCTCACACCCCTAGTGAAACAATGTGTTTTGAACCAAACTTGCAAGTACTAGCTTTTGATTAATGTTACTTACATGTTGCCATTCGCATCACCATCAAGCTACAAGGAAAATTTAATCAAAGATCGAAGGCACGATCATCTTTACCATGTGGGGATTTTGATTTACAATTGGAATTTTTGTACATAAGTGGTAAGTGTATTAAAACCATTTTTTTTTAATTTTCTAAATTATTAAAATTCATAATGTGCTTGCTCCCATGCTTTACCAATGATTCAAGTTTCATAGAACTTTTGGGATCGAACAAAGCTAAAGTTATTGTTGGTGAATATGGAAAAAAATGCAATGATTCCTTTGCTCATCAAAGTTATCAATAGGTTTTTGAACCCTATCATTGACAACAATGCAATAAAAAATGTTAATTTGTTTACAAATTCCCTTTTTGGTGTTCCAACTTTTGCTTTAGGAGGTAATGAAGTTCTATTTATATTTATGATGTTGGTGTTTCACAACATTTTTGTTTATGGAAAGGAGGCTACAAATGTTTAATTTAATGGTAGGAGCATGTGGGCACACTCCCAATGATGTTTTTTTGGTAAAACATATTTTGGGCATACCAAGATTTCAAATTGAAATGGAATGGATTTTTTCGTTATAAGGTTGTTCATGAGCTCGAAGGTGTCATCTTGTGATTATTAACATTGAAAATGTCATCTCATGATCTACAAAAGAGTTGGTTGAAGATAATATATGAACAAGTTGTTCCTTTCCAACCTCTTCTTCTAAAAACTTTTATTTTGCCAAAGCAAAACTACTCGATGAACATGAGGAGTTAAAGGAGGTTGGTTATTTTTAGTTGGAGTGTTCATTTAATAAACATAATCAAGTTGTAAGTTGGGAATGCAATTACTCTACACTTGATTACATATTTTGAAATTTTTGTGCACATTTTGTGAACTTGAAGTCTTAAGTTACAAAACATACATGTACATTGGTTTTGTACTTTTTTTCAAAGTAAGGAAGTTATAAACAAGACTTTTGTTTCATACTTCAAATATCTTTTACATTGTAATTTTTGTGGCATTTCAAGCTAAGATCATTTGAGAATTGAATTGAATACATACATAGTTATGATTTATGCTTCAAACATGTGTTACATGTAGCAATTTTGGCAGCATTTCAAATTGAGGCCATTTGAAAATTGAATTGACCAAAGGTTGCATTGCCCATTTTGATTATCTCCATTTGTGAAAATTTCACTCCCATAATTTTGGAATTTTGATATCGTAATAACCAATGTTGGGCAAGTGCCAAATCATGGTTCAAAATTGACTTAGTGCTCAATTGGTTATCAACCAAAGAATTGATTGCATATCACCTAATTAAAGTGTTATTCAAGTTGATACCTATATTTCTTACTTTGTATTTGAGATACTCGATAATAATTGGGTTTCCAAAATTTAAAATTTTAATACCCATGTAGGTTATATGAATAACCCTCAATTTTGGTTCTTAAAGGTCTAGGAGTAGGGAATATATTGTTAGTTGAGGTTTAAAGTCTTAAGGTGGAGGCAAGGTAAAGGGTTAGAAAGGTGCTACTTTTCCCACAAGGGAACAAGATTATATGCGGGTTTGTTGGTAGATTTTCTATTGCATTTTTTGTTTTTTAGGTGCATTTGTTGATGTTTGTTGTGTTATTATTACTATTGTTGTTCTTCTTCATCATGTTGGTGTCATTTTGTTGTAGATGCAAATGGTGTTGTTGGTGCATGTCATGTTGTTGGTATTTTCTATTTTGTTGTAAGTGTTCATCATGTTCCTAATGTTTACCGTGTTACTGCAAGTGTTATTTGTGTTGTTAACGTTCATTATTTCTGTTGACTTTCTTAAATACCATTGTTGTTGTTCATCTTGTTGTTAATGTTCATCACGATGTTGATGATGTTCATCGTGTTATTGTTGGTGTTCATCACGTTGTTATTGATGTTCATCATGTTCATTGTGTTCATGTAGGTGTTCATTGTCTTTGTCAACTTTCTCAAATGTCACCATTATTGATCATCATGTTGTTGCTAATGTTCATGGTGTTGCTTTCCCCCCCTTTGAAGTGGTTGGTACTACCCCAATCTAGGTATTGTCCTAGATGTTAAAGTTTCATTGGAGGTGAAAAGTTGTTAGTCGGTGTGGCTTCGGCAAAAAAATTACACTTTAGTTTTTTTTAATCCCAAAAATTATGTGATTTTTGTTCATTTTGATTATGTTTTTTTCTTACATTGAAGAGGATTGATAATATGTTTAGATTTTTTTTCACAAGAATAATTTGTAAATTGGAAACGTTGCTTGGAACCTTAAACTTTTGCCTTATATTGTTAAAGGACATTTTGTGTTATTTTTTCATTTCATGTCTCCACCAACCTTGGGCACTTTGCTTGCATCATGTCTTCAATGAAAAGTGGGTCATATTTGTGAATAATATGTGAGTGCATGTGTTTTCTTTCACATTCTGCAAAACTATAAACAATATAATTATTTTGTTTTGTTAATTTTGATTTATTAACACACCTTGAAAATGGAACCAAGATTTTAAAATGAGGGATGTGATGTGGTCATGAATGAAAATGAAATAAGAATGGAAAGAAGAATTGTAAGTGGGAGGTCTAAAGAAATTCCAAGTTTTCAACCAAAAAATGATCATATAATACAATTAATAATGAAAAATTTGCATGAACAAAGGTTAAATTGGAGACCCATGGCAAGAAAATCTTAGGCATTTTTTGTGTCAATGATGAATCACCAATTGACGTTAAAGTGTTGTAAGTCATGTATTATATTCTATGTTATAGTAAACCAATAGGTCATGTAAATTTTGGAGCAAAGAACAAGGTTGAAAAAAGGTTTTGTTTTATATTTCAAAATAATGGAATAATTACATTACAAAGACATGTGGATGCAAGCTATGGACAAATTGCTAACAAATTTGATGGAAAAATCACTACTAGGAAATGCGTCCTAGTTCACTTTAGGTTTCACTATATTTTGAATGAATTTGAACATTTTTACATGGTGAAATTGTTTAACCCCTTAGTGAATGAGGACCAGTTGCCACAAACAATGATTTGTTTCATTAATTACTAGTGAAACAAAGTTACTCTCAAATGAAATACAAATTTACCAAACCATTCACTTGTTACTTAATTAACTAACCAGCATGGAAATCAATTATATTTTGATTATTTTAATATATAATATTATTGATAATTTCATGATTTTTTTAGACTATGATTTATTAACATGTGTCACTACCTAAGCTAGGTTTAAAACCTAAACTATGTAAATAGGCCACATAATCAACCTAAGCACCTATTATAGGAATTAGATAGGAGAATATTTAATCAACATACCATTGTTGACCACACAACACCATTCATGAGGTTTGATTTTGACCTTTGAAATGAAGGCAAATATCCTTACCATCAAGGCACCCCACTCGTTGTGATAATATGTTACATTACAATATATTTATTAAATATTTCATTTTAAACATTACAAAAACATAAACTTTGAAAATTCATATCATATTGAAATTTTGTTCAAATGAAATGATTCGAGTTTATTTATTTTTTAAATTCAATAATATACATAATTACATTTATTTCATTTTGAAAGTTTAAAATCATTTGAACAAAAAAAAAGTTGAATACCATTATTCAATAACATTTCAATGACCATTCTTTTGGGAAAAAAAAATTTAATAAATGGATAATTTTTTTGTTAATATAATAATACTACCTATGTTAAGATACTTTCAAATATTATATGAATATTTTTCATTAATTTAAATTATTTCACCCTATATTATTTACAGTTATTTCACCCTAGGCTAATTTTGATTATTTTAAGTCATTTTTTGCTATTTTAGCTTATTTCACCTGAGGCTATTTTCAGCTATTATAATTTTTTTTTGTTATTCTATGTTATTTTTTGTTATTGAAAGCTATTTCACCTCATGATATTATTAGTAATTCTAGGTTATTATAGGTTATTTCACGTTAAGTTATTTTTGTCTATTATAAATTATTTATCCCTATATTATTTTTGGCAATCCTAAGCAATTTTAATATATGGTTATTGATTGTTCTTTTAATAATGTTATTGGTGGTTACTAATGATTATTGGTACCTATTTTATTTGTCGATATTAATGTTTTTTAGTGGTTATTCTATTAATGGCCATTAGTACTTACTCTACTGGTGGCTATTCGTGGTTATTCTATTAATGGCTATTAGTGGTTATTTTATTGGTGATTATTCTATTAATGGCTATTGGTGATTATTTTATTAATGACTATTGGTGATTATTCTATTAATGACTATTGGTGATTATTCTATTAATGACTATTGGTGATTATTCTATTAATGACTATTGGTGATTATTTTATTAATGGCTATTGGTGATTATTCTATTAATGGCTATTGATGATTATTCTATTAATGGCTATTGGTGACTATTTTATTAATGGCTATTGGTGACTCATCTATTAATGGCTGTTGGTGACTATTTTATTAATGGCTATTGGTGACTCTTCTATTAATGGCTATTGGTGATTATTCTATTAATGATTATTGGTGATTATTCTATTAATGATTATTGGTGATTATTCTATTAATGACTATTGATGATTATTCTATTAATGGCTATTGATGATTATTCTATTAATGGCTATTGGTGACTCTTCTATTAATGGGTATTGGTGATTATTCTATTAATGACTATTGGTGATTATTCTATTAATGGGTATTGGTGACTATTCTATTAATGGCTATTGGTGACTATTCTATTAATGGTTATTGGTGACTCTTCTATTAATGGCTATTGGTGACTCTTCTATTAATGGCTATTGGTGGTTATTCTATTAATTACTATTGGTGGTTATTCTATAAACGGTTATTGGTGGTTATTTTATTAATGGTTATTGGTGGTTATTGGTGGTTATTGGTGGTTATTGGTTGTTATTCTATAAATGACTATTGGTGGTTATTTTATTAATGACTATTAGTGGTTATTTTATTAATGATTATTAGTGGCTACTCTATTAATGGTCATTGATGGATATTCTATTGGTGGATATTGGTGTTTATTAATTGATATTATATTAGTGGCTATTGGTGGCTATTGTATTGATGATTATTCCGTTGTAAGCCATTGGTGGTTATTGATGACTATTGTATTATAAGTTATTGTTGGTTATTATATGTTATATTACAACTATTGGTGATTATTGTATTATAAATTATTGTTTAATATTCTATGTTATAATATTATAGGCTATTGATAGTTATTATATTGTAGGGTATTTAAAATTATTTTTCATAGGTTATTATTTTCTATTATAAGTTATTTTTACCTTGGGTCATTACATTTTGTTTTAGATTATTTTTAAGTTATTATATTTAAGATAAAATAATTTATAATAACATAAAGTAGAATGACCTTGAATAACTCAAAGTATAACTTAAAATAACATATATTAATTTAAAATAAAATAATCCCAAGGTATAACTTAAAATTAGTTGAATAATTTCATTTAGAACCATTTAAAAGCTTATAATAAACTGGTTAAGATACCTTAAGGTAAAATAACATATAATAATTTAGGGTACAATAATTTAATAGCCTATAATAACATAAAATATAATCCGGAATAACTAAAGTAGCTTAAAATAATATAGGGTATATCATAAAGTAACATAGATAAAATATTTTTAAAAACATATAAATAAACTTAGTTATTATAGTAAATTTGTAATAGTGAATTATGTTAACTAGTATTGAAACATGATGTCTACATAGTGATATTATAGTGAAATAACTTTCATCAAGGTGAAATCAATAAAGTGCAATGAAATTATTTCACTTTTAAGGTCCCATAGTGATTTAAGCTAGTAAATTGCATCCCACTTTGGTAGTAATGAATGAACATTAGCCTAAAAAATCATTGGAAATACTATTTGCAAAAAGAAGGCTTGCAATGAATGCAAGTGGAATTTTTAATTTTTTTGGGGCATCCTTTTTAAAAGCATAATGTGCATCAATTTTTTGGTGTGGATAAATTGGGTTTATTCATTGTCAAAAACCATTTGCGCATTTATTAATTTGTTGATAATATTTGGTTAAAACATTTGGTAATGTAGTTATGCCTTCATGTTATTTTCCTTTCTAAGCAAACCTTTAGTTAGGAAGTGCTATTAAACTTGGTTGAGAATACAAAATAAACATGTCTTATCAATTTGGGAAGGATGTGTTTTTAATAATGCAAACTTTGATTTGTGAATGTATAAAAAGGCACATGATGTTTTGCATTAGTTGTAAATTTATTAGGAAAAGGTTGGATGCCAAAACACATTACAATTGGTTTATTTGAAGCATTTAAAACATCAAGGCAAACATTGGCAATAAGTTTGCAAGACCTTTTAAAGCAATATGGTTTGACCAAAAATTTTGTTGTTTATGTTAAGAATGAAGGTGCAAATTTGAATACCATGACAATTGCTTTGAAATTAATAATAAATTGTGAAGCTTTGGGTGTGATGTAAATTTTCATGGGATTTGTTTTGGATGCATCTTCTTTAAAGGTTGCTAATATGCAATTGTTGAAGAAAAAAGGCTTGAAATATGTTTCCATTAAATAATGCAAGCAAATTTGCAAAAATATATAATGTGGCTTAAAAAATCAAGGAAAGGAATTCAAGAATGGATGACGACTTGCATTACTACAAGCCTCAAGTTAAAAAAATTGAACACGTTAATAAAAAAAAGGTAAAATGTAAGTTATTCATTTTGGTTTCTTTTTCCTTTTATTGTTTTTACTTCAAGATGTTGCTTTCCGATTGGGAATGTGAATTGTATTGGTTCGTAAACAAAGTAATCATGTTTCAAAAAGCCCTTCAATTCATAAAAACCATTGCCTTTTGTTATAACAAGTAGACTAGTCCTAAGGTCATTAGATGTGTTCTTCATCCACTGACATGGCATATATCACAAATTATAATAGACATTTTGTTTCTTGTTGTCATTACTTGCATCTTAAATTAATTAGGTGTCAGTAGTTGTTGAATGATGCTTTGAATGCAACCATATCCACGAGCCTGAAGTTAAAGGGAAAAATCAAGCATCTCCCTATGTTGGATGCTTTAGTTGATGATGATGATTATGGCTTGAATATTAAGTTTTGAAAACTTTTGCAAATAACATTAAGAAGGAAGTCATTAGTGTTGTTGATTTTTTCCTTTCCTTCTTGACAACATATGATGAAAGAAGAACCCAAAACATGTTAGCATTGATGTTAGATATTAAATTCAATGGTTTGAGATTGATATCTTCATTTATTGGTCGTGGAAATATTTGTTTCCTATGCTCTTGAAATCTTATCGTTATTTGCATCCATTGTTTGAGGTTGAAAGTTTCTTTGTTCACAAAATTAATGAAGATAGTAGCTTGGACATTTTCAAAATGGTGGCCAACACTAGTGAACTTACAAAGGAACTAGTTAATCAAAATTTGTTGATATTTCATAAATATTGAGTGGATAAAAAAATATCAAATGGCTATTGAAACAATGAAAAAAACATAAAATCATGTTCCTTATTGTTGATTTTTTAGTTAGACAATATTATGATTATATGTTCTCAAAGATTTTGCTATTTTGCTAGAATTTTCATCAATTTGAAGAAATGCTCCTTGCAATAAGATAAACTTGATACATTACTTTTTGTGATTATAAAAATTGATCGAATGATCCAAGGGTGAGTTGCAAGGCTTCAATAATTTGATAAAATTGGATTTTAAATTAAACTTAAAGGAGGAACTAAATGAATTTGAAAACCCATTTGAATGAAATGAATTGAAAAAAATCTAATTTAATGTTTTTCTATCTTGCATATCTTTGAAATGCGATGATATATTTTTGTTTAAATATTAGAGCTTGAATTTGAAAACCCATTTGAATGAAATGAATTGAAAAAGATCTAATTTAATGTTTTTCTATCTTGCATATCTTTGAAATGCGATGATATATTTTTGTTTAAATATTAGAGCTTTATTATGAACATTGTTGATTTGTTTTTGGCCTACAAAAATTTGAAAAAAACATTCAAAAATCTTAATCCTAAAGCTTTAAAGTGAAGTTAAAGAACTAGGCACTAGAATCAGGGCACTGAAAGGTTTTGCCTTGCTTTTGCCCCTTAGTTTGGTAATGGCCTCCCCCATAGGCGTTTACCAACCACAGAATTTCAAAAAACAATAGGCAATACCACACCAATGCTGTCATATTTCCCTGGTATTAATGAAAAAACATACATTATTTAATACCAAATTGATACCCACCCCAAATATATCCATTCAGACTAGCCCCATACGAGATACTCGTGGGTACCTCTCCAGAAAAAAGAGAGGGTGGGATGCCATCAGGGTATAATGGCTCTGTGTTAAATTGTTTGATACAACAAAGGTCCCAGGTTCAAACCTGTTCAAGCCCTGCTATATCTAGTACCAACGTGTTAAGGGGCATTGCCAGCACCCTGTCAGCAGGGTCTGCTGCAGAGAACCTGGTCACTTTGACACATGTTTGTTGAATAATTAATTAATTAATTTTGAGGATTTCATTTTGACAAATAATATGTTCTCAAAATCCATTTTGAGAATATATTATTTGTCACCCTCTCTCTTTGGGCGTGCTTCCACCCACTGTCCCCCTCTTTTAGAGGTATCCACAAAGTAAAGAAATTTTATTAAATCTCAGTATGAAATGCTGAAACTCAGCATTTAATGCACAAAGGTTTGAGAGTGAATATAGTGGTTGTAAAGAGCATACGTAGCAGAGTGGAGGCGCTCAGGAAAAAGAAAAAAACAGGATGAAACCCGAATTATCACCAAAATTGGTGGAAAAACTAGTTTGGGTCCTAGTTATTTTGTTTTGTAAAATTTTCATTCCCAATTACACATTTGATGTCCTATTATGCTGAAACTCACTGTTCTCACCCTCTAATCATGAAACTGGCCATTCTCAACTGGCCATTCTCACCCCCTAATTACGAGACTTTATGGATAACTCTAATTTTGTTCCAAAACAAAATAAAAAGTGTCTGAAAAAAACCTCCAAATACAACTCCAAAAGAAACAAAGAAACAAAGGAAAAAAAGAAAACCATATGCACTGACAATCCGCTTGCACTCTATGGAATGGTAATGGTGCAAATTGAATGAACTCTGTGCGCTTGGTGCTTTTGGTGTGAAGAGTTTTGCGACGGCGATGGCGCAAGCATGCGAGGGGGGTTTGTTGTTTGTGTCTTGTTCGCCTTGTTTCGGCATCGCTCAAACTCCTCCTTCTGTGCAATGGCGCTCCACTCCTGCTCCCCGTCTGTGTACCTTGAGGATAATGAGGAGGAGACATAATTCCGCTCCTTTTTTGTGTTCCAGTTTCGTGGGAAGAGGAGGAGGAGGAGGAGCTAATCTTCTTGTGTTGCAGCGGCCGGGTAGCCGATGGATGCACGAAGGTAAGCGGCAGCTTTGGAGAGGGGTAGTTGCTTCCTCTGGAAATCAAACGCCGTTGTCTGCTAAGGAGCTCGAGAGGGATGCAGCAAAGGAAGCTCTCTTACTTGCGGTACTACTTTCTGTCTGTGTTTCTGTTGGGAATCGTTTTTCTGTTGCAATTGATACAAATTGGTGGCACTTTCTTCTCTTGGGGCTTTGGTACTATCTTGTGGCTTGAGATTTGTCTGTCTTCGTCTAGGTTAAAACCTGTCACAGCGCCTTTTGTGCTTTAGAGTTGTTTTTCTTCCGCATTCAGGGATGTGTCTTTTGACGTTGTACGAAGATATTCGTTGTCTTTTTTCTGAGCTCTAGATATGGTAGCCGCCTTTGGACGTTTCAAAAAGAATTTCGTGTCGTTAATCTCTCTCCTCTGAGAGGAACTGCTGCGCTTTCTTGTAAAGCAAACGAGCCAGTCACGACCAAACCTCAGAGCACAATGGGACTTGAATTGATTTCGAGAAGGTTTGTAAACTGGAACTGGTTTGTCATCATATCTGCAGATTGCAGATGCTGGAGGCGTGGATGCATTAGTGTCTGGGAACGAAGACAAAGTTGGGCGCATCACTGTGGGTGAGAAACTACTCGTCTTGGAGCGGTTGAACCCTACCCCCAGGCCAACCACGTACTGAACCCCGTTCCCCTCTCTCTCTCTAGATTGGTAAACTTTAGCTACATAAGAAGGGACAGCACATCTTCTTAGCAAGGGCAATAGAGATGAGTTTTTTTCTTGTTGTTGTTTACTGGATTTGCATGCCCTAGACATCTGGATTTCATATCTGGATTTCACTGAGTCCGGGAAGCATCCCTTGTACAAATACCTCAACAAATGGATAATGTATGTTAGGGCACCAGAGTGGGTCAAATTGCTCCTCACTGTACATCTGGGGATTTGATCAGGTCACCATTATTGGAAGGTCTGTGGGAATTCAAATGGGCTGGAGCTCGCAGTCCTGGTGTGATTGCTGCCCGAACATTGCTCAGGTAAATTTTCTTCCACAACCATCCTCCAGGTTGAGGAAGAACTGAAAAAGTCTTTCTAGTCTCACAAATGAATAGGGCATTCTTGGCTTCTTTGGAATAATCTTAGGATCTGTCAAGATGTAATCTCATGAAGAAAAAAGCTGCAATAAATGGGGCTGAAAAGAAGTGGTAGCTTGACTTCCCTTGCACATTTTAATCAATCCGGTTGTTGGTTCAGGGAGTATATCATGTTTGCTGTGAATGTGCCTTCATGAAAGTTGCAAAATTTTCAGGGTTTACTGTCAATAATGTGGGTTTTGCAATAAAGACAGCATCACAGAAAATAAGGATCATGTCATTCTTCAGGAGGTTTCCTTCAGTGTTGGCTACCATCAAGTCAATAAATATCATCATACTAGATGGCACCACAAAGGCTACTGCTAGCCTTAAACTCTTTAACACAGTAAGCTCTCTTTTATTTTGTGTTGTCCCTCCTTTTATGCATTATGTTTGACACTTATTACCAGAAAAATAGTTTCTGAGCTTCCAAGGTTGCTGCCCTCAAGTGACAATGAACATTAGTTGCATATTTATCAGTTTGCAAACAGAGAAATGTGTGAACACAGACCCTTGTTTCTGCAAGTCTGTACAATGGAAACCAAAACTGTACAGGTTACAAGGACTTTCATTCTATGGGTGTACTAATGCTTGAAAGTTGACAGGTTGAAACCAGTGTCACATTGTCAACAAAGCTTATAGCAGAAGGACCAACAAGATTAAAGGAGGAGTATGTGGAGGGAGTTCTGGCATCTCCCAGTGTGTTGGAGAGTGACATCCCATCTCAATTGAAGGGTGCATTTGGCCAATTGGTTGCAGCTGTTGAACGCCTTCCAAATACTGTAAAGGAAGTCCTTGCCAGTGGTGTTAAAGTCCCTCTCAGTAAGGCTCCTTACAACTTCTAATGTATTGAAACTTGACTAGATATATTAACACACTTATGCTCTTACCAAATGCTCGCAAATTCAGTAGGCCAATTCATTGTTCAGAAGTTTGAGTATCTCATTTGCTGTGTATAGTAGAGTGAGTGTGGGAACTCTTTTTGTACTTTTTGGCAAGGTCATTGTGTATGAGAACAAGAGACTTGGGGTTTTCTGCATGAGGCTATGCACAGCTTCAGAAGCCATCAATCGTTGTGGTCCATTGCCTTAGAGTTGTGGTTGAACATTAAAGAGTCACAATTTTTTTGTTTCAGCTTCCAATGGGCGCATTTTATTTCTCCCGGGTCTCTTCTTTCTGTTGTAGCTATCTTAAGGTCCAGATCAAGTTCTTGCCTTCTGTTCAACTCCCGCCAGATAGTAAAGGGGTTTTTCCATCTAACTCTGTTTCAGCCATGTCCATTTTGTGAGAACAACTTGAATTTTTGTTCCTTGAGGGTGCTGCTTGCTTCAGGATAGATAGGTCCTATGAGGATGTCCATGGGAGTTTCCTATTTGTCAGGGAATATTATGTTGGAAAGCTCCTGAACAACAATGCAATTTCTTATCCAGGGTTGTTGTAGCATTTGGTCTCTAAAGATGCTGCTTTTAAGGTCAATTGGACATGATGTTTCCAATTAAAAGTACATGGCAACCAAGGTGGTTCATGGGAGGCTCATGTTTGGGGGATGTCACTCTTTTGATATCTATGTTGTGAGGACAAGTCTGACAGTCAGTGATCCATATGTGGGGATGGGTACAACAGCGGGTACTTATGAGCGATTGCTCCTTATATCATACTTGGATGAGGAGATCCTGGTATGTTTCTCTTTCTCCTGCCTTTTTGTCTTCCTATTTCCAGTTAACTTTCGAACATTTCTCTTTCAGGTCACATTGTGTTTCATTCCCTGTTTCCCTTGAGATTGCACTGTACAATTTTTTAAAAATTGAAGTTATTACATCACATGTTCAAAGCTTGTAGTGAGGCCTCATCTCTCCCTCCTTTATCATGAATCTTTCCTATTGCAACTTTAAGATTGGATATGCTGAACAATCTTCACTAATAACTGACAAACAAAGAGGGATGCATATTCGGGTGCACAGGTTGCAAGAGATGAATCTGGTGTTCCAGATGTGCTATATAAACTTCAACCAGCCATTCCAGTGATTGAACCAGAGATCACAGTTATTCCTGAATATGTCAGCTAGTTTGTCTACATTTTCTTACTGCTAATTTTCTTGCTTCAATATGTCCATTGGCTTGGTGTGCAGTATCTTCTTTGTTTTTTGAACGGCCTCTGCAAATTCTGGTATGACAGACGTACAATCATGCAGTTAAAACAATGTGACATCAAATTATTGAGAAAATTGAGGTTGATTATTCTGCACATGGTTGTGGGAAAAGGGTCTTTGGTGTATGAATAATCATCTGATAGCATAAATCTTGCAATTATCTTTTGATTCAAAATTCCATGTTTCTTTCTTGCAGATTAAGACTTGACATATATGTGATGAGAGTGGTGACATATGGGTTTGCAATTAATTATGTGCATGATAAATTACATCTAAAATTTGGTGCTGAAAGTTTACATTGCAATCACTGGAATTAAAATTAAAATGGACATTGATGAAGGGTAGATGGGTCAGTGAGTGAACACATAAGCTCTCAGAGAGCACATGTCAGCCCTGAACATTCGAAGGGTCTATGTAGCTCTTCACCTGGAACCCCAATAGCCATGTACAGACCTCCATTAGCAATTGAAATGAGCAAAGATAAAACCTCCCGAAGTAGAGTTTTTAAAAAATTAGTCCAACCTCTAGTGAATGCATATCCTTCCCATCTGCAACTGAAATGCATCTCATAACTGGAAATGTCAAATTTTGCACACAAATCATATCCCTCATGTTATCAAATGGTGTGGACTTTATTCTAACTCCAGTCTAAGCGTCCTAAGCTCTATGCTGGTAGGAAAACTGACAAGGGTCCCACCTTCTCCATTGATTATATGTAAACAACTCCATTTATACAAGACAGATACCCTACTTGCCACTAAGGTTCTTCCTTCAAAAAATTCCAGAAGGGTTAAGACCCAATATATATATCTCTGTGTGTGTGTGTGCGTATTAGTACCCAAGAAAATCTATAAAATCAAACTCCTTAACCATCTTCAATCTAATGATTAACCCTACCACTAGATCATCACTAGATATTGATGATGTAGTTTGTGTACTTATCCTTGATTGTTGAAATTCTAACATATTTAAAATGGGGTTGCCAAACTAGGATTCGTGTTTTTTTCAATTTTGTGAACTAGGTGGACTGGGGATCATCCATAAGAATCCTCAGCCAAATTAGGCAAGAGGTCAAAGATAAAACTAGAAATATCTTCAAACTCCACCATAGCAGGCATGGGGCAGGATGAGAAAAATTGAGATGGCAATATTCAAGAACCTATGCTTTAAATATGGTGAGCTCCACCTTTTTTCCCCCTTGAAATCTAGTGACTAAATAGGCATCTTCCAAAAAAATCCTTTGGATGATTTGCATCCCCTTTTTTGTCGCCAAATGGCCAAAATTCATCACTAAAAAAAATGGTGTCAAACCCTTTTTGCTGAAAAAATGTAAATACTTTAGCAAAAATTGCCACTTGTTAGTGGTGGGCAATGTTTTTTTTTTTTGGTTGAAAAATATGACATTTGGCTATGATTCAGCCCTTGTGGTGCTAGACTGGCCACTGGTTGAATAAGCTGGAAATCCAGCTGGTTATAGATTTTTTTTAAAGTAAGCTTTTGATGAAAGATTAAGAGGAATGGAGTTCAATTAGGTGATTAATTGTTTTCCAAGGTGGCTATTTTTTACTACATGGGTCAAATTGTTGTAGGATTTTTGGCTCTTGCCAATTCTAAAAAAGATAAATATAAGCAATCTTTTAGTGAACTATGGAGAGTTCAAAGTCCAATTCCAATTTCCATAGGTTCAAACTTCAACAATCAGCCAAATGAACAACAAAAACAAGGACCAGGTAAAGAGAACTTAGAAAACATACAACTTTGAATTCTGAACATAACCACTTGCTCAAAATTCACTACAACAAACTAGTGACCCACTGACCACATACATATAAGTTATAAGACAAACTGGAAACAAAAAACAAACAATCACTTATGAGGGAATTGAACCCTTTAAACTACCCATTGCAACATAAGTGGCTTACAAAACAAGGTTAATTAAACACAACATAAAAGCCCCATGAGGATCATCTCATTTAGACATAAGAATATAACATAAACTTGGGGAAAAAAAGGGTAAGGTGCAAATAAGTAGTGGTATCCATGTGGGATTCACCAACTTCACTTACACAAAAAATTAGCAAACAATTGCAGCTTGCAAGGCTAGTAAAACCCAAGGACAATACCAACTTTTGCATAAAAAATTGTTGAGTTAAGTTGACACTCAAGAGCTTTAAACCTAAGTTCCCACACCATATCAAAGACGTTTTGCATGCCATTGCTCATATGCTTCAGCATATGGAAAATTATGCAAGGTATAAATTTTTTGGGAAAACATTTTAACCACTAAACCCAAGTTTGTAATAAGTTGATTGCACAATTTAAATTTCTAGAATTCCAAAGAGCTAAAGCATTGTTCATCCTCCACACTACCAAGGACTTGTACCATGGCAATTTTAGCCAACTTGAAATATTCTGAAAAAAAAACAAATAAGCTTTCTAGATGTTGAAAGAGTCTACCAAAGATATGTCAATGGATTCACATCAAGTGGCTTAACCATGGCAGCACATGCATTTGATTTCATGGCTAGCTTGAATTGAGATTGTTAAATGTCAAGGGAAGTTGCTAACAACACTTCAAGGACCCATACATCACTACTGTCCAATTTCTTGGGGTGGCAAAAGGTAACCTTAATCACATCCAAATGTTTGTTGAAGCATTCTTCCACATTAGACTATAACCAATATTGTGGATAAACCACACCCAAACTATCCATGACACCATGAACAAGGAATCTTCCTTGCAACTCCTTAATGAGGCATTTGGTATCCACTACAACCCACATCCAATTTGTTAATTCAATTCAATTGAAAATAAAAGTGGAAAAAATTAAAATTCATGAAGTAAAATACAAAATGGGTTTGGGTTTAAAGTTTAACCTTAACATTTTGCCTCCATTTGAATGACAATTGTAGCATAGATTTCCCTTGTCACATAAGAGATTTCACAAGTCTACATATTAAAATGAATAGCCCAAATGTGATGTTGGTTAACATCAAATGCCAAATGTTCCACTTTACTTTTCAAATCTATCATCCAACACATGATTATTAAATCATGTTTAGCACACAACAAGGATTTATAAGCCTCAAATGCATCAAACTTGAACTTCATGTTCAAATCCATGTATAATTCATATATCTGCCCTTGGCACACTTTTGTTGTTGCCACAAAATCACAAATGAAAACACTTCACAATTGATTAGATTTGATTAGATTATGGACAAACCGCAACAATGGGCAAATGGTAGCAAGCCCTAATAAAATCTACACATACACCACAAAGAAGATCAAAATTCACCTTTGCCTTTTCATTGGTAGGATCGTCAAGGGTCATCTTCATTAGCAATATTTTGTATTTTGTCATAACATCTCAAACAAGGGACAACATAAATATCCAATGGGTTTTTACATTCTTCAAAATCTTGACCCCTTTGTTTCCATAAGCTCTACCAGTTTAAAAAATTCCAAATGTCTTTTAGGGCTTTTGGAAAAATAATTGTACAAGGTTTGAAACAAACCTTCAATTATGCTCACCATTTGCAAATGTGACAAAGTCTGAATCACAAGGTTAGTTATATGAACCATACAATGCAACCCCCATGGAATGTAGAGCCCAACCATCAACAATTTGTTTTGTAACACTTGACATGGTGCCTTGAGAAACAGAAACCCCATTTGCACCAAAGGTCATGAACCTGTTATTAATCAATTTTTTTTGGAAACCTTCTTCATACATTAGGGCTTGCATCAAGACTTGAGTTTGATTATCATCACTTGATCCCACCACCACATGCGAAGGAAAAGAAGATTGGTATTTTAAACCAATTCTAAACCACGTATGCATGAACTTATAACTAGTTATGGTTGTCAATGGTATTGATTTCATCATAGGTAAGCGATAAGTAATTAAATGTTCCAACAACAGATTTTGCGACCTCCAAAATAATGCCATGCATGTGTTGAACCATAACCTAACCTAATGCA
>Ga0209208_10003980_pt1 | contig 21055 bp, 22 predicted proteins | sample S1TSphfallax_3_FD_187694 | JGI IMG/M metagenome (GOLD analysis project Ga0209208, IMG submission 187694) | Host-associated microbial communities from peat moss isolated from Minnesota, USA - S1T2_Fd - Sphagnum fallax MG (SPAdes) (version 2) | ecosystem: Host-associated > Plants > Peat moss >...
TAATATTGAAACACCATGCCATGATGGTGAACATAGATATACAATCAATTTGAGATAAAAGGAATTTTACACGCCTTATATGATTTATTTTCCTTGGTAACAACTATTTCAAACCCTTCAAACACACATGAGTTGAAACCAAAAAGAAAATGTGCAAAATTGATGGAAATTTTTCTCAATTGTTATGGACACAACATCCATGCCAATCAACAAACAAAATGCTTAAGCATAAATAAAGATAAAACATGGTGCAAGAATAGAATAAATGTGAGATGAATATTTGAAAAAGGAAATAAAGTAATGGTGAAACATGATTATAAAATTGTGACATTTATATGTAGGGTAAAGCGCAAGGGTCAAGGCTTTACAAAAATAACGGTCATGGGAGGTGGAGCCAAACGCACACCTAATTCCTATAACACTTGCCCTTAACGACTTTACATGGCATAAAAATTATTGTGTTTATTATTTTCAAAATTGTTGTGATACCCATCAGGTATCTTGGGAGAAAAGTAAAAAACATCGACATGCATTTTGAAAAATGCAATGCCCACCTTTACGGGCATTATGCTTCTCCAAAAGCTTGCCAACCTATTAAATTATGTAAGGTACCTACAACTACATCAAAAAAATTATTGTCAAGATCTTATGACATGAAAATTAATTAATGAGTAAGGAAAATGTTAAGTGAAACCTTGAATTAATGTTGGTTGTACAAAAGGTTAAGGATTGCACATTGGTATTATATTTTGAATAGTTAGCAAGAATATCCACACATGACATAAATGGAAAATCAAGTGTAAATGAAAGTTTTTGGAAATGCATTGAAAAAAGGAATATGCAAACCCCAAATAAGCCATGCAACATATATGAGCTTTGGTGATGGATAATTAACACTTAAATCAATTGTTTTAAATTTTAACTACCTTTTTTCACAATTGATTGAAATTAATTTTCATTCAAGACTATTCTTGTTGTCACAAATTTGAAAGCTTGTTCCTATTTTTAGATAAACCTTTTTGCAACAAATTAACTTCAAATTCCATTTTTTTTCTCATAATGAAAATTTTGTCACCTAATGTTCAAACCTCCATCAAACCCTTATAACCAATCAATTCACCATTATTTCAATTTGAAAGCCCAATATTAATACCTAATTTGAATTTGGTTGTATTGTAAATTTAATTTCTTAAAAAAACTTTCAAGTATCAACTATCAACCTTCAAAATTTTGTTGAAATTATTTCACATATATAGGGCAATGCATCATTTACTCATGTTCAATTAACAAACTAATTAATGGTGCATGGACACCTAGTGTAAACTAGGTGATAACTACATGTTAAATTAATAATAAGTTAATGAATGGACACACTTGATGTTAAGAGTAACACTAAACTTAATGTGAAATTTAACATGGAATATTAATGTTAAAATTTTTGTTAAAATAATAACACATGTTAATAAATTTTTAACAAAAATAAAAAAACACATAAGCAAGAATGTTTTGTTGTTAGCCTAATTTTCAAGTAGATAAGTTGATGGCAATGTAACTTTGCACATGAGCATGCAAATCCATGGGCAAGTCAATGGCAACAAACCTTTCCTCATTCATGTGCATCTTTATGGGTAGATGTCTTGAAGCAGTAGCATCTTCAAATAATGAACATTTTCCAACATCAACTAACTTCAACCAATGGCACAACATTGAACAACTTCAAATAAAAGCACATCATCACACAACTTTAAACAATAGACCCTTGTCAACTTCAAGTAATGCATGAACAAACCTTCATTGCATCATTATCATTTTTAAATAATGTTGAAATCTTGGTTTTTTCAAGTAATGTAGTCATAAAGGATGGTAAGATCGAAGTAGATGGCTAATACAAAATTGAAGATGTTACAAACAAAAAAAATCAAAGTAAGTACAAATTGAATTCAAATAATTGTTCAATAGTATGTTTAAAATTGAAAGATTGAGGTAAATTATTTATTTATGAATTTAAATGTTAAATGCAAAGAATGCATTCCTTACAACCACAAAGTAGAGGTCCCAAACCACTTAACAAATTAGAAAAGGTAAAGGATCAAGTATAGGTTGAGGAAGCATAATCTTGAAAGGCAAGAAATTACATGCCGCAACCTTAGCCTTGGGCTCGTGACCAAAGCAAGGGCTTGCAAGGTTGTGGGCCAAGAGAGGAAGCTCGGGAGTGAAAGAAAATGTGAAGGAATGAACCCTCACATTCCCAAGAGAACTTTCACTTTAGAAGTTGGAGTCCCGATGGACTTCCGAATGTTCTAAGAATGATTGTAGGGGTCAAAACCCAATGGATTGATGAGTTATTTATACCATTGGAAAGATATTGAAACGTAAATGCCTAAAATGGGCTCGCATGACCCATTTGGACATTTAAAACATAAGTTATGGCCAAAATAAGAGTAAGGAATCAAATTGGCAATTTGACTCCCAAGCACTAAAAGTTGGGAATCTCCCCAATTTCCTTGCGTTGCGTGCAGGTGGCGTGCGACATATAGTTGGAAAGCTCTTGATGAGGGCTACAAGTTTGCTTCAGACCTCATCTCAATTAAAGGTCTGCACACAAAGTTATGGGGCTCCAAAGTTGTAAGAGTTTTAGCTTTAAGAATTTCGAGACTCCCAAATGGGAGTCTTGGGACAAAATGCCATTTGGATGTGGGCCTCATGGAGAAGCACATAGTATACTATAAGGGTGAAGGTGGTGGCTTCCCTCAAGTCCAAGCCATGGTGAATCTTGTGAGTCTAAATTTGCCCATGGTTCGTCCTAGCACCAAAAGTGCTCCAACTATACACTAACCACCTTGTGTTTAGTTTTGTGTAAGTCCGTGTGAGTAGTTGATGCTTGTCACTCCTCCTACTCCCATCCTAGAGCTCCAACACGCCCCTCTACCCCCAAAGTGTTGTGAGCCACGAAGTGTGCCCCAACTTTTTGCTCTTCCGATGTTTTCAATTTAGATTCACATTTGAGTCCATTAAAGAATTTAAGAGTGCATCACTACCAATTACTCTAGAGGTAGCCACATCTAATTTTGATGACAACACAACATGTAAACCACACCAACCCGACTAGGAGCACTAAGAAATGTTGACGTTAATATATGCAAAGAGAAATGAAATTATTGCAAACCTAAATGTTATTGATCCTAAGGACCAATTTGAATATGTAACATGCAAATGGCAAAACATAGCAAAAGCAACGAATGAAAACGAATAAACAAATCAATTTAAAAATGATGTTATGTGTTAAAATAAATGGGGAACAATTTATGGGAACTTCAAACATATTTTCAATTACATGTCAATCACAAGGAACATCACTAACTATTAGGACCTTGTTCCACAAGATAATGCAACTTTCAACTTCCCCAAAAACTACAACAAGCCCATGTGCGAGTTTATTGATGCCTATATGGGTGTTTAGCCCATGCTTTGTCCCCCCCATGTTTGAGATCTTATGTCTCCTAATGAGATTATTTATGTTTAATCTCCAAAGGGGTAATCAAATTTTGAAACAAATCCCATGCAAAAATCTAATCATGATGTTTCAATCGATCAAGAACCTAATGTTGAAAAAGGCTTTCAAGCAAGTCACAATGTGTCCATTCAAGTCCTTCCTCGCCATTTGTTCCTTTAAAAATTATAAATGCATGAGTTGAAACATCTATACCACCAATTGTTCTAAAGCTAATTCTTGTAATTTTCCAAGCAACATGAACTACTCCAACAAGTACATAGATCATCCCCTTCATTTGATTTTACAAGACTCATTGAATGACATCCTAAATGACGGAATGTAAAGGGGTGACAATGCGGCCCCCAATAATTACTATCCTTAAGAAGGTAATGTTGTGAGAACAAATTCAACTTCTTTTTTACTTCCAATCAAAATTACTATCACTAACTAATTTTACTACAACTATTAAAGTAATAGTAAAAACCTTATGCAAAGAGGGGAAAAAAGAGAGGTTGGGTCTATCATTTAAGGATGAATTATCATCCTAACTATAAACCATTTCAATAGTGTAAAAAAAAATATAGAAAGCAAACAAGATACGAGGGACTGGGAAGTAATTACCCTTGACACACTCCCAACTCCTTGAGGCACTCAAATGTGAATCCCAAATAGAAAACAACAGAAGAACAAGGAGTCGGGGCACACTCCCTGGCTCACAACACTTTGGAGGGGTAGAAGGATGTGCTGGAGCTCTAAGATGGGACTAGGAAGAATAATTGACAAGCTTCACTTACTCACATTGGCCTGCACAAACCTACACATCTAATCATTGATTAAATTTTATTTTGGACAAATTCAATTAATATGCCACATGGCAAATTTTTATTGCACCACATGTCATAATCTAAAACCATCCAAACATAAAAACTATATATTTTAAATTATTTCAAAATTATAGTACAAATATTTGAAATCATTAAAAATTGGGACACATGGTAATGCATCATTTGCTCTCATTGTTCACCAAAAAAATCACATCCTAATCATAAGCAACAATATGTATATGGCCAATCAAATAATGAAGGTGTATTTTGTTGATATTATTTTTCATCCAAAATTCCTTGTCATTTGCAACTAATGCCACATGTGACTTGTCCCACATGACTATTAATATTTTAGTCATAAATGTCAGGTGTAATTAAAATTTAATCTCAAGGACCAATTACAAAATGACCATTTTCTATTAATGATTTTTGGCACTTGGGTTAAAGGGGTTTGCTCTCCTTGTAATTGACTATGCAAAGTTTATGAAAGGTTGGGGGGAAAATATTCCTACCTCCCATAGGTGAAAATGGCTTTGTGCGTAACCTGTTGGCTATTGCAAGCTTCTACCTAGTTGGGACTTGGATTATTCATTTATGATTATGTTTTAAAACTAAATGGTCCATTTGTTGGAATGCACTTATCAGGCGATTGGCTAGCCATCCGATCGTGTTTGGGCCATAATCTCTTAATGTTCCAATTGCGCAAAGTTAGAATTAAATCATTGGACCCTTATTTCAATACCTCAAATTTTGATAATTTGTTGGGTTGCTACTAATTTTTTTCCAAAAGTACATTTGGCACATCATCTAGATTAGTGGGCTTGCCGGTTGTAAACATTGCAAGCATTGAGGTACTAATTCCCAAATTAGTGTTGAGGTGGTTGTCATTATTAGGTGGGTAATTTTAGTTTTTTACATAGGTCATTAGTAATGATGTTAATCCTCCATCTAATAAAACATCATTAGTCAATATTGTGGTAGACATTTACCAATGTAAACTCTCTTTGATATTTGATCAAAGTTGACTATGGAATGAATTCGGTTGTCATGCATATTTTAAGGTATATAATTGCCACGAACACCTAGGGTGTATTTCTTTGTCCATTACACCATGAACATGAAATCATAACAAATTAGCAGCTCCAGGCATTTGGTATTCATGTCCAAATGTTTGGCAATGGTGATGGTCCATATTATTGCATTCCATTTGGTGGTGATAAAATTGTGTCCCAAATCATGTGTGACTTTTGTGTTGCATAGCCATGGAAAACCCAACAACATGGAATAATTTGTTTCCAAAACGTTGTTATACATAATAAAAAATGTAATTATGTATGGGATGCCATGTACATGTATTGTAAGATTTTAAATTAGGCCTATTGGTTTGGTAAATGTTTAATCAACCATCTACAAGGTGTAAAGGGTCAGTCTAGGGGTAGGTAATCCTAGTTTTTTCAATAGGTCATCAACTATGATGTTAAGCCTAGATCATCCATCTAACAAAACATCTTCTACCAAGTTTTTCCTTACATGAATTTGAATGACAACCATGTGAGGATCTATGGCGATGTCTAAGGTTGTGGTACGGTTGGATTCTATAAGGACAATTAGTTTTTTGGGAAAGAGTTTGGCAAATACATATTGCTTTAAATTAGGAGCTAGGTTGAATAGTTGTCATATGGTGAAAGAATGACAATCTTCATTCTTCAAGGCTCCTCTTCGAAAGTTGTTATTTTTGGTGATCAATTTTGAGTAGTCACAACCAACACCATGTTTAATGCAACTTTTTTTTCCCCAATTCCATAGTGGTCCCTTTGTCCTTGAAAATGTCTTGAATGGCCTTATGATGTGGGCAATTGTAAATTTGATGTTTAAGGGAATTACAAATGAAACATTTTTAAATCATGGGGCCACCTTTGTTGATTTGATTTTGTTTTATAGTCTCCCATATGATTTTTAGTACCCTTATTATGTTGAACAAAAACTTCATTCATAGAAACCTTTTTTTTCTCCTTTAACTTATTGTTGGGATTTTCTGAATTCTAATGGCATCATTCCTTCATATGATCAGTTTTGTGACAATGCCAACAAATCAAGAGAGTTTGTTTAGATTTTGGTTATCGCTTAGGTTTCGATGGCAATTTGAGCAATTTCCATTAATCATTTGCATTGTCCATATTTTTTTCATAGGTACTAGCAACTTTTTTGTGTTCAAACAAATGTTTCTTTTCATTCCCACAATTGTGATTTGTAAGTATGGTACCATTACTACATGAACTAAAGTGGTGAACAAGCTTTCATTTGCCTTGTTTTACAAACAATTTGCCAATTTGAGTATCCATCCATGATACACTTCCATTTTTTTGTTTGTTCCTTGTTTGATCATGCACAATGCCATGTAAATTTGTTCATCCATTTTAACTTTTCGAGAACATTTATAAAAGGTTGTTTCAAGCTCTTTGAATGTACATTTCTCATGTTATTACATGAAAATTTCGCCCCATTTTAAGACTTTGTCCCTTCACGTGAAACATATGAAATTGATTGTGTATTATTTGTTTTTCTCCCCATTAGCTTGAATACCTTTTCAAAAGACCCTTACATGAATGTTAAGATTAGTCCATGAGTTTAAGATGAGATGGGATAGTGATTTTTGAAAAGGAGTAGAGTTTAACACTATGTTGGTAGGGCTTGGGTACTAAGGGTTCCAAGGGTGATTCGTCCATGGCTCTTTGGTGGCATATTAGTGTTTCATGATGTTTTTCAACTAACCATTTTCATTAATTGGACCACCTCTTTTGCTAGGTGGAATACCCCCACTACTTGATGGGTTGTTACCACCTTTGGGTGGGCCACTCCCACCACCATGTGGGTCACCATTGCCACCAAGAAGGCCATTACATCCTCTTGGTGGGTGATTGCCACCTCCAAGGGGGATATTTCCCAATTGTAAAAGGGTGAAAATGAGATCCTTGAACATTCCTGGCCTCATGAATAAAATGTTAAGGAAAAAAGTTCAAAATATTTTTCCTTCCAAGAAAACTACTAACAATTACTAACTCTACTAGATGAACATAACAAAACTTTATGTAATTCTAATATGATATGCTTTCCCTAACATTTTATTGTATATTCCAAATGAAACCAAATACCTACAAGAAATTTAAAAATCCCTCAACCATTTTCCATTACAAGAATAAAAATACAACTTGTCTCCATACTTTCCTCCTCTCCTTCTATGGTTCAACACACCTTCTCCGCAAGAAAATCATCTCATACAAAATCTAAACTAGAATAAATCAAAATGATTCACAATCCTCCTTTCATTTTACTAATCCCCCTTCTTTCAAGAGTCATCCATTGGATGGCTCTACAATACATGTGTTCGAACCCAAAATAACAAAATTATGTTTCATTTTAGAAAACAATTTGAAATAAAAGAATATGTCATGAAAATAAAATGACAACATGGTGTGTTAAACCCGTTTTAAAATCTTGCAAAAGCAAATAAACAAAAAGATCTAACAATATATTACATTTTCAAAAAAGAGAAAATACAAAAGAAAAATCAATTTATTTTTAGTATGTTGTTGCTTTGTACAAACACATAGTACATAACAACATACTTTGCACTCCACCTTATCAATTGTTCCCCAATCAAAACAAAAAAAGGTGGGGTGGACCCCCTTGCTACAATTTTGATGGCAACTATTGATGAAAGTGAGAATGAATGTTGTTGGCAACGACAAGGGAGTTGGCCCTTTTTCTTTGTCTTAAAAAAAAACAAGATGGGACAAATGAATATATATGTTGTAACTTGCATTGGAGATGGCAAATGCTTTGAAGATGAAGTCATTGAAAATATGACAACTATCTAGCTTCCTTTGAAGATGACAACATCAAGCTACAAACAACAAAGTAAGAAGAAATAAAAGAAGAAACAAAGATCACAAAAAAACCCAAAAAAAAAATTCATACAAACAAAATTAGAAGAATGTTATTGATGGGGTCCCACTATATTTGGAGACAATTTATTATAAATATAAAAAAATAAAAAATAAAATAAAATAAAAAATAGGACAAGTATTTGAGACAGGTTCCATAAGGAGAGGATTCAAAATAAATAGTGAGGGGTGGTGACCTTCCCCCATTACTCCAAAGGGTGAGGAGTTTCATCCACTTGCCTTCATCCATCATGGATGGCAATAAAGTGGGAAACACTTCCCCAACATGAAGGTCTTTACATGTCTGGGCCACAACAGTACCCATCAGTGCATGATGAAGGATGAATGGTAAGTGGTTAAGAAACAATTTTCTGTTGGGTTCCATTACCCTAGTTTAACCATGGTGAATAGCTCAGTTGCTTTTCTTCTCTACCTACTTACTTACTTACTTACTAACAACCCTTAAAGCAGGTAGTAAAAACAGCCCTTACCTACCTATCTACCATCTATTTACCTAGTAGTTACCTGAGTCCGGGTCACCCGGCCCCTACGCCACACGCGATCAAGAAACACCCTTGGAACCCCCGAAGGGTAAGAAACAGCGCGCGAACGTTCCTGTGGCAACGCGGAGATCTGGTCCCCACCTGTCGAAACCCCGGGTCTCGTCTCTTCCCCCCGGCGAATCTCTCTCTCTCTCTCTCTCTGTCTCTCTTTTTGCTTGTTTTTCCGCGTGCTTGCTTGCATGCCGAGTTGCAGCGTTGGATGGAGCTCGTGCCACAAGATCGCCAAATCTTCAGTCCTTTGCTGCCATTGGACTTCACGGACACGGTTTTTACTGCTCACATTACTCTCCGCAACATTTGCGCCGTGTTTTCCGAATATTGTTTGTCTATTATTGACCCTGCTTCTATGTCATTGCACTCGTGTGCAGTGTTTGTATGTTGCGGTTTGAAGTTACCTACTACCACTGCGTTTCTTGTTATATTGTGCTAAGATCTTCTTGCCGACCTCGCTCTCGTTTCCCGGATTTCCTTGTGTAGTGCAAGTATGACAACTGGACGTTGCATTGATATTTTTCCTTTTCAATTGGCTTTTGTTCATTCAGGAGTTTTATTGTTTTTGGTTTGATGTTATCTGAGGTTTCAGGAGGCCCTGCCGCGTGCACTGTGCTCACTTTCCGTAGTTTCCGTGAGGTAAAAGCTGTTGCCAAAGGGCGATTTGTGTGTGTCTGGATCTCTGTCGTAGCTGAGAGGTTCCGAGAATAGAGATCTTCTTGGATTTTGTGGCGCCTTTTAAGGAGATTGACAGGAAAAAAAAACAAAAAAAACTCCTCTGGAAAGATGGAGGATGCCAGGAAGGCCATTGTGAAAGGTGAAATAGAGTGCGCAGAAGTGAGGTCGGATGTGCGCGGGCCGGTGCGCATGGTGGTTTAGGGGAGAGTATGGTTCCTACTCAATTTGGGATGAATTCGGAGATCTCCTTGCTCCCAGATGCACCAGCGCAGCCGCCTATGGATGGCTTGCAGAGCAATGCACCTCCACCGTTTCTTACAAAGACCTACGACATGGTTAATGATGCTGCAACTGACACAATAGTGTCCTGGAGCAAGGGCAACAACAGCTTTGTTGTGTGGAATCCCCCAGAATTCTCACAAGATCTGTTGCCTAAGTACTTCAAGCACAACAATTTCTCAAGCTTTGTGCGCCAACTGAACACATATGTGAGTGGTGCCTCTCTTTCTCTTGCTGACCCTCTCTCTTCCCCATCAGGCATCTCGGAGCTCCAGGCTGACACCTCACTTTACTGAGCTGAGATTATCTTCTTTGGCAGTCATCCTCCTCTTATGGATAGGAAGATGTTTCTTCCAGATTATCCCTCTCAACAGAATTTGAAGAGAAGCAAATATGGGCTGTTTGTTGTGTAGGGATTTCACAAAGTGGATCCGGATCGCTGGGAATTCGCAAATGAGAGATTTGTACGAGGGGGTCGTGAGCTTCTGCGAGAAATCCGTCGCAAAAAACCAGCTACACATTCCCAGCAGCAGCAACAACAACATGATGCAGATGGCGCTCTTGCACCCTTCACGGAAGTGGAGAAGCTTGGACTTGAAAAGCAGATTGAAATGTTGAAGAGAGATAAGAGTGTGCTCTTGCTCGAGTTAGTGCGCCTGCAGGAGCAACAACAGAATACAGAGCATGAGCTTCAGGTTCTGAAACCGGATTCCCTTCTCAGGGTCTTCCTTTGGCCATTTTTTTATGATGCCTTTGAGTATTGTGCATCTTGAATGAGAGCCTTTTGCAACTGTCTCCTTCATTTTTCCTCTTTCTTACTCATTCACATTTCCCTTGCTCATCCAAAGTGGGTCTGTGGCCGCAAGGCCTATCAGCACATCCTATTAGCAAACTCTCTGTGTGCATTGGCCAGGGTAATATCTTGAACAGGAGACCCTTTTCTAAAGTATTAAAACCCTACTCTCAGCATGATGACTTTCGTGAGTGCAATGGGTCAATTATGCACAACAATTTAACCATATGCTTTTCAGAACATCTTGAATGCTGACTTGAACCATGCATCTCAAGGTAACTGGGAATGAGCTACCACAAAGGTAGTGGCCACTATTTTATCACCTATCCTCCACATTTGGATCTTCCTAAACTCTTCTTGCTTCATACAAACTGGGCAGCTCTACGGCCACAATGCAGCAAACTTGTCTATCCTCTCTCTCCGCTCTGTCAAAACTGGACTTGGACTGTACTAGACTGATGCCCATTTTGACATGGCAGAGAGGAATCCAAGAGAGAATAGACAAACATTGCACAAGGCTGCTGTACCCCCAAGGCTGAAGCGCAGTCAGTGTCATAATAATGTCCTGTCTCTTTACAGAATGGTTGGGAATGACCTAGGCTGAAGTTTTTGTCACGAAATATGTCCAGGTGATGGGACAACACCTGCAAGTGACTGAGCAGAGACAGCACCAAATCATGGCATTTCTGGCTAAAGCAGTGCAGACTCCAGGATTTCTTGCACACCTAGTCAGTCAGAATGGGATGGCAACAGCAGCCCGGAGAAAACGGCGGCTTCAAAAAGAGGACGATGGGGGCGAGGTTGAAGATTCTTCTGACCCTCCTACACCCACTGATGGTCAGATCATCACGATCCAAACCAAGGGGGAGGTGTTAAGTCAGATATTGCAGCTTCTGAGTCCATCAGATGCTTCAATTCCTGCAATTGACAACCACCACCTTCAGTCACTTTTGAAAGATTATAACTCTGCACTGGCTGGAGATGAGGGAAACAACTTGAATCAACAATCAGGTGTAACTCTTATGGATGTCTCAACTAGTGGTACTGAACAGCTGCAGAGTGAACCAGTGTTGACAGACTTGGGGAGCAATGAAGGCATCGTCCAGCTTCCATCATCTCCAACAAGTGATGTTGCAAGAGTAGCAGGTATGGAATCTTTCAAAAGCTTTTCTACAATTTGTTTGGGGACCTCATTGACTATGATGTGTCCAGTATCTGCATGTCATTGCCAGTTGTGATGAACACTTCGCAAGAACTATTATCACCTAAGGGCTGGTTGGTCTTTGAAGGAATGGGTTCATTTTGCTTCCCATTGTGGTGGTTAGAAGGTGCTCTTTGTAAGGGAGACATTGACGAGACAATGAGGAGACTCTATGGGAAGAAGGGACACCCAGTCACACTAGGTCAGCAGACCACAGTGTTGTTCTGGTTTTGCAATTGGGTCATTTTTTTTCCCTCAAACAGTATCTGATGTTTCTACAGGTAGTGATCCTATGGAGCCAGGGAGTAGATCATGTCAATCTGGGACCAGGGACTTGAGAGATAGTAACAGTGACTCCATAGACTTGAACAGCAGAGGACCTGGTGTCTCCACAGAGGTGGAGGATGTAAGCTCTAGTGTCAACAGTCAAGCTGTTGTTCCTTGTACAAATGATGTTTTCTGGGAGCAATATTTGACAGAAGAACCTGAGAATACTACAAACTGCAATTCAGAAACAAACAACTCCCAGAAAAGTGAAGACAAGGCATGGGAATACACAAGAGCCAATGGAAGAGTTCCTCAAGCCCGAAATTGGTTGGAGAGCAGGCCTAATGTTGAGATTTCATCACACCAGATGGGACAGCTGGCACCTGGGTAGGAAGCAAAGCTGTGAATTCTTGGATTCTTATGCCTGGAATGGATTATGATTCAAACTTAGTTGAGGCTTGCTTTTCCACAGTAGGCATCCTCCATGAGAACACAGTGCACACCAGAAGAAGAGTTTGATCAAGAAGCGAGGGGCTTATTCCCTACCTTGCTTTCATTGGTGAACAACAGCAATTTAAGAAGGATGGAGGAATATCTGGCAGTCTACTGTTCTTCAGCTCCTCATCAAGGTTTGAAGTTGCATGTTATCTGGTGAAGCATCCTCTATTGATATTTTGGGGACGTGTTGGAATCACAGAAGTTTGTATTGGATGAGTAGAAAACCTTCAATCCACATAGAGCTAGAAAGAGTTAAAAGTGGTGGGTAGTCCATATTCTTGTAAGTCTTTGCAACTGTTATATGTAATCTTTTCTTTCGTCTTTGTATGGTTTGAATACACCTGGGGTGGACTCTTTCATGTGATGTCCAGGGCTGAACAGGCATTTGTGAACCTTCATAATCACCTCATTGGCAGGCATTCCATTTGCGAAACACCTTGCTTGCATGACACAGCCATATAGTGGGAAAACTTTTGTTTTGTACTTTTCCACTGTACCCACAGGACATCCCAGTATACTGGCCTGCGCAGATCATTACACCCGGTAATGCCATATGGCCAGAGAGTATTACCCTACACAAATTGAAACCTCTCCTCTTCTTGCAGACATTTTCTTGCTTAATTGCAGAATCATTACTTTTGGGGATACCGCTGAAAGAGGGGATAGGGGGTAAAAGCAAGCGCAAAGACACGGTGAAGACAGGATGACTTTACAGCTAACTCTAGTGTGCAAAGTATTTGGTCATCCCTCTCTATAAACATCAAATCTTTGAGAGCGTAGAGTGAGAAACAAGCAAAAATGTCACCACATGGATCAATCAAAGTCAATCATATTTCTTTATTGGCCCCTTTATAAGAGCATTGTGTCATGAGCATATTTGTGGGTCCAAACTAAGCCAATCAAAAACTAGTCATCTAAGAGAGCATTGTATCATGTGCATATTTATTATACATTCATTTTCAGTTTCACACTATTTGAAACCTGAATGAACTTCATCCAAATTATTGTTTACATGAAAGTACTTACTGCTTACATTGGTGGGCCTAGTTTAATGTGTCAACACACTAAAACTGGCTATGGGCACCATTTCATTGTTGCCCTCAATGTAAATATACATGTAATAAATACCATTACCTTTAGTTTAACCAAACATGTTCATTTGAATTGTGAATTTGAACCCATCTCATTGTTGTTTAGTTTGTTGTTATGTAATGAACTTTATGAACATTACAATTTGGTTGAAAATTCAATTTCTTACAAGGTAAAAAAAACATTGATCCAAACATACAAATGTTGAAATGTTTTGTCATTTCACTTGCAATCACATATGACTAGATAACTAATTTAAGTTAAAGCTTTTTGGTTTTTTTTTGTGTTTGACAAACAATTAGATCTACCTTCATTCCATCATTTATATTCTTTAGATGAATTTTAATAATTGTAAATTGGATTACTATTACATTTGTTTTTGGCCAATCTTCTAAGTTGAAAATATTTTTCTATTTTTTCACTTTCACTCTTAAAGGATTTAAATTAATGATTATGAAAATAAAACCTATTGACATATCTTTCAGACACATATGTTAATGTTTACATTCAAAGAACATTGTAGGTATAAGCATATTTGGCACCCCATTTCATATTTGTGAAATGTTAAACAATGGCATCTAAATTTAATTAACTTACATTTGTTTTAGTCCCATTGCCTTGAGTTAATAATAATAAACGCCATTATAGGTCATATAATGCATGAATGAAATTAATTTGTCGTTAACATAAAATAGATAAATAAAATGTGATTCAACATTGGGGGTGTTTTAAATGTTTGAGCATTATTATTATTCCAAATAAATTTGTTCATAAAACTTTATCACAAAGATGAAGGCATTGCATGGGCATGATTACATCAAATTCTTATTTTCAAACCTACAAACATGTTAAAACATATAATGAAACTTGCCTATTATAGCCAATCTCTTGTAAAAATTTCTCCATCCATGAACAAGAAATGCAATTGATGTCCTTAAAAGAGGGCAATAAGTAAATGGGACATCACATTATTTGGTTTTGCTTTAGAAATGTCCATCACCTTTGTACAAGTTACATGGTAGAAAGATTGGAACCTATTTGCCAAATAGGAAAAGTAGGCCACCCTAACGGTCAACTGCTCTCTTCTCTCTTCCATTCATTTTCACAAGGCATCACCATTATCTTGCAATTCCTTTACCATCATACTAAGTTGAATGCAATTGATTTTCTCATCCCTTTGCCTTTGTTGTTGTGAAATTACAAGACAATTCTTTCAAGTTTCAATCTTTTGGCAATCTATTGCTATGCATTGAGTTGTTGACAATGTGTCCAAGGAACCTCTCTTCTATATTTGATGGATTGAGACCTAGGTAGAACATTGAGAAAAAAATGTCATGTTGTTAAGTTGGGAGCTTAGGGATACAAGCAACAATGTCATTACATTGAATTCCATAAGTCAACATATTGTGTTCATTTCAATATACACCTTTTCCAATCTTCCAACAAATGGTAAGGCAAAATACCACTAAAATAAAGCAATTTTGAAACACGACTATTGTAAAGAAAGATTTGTTCAATGAGATTTTGGGAAGCAAAGAGTATGAGGTTATAGAAACATTGTTGGGTTGTACAACACAAAACACATCAAGGTTTTACGACAAAGAAGAATGAAAAAGGCAACATCTTATGAAGCACATAGTGAATGCCAAATTTTGGGGATGTGAGGGTGCGAGCAATTTATACACAACGCCATGTCCAGGCTCACCCTATCAGTATTGGCGCCCCATCTTCTCATTGGGCATCAATCTTTCCTTTCATTTTTGACACACCATGCACAGTAATGCTTCCCCTTTGGCCCTTTCTTCACAACGTGTTGTTCAATGTTGTCAACAACTTTCTTGCATGCATTATTCACCAAACAATTTTAGCTAATTTATCAAAGAGGGTAAATTGGTTATTTCTATGGGGATATTAATGTGTCAATAATATGATGAAGGTTTTATTAATAAAAAAAGAAACAACATTTTGTTGACAATATTATATAATGAAAAAAATTCAATCCTTTTTTTCAACGGATAATTGAAATTGGCATAGTTATATTTGACATTCTTGTTGGCCACTATTAAAATAATGTCATGTCAAAGAAGTCAATTATGTTGAGCATGCTTTGAAATTGAATAAACAATTGCTTGCATAATTTTGTTAAATTTGATCATTTAAGGCCAAATTTTATCAAAATTTCAATGAATAGAAAGGTGGATGTAAGTTTCCCAAATGTTCTTCCTATATACAAAAAGAATAATCCACTTTGAACCTTCCATAAACATTAACCATCAGGTGATTGAAGTATGTATGTTGATAAAATCCACAAAACATTCTTCTTGAACAAATTACATCAATTTTTTCCATGATCATGAATGGTTTACATCTTAACCTAAGATGGAAGAATTGCTTTAAGTATTGTTGCATTATCCTTGATTCTTGAACTTTCCAAATTATTTGAAGCATGGAATAATTTTTATACTAATGATGGGCCTTTTGATGTTGAATTGATAATATCTGATAATCATGCATGATGCATCCATAAAAAGAGTTTTTACTTATTATTATTATTTGGAAAATTTTCAAAGATAAATTATGACATCATTATAGATGGAAACATTTCTTTTATTGAATGAACTTTCAATTACCAATTTTTGGCATTGCATGTGTTTTTTTGCACTTTTTATTCTTCTTTTACATGTCAAAGTTTTTCATGTTTGTACCATTTACATTGTTCCATTATTCCACATCATTTATAGTTTATAATTTATTAAGAATTTTTTTTTGCAAAATCAAAACTTCAATTATCATCATTCTCTTGGAAATAATTGTTGAAAATGGGTCATGTACATTTACAAATACATTCATGCAAAGTTTTAGGTATTATATTGTTGTTATAGGTCTTGGAATGGACCATTAATATCTTCAAGGTTATTACTTTCATTTACAAACTTCACATATGCCCCCATGTAGTATGAATATGTGGAGGTTTTGGAATTTCTTGGTAGTTCGATGCATCAAAACCTTACAATATGATAACCTTTGAACATTTGAAGAAAAGTAATCACTTTCATAAGATCAAAACATTATAGGTCAAATGACATGAAAGAAGGGTGAAAGGATAATTGAGATACAAAATGATTGAAACTAGTAGAATTTATAGAAAGCAAATCAATGAGTATTACAATTGCAACTTTGAAGTACAAATGTCCCCAATTTTCCTTCAAATATTGATACCTATCAATTTTGTATAAAATCATTGTGGCTAGCATAAAAGATGACCATATTTGAGATTATATTCCAAATGAATGTGATGATTAACTTATCATTTTTTTTTGCATGGGCTGGTTTTTGGTGACACTAGAATATCGTATGTTAGCAAAAAAAGGCGAGGGTACCTTCTCAGAGGTGCTAAAGGCGCAATGTATAAAAACCAACAAATATGTGGCAATCAAATGTATGAAAAGCAATTTCGACAACATCGAACAGGTTCAAAAACCTTCAAGGATATTATTCTCTAATTTTGACATAAGATGCACATGTTTTGTATCCATGAGGAAAGAAACCAATAGCTTAATGGTTATGGGTGATGAACACATGTAATTAGATAGTGGTATACCTAGGTCTAATACGATGTGATGTATGAGACCTCCAATTCATATATTTGGCACTTGGGGCGTATATTACAAACATCCAAAAGTATATGCACATTAACCTTGGGGCTTTCAAGTCCTAAAGGGAAGATTTACCCCATGGGCCTTGAGCAACAAATCTTTCCCACCTTCCATCAAAATGGAAAGGTGAACATAATGTTAGCAACCAACATTAGGTGAGAGTGAATCGGCACCCGCCACCACACCATGCAGGATGGATGACCATGTGTGGATAGGAAACATGTTTTCATCCCATAGCTAAACAAAGTGGTTAACTATGTATCAACCATCCACATGTCCACCTTCTTAATAGCCACAAAGTGCCTTGCCAACTTTACCTACTTAGATACTATCAACTTACATTCCCTACCTACTTATGATAATTACCCACTTACATAAGTAGTGTGAGGTAGTTAAACTTGGTAGTATAAGGTTTTCAAGTTAGGCTACTCGAGGTGGAACCTTGTTCACTTAGTTCAAGTGTGGTTCATCTATCCACAATTGAGTCATAATAGCTTTCCAATGGAGATGGGTGTTGGGTTACATGATTCCCAATTTATACAGGTTCACTATTGTCATAGTATTTAATAGAATTTTAAAAAGAGGTTGGTGGTCCACTTAGGTCACAAGCTTGCGAGAAATACAAGCATTGCAAAGGCTTTCCCCTCATCCCAATGTCATCAAACTCTTGGAAGTTCTCTAGTATGTTTGGTTTCACCCTTCCCATTATTACAACTCGTGTGATGAACAAACTTCTTTCATCCAATATTTTCTGTGAATTTAAAACACCTCTTGAATACTAAATAATCTGCAAGCCATGTATGTGAAAGGAAACAAACATCATAGAAGCACACACATTGCAAAATATTTTTTTTGGAGTAAATGGGATCACATGGTTAGGATTTATGATCTTGGAGCCTTGCATGTGTTTTGCATGTCTAGAGAAGGGGCTAATGGTCATTGAAATTAAATTCCTATGTTAACTTTGAAATTTGGAACTACCAATTGGATTTTATATAGCGACCAACCAACAGGGAGGTTAGCATTGGTGTTCGAGTTAATGGAGATGAATATTTACGAGCTCATTCGGGGGCGTCGAAACTATGTGGCCGAAGATCGCATCAAAAGTTACATGTATCAACTCATGAAAGGTGTTGATCCCCCATTCATGCCATCATAATAACCCATATGTATGACCAAAGTGATTGCACCTTGGGAAACAAGGTTGCATGTCCATCAAAGTTGGGTTTACCCATGCAAGAGGAAAACATAATGCATGGCATGCACCATTGTTTTGCATTCAAGCTTGGACAAGGATGTCAATATATTGCTACAACATGAGATTCATAAAGCACTTCACGAAATTTCCTAATGTATTTGGAAGGCACCTTTATCTATCTATGAATCTCCCTCCAACAAAAGAGGAGGGATCTTATGCCTACTCTTTAAGAGTGAGAGGGAGATTGCATCTAATTATAGGTGTAAGATCCTTCCCACTCTTGAGTAGGCATAAGAACCATCCTTTGCTTATGCCTTGTGATCTACATATGTTTAGGTGCATGATCATTTTTGCCTTGTGCATTACAATGGCTAAAGTCCATAGGTCGGGTACATTCCAAAAGTGTGACACTAGACTAGGTTGACACCTCATCCTAGGCCCCTTACCGAAAGGTCCCCCCACCTTGGGTCTTTACCCTACACATAAGTATGTGCAATATCTAAAGGCAAAGTTCATGAGAGGACTTATACACGGAGAGGAAGAGAAGATAACGGAATTGAGATATTGTGCAGCTATGGACCACATGCATCGCAATGGCATCTTCCATCGCGATATCAAACCCGAAAACATCCTCATCATGGAGGAAGTCCTCAAGGTAAAATGCACTCTTATATATTCCCACATTGATTCAGAATTGACATCATGGTCATACCCATGATAAATAACACCGGTAAGGTGGTCATCCAACATGCAGGCTTCTTAGTCCCCTTAGAGCATCTCCAGCAGTGCTCAGTATGTGACCCTGCAAAAATGTTTTGCCAGCCACCACAAAGTGTCCAATTATGCCCTGCCAAAACCAACTTCCTGAGCCAAACTGGCATATTTTGACTCTAGGCAGCTCCTGGGGAATTAACCTTCAAACTCTCATGATTTTTTCCAGCCTTGTGCAGAAACAAAATTAAGAGAGACCATGACAACAAACATTGTTTGTGACATTGTGATGTGTTGGGGTGGATTTTCCACAGCTTGCAGATTTTGGAAGTTGCCGAGGAGTATATTCAAAGCAGCCTTACACCGAGTACATATCCACAAGATGGTGCACACCTCCAATGTCTTGAATTTTTCCTCTCTCATTTCATCACCACCCTAAAATGAAAGACAAGCCCACATCCAAATTCCTTCAAAATGACACCCACATTGTTCCCCTTTCTATTGCTTTTTGCACCCTTTTCTTTTGTCCCCGAGGTGATCACCCTGGATTATGACCACAAGACTATGTAGCAGAATAAATAGTCAGCATTCTGAACTGAATAGAGACTGTATTTTAACTTTGTCATTTTAGAAGAGAACTCATTGGTATGATGACATATTTTCTCTGTAGTAACAACAAATTTGAATTGCATCAAAAGACTGGAAGTATGGTTGCTGGGGTGGGGGGAGAAGGTACCGTGCTCCAGAGTGTTTGCTCACAGACGGATACTATAACTACAAGATGGACATGTGGGGAGTGGGCTGCGTCTTTTTTGAGATTGTCAGCCTCTTTCCCCTCTTTCCAGGTACTGTTCTCCCTCTATTGTCTTTGCCATGTCCACCCCCACAGTGTGCGTTGGCAAATATGCAAATCCCTTTGTTGGCCAATGTGTTGACAGTGGTGTCAAAATGCTGCAGGCAATAATGAGCTGGACCAAGTACAAAAAATTCACAAGATTTTAGGCACCCCACCCATGCAGTTGCTAGAAAAGATGAAGAGGCAAGCTTCCCAGCTTGGTGCTCTATTTCTTCTGTCTGTTTCCTGTTGCAGCCAAGCTTATATGCATGCATGAAGTTGTTGCACATCCTTTAGAGAGGAAACGAACTCGCATTTGACGGTCACAGAAGTTGTAAATTTGTCAGTGTCACTGCTGTTCCCTTGTTTGGTTTGCATTACTTGGTTCTGTTATCATGAGCCTCATTCCTCCTTACACTATGCAAAGAACGAGTGCACAAATAATGTAAGATTGAAGTGGGGAAAAAAATGTGCACAGGAGGTCTCAACATGCGGATTTCAAATTCCCACATCAGGACGGGACAGGAATCGCACGACTCATCCCACATGCTTCAGCAGCATGTGTGGAGTTGCTCAACAAGTTGCTTGCATACAATCCTGATGACCGGTAGGTACTCTTTTTGTATATTATGTCTATGTCCACAATGGTTGTTCAGAATTGCAGAAACCCTTTAAAAACTGGGAGATTGTCAGGCACTGAATCCTCACCAACAAGTTTTTGATGAATACTCGAAATATCTGGTTTGGGTTTGGGTGTGTGTGTTTTTGGGGAGCCCCCTTAGGTTGTCAGCCAGGCAAGCACTCCGACATGGTTACTTCAAAGATCTGCGAGACAAGGAGAAGCTTCAACAAGCATTTGTTAGTGCAAATCGTAGCCATGGTGTTCGACCTTCTCCTGGGTTCATTCCTCCCCCCCTCCCTGCCCCACTCCTTCAAAACTGCTACTGTCTTGCATCATCATCACTAAACTAACTAGATAAGGACAACATTCTCAAAGGTGAAACAAAACAACCAGCAACAACATGTTGTACCTTG
>Ga0209208_10003981_pt1 | contig 21055 bp, 13 predicted proteins | sample S1TSphfallax_3_FD_187694 | JGI IMG/M metagenome (GOLD analysis project Ga0209208, IMG submission 187694) | Host-associated microbial communities from peat moss isolated from Minnesota, USA - S1T2_Fd - Sphagnum fallax MG (SPAdes) (version 2) | ecosystem: Host-associated > Plants > Peat moss >...
AATGGTTATTTTATTAATAATTATTAGTGGTTATTCTATTAATGGTTATTGGTGCCTATTCTATTAATGACTATTGGTGCGTATTCTATTAATGGTTATTGGTGCCTATTTTATTAATAACTACTGAACCTATTTTATTAATGGATATTGATGCTTATTCTATTAATGGTTATTAGTGTCTATTCTATTAATGGCTATTGATGCCTATTTTATTAGCGGATATTGGTGCTTATTATCGGGTATTATATTAATGACTATTGGTGCCTATTCTATTAATGACTATTGGTGCTTATTCTATTAGTGGCTATTGGTGCCTATTTTATTGGTGGACATTGGTGCTTATTATTGGTTATTATATTAATGATTATCGGTGCCTATTTTATTGGTGGATATTGGTGCTTATTATTCGTTATTATATTAATGGCTATTAGTGGTTATTATATTAGTGGCTATTGGTGGTTATTATATTAGTGGATATTGGTGATTATTCTATTAGTGGCTATTGGTGGTTATTTATGGTTATTCTATTAATGATTATTAATGGTTATTCTATTGATGGCCATAAGTAGTTATTCTATTGGTGGTTATTGGTTGTTATTTTATTAACGGTTATTGGTGTTTATTCTATTAATGGCTATCGCTTGTTATTCTATAAATGACTATTGGTGGTTATTTTATTAATGACTATTAATGACTATTTTATTAATGGTTATTGATGGATATTCTATTGGTGGATATTGATGTTTATTAATGGTTATTATATTAGTGGGTATTGGTGGCTATTTTATTCACTACTACTAAAGTGGGGTGCAATTTACTAACTTAAATCACTATGGGACCTTAAAAATGAAATAATTTCATTGCATTTTTATCGATTTCACCTTAGTGAAAGTTATTTCATTACAATATCATTATATAGACATCATGTTTCATTATTAATTCACTGTTACAATTTATTATAATAAATAGGTTTATTTTTATGTTTTTAAATTTTTTTATCTATGCTACTTTATGATATACCCTATATTATTTTAAACTACTTTAATTATTATATGTTATTTTATCTTGAGGTATCTTAACTAGTTTATTATAAGCTTTTAAATTATTCGAAATTAAATTATTCAACTAACTTTAGGCTATAACCTTAAATTATTTTATTTTAAATTAATATATGTATTTCAAGTTATACTTTAATTATTCAAGGTCATTCTACTTTATGTCATTATAAATCATTTTATCTTAAATATAATGATTTAAAATAATCTAAAACAAAATATAATGACCTAAAGTAAAAATAACTTATAATAGAAAAATTATAACCTATGAAAAATATTTTAAAATACCCTATAATAGAATAATTACCAATAGCTTATGATATTATAACATAGAATATCAAACATTAATTTATAATATAATAATCACAAATAATTATAATATAACATATAATAACCAACAATAACCACCAATGGCTTACAACATAATAACCACCAATAGCCAATAATATAATAGCCATCAATAACCACTAATATAATAACCACCATCAACGATTAATATAGTATCCACTAATACCCATTAATATAATAACCAATAATAAACACCAATAACCATGAATAAAATAACCACCAATAGCCATTAGTAGAATAGCCATCAATAACCATTAATACAATAGTTATTAATACAATAGCCACCAATAGCCATTAGTAGAATAGCCACCAATACCATTAATACAATAACCATCAATAGCCATTAATATAATAGCCACCAATAGCCATTAGTAGAATAACCATCAATAGCCACTAGTAGAATAACCACCAATAGCCATTAATAGAATACCCACCAATAGCCACCAATAGAATAACTACTAATGACCATTAATAAAATAACCACCAATAATTATTAATAGAAAAACCACTAAAAAAAAATGATAGCCACAAATATAATAGGTACCAATAGCCATTAATAATCACCAATAACACTAATAAAAAAACAAACAATACCCATATATTAGAATTGCTTAGGATTGCCACAAATAATTTAGGGTGAAATAATTTATAATAGACAAAAATAATTTAAGGTGAAGTAGCCTATAATAACCTAGAATTACCAATAATAACATAAGGCGCTTTCAATAGCCAAAGTTAACTTATAATAGCTACGAATAGTATAAACTAAAATAATTTACAATAGCCAAAAAAAACATAGAATAGCCAAAAAAAACTTACAATAACTTAAAATAGCCTAAGGTGAAATAAGTAAAATAGCCAAAAGTAATTTAGAATAACCATAAATAACCGTAAGTAATGTAGGATGAAATAATTTAAATTAATAAAAAATAATATAATAGTTGAAAGTAGCTTAACATAGGTAGTATTATTATATTAACAAAAAAAATCCATTTATTAAACTTTTGTTTTTCAAAAGAATGGTCATTGAAATGTTATTGAATAATGTTATTCAACTTTTTTTTTGTTCAAATGATTTTAAGCTTTCAAAAGGAAATAAATGTAATTATTTACATTATTGAAATGTTTTTAAAAGTAAACTTGAATCATTTTATTTGAAGAAAATTTAAATAATATATGAATTTTCAAAGTTTATGTTTTTGTAATGTTTAAAATGAATGATTGATAAATAGAATGTAATGTAACATGTTATCACAATAAGTGGGGTGGTTTGATGGTAAGGATGTTTACTTCCAATCCAAAGGTCAAGGGATCAAACCGCATGTGGTGTTGCGTGTGGTCAACAATGGTATGTTGATCGAATATTCTTTTATCGAATTCTTAAAATAGGTGCTTAGGTTGATTACATGGTCTACTTACCTACCTAGTATAGGTTTTAAACCTAACATAAGTAATGACACGTGTCAATAAATAATAGGATTTAAAAATCATAAAATTATCAATAATGTTATATATTAAATAATTGAAATTTAGTTGATTTTCATGCTAGTTAATTAATTAACTAGCAAGTGAATGGTTTGATAAATTTGTATTTCACAAGTCATTGTCTATAACAACTAGTCCTCATTTACTAAGCGGTTAAACAATTTCACTAGGTAAAAAATGTCTAAATTCACTCAAAATCTAATGAAACTCAGAATGAATTAGGACGCTAGTAATGATTAGTGGATATTGGTGGTTATTTTATTGGTGGATATTCTGTTATTGGATATTGGTGGCTATTTTATTAATGGTTATTGGTGAATATTTTATTATGGATATTGGTAGTTATTTAATACTATTATATTAATGGTTATTGGTGATTATTAATGGCTATTTTATTAATGGTTATCGATGGTTATTCCATTGTAAGCCATTGATGGTTATTTTATTGGTGGTTATCGGTGGTTATTGATGGCTATTTTATTAATGGTTATTGTATTATAAGTTATTTTGGTTATTATATGTTATATTACAAGTATTGGTGATTATTGTATTATAAATTGTTGTTGGATATTTTATGCTATAATATCATAGGCTATTAATAGTTATTATATTATAGGGTATTTTAAATTATTTTTACCTTATGTCATTATATTTTATTTTAGATCATTTTAAATTATTATATTTGTGATAAAATAAAATGACGTTGAATAACTTAAAAGTATAAATTGAAATAACATATATTAATTTAAAATAAAATAACATATAACACAATAATTTATAATAACATAAAATATAAGTTAGAATAACTAAAGTAACTTAAAATAATATAGGGTATATCATAAAGTAACATAGATAAAATATTTTTAAAAAATAAAAATAAAATTATTTACAATAGTATATTATAATAATGAATTATGTTAACTAGTAATGAAACATGATGTTTACATAGTGATATTATAATGAAATAACTTTCACAAGGTGAAATCAGTAAAATGCAATGAAGTTATTTCACTTTTAAAGTCTCATAATGATTTAGGCTAATAAATTGCACCTTGCTTTTGTGGTAGTGCATGTACATATGGTGGTGGTAAATGGTGCCAATTTTTTTCGCTAAAGGAATCCTAAATAAACATAAATAAATAAATTTCACGACATGTATTTTTGTCATGGTATGTTGTGGAAAAAAAAATTGTGATTGAACCAAAAAGAAAAGGAAAAAGATGGTGTACAATGATGTGGCATTTTAATCCACATCATATTAATTTGGAACCTCATAATATCCATGTCAATTTTTCTATATTACAAATTGTTTAGTGCAACGTGTGATTATCCAAAATAATTAAAATAATATCACAAAAAATGTTTTGATCAACTAATCCTTTTAAACCAAAACCATACAAAATTACATATACTAGTCAATTTTTGTTTGATTTCACTAAAAAATCAATGAATTTTGGTAGTTGTAAAATCTATGATTTCTTTTTTTGTTAGGAAATTTGGATAGAAAAGTGTGACAAGATGGTGAACTATGGAAGCCATGGAAAAATGGGATGCAAACACAACATATGAGGTGGAAGAAATTATGATGGGTTGGCATCTTTTCTTCCACATCTTCAACCTACATGTGGTCACAAATAACTTTAGCATGTCAACCATGCCATGGGTGCACATTGAACGTGAAGCCCACCATATTGTGGTTGAAGCACCGAAAAGTGGACATGCATGTAAAAACAATTCCAATCCCATGGGAGGTCTTTTGTAAGGTGTTTTGCTTCATGCGAAAGGGGCGCATGTACATATTGTCCCATCTAGTAGTAAGGGCAACTAAGGTTGTTTTAAAAAACTGGTTGCAAAATCTAAGGACCCATTTGAACTCCCCATGACACCTTGCACACCTTGTGCTTATAAATGAAAGGTACATTCTATTCAATGTTGCCAAAGGAACCCTCACACATTCAGTAGGAGTTGGACAAGGCATGGAACACATTAAAAGCACCCATGGACAATGTTTTCCTTGAAATACAAGATTGGTGCAAAGGGTGAAAATCTAAACTAGTAAGACATGATATTATAATCTCCCCAAGAATTCATGGATTCATGGATGGTGAAATTTTTTTGTCCCCCGTGAAAATGACCCACCCCACATCATGGGAATTAGGTCATGGTTGAAGGAGAAGGAGGATCTTGGTATGGGATGGTTTTGGCCTACCACATGTAACATATGTTAACATTTTGTAGCAATTTCAATCTCCCCATTGTATTTTGTGTTGCATGTTTTCCTACCTACCTAATGTCCATGCCCTATTGTTGTCATTAACACTAGTAATGTGTGTTGTGGCACTAAATGCAACACAACCAAAGGAACGTGATTAGCACTCTTGCAACAATTAAAGCATGCACATCAATATACATTTGATGAACATGTCCATGTGACATTTATAGTTGTCTAGGATAGTGGTGAACCTTTATTTAAAGTGGACACAAATTTTAATGTTTCACACTTGTTAGTGTCAAAATTCCCATCCACATTGCCACCTAGCGAAGATGTGGAGGAAAACACGTTGGAAACAAAACCACAAAATTTGGAAGGTGATTTAGACATGGCAATAGGTCCTACCATGCCATGTACCTAATTGGGTTCAACCCTTATGGTGGATCCCTTGCATGGTGTGGGGCATGCAAAGGACAAAGGCCACCATCATCAAAGTGGCAAAAACTTTCATGGAGGTGAACATTGGGCTCAATGGCAATATTGTACACATGGAAAACATCATTACCATTTTGCATGTGGGACAAAATAACATAAAGGATGATGAAAACAAGTAGGAAATCCAAGAAATTATCCACGGATAGGGTATGACTAAGACAAAGGTAGGAAAAAGGAAATTGCAAAAGGTTGGTGGCCCTTGCAAGATCCCTAGACCTACACCCCTTGCTAATTCCTTGAGGTGTTTATCATATTTTGTGTTAATACTTTAAGCTTTTATCCCATTTTAGTATGTTATGTCGATGTTAATATCAACAACTAATTTGACATGTAGGAGAGATAGGGAGTGCTGTGTAGACTATGTACTACTCTATGGGAGCAAGCCCTTCCTAAAAATTCAACATGCATTTGGAGGCATTTATATATGCTTCCAAGAGTTAGACATTGAAACTATGGATTTTGACATCCACCGCTTCTTGTTCAACATACTAAAGGGTAAAATGGACAACTTTTTTGTGTTGCACATGTATTCTTCCCAAGTCTTCAACAAATTATGTATTGTTGAGTACAATCATCATTATGACATGGTGCATTTGTGGGTAGACAAAAACATCATGTTAGTTACATGGCTCCATTGTGCACCACGTTCATTGTGCATACGTGAACCAATACCATAGGTCAATATTTCTCTTGGAGATAAATAGGTTTGTCCTTTAGATTTTTTGTCGAACTATTACAATATTGAGGTGGCAAAGTCATTCATGGAGTGTGTGTGATGGCATGAGCATGGACTAGGGACTATGAGGGGGAGATGAAAAGTTCATTCCCTTCACCCAAAAGAAGTTTGTGGCTTGAAATACACAAGTAGGTGGGGAATTGGGAATACAAGTACCATATCTTGGCAAACCTAAATGTCTACTTCATAGCCTATGTTGTAGAGGGTATCACCTTTGTCATAAATGATATTTCCCTTGCTATAAAAGGTATTTCCCTTTAATCACAATTGTATGTCATGACCCAAAAAATGTTATGAAACAACCCCTAAATTTTGTTGTTATTTTTTTTCTTTTGGCATGATGTGCCAAGTAGCTCAACTACCAACCATGCATCCACTTGTTATTTTTTAGAAAGTGTTAACATGGCTATCAATGCTTTTGATTGCAAGTTCAATGGCTAGTTATGGAAACATGGGTGATGCAAATGGAAATTTTGTGTTGGATTTGCAAAGGAGTTGCATGTAGTTAACTATTTCAAAGGTTATAAAACTACTTACATCACTTCCTTTGGTGGCATGCCAATGTTGCCTATCACTATGCCATCCATAAAAACAACAATGAAGGACACAAAGAACAACAAAAACAAGCACCAAAAGGAAAGGAGTATTGGTGGAAATAATTCCCACAACTAAAATCTACACATGTGTTACCCAATGCAAACCATCCACTCAATTGTCCTTCTCCAAATGCACCTAAAAAGCCAAGATTACATTGAAGGGTCTTTGGTGGCCATCTAGAGGTATTGACAATGAAGCTTTGTAGGCCCATGTACCTCACAATATTGTAACATGAGTCATAATAACATAATTCATGTAAAACTTTGGGAAAAGATTGATCTATAATATCATTTGTCCTACTTGGAGTGGGGGCCCTCCAATTTGTAACATTTTGAGGATTGTTTGGTGACAAATTCTTGTAGTATGAACTAACAATATTTCAATTTTTTCTTCTACAAGTTGACATTTTGTGCATTTGTTTACTTATACAATTTGTTTAATGAATATGCACATCCGCAAATGTATGAATGTATGCATCAATATGGCCAATGTGCATGTTAATGTGTTGATTCTTTGTGGCATTGGAGTGTTTTGGCGAAGAAATATTTTTTTGGGGGTATTAGTTGTGTAGAATGTGATGTGATGGCATATTTAAAATAAAACATTGAATTTCAACATATTATGACCATCAATTGTCTTGTTAACACTTTGTTTATTTTATGTCATACCTTGTACATCCACCAATGTTGGTGTGCATGCAAGGTTCTCATTACATATAGGAAACATATATTTGGAAGTAAATAATTTGACACAATGTGCAATTTAACAATTTTGAAAGGGACATTGTTCGTGATGCACAATCCTTACAAAGTTAACACATGTCATAAACCTTGCACATGAGACACCAAAAAGTTAAACCATAGTGGCCTTTCTTGAGGTAGACCGTGTAATTTATAAACACATAGTTGCACCCATAGCCAACTTGTTGCAATCCCTTGCCAACCCCTATCTTTCCTATTCATGTGTTAACATGTTTATTACCACCTATTATCACCTTTTTAGTGTTGAGCACATTATCTCTTTAAAAATTCTCATTAGTGTTTCAAATTAAAATTATTTTGATTACGGTGATTTTCAATTGGTCTTGCAACTAGGTTTTTGAGTTGCATGACCATTTCTAACTTCATTGCAATTCAACATATTTCTATAACATGAGTGTTATTAAACAAGTTGCATGAGTTGCAACGAACACAATTCATCATATTTGGAACCATACATGCATGCAACTTATGCAACTTAGTTGCAAATGTGTAGGAACAACTATTCTACAACTCTAATCCTACCAATTTACAACTACCATTCTAACATTGTGTTGATGTTGCTTTTCATTTATCCAGCAATGATGAACTTAATTAATTTTTAATGCAACTCTTTTATAACTTTGGGTGCAATGAAAACACATAAATGGTTGCAATTGATTGACAATTATGTGACAACTCATGTTGAGACAAGGAATATGTACTCAATTTGCAAATGGAAACTAAATGATTATTAAGTAGGTTCATCCATTGAAGACCCTAATGCCTGTGTGATTTTTTTCAACCATTGACATATTTGGATTGAGGTTTAAATTCACTATATTTGGTCTCTTACTTCACCTTTATTGTTTTATTACATGTATTAATTTGGATTATTACATAACAAACAACAACACATCCAACATGACATAATTATTAACAACTTAACTAAATTGTACAACATCACATGTGCATGTTTTCCTACTCAAAATATATATTTAAAAAGCACGACCACCATATTATTTTTGAAAAAACCTTACTTTGTGTACACAACATTGATTTTGATGGATTTAAAGATTATCAAAGTTCAGCCTTATAACATAAGAACAACAATATCATAAATTCAAAAAAGTAACATGTGTGTTTGAACAAACTAGTTTTATTTCAACTCTACCTTCCACCTCAAAATACCAAGAAATCTAACACAATAAAAGCCACAACATGATTTTCTTCAAAAAAATTCCTCCCTGCACAAACCCCTCGTCATTATAAGTTACACTTCACAAATCAACTTTTTTTTTAAATGGAAGATTTTCAACCTTCAACCTTCAACCTCAAAGGAGAAGAACAAAAACTTTCAATCTCCAAGAACGATAACAAAAACCTTCAACCTCCAAGTTTTTTAAATAAACAAAAAACTTGTAAACAACCTTTCAACTTCACTTTTAAACTAGAAAAACAGATTTTAAAAAAAAATTATGTAGCACATCGCCAAAAGACTAAGAAATACACAAAATGTTTAGAGAAAAAAACCTTATCCTTTTTAGTTCATATTGGGTTTCTTGACAATAAGCATAGGTGCACAAGGGTTGTTGATGCAAAGAGGGACATTTATTAATTTACTACCATGTATCACTTACTTAGGGTTTTTTCTGCCCAAATTTCAAATTCTAAATTGAAATCTAGTTGTAACAATTGTTCATAATGGTCACATGGTTGACTTAATTGATTTAACTAATGTGTTCACATGTTGGCTTGGTTGTTTTGGTCACTTTGGCTAACATGTTTACTAAATGTTAGTTGTTAGAAGGAAAATTTGGATCCTATTAATTCATCTTGAAATTTTTAATGATATGCATAGGCGCATGATTGCCTTGAAATAATTGACCTTTGTTAATGAATTAATTATATGTTTTAAGTATAAGACATTGAAGTATATAAAAGCAAATCCATATGTATATTTTAACTGAATTTGTAATACAATATGCACATTATTTTAAAATTCACTTCAAAAACATATTTTTACCTTGAATGATAAGTCTAGAAGGCAACATGATGTTATGAGTTGCAATGCAGTGGAAAAATAGTAAACAAATAGTTGAACAACAATGAAAAAATAATGAAAAAGTAATACTTATATAGCATGATAACCTAATGGCACGACTAATTGTATCAATAGGAATCATAATTAACATCTAATTGCCAACAAATTGAAAGTGTCATATCTAATGGGTGGTGAAAATGTATAAATGTGGCATGATCATATGTGTTGAAGTTGTACACTAGTTGCAAAGTAGTTGTTGCTTGGATGCTACATTTATTGTAGTTATAATGTAGTTGTCACATGTTACTAAAATGCAACTTGATAATAAAGTCAAACATGGTTGACTACAATTGTACTTACAATGTGTTCATCTTGCAACTAACTTACAATTAACAACTACAATACAAATCCTTGAATTATTTGACATGGCATTTTATTTAATAATTCATTGTATTTTCATGGGACAACTGTAGTGTAGTCATGTATTAGTTATTTTGGAGCTTTGGTTGCATGCAATTTAGTTGTTGTAGACATGATTTCTCATAATGTTTTCAAATTACATTTAAAATGGGAACTTTTGCTTGGGGTCCACAAGGTTGTTTTGATTTATGTTTCCAATGTTTTCAATCGATTCTTTACATGGTGCAAATCTACTAAAAGATTTTCCAAGAACAAGGAATTATTTTGAGCAATCTCCACCATTTTTAACATGTGGCATATGTCATCTTCTAAAATTTCTATTGTGTCTTTATTGCCTACATGTTGGACTTGGGGTGGGCATTGTGTTAATAAGTTGCACAACATTCACTTTTGGGCTTGACATGTTTCTACTTAGATCCCCTTGTACAATTCCCACTAGAAATTCACAAATACCTTGTTAATGTGCCTTTTGCCAATTCTTGAACATGAAAACCTCCACCTAGTATTTGTAGATGTTGCCACATTGGGCAACTAAACATTACAACATGCCCATGCCATTCATATTAAGGGTTGTAAATCTAGTATCCCTTATGCTTATGATTCATGGAGGAAATTCAAGTACCCTCTCCTAGATGTGATGGCAATATGACACATTCATCCATTATGAGTTTAGCCTTCAACACATCACCTATCACAAATTGCTCTTATTTCTTATTGTTTAGAAAACCAAAGCCCTTTCTCATTGATTGATACCAATAATGGGACAATATGTCTCGTGTTAACTCATTCATTATCCAATCCATGTGCCCTACCATGAGCTTTTATCTTATTGGATCAAAAAGTGGCCTTGAGGTGGAAATGGTAGTTTTCAATTGTTGCATTAAGTCTTGTTTAATGCAACAAAAATTTTAATGGCCCACAACACATTTTTTCATTTTAAATAGACATTCAGTCTTATGTACCTTTAAATTCATGTGTTGCTAACAAGTTTTACATGAACTTTTGTAACTTTGATCTTGCCCATGAATTCATTCCTTGGTTCTTCAAGCAATTCACATCATACATTATGCAACCCATTTCTTTCAACCTAAATGATTGCATCCTTGATCCTGCTACAAGCTTGTTTTAACCAAGCCCTTCTCACATGCCATAAACACAAGAATATTTTTGTGTGTGGCCACATTTTCTTGCACCACATGCAAATATTGTCCATTGTTAGGATAATGGCATAAACATATGGTGATGGGTGACAAGCCCACATTGCCACTATGTAGGTTACATACTTTAAGTTGCTGATCATTTATGCTTTGGCATCATCAACAATGAACATGTTTGATAACCAATTGTCATTTTCTTGAAGTAGATTTTATTTCAAAGTGACAATCCATGAAGCAAGGTTTGTTTGTTTGTTGTTAAGTGTGATGATGTACATGACAAGAACACATTTGAACCACTCAATGAATACCATCATTATATACAAAGGGAATTACACAAAACATTATTCTTGTTCATTAGGGGCCCTATATATATGTACAATGTGCACCTCCCCATTTACACAACACATTGGAAAATTTAAGACAATCAATATCATGAAAAGATAAGTACCTTTTTTTTCATTTGTCCCAAAGATTGCATCAAATAAACACTATTGGTGTGTCCATGTCATAATATTTGGTCCTTTTGCAAGGGTGTTTCAATACCAATTGTGAAAGGCATGTTAACACCTATTAATTGACCTTCAACAATGAACCTTATCTCATGGTAATAATATAAATTTTCTTGATTTTGTTGCATCCACATGTTCACATGTTTGCCTTATTGGGGTATTTTTTATATGTTTCTTTTGCTAGCTTCCCCAATAGATTGTGAATGTCCTATTTATAAGAGGGACCCCTTGTCATATTACCACCTTGCTTCATTATTTCTTTCAAGCATAATCTGTTAAATTAGACTAAAAAAATACCTTGTGAATGTAAAAAAACATAATTGTCAATTTTGGAGGTTAAAAAGTAGGACACATTCTTTGAAAATCAGTGTTTAAACTACATAAACATATGTAGTATGCCATGAAAAGTTTTTAAAAGCTTAAGATGTTTTTTTTCCCCCAACCTATTTTCATTCATTTTTCTTGATTTGGTGCCAATGTCACATTTTGCATAAAATAATCATAAAGTATAATCATGGCCTTTCATTTTTTAAATCTATTCTTATGGTTCCTTCAAAGGATGTTTTTATACATGTTTTACCATGTTACAAGCACAAAATGTAATTGTAATTCATATTAAAGTAGGTTCTTAATGCTTCAAACCTACATAAGGAAAAACTTACTTTTGAAAGGCTTAACATTGTCATAATTGAAATATTCAAATTTTAAATACGTGTATCAATATGCATGATGACTCAAACATTAATAACACATCATTTGAATATTTTGATTTGGAAAATACATCAAATATACATTTTCAATAAATTAAAAAAGCTTGAATAATAATATAGATTGAGGATGATTATATATCATTTATTTAGTATGCCAAATACATCCTAAAATTAAAAAATGTAAAATCTATTTCCCACCTACTTTTACTTTTTAAATAAGGATCCCCAATTGGCCTACTTTAGCATGCTTGTGCCCTTTCACTCTATTCTTGTGTTTAGTCATGATTTGTGACAAATAGTTCCAACTATAGCTATTCCAAGATAAAAGATTTTTCTATTACAAAAATGTGGGTCAAAAACACACATCATTGTTTAGTCTTTGCAACCCCCCATGCACAATCAAGCATTCTTGTTCACATGTTGCTTCATTAAAAAAAAAATCTTTGTTATATCTAATTTGCAAGTATAACCTTTTCACATTGAATGTACATTAGCATCCTGGCTTTTGCTAATTCCTTTTTTTAATGTTGTCTTTAAACCACTATTGCTTTTCTTGGTTGGAATATTCTTGCCCATTGCATTCAACAAGATGTTTTGTAGCATCGAATGCTTTGTTACTTCTTGAACTAAACCACTACTATCACCAAGCCTATACTTGTAATGGTATCTATCCTCACACAAGGACATTACCCATGACACTAAATTGCATATGTTTGAACAACTTGCATTGCGTGCATTTCATTTTGAAAACTTGAAATTCTTAACTACTACTACTGCTACTAAATGGATATTCTAGATGTATTTTGGGGGTCCTTTGCTTTCTATTTCCTCATGGTGCAAGTATGTACTCCAACTATTTTATTTATACAAGTTTTCCTAACATGCACATGCATTATATATCTAGAATTTTTGTCATAGGAGTTTTGCTTAGGCATCTTCATCATCCTTCGTTAATTAACATCCTCGTCCTTTCAAATGAAAAAACATGGTACATAAGGGTGATTTCCATCTTCATACAAGAAATGTATGTGATTGTGACCTTCATTGGTTTTTCTTCATCCTTTACTCTCCTTGTTTCCATCACCCACACCAAATCTTGTTGAAAAAATGGGTTTGCAAGTGGCTCTTGCAACATCTCCCGCAACAAATTTAACTACATTGCATGTTGTTCACGATACACATCCTTGTACTAGTCATCCATCGCCTTCTTTTGACTACAGACCAACCTTGCTTTCATTTGATTCCAACCAATGCCATTTCCTCACCTCTACCTATCCACTATAACACACACACAAACTCAAACAATCATCCTACTACCCTTCTATGTAGACATATGCATTCAAACTACATTATTGTCCCTTCATAGGCACCACCGAAACCATGTTCCAATTTGAAATGGATGTGGATGGCCATGGATCCAAGCCCATGATTCCCAAGTCCCATTAATGGCATTGATTGCCATCACCACCATTGAAAGTGGGCCCCCCAACATGGCATGTTACCCGTTCCACCTAACATGTGACTTGTTACCCATCCCCGGTTACCTGTTACCATGCACTCGACTGGTACAGGGCATGATCTTGAGCAAGCAAACCGCTTGAAAGGAAAAAAAAGATAGGGTTGATATGGCTTTCAAGAATTTGACACTGCCTCCATTGTAGGTCCAGGTTTCATACCTTGGGCTGAAATGGTGTTGGGGCCAACTGGGGGCTGGAGGTGAAGATGTTTTTTATTAGGGAGGAATACAGGGAACCCGGAGGCATTTAATGTAAATTTTTTTAAACCAATACATGTGGAGACCAACTTTGATCCAATTGCAATTGGAGAGAAAGATGTGGGGATGGCTATGGAGGTCAGAGGGTAAAGAGAGGATAATATGCCCCAAATTGCAACCAAAAGAGATGTCCAGAGAAGTGATGTGGTGGGGGGTGCATGAAATTTTGTAATGTTTAATAGTACCCCATAAAGTTGCTGAATGATCCAGATTCTCAGAAGCCAGCCAATGAGAACCTGCAAGTAATCTCTCATGATGAAACTGCTTCACATGCCTCACATGTTCTGCTGTTTTGGAAGCTTGCAGGATCATTTGCCCCTTCTCCTCCTTCTCCTTCCTGGTACGTCATCTACCTTGGTACATACAATCCTGGAATATTGCTTCTTTCCCTCCTCGTTCCTCTTTGCCAGCTTTGAGTTACGATTCATGTAAAGACATGAGCAAATTTTCCTAGTGTAATTGGAGGCCATTTTGCAGCCTGTAATTTTCCTCTGTGGAGGATGGGTGTTTCAGAAAAGGAAATGCCCACAGGTTTTTCACAATGCTCACCCTCCTTTTCTAAATTTTTCTCATGATACCTGGTATCCATGGGGTAAACAGGAAAAAAGCTAAGAAATACAAATTTGCCCAGGTCTTTATGCTCTCAGCCACGGGCTTGATCAGAATTGTGCCCACACTCAGCTCCAGCTCTGCCTCACATGAGCCCTTATTCCAGTAAAGCCTGCCTCAAGCTTTACCCTACACTTCATCCAGGAGTTTCAGAATTTCTTGCTTGCAATTGAAGAAAGAAGAGGAAGAAACAAGAAACCCCCCCTTCCACCCTCTTACTGCATGAGATTGCTTTTCCTTGCATTTTTTGTGTTCACGCACTGCTGTCATCTGGCTAAGGTATGTTGTTATTATCAGGTCTGTTCAGTAGTTTACTTTTGTATGAATTTAAGATATAGCCAAAATGAGATTATCCATATGAAGATTTAGCCAAATATGGCTATAAACCATATATGAAAGGAAATAATTGAAACATACTCTCATATATTTGGCTAGCTACTTGAACTACATATAGAAATGTGGCATATTTTAAAGATTTAAAAAAAAAAATTGAAGTTTGGGGACTAAAAGGAAGTCATTGAATTTGGAACAAACACACCAAAGAAAAAATAAATTCTGGTTTGCTCTTGGTACTCCTTGTTTTCTTGGTGCTTGAGGTGTAAGTCTGTTATCTTTGTTCTGGGAGCTCTGTCAGTTATTCCACCCATGAAAGTTTTGTACAAAGCAAGCTTTCATGGCAACAAGTGGCCACAGCCCCACCCCCATTCCCCTAAAAATATATGAGATACACTTATAGAGTAGATACAAATCAATACCTTTGATCGAGCACCCACACTTGAAAACCGAATGGTCCAAACTTTTATACAGGGATTTGGGGTGCATTTATGGATAGCAATAATGTCTACTATGGTGTAATGTACTTCCATCAGATGATGATTTGCCAATATTTCACAAAAGTCTTTTCTTGAAGCATGATTGTTACACTCAAACTGCTGAATTATCCAACAAAAAAGAAAAAAGAAGAAGAGGGAGCCAATGTATACATTAACAGTTGTTAGGTCTTATTCTCCCTTTTAATTGACTCATTCTCATGCTGAACCAGCCATTCGCATGGGTGCCGATTCTGTTTCCTAATCAGCAGGCCTTCGCCAATTCTGTAACAGCTCCAAGGAGCAGGCAGGGTTTGGCCAATTTTGGCAATGCCACGGGCAAGCTAGGAGCCAAGAATCAGACAAACCCTGGTCACTCGCTAGTACATTTATATTGTAGCACACAGCTTCAGCACATATATGTTGAATAATTATTTTATTTTTAAAGATTCCATTTGAAAAATAATAATATTCTCATAATATTGCCAAAGATTCTTCATTTTCCTTCACAAAAGAAATTTCTTTGAAGAAAAATTAAAATTTGAACATTTCAGCATTTCTAAAAATACACAATTTGTGCAGAAGCCATGAAGGAGGTACTCCAGTATTCTGCTGCAATTTGTTTATCTTGGCTTAGTTGCTTCACTTGATTATATATAAGTTCACCTCTAGTCTACAATTGACACGCATTCCAATGCAAACCATGTCAAACCAGGTGCAATGCACATGCCCAAGCATGGCTCTTCTCCTTTCTTTAGGATCTCTCTGCACCCCACAGCCCCAACATTACATTACTCTGTTGCAGTCCCAGGATCCATAAAATTTTAAACTGATAATATCTGCTGAAAGTAGTACCATCCCAGGGCTTGTACATGATGAATGCACATGCCCTAAATAAGCTCCCTTTCCCCACCTTCCCCTCTTCCTCTCAAGTTTTTAAGAAAATACTTCAAAAGAATCAAATCGACACAAAATGTTCTTGTTCTCAGCCAATTTGGTTTTTGTCAGGCATCAAATCAATCAAAGTTCGAAAGCATTTCCATGAAGTTTCACCGATAATGTCCTTACTGGGCAAAGTAGATTCAGACAATTGGTTCTTGTTGTCTCACCTAATTGAAATAAGAGATTATTGCGTCTATAGAGTGTGTCATCTAGACAATAGTCATCTACCCACATGATAAAGCTACATATTAGGCCATAATTAGGTTATTAATTGAAGTGTTTATAATGTGCACAGTGCATATCCTAAAATTACACAGCCTTCAGTTCACAGCAGTGTTCTTTTTTTTCTTTTTTTTCGATTTTGTAATGTAGATAAAGTTGCCAGCCGTGACCATTCAAAAGAAAATTTAGCCAAATTTGACCAAAATTAGTATGAAAATATTATGGATACATTTGCAACTAGTTTTTTTACTATGATTTCCATTGATACAATTAGTAGGGCCACTAATGCATCACTATTGAACTACAAGTGTGTAACTATGTTGTGACTATTGTGTAACAACTTATAACTTAATAAGGATGCAAATTCATCTGTAATATTTTATTTTAAAATTTTATTTCAATAATTTGATTACTAAATATTAATTCAATATAATAATCTTAAGTAATATTAAATTATTAATTAAATAAAATAATTGAATATTAATATAAATAAATAAGTGCAATTCACATAATTAGTTTAAAATTAAGTAATTAGCTTATTATGCTAATTAGACTGAATAATATGGATGTACACGAAGAATAATTAGTCATCAAATAATAATTAGATAAATATTTATTTGAGTTGAAGATATTTGATAATGAATTAAACCAATTAATTAACATAATTATTATTCATCAATAATTAACGTATCATTAATTATCTAATTTAATTACCCAACTAATTATTGGGATACATATAATTAATTTACATATGAAACTAAAAGCGATGTGTATATTATATTAAAAATTCAATTTGGGTGTACATATGGATATGCCTATTTATATTTTGATGTTTTTTTACCCAAATTGATATCTAATTCTTAAGGTATAATAATTTATTATTTACTATATATTAATTGATTATTTTATTTTATAAATAATTATTTACATTGATTAATTAATCATTAATATGAATTATGAATCAATTTGATTCAAATAATTATTTTTTAGTTAATTAGAATAACTAATAGGTTTTAAAAGTTTTAAATAGTAAATGATTAATTTTATGAATTTAGATATTTAATTATCTAATTATTATTATCTAAATTTATTAACTAATTAATTATTTGAATTAGACTAAGTAATTTAGATAACTAACTCATTGGTTAATTAATTCAAACAATCGATTCAAATAATTAATTATCATATATTTAATTCTAAAACATATTTTTTCAGATAATTATTTCAAATAAAATCAGATAAATTATTTTGATGATTAATTATCTGAAATAAATAAAGCAATTTAAATCACCCCTCCCCCCACCCCCCCCCTTCTTTCTCAATATCATCATAGTTTAATTTCAGATAATTTAATATTAAATAATTATTAGATTATTTCCAATATAATTGTATGACTTACATAATGAAAAACAAACACAAAACATGTCGGAAAATCTTTCTGTAGTTACAACTCAATTTGTAATTAAAAAAAACTAGAAAATTTAAACCATATGCTTTGTTTTTGAATCTCATGTCACAAACTATATTAAAAATGTGTTTTCTCTTATGTTTTCACATTAAAATACACATGTCATTTTGCAATGAACTCAAAAATATTTAACCCCAAAGGCAAAACATAAAATTAAAAAATATATATTTACATGACTATTATTTAATTCACCTAGTCTTGTATTTTCCTACCTATTTACCCAACTACATAGGTACGTTGTTTTTCTACCAACCTATGTAAGTGGTTAGGTAAGTAAATATGTAAGTCCTAGGACGTACCAACTTACCTACCTATGGTTATTTTCCAACCTACCTATCTATTAGAAAATGGAATTTATTTTATTTTTTCAAAATTCAATTAATATGCCATGTGGCAACAAAAAAAATTATGTTTCATGTCATAATTTCGGACCATCGTTTAAAATCATAATAGACAATGGAGATTAATAATTCAAAAAGAAAATATTTTTTAAATCTAAAAACTGTCATAGTGTCACATGTCAAATTTTAATGGATGCATGAAAATTAGTAATGTTAGCATGTCATTATGGTTGTAATTGTAATGGAGTTGCATATTAGTTTAAAATGAATTGTTTTGACATTGTTGCAATTGAATTGTAATGAGTTGCACCATATATATAATAAATTGTAACTCTTGCAACTCATGTAGCTTGTCTAATAACACTCATAATGTAAAAATATAATGAGTTGCAAGTGGTCACTGTAATTCAAAAATTGAGTCACAAGGCTAATAAAAAAACATTATTTTTGTTTCATAATGTAAGAATATACTCATTTTCATAAAATTGATGAAACCCCCACCCTAACCCATAAATGGTTTTTTTTTGTTTCCTTTTAGTAAGGTGGATGGCTTCCATGTTAATGTGGTGGAACCCAAATGGAATCTTTGTTTTATGGTTAATAATTTCAATCAACTACCCAATGAATATTTTATTCTAGAACTAGTTATGTTAAGTAATTAGCTTCGCTTCAAGACCAAGTAGTAATAACCCAACTAATGTTTTAGGGTCATGTGGCTACATTTGTTTTCATGTTGGAGCCAATAAGATTATTGAATGTAACAAAATGTAAAACATGGGGCAAAAAAATTTCGTATTGTTTAAGCTTTAGGGGCTATTGAAACTAGTTCAATATTGAAAAATTGGAAACAAATCTTGTGCAAAGCAATGGCAAAATGAATATACAAGTTAATATAAACTTAATACATGCATCATGTTTGTTTATTGCTATGTCATTGACAAGTGTGCAACCTCAAGCATGGCATTAAGGACAATGCATTAAAACAAAACATGTTACAAGTTCATTGTATGTTGCAACCTTTGCCCCTTACCATTCATTCAACATTGTTAAAGAGGGGAGCAATATTATTGTCTAAAAAGTTGAAAGACACTTTTTTGGGTGCCTACATCTTTTATGCCAGGTTTTAAAAATTGAATTTGATGGTCATTGATGTTGATGTAAACATCATGTCATAAAACATATCTCCCACATTGACATGGGTGCATATAATAGATTTTCCTTTTCTTACAACCCATGTTTTTCAATTCTTGAATGTAGACAATAGGGGTCTAGGAGTGCAACAATCCATACCTAATTTAGAATCACCCACACTTGCAACATACACTTGATTTTTCAAAATCCACACCTTACTTTTGAATCTTCAATATGTATTTAACATAACTATTGAACTTTATCTTACAAACATATTCAAAATCATCCCAAGAGAGATAATTACCAAGCACCATTGTAAGTACCAATCTTCAGTTTTTACTTAAAGTTATTACCATGCAAATAACCATACTACCAAACATTGTTCTAGGTACCAACCTTCATTACTTACTTGAAAAATTACTACCATGTAAATAACCATATAGAATGACAATACAATCACATTTGGGATCAACATGGACCTTTTTGAAAGGAGTGGCATTTTAAAATTAATTTGCCACAATGTAAAGGTGGCTTGTATTTACCATGTCCACGGCTTGAATTTGGCCATGAATATTCAATCTAATATGCACCTCTCACTTCATGCTCACGACATCACAACTCATTACCAAGAAAAATTACATTAATTTGATTCATCGTAGATGATGTGAATTAAAAGCCTTACTACTTTCTATACATAAGACCTAAGATGTAGAACAATTTGGCACCATCACAAATCTTAGTCCAAAACCATTTCATCTACTTTTTCTTTGTCTTGCATAATTGTTTTGCATCTTAAAATTTTTGATCAAGATGAATTAAAGCCCTTGAAACCCATGAACTTGCAATATATTCAAAAGCATGAATGTTTCATGGACCAATCGACCAACTGCACACACAAATTTCCATCATTCACTACATTACAAGGTGCATCCAAATATTCAAGCACAACAAATGGAGTATTATTAGTAGTGTGTGTTGTGGAGGCTGACCATTTCAAAGTTGAAGCTATCATCAATGAATAATAGAACTAGATTTACAAATTTGGTTACATCAATCATTGCATATCATCCCTACACTCCACAAATTGGAATCTCTTATGTTTGTTTGAAACAAAGGTGAACAAATTCACTTGTCCAATTTCCAAATTGCATTCATTGCTCTCTTTTCACAAATGGTTTCATTGCACAAACCATGTCAAGATGGAGTACAAAGACAAACATTGCATGACACCAAACAAAAAGATGCACTTAAAGT
>Ga0209208_10003982_pt1 | contig 21052 bp, 15 predicted proteins | sample S1TSphfallax_3_FD_187694 | JGI IMG/M metagenome (GOLD analysis project Ga0209208, IMG submission 187694) | Host-associated microbial communities from peat moss isolated from Minnesota, USA - S1T2_Fd - Sphagnum fallax MG (SPAdes) (version 2) | ecosystem: Host-associated > Plants > Peat moss >...
AAACTCAAGCAAATGCGCCAGCAAGCCATAGACCTGGGCTACGCGCCCCCCGACCCCACCAGAAAGTAGCTTTCTTTTTCAAAAAAACGACCCCTTGTCAGGCACAACCACGCCCAAAATCCGTGGAAGATAGGCCTCCAGGCCTGTCGGCTGACCTCCAGGTCTAGCCAACTCACCCAAAATCCCCCCAAACCCCCATCTTGTCCTTGGCGTCTTAGCGCCTTAGCGCCTTTGCGAGCCATTTTCCCCCACGCCACGCCCCTTCACCCCAACAACCCTGACGCCCCGCTCTCCCCAGACCCCCATGTTCGCCCCCTCTTCCCCATTTCGTTCCGTAACACACCCCCACTACGCCAAATGGCATACCCTCCCCTACGCATTTCGGCAGTCGCGCACCCACCCCCTCACCCCCCATAGTGAATCCTGTACCAGATGACCCCAGAATCTCCCACCTCCGCCACGCTCGACCGATCTCCCGCGCGCACCCCTCCTCCGCCGGAAACCAAAAAACCCAAACGCTGGCCCATTTGGCTCGGAGCCCTCGTCATCCTCGCGGCCGGCGGCGGCTATCTCCTCTCCCAGCGCCCCAGCACCGCCACCACCACCGAATCCACCGGCAAATCCGGCTCCAAAAAAGGCCGCGGCGCAGGCGGCCCCGTCCCCGTCTCCGTCGAAACCGTCAAGCGCGGCAACATGGGCGTCTACATCCAGGCCCTCGGCACCGTCACCTCCGTCTACACCGCCACCATCACCAGCCGCGTGGCCGGCCAGTTGATGGAAGTCGATTATAAGGAAGGCCAAATCGTCCACAAAGGCGACCTCCTCGCCGTCATCGATCCCCGCCCCTACACCGCCGCCGTCGTCCAGGCCCAGGGCCAGCTCGTCCGCGACCAGGCTCTCCTTGAAAACGCCCGTCTCGACCTCAAGCGCTACGCCGAAGCCATGTCCCAAAACGCCATCCCGGAACAGACCTACGCCACCCAGCAAGCCACCGTCCACCAGGATGAAGGCACCGTCACCCTCGATCAGGGCAACCTCGACGCCGCCAAAGTCAACGTCGATTACACCCGCATCACCTCGCCCATCGACGGTCGCGTCGGCCTCCGCCAGCTCGACCCCGGCAACATCGTCACCGCCAACGGCACCCAGGCCCTCGCCATCATCGCCCAATTGCAGCCCATCACCGTCATCTTCACCATGGCCGAAGATTACATTTCCGAAGTCACCCAGCAACTGCGCGCCGGCCGCACCCTCACCGTCCAGGCTCTCGACCGCGATAACTCTACCGTCCTGGGCGAAGGCACCGTCCTCACCGTCGACAACCAGATTGACGCCACCACCGGCACGGTCAAAGTCCGCGCCTCCTTCGCCAACAAAGATTACAAGCTGTTCCCCAACCAGTTCGTCAACGCCAAGCTGCTGGTCAAGACGCTGTCCGGCGTCAACATCATCCCCACCGCCGCCATCCAGCGCAACAACGACGTCTCCTTCGTCTACACGGTTGACGAACAGAACAAAGTCCACTCCCACAACATCCAGGTCGCCACCACCAACGGCCTTTCCGCCGCCGTCACCGGCGTCAACGTGGGCGACACGCTCGTCACCGACGGCTTTGACAAGCTCATCGAAAACGCCACCGTCCGCATCCGCCCCGCCGCCAAAGCTGACACCAGCAAAACCACGGCTGCCGAATCCAGCACTGAGTCAACGCCCTCCACCCACAAAAAACACCAGAAGGACACCCAATGAGCCCCTCGCGTCCCTTCATCCTGCGTCCCATCGCCACGTCCCTGCTGATGGCCGCAGTTCTGCTGGTCGGCATCGTCGCCTACAAGCAGCTCCCGGTTTCCGCGCTCCCGGAAGTCGATTACCCCACCATGCAGGTGGTCACCTTCTATCCTGGCGCAAGCCCGGACGTCACCGCTTCCGCCATCACCGCGCCGCTGGAGCGCCAGCTGGGCGAAGTCCCCGGCCTGAACCAGATGCTTTCGACCAGTTCTTCCGGCGCATCCGTCATCACCCTCCAGTTCGCCCTCACGCTGAACATCGACGTGGCCGAGCAGGAAGTCCAAGCCGCCATCAACGCCGCCCAAACCTACCTGCCCACCGACCTGCCCATGCCGCCCATCTACAGCAAGACGAATCCGGCCGACGCGCCCATTCTGACGCTGGCGCTGACTTCGACAACCATGCCGCTGCAGCAGGTGGAAGATTACGCCGACACCCGCTTGGCCCAAAAAATCTCCCAGCTTTCCGGCGTCGGCGCAGTCACCATCAGCGGCGGTCGCAAGCCTGCCGTGCGCATCCAGGCCAACCCCACCCAGCTCGCCTCTTACGGATTGAATCTGGAAGACATTCACACCGCCATCACCAACGCCTCGCTCGACGCCGCCAAAGGCAGCTTCGACGGCCCGCATCAGGGCTACCAGATCAATGACAACGACCAGCTAGTCACCGCCAAAGACTACAACTCCGTCATCGTCGCCTACAAAAACGGCGCGCCCGTGATGCTGAAAGATGTGGCCAACATCGTCGACGGCGTCGAAAACGAGAAGCTCTCCGCCTGGATGAACGAAACGCCCGCCGTCATCGTCAACATCCAGCGCCAGCCCGGAGCCAACATCATCCAGGTGGTGGACCGCGTGAAAGAATTGCTGCCCAAGCTGCAAGCCACCATCCCCACCTCCATCAACATCGCCACGCTGACCGACCGAACCCTCACCGTGCGCGCCTCCGTCGAAGACGTGGAAATTGAGCTGCTCATCTGCATCGGCCTTGTCGTGCTGGTCATCTTTGTCTTCCTCCGCAACCTGGCCGCCACGTTCATTCCCAGCATCGCCGTGCCGCTGTCTCTCGTGGGCACCTTCGCCGTCATGTATCTTCTCGGCTACAGCCTCAACAACCTGACATTAATGGCGCTCACCATCTCCACCGGCTTCGTCGTGGACGACGCCATCGTCATGATCGAAAACATCATGCGCTACGTCGAGGAAGGAGAAAAGCCGCTGGCGGCTGCGCTCAAAGGCGCGGAGCAAATCGGCTTCACCATCATCTCGCTCACCGTCTCGCTCATCGCCGTCTTGATCCCGCTTCTCTTCATGGGCGACATCACCGGCCGGCTGTTCCGCGAATTCGCCGTCACGCTGGCCGTCACCATCATCATGTCGGCCTTTGTCTCGCTCACGCTGACGCCCATGCTCTGCGCCAAGCTCCTGCGCCACAAAGCCGACGCCCAGGAAGGCCGTTTCTACAAGGCTTCCGAAGCCGTATTCGAAAAAACCATCGCCTTCTACGGCAAGACACTCACCGTCGTCCTCCGCCACCGCTTCATCACCATGCTGGTCTTCCTCGCCACGCTGGTGCTCACCGTCACCCTCTACATCGCCATTCCCAAAGGCTTCTTCCCCGTCCAGGACACCGGCCTGATTCAGGCCGTCTCCGAAGCCGACCAGACCGTCTCTTTCGACAAAATGTCCAGCCTCCAGCAAGAGCTGGCCAAAACCATCTTGAAAGATCCCGCCGTGCAAAGCCTGTCTTCCTTCATCGGCGTCGACGGCACCAACACCACCATCAACTCCGGCCGCATCCAGATCAACCTGAAACCCATCGCCGAACGCGACGCCAACGCCACCGACATCATTCGCCGCCTCCAGCCCCAGCTTGAAAAGATCGACGGCATAACCTTATATATGCAGCCGGTGCAGGACCTCTCGGTCGAAGACATCGTCAGCCGCACGCAGTATCAATATGTTCTGGAAGATCCCGACGCCACCGAACTGGCCGCCTACGCCAACAAGTTCGTCGACAAGCTGAACGACCTGCCTCAGTTGGCCGACGTGGCCAGCGATCTGGAAACCCACGGCCTGGAATCGCAAATGACCTTTGACCGCGAAACCGCCAGCCGTCTCGGCCTCACCGCCACCACGCTCGACGAAACCCTTTACGACGCCTTTGGCCAGCGCCAGGTCTCCACCATGTTCACGCAGTTGAACCAGTATCACGTCATTCTGGAGGTGATGCCCAAGTTCGCCACCAACCCGGAAAACCTGCGCAACATCTTCATCAACACCGCCGCCGGAAAGCCCGTGCCGTTAAGCGCCTTCACCAAATACCACAACGGCCCCATGCCCATTCTCATCAGCCATGTGGGCCAGTTCCCGGCCACCACCGTTTCGTTCAACCTGAGCCCCAACGCCGCGCTGGGCGATGCGGTGGAAGCCATTCAAAAAGTGGAAAAGGAACTGCCCGCCCCCGCCGCCATGCAGCGCTCCTTCCAGGGCACCGCGCAAGCGTTTATCTCTTCGCTCAGCAACGAGCCTATTCTGATCCTGGCCGCGCTCGTCACCGTCTACATCGTGCTCGGCGTGCTCTATGAAAGCTACATTCACCCGGTCACCATTCTTTCCACGCTTCCCTCGGCCGGTGTCGGCGCAATTCTCGCGCTCATGATCTGCCATTCCGAACTCACCGTGGTCGCCATCATCGGCATCGTCCTGCTGATCGGCATTGTGAAGAAGAACGCCATCATGATGATCGATTTCGCGCTTGAAGCCGAGCGCAAGCACGGCAAGAATTCCTACGACTCCATCTATCAAGCCTGCCTCCTCCGCTTCCGCCCCATCATGATGACCACCATGGCCGCGCTGCTGGGCGCTGTGCCGCTCGCCTTCGGGCACGGCACCGGATCGGAATTGCGCCGCCCGCTGGGCATCACCATCATCGGCGGCCTGATGCTCAGCCAGCTCATCACGCTCTACACCACGCCCGTCATTTACCTCATCTTCGATGACTTCGCCCAGAAGTTCAGCTCCAAAGGCCATCGCGACGAGCCGGAGCAGGAGCACAGCGGCCAGATTCCGGTGGGAGAGCGCGCGTGAGCCTTTCCTCGCCCTTCATCACCCGCCCTGTCGCCACCGCGCTTTTGACTGTGGCCGTCGCTCTTGCTGGCGCAGCCGCGTTCCGGCTGCTGCCCGTTTCCCCGCTCCCGCAGGTGGATTTTCCCACCGTCTCGGTGCAGGCCAGCTTGCCCGGTGCCAGTCCGGAAATCATGGCCTCGTCCGTCGCCACGCCGCTGGAGCGCCAGTTCGGCCGCATCGCCGCCGTCACCGAAATGACTTCGTCCAGTTCCATCGGCCAGACCAGCGTCACGCTCCAATTTGACTTAAGCCGCAATATTGATTCGGCGGCGCGCGACGTGGAGGCCGCCATCAACGCCGCGCGCGGCTACCTGCCCGCCAACCTGCCCAGCAATCCCACTTATAGAAAGGTGAATCCGGCCGATTCACCCATCATGATCATCGCGCTGACCTCAGACAAGCTTCCGCCGCCCGCGCTGTACGACGCCGCCTCGACAATTCTGCTCCAGCGCATTTCGCAAATCAAGGGCGTCGGCCAGGTGCAAGTCGGCGGCAGTTCCGCTCCCGCCGTGCGCGTCGACGTCAATCCCGACCAAATCAACCACTTCGGCTTGACGCTTGAAAACGTCCGCACCGCCATTAATCAGGCCACCAGCAATCTGGCCAAAGGAACGTTTTCCGACGCCAACCGCACCTGGGGCATCACCGCCAACGACCAGTTATTGAAAGCCGTCGATTACGCCCCGTTGCTCATCAAGTACAACAACGGCGCGTCCGTGCGCTTGTCCGACGTCGCCCACGTCACCGATTCCGTCCAGACCATTCGCTCCCTCGGCATCGCCAACGGAAAACGCTCCGCGCTGCTCATCATCTTCCGCCAGCCGGGAGCAAATATTATCGACACCGTCGACGGCATCAAAGCCGCCCTTCCCCAGTTGCACGCCTCCATCAATCAGGCCATTGACCTCACCATCACCCTCGACCAGACCATCACCATTCGCGCGTCCGTCAAAGACGTGGAAAAAACGCTGCTCATCTCCATGGGCCTTGTGATTGTCGTGGTCTTCATCTTCCTGCGCGATTTCCGCGCCACCCTCATTCCCAGCGTCGCCGTGCCCGTCTCCATCATCGGAACCTGCGGCATCATGTATCTGCTGGGTTTCAGCATCGACAATCTGTCGCTCATGGCGCTGACCATTTCCACCGGCTTTGTGGTGGACGACGCCATCGTGGTGCTGGAAAACATCACCCGCCATCGCGAGCAAGGCATGAGTTCCATGCAGGCCTCGTTCCGCGGCGCGGCCGAAATCGGCCCCACCGTCATGTCCATCAGCATTTCGCTCATCGCCGTTTTCATTCCGCTGCTGCTCATGGGCGGGCTCGTCGGCCGTCTCTTTCGCGAATTTGCCATCACGCTTTCGCTCACCATTGCCGTTTCGCTCGCCGTTTCGCTCACCACCACCCCCACCATGTGCGCCCACATGCTGAAGGACGAGCACGGCCACGGCCGAATTTATCAATGGACGGAGGGCTTCTTTCAGTTTTTGATTGGCACCTATGAGCGCAGCCTGCGCTGGGTTTTGCGCCACCAGTTCACCGTGCTGATGATCGCCATTGCCACGCTTTGCTTCAACATCTACCTGTTCATCATTGTTCCCAAAGGCTTCTTTCCCCAGCAGGACACCGGCCGCATCAACGGAAATTTCATCGGCGATCAAAGCATTTCGTTTGAGGCCATGGCGGACAAAATCACCCGCCTGGCCAAAGTGGTTTTGACCGACCCCGGCGTCGCCACCATTCAGGCGTTTTCCGGCGGCGGCGGTGGAACCACCGTCAACACCGGGCGCTGCTTCATCACCCTCAAGCCGTTGAATGAAAGAAAAGCCAGCGCCGACCAGATCATCAACCGCCTGCGCCCCAAACTCACCTCCATGCCCGGTGTCACCTTGCTTTTGCAAGCCTCGCAGGATCTGCGCGTCGGCGGCCGCCAAAGCGCCGCGCAATATCAATACACGCTGCAAAGCGACAGCCTGCCTGACCTGGTTTACTGGGCGCCCATCCTCACCCGCGAAATGCAGAAATTGCGCATCATCAGCGACGTGAATAGCGACCAGCAGGACAAAGGACTGGAAGCCAGCCTGGATATTGACCGCCCCACCGCGTACCGTTTGGGCGTGACCGCGTCTTCATTGGACAACATTTTGTACGACGCCTTTGGCGAACGCGAAGTCGCCACCACTTATCTGCCCATGAACCAGTACTACGTCGTCATGGAAGTGAGCCCGAAACTTCTGCAAAGCCCGGAAAGCCTGAAAGATATTTACGCGACTTCCGCCTCCGGCACTTCCATTCCGCTGGCCGCGTTCACCAAGTATCAGCCGTCGAACGCCGCGCTGACCGTGAATCATTCCGGCGTTTTTCCCTCCGTCACCATTTCTTTCAACCTCGCGCCGAACGTTTCGCTCGGCCAGGCCGTCGAAGCCATTCAGGAAGTGGGCGTCAAAGCCGGCTTGCCGACAACCATCACTTCCAGCTTCACCGGAACCGCGCAGGTTTTCCAGTCATCATTAAGCACGCAGCCCATTCTCATCGCCTCCGCGTTGGTCGCCGTTTACATCGTTCTCGGAATGCTGTATGAAAGTTTCATTCACCCCATCACCATTCTTTCCACGCTTCCCTCCGCCGGCGTCGGCGCCATTCTCGCTCTTCTCCTGACGCATAACGACCTCAGCGTCATCGCTATTATCGGCGTCATTCTGCTGATCGGCATTGTCAAGAAGAACGCCATCATGATGATTGATTTCGCGCTGGAAGCCGAGCGCAACGAACGCAAAACCGCCACTGAAGCGGCATTTCAAGCCTGCATTTTGCGCTTCCGCCCCATCATGATGACGACGATGGCCGCCATGCTCGGCGGTTTGCCGCTCGCGCTCGGAACGGGAACTGGATCGGAATTGCGCCGTCCGCTGGGAATCACCATCGTCGGCGGCTTGATGGTGAGCCAGGCGCTCACGCTTTACACCACTCCGGTCATTTACATTTACATGGACCGTTTCTCGCAATGGCTGAACCGCCTGCGCACCGGACAGGCTCCCGAAGCTCATGTGGAAGCCCTGGGTCCCGCCGTCTGAGCCTGAAAATGGACGCCTCGTACACAATCACCACCCAGCCCAGCGAGCAATTTGTGACGATTTTGCTGAACGGCAAATTCAGCGAGGATTCGCTCGCCGAACTGGAAGAATCCATCGCGGCCGCGCGCGGCGCAAACCAGCCCGTGGTGATGGATTTAAGCGAAGTGACGCTGGTCGACAGGAAAGCGGTGGAGTATCTTGCCGATCAAAACGTCCGGATTGTGAATTGCCCCGTTTATTTGCGGCGCTGGATTAAACACTTAGACACATAGGTCAATGAAGATAACTAACTGGAAGTGCGCCACAATTCCCGTGGCTGCCATTTTTTTAACCGCTTGCAACACAAATCTCGCGCCGAAATACTCGACGCCCACGGCCCCCGCGCCCCAAGCTTACAAAGAAGCGCCGCCTGAATTCAAGGAGGGCAGCGGCTGGAAAATCGCCTCGCCCAGCGACGATAAAATTCGCCCCAAGTGGTGGGAAATGTACAACGACCCGCTGCTGAATTCGCTCGAAGAGCAGGTGAAAATTTCCAACCAAACTATTGCTGTTGCCGAAGCAAATTACCGCGCCTCGCAAGCCGTGGTTCTTTCCGCGCGCGCCGGTTTATATCCAACGCTTGGCGTCAGTCCTTCTTACACAAACGCGCGCTCGTCTTCCACAACTCACGGAGCAATTGTCAGCACCGGCAGCACATCCACGTCCACAACAACCACCACCACCTCCAGCACAACATCCACCCCAGCCACCTCCACCAGCGGCAGCGTCATCAACGAATATTCCATTCCCTTCAGCTTTTCCTACACCGTCGACCTTTGGCATAAAATCCGCAACCAGATTGCCGCGGACGCCTTCGCCGCGCAAGCCAGCGCGGCCGATATTCAAACCGCTCTTTTAAGCGTGCAAACCACGCTGGCTGAGGATTATTTTGAATTGCGCGCCACCGACGCCCAGCGTTTAATTTTGCAGGACACGCTGAAAAATTATCAAGACGCGCTGAAATTAACCGGAATTCTTTACAAGACCGGAATCGATTCCGAGCAGGACGTCGCGCAGGCGCAGGTGCAGTACGACACCGCCAACGCGCAATTGACTGATTTGGGCGTGGCGCGCGCGCAATACGAGCACGCCATCGCGGTTTTAATTGGAAAACCCGCCGCTGAATTTGCCATTCCCTACGGCGCATTTGTGCCCACGCCGCCGCAAGTTCCGGTGGCTCTTCCTTCGACTCTTCTGGAACGCCGTCCCGACATCGCCGCGCTGGAGCGCACCATTGCCTCCGACAACGCGCTGATTGGCGTGGCGCGCGCGGCTTATTATCCGAATCTCACGCTAAGCGCGTCCACCGGTTTGCAAACCACCAGTTTTACGAATTGGTTCACCTGGCCCAGCCGTTTTTGGTCGCTGGGGCCGTCATTCGCCGAGACGCTTTTCGACGGCGGCGCGCGCAAGGCGGCTGTTTACCAGGCCGAAGCGCAATACGACGCAGCCGTCGCGAATTACCGCGAAACGGTTTTAACATCATTTCAGGCAGTCGAAGACGAGCTGGCCGCCGAGCGGATTTTGTCGCAGGAGGTGGTCCAGCAGCACACCGCTGTCAATTCTTCGCAGCATTATCTGGATCTGGCCAATCTTCGCTACAAGACCGGCGTCGACAGTTACTTAAATGTGATCACCGCGCAAAATACTTTGCTCACCAATCGCGAAACCGAAGTGCAAATCCAGCTCCGCCAAATGACAGCCAACGTCCAATTGATTCTGGCGCTGGGCGGCGGCTGGGAAAATTCACAACTTCCGCAAAATGTTTTGCCAATTAATTCGCGGCCCGCGCCGCTGCCCGCCCAGCCCCCCGCGCCCGCGTCGCCGGCTTACAATCCGCCCGCGATTCCCAAACCGGCGTCTTAAGCCAAGATTTAAAAAAGAGCCGCCTGCCGAAAGCGCGAAAGAGAAAAACTCCGCCCGTGATCATCGACAACCGATGTGTATGCGCATTGCGCCCTTCCCTCAGCGACATGCAGAGAGCTTGCTGAAAGAGGCCGGGCGAAGACTTAATGCGCGGCAGCGGCGCGGCCGGGTTTTACTTTCTTCATGAAAAACACCAGCGGCACCATTGCGCCGAAGACGACGCCCAGCAGCCAGAAGCAATCCACATAAGAAAGCGTCGCGGCTTGGCGGGTGATGTTTTGCATCACCACGCCGTAGGCGGTCAGGCTGGGATGAGAGAGCGTGTTGCCGTTGCCCGCTCCAATCACGCCGGCTGCGCCGCGCAGGGCGCTGTTGAAGTACGGGTTTAATTGGTCCATGCCTTCGGTCAGGCGCGATTGATGAAATTGCTGGCGGCGGGTGAGCACCGTCGTCACGGCTGAGATGCCGACGCTTCCTCCGATATTGCGGGCCAGGTTCACCAGTCCGGAAGCGGCGTTGTTCTTGTTGCGCGGGACAAATGCGTAAGCGACGGTGTTGATGGGCACGAACAAAAATGCCAGGCCTGCGGCCTGATAGCAGCGCGCGACGGCGGCATATTTGTAATCCATATCGGTGCTGAAGGTGGTCATGTGCAGCAGCGCGGCGGAGGTGATAATGAGGCCGGCCAAGATCATCCAGCGCGCCTCGATTTTCCCCAGCATGAAGCCGACAAATGGCAGCATGAGCATGATGAGCAAACCTCCCGGCGAAATGGCGAGGCCGGCTTCGGTTGCCGAATAGCCCATCACGAGCTGGAGAAATTGCGGAATCAAAACCGTGCTGCCGAGCAAAACCACGCCCACATTAAACATCAGAAACGCCGAGATGGCGAAGTTGCGGTCTTTCAACAAACTTAAATCCACGACGGGATCTTTCACGCGGAATTCCCAGATGACGGCCGCAATGCAGCCGACGACGGAAGTAATGGCGCAGAAGCGGATGAAATCGGAAGACCACCAGTCGTCACGCTCGCCTTTGTCCAAAACAATTTGCAGAAAGCCAAGACCGAGCGCGATAAAAATGATGCCCCAGTAATCGACGCTGATTTTCTGCTTGAGACGCTGCATGCGCTCTTTCACCAAATAAGGCGGGTCTTCCAGCATGAAGCTGGTGAGGAAAAGCGAAATGATGCCGACGGGAATGTTGATGAAAAAAATCCAGCGCCAGGTGAAGTTGTCGGTGATCCAGCCGCCCAGCGTGGGGCCGATGGCGGGCGCGGTGACGACGGCGATTCCGTAAATGGCGAAGGCCATGCCGCGCTGGCGCGGCGGAAATGTGTCGGCCAGGATGGCCTGCTCACTGGGCTGCAATCCGCCGCCGCCCACGCCCTGGATAATGCGGAAAAGAACGAGCAGGCCGAGGCTGGGCGCGACGCCGCACAAAAAAGAACTGATGGTGAACAAAACCACGCACGCCATGTAAAAGCGCTTGCGGCCCATCAGCAAGGAAAACCATCCGCTGAGCGGAAGAATGATGGCGTTTGAAACCAGGTAAGAGGTCAGAACCCAGGTGGCTTCGTCTTCACTGGCCGACAAGCCGCCGGCGATATGCGGCAAAGCCACGTTGGCGATGCTGGTGTCCAGCACTTCCATGAAGCTGGCCAGAGTCACGGTGACGGCAATCAGCCAGGGATTGAACCTGGGTTTCCAAATGGCTTCATTCGCGTTCGACCGGCTTTCAGCGGGCGTCGCGGTGGTCTCAATAGCGCCGGCCATATGTCGTGGTTAGTTGTGGGTATCGAGCAGAACGGTGGGCGTGACGGACATGCCGGGGCGCAGCAGGAATTTGCTGTTTTCGCCTGGTTCGAGAAGAATTTTCACGGGCACGCGCTGCACCACTTTCACATAGTTTCCGGTGGCGTTTTCCGGCGGCAGCAGGCTGAATTTTGCGCCTGAGGCGGCGGCGATGCTGTCGATGTGGCCGTGATATTTGCGGCTGCTGCCGAACGTGTCGACATCAAATTCGACTTTTTGCCCGACCGCCATTTTGCGCAACTGCGTTTCCTTGAAATTGGCCGTCACCCAGACGTCGTCCAGCGGCACAATGGCCATAATTTGCTGGCCGGGCGTGACATGCATTCCGGGCTCAGCCACCTTGCGGCTGACAATGCCGCTGATGGGAGCGACGATGTTGGTGTAGCCAAGATTCAGCTTGGACTGGCTCACGTTGGCTTCGGCTTGTTTCACCATCGCCTGGGAGGCTTTGAAGCGCGCCTCGGTCAATTCTTCCTGGCGCGGGCGGGTTTGCTCACTCTGGCGCTTCTGCACCAGCGCGGTCTGCAAGCGCGCTTTGGCGACATTTAATTGCGCCTGCGATTCATCGAGCGAATGCTGGCTGGCGGTGACGTTGGCTTTGGCGGAATCCACGTCGGCGGCAGCGGATTCTGCCGCGGCGGTGGCGGCGTCAAAGTCCTGGCGCGAGATTTCATCTTTTGAAACCAGCGACTCAAAGCGCTTCAGGTCTTTTTCGGCTTTGACCAAATTGGCCTGGCGCGCGGCGAGGTCCGCATTGGCGACGGCCACTTTTGCCCGGGCGCTGTTGACAGCTTGCGAGGCGGAAGCGACAGAGGCTTGCGCTTCATCCACGCCGGAGCTGCTGGTGCTGACCAGCGAACTGGTGTTGATATTGGTCAGCGGAACATTGACGCTGGATTCGGTGGTGCTGGCTTCGGCATTGGCCAACTGCGCTTCGGCTTGCGCCTCGGCCACTTCGTAATCGGCCTTGTCCAGGCGCACCAGCGGATCGCCCGCTTTCACCAATTGGTTGTCGTTGACAAGAACCTCAATCACGGTGCCGTCAATGCGGGGGCTGATGGGAACCACGTGACCATCGACCTGCGCGTCATCTGTGGTTTCGCGCGCCGCATAGTACGCATAGATGGGGATGGCCACGATAGCGGCGACCACCAGCAGCGCCAGCAGCACAAAGCGGATGTTGCGCTTGCGCCGGGGGTCGGCCGGCTTGGACTCATTTTTCGGTTTTTCATTCGGCTGGGAACCAGCCGGGCTTGATGTTTCCTGTTCTTGCACGTTTGCCATGTTATTTAATCCTTACACTTCCGAATGTTGCTGGATACTTTGCCGAACCTGGCTTAAGAGACCAATGATCTCATCTTTGGCGGAGTTTGACAGGTTGCTCATCAGCTTCCTGATATTGCGGTAATGAATGGGCATCAAACGGTCGAGCAGCGCTTCCGCCTTTGGCGTCGCTTTGGCGAAGCGGGCGCGGCGGTCCTGCTCATTCACCTCGCGCGTCACGTAGCCTCTTTCTTCCAGGTGGCTAATGAGGCCGGTCACATTGGCACGGCTGACCAGCAGCAGGTCGCCCAGGTCATGGAGCTGCATGCCCTCGGCGGGACCGTGACGCAGCAACAAAAGCACGTTAAAAGTGGATTTCGAAAGGCCGAATTCCGCCATGTACTTGGACGTGCATTGATGAAGCACATCGTATGTGAACAGAATATTCAGCAGCAGCTCAGACGTCTGAAAGTCAAAATTGGCGTAGCTTGGGCCGTAGTGGCCGAGACGCTCCAGGTAATAACTTTCACGATGGTCTGTGAACACTCCCGTTCGATTCAAATAAAATTAGTAAAGTTCCGAATTATTTTGCGTCTACCTAGGCAGGAGAATCTCACATGCTGCGAAAGAGCGCGTTATTCTGCCTGCTGGCGCTGACGGTGCCGCTGCAGGCGGCGGAAATTCAGGGCTATCTGGCGGACTGGAACTGCGTCAAGGATATTGTCAAGAACGGCGAGGAGAAAACTTTTCAGAAACGCAAAAGCTGCTCCCTGCAGGACAATTATCAGCGGCCCGCGTATGGCCTGATTACCGACGACAAGAAATTCTATCGGCTGGACGAGGCGGGCAACAAGCATGCGCTGGAGTTGCTGCCGAAGTCTCCCAAGCGCGACACTTTGCATGTTGTGGTGACGGGCGACGTGACGGGCAACCTGATTAAGGTGACTGAAATGAGTTTGCTCTAACTAAGACTCCATGGCCTCCTTCAAGCGCAGGTAGCCAGTACGGCTGACGGGCACTTGCGCGCCGCTTTTTAAGATGGCGATGCGGCTGTCCTTGGAATAAGGCTCGATCTTGGAGACTTGCTCCAGGCTGACGATATACGAGCGGTGAACGCGAATATATTGCGAAGGGTTCAGGGATTCTTCGAGGCTCGAAATGGTTTGTTGCTTGAGGTACGTTTTGCCGGCGCTGTGGATGGCGACGTAATCTTCCTGGGCCTCGACAAAATCGAGCTGCTTGATGGGAATGATGTGAACGCGGGTGCCGTCCTTGACGACGATGCGTTCGGCGAACTGGCCGGGCATTTTGGCGGCGTTTCTTAGCTGGGCGGCGTCGAGCGCGGCGGGAGCGTTTTCGGTCAGGCGGCGGCGCACGCGGCTGAGCGCGGTCTGGAAGCGGGTTTCGTCGAAAGGCTTCAGCAAATAATCGACGGCGGCGGCGTCAAAGGCCTTGGTGGCGTACTGGTCATAAGCGGTGACGAAGACAATCGCGGCACGAGCTTGAATCAGCTCCAGCACTTCGAAGCCGTCCAGCTTGGGCATCTGGACATCCAGAAAGACCACGTCGGGCTGGAGTTCCTGAATGGCTTTGACGGCATCGAAACCGTTGCCGCATTCGCCCACAATTTCAACATCCGGCTGGCTGGCCAGATATTCGCGCAGAAGCTGGCGCGCCAGTTCCTCATCGTCCACCAATAAAGCTCGCAAAATCATACGGGCAGCGTCATCACCACTTTATAAACGTTGTTTTCCACTTGAATATCGAGGCGGGCGGCCGCGCCGTAGCGGGCGGTGAGGCGGTTGCGCACGTTCACCAGGCCGAAGCCGCTTTTGCGCATAGCGGGAGCGTCGGGGTCGAAGGCGTTTTCGATGCTGAAGCGCAGGCGCTGGTTATCGACGCGGGCGGACATCAGAATTTCGCCGCCGTCGGTGAGCGAGGCGATGCCGTGCTTGATGGCGTTTTCGACCAGGGGCTGAACGAGCAGCGGCGGGACTTCGCAATCGGCCGTGGCGGGGTCGAAATTGTTTTGCACGCGCAAGCGCGAGCCGAAGCGAATTTGCTCGACGTCGAGATAGCTGCTGGCCAGGCTCAATTCTTCGCCGAAGGGGATGCTGGACTTTTCGCCCAGGCGCAGGGAAATTCGCAAAAAATCGGAAAGGCGGATGCACATTTCGCGGGCGCGCTTGGGGTCGACGGTGGTGAGGGCGCTGATGGAGTTGAGGCTGTTGAAGAGGAAGTGGGGATTGACCTGGGCTTTGAGCGCTCTCAATTCCGCTTCGCGCGAAAGGATTTCGGCCTGCTTGCTGGATTCGACGGAGATCATGACGTAATGGAGCGCGATGGAGAGCAGGAAAAAGAGAAAGACGGAGCCGGCCAGGACGGGCGTGACGGAGCCGAGACGGTCGGCGAGGGAGGGCGAAAAGCGCGCGCCGATTCCGAACAGGATCTGGACCACGGCCATGACAAGGGAACTGGCGAGTCCGGCGGCGACGACATGGCTGAGCAGAACTCTGGGAAACGGAGTCCGGTTCAGCGGCAAGGCGCGGCAGGTGTACCAGGGCGAGAGGCAAACGATGGCCAGCAGAATGGTGACGGGCAGCGTGAGAACCAGGCCGTCGAGGAAGCGCAGCTTGCCGAAAATGCTGAGCACGAAGCCCAGCATTGCGCCCATTTGTATCCAAATGGCCAAGTATGTCAGCCAACCGGTGCGGCTTCTGAAGATGGGATGCATGCCGCGGAATCAGCTTTCAATCTCAATGGAGCCCATGGTGCATGCGCCGGTGAGGACGAGTTCGGGAGCGTCGGCGCCGGTGTTGGGCGGGATGGTTCGGTCTTCGAAGTTGCCGAGCAGATTGTCGCCGGTCCAGATGACGCGCCAGGCGTCGGGGACGCGCAGGGCGACGTGGCCCATGATGACTTCCAGCTCGATGGTGGCGGATTTTCGGCCTTCCAGCATTTTGGCGCGGCGGAGGTCAATTTCAATGTTGCCCAGAATGCTGGTGAGGCGGCCGCCTTCGAAGCGCTGGCTGATGACACTGCGCTTGATGTGGCCCATGATGGTGTGGTCACTGAGAACGGGGTCGTTGTCGGCGAATTTGCCGGGGGTGATGGTGGCTTCGAAAGAAAATGTGCCGCCGGCCGCGCGCGCCATTTTGTTCATTTTGGCCATGCGGCGCTGCTGGCGGCGCTCAAATTTGCTGCTGTAATGAACGCCGATATGCCAGGGGTCGCCGTCCAGCACGCGGGCGAGGCCCGAGACGCCGACGATGATCAGCACGAGCGAAACTATCCAACTGTCGTCGTGAAAGTGGAGATGAAGAATTCCGGTGGTGAACAGGGTGGTGATGACGCCGGCGGCGATGAAGGCGAGGCCGAAGAGGAGGCGTCCCGGCGTGCGCGGGCCGGAGAGATGGCCAAAACCGACAAAGGCAAACACGAGCGGCCACAACTGCCAAAGGCGATGGATGGGAAAGAGGCCCAGGTTGCCCAGAAACAGGAGGAAGCCGGCGGCGATCAGGCAGACGGCGAAGAAAGCGGTGGGCTTTCGGGCTGGCTGCACTTCCGGCGGAATATCCATTTAATAGCGTTCCTTTTTAGTTTCGTTCTTTGCGGGCGGGGGCGAGTTCCATCACTCCCAACAGGATGATGGCCAGCGGCCAGAATCTTTGAATGCGGTCCAAGGAAAGCAAGCCGAGGCTGTCTCCGCCGACCAGAATTAATCCGGTTAACAGGAAAACAATCGGGATGGCGATATTTTGCCAGGAAGTCATGGAAGAGAACCTCTCTGATCCGATGCTAGTTTGGTTGGTGTTTGGTTTCACGGTGCATTCGATGAATGGCGGAATTTTGCCGACGAGAGGCGGAATGCCGGCAGGCGGAACCGCCCGATTTCGTATAGTTTTCCTGCTATTGGACGCTGAAACGGCGATTCCTGTGCGGCGGGCGGCGAAATGCGGGGACAGTCACCTGTGTCCACGCAGCGAGCTGGCATGCAGGGGAAGGGTTTCTGTTGGGGACACAGGTGACTGTCCCCGTATTTCTTCCTTGTGCCAGAGACTAACACATAAAATGACTCAGTAAATGACTCAGTTTGCGATTGGCTTGGTTTTTGCCGCAGTTTCTTTGCACTGGATTCCGCAGGCTAGCCACAGCACGGCGGGATTGCGCGGTTTGAGTGTTGTTTCGGACAAGATTGCGTGGGCCAGCGGGAGCAAGGGAACGGTTTTGCGCACCTTAGACGGCGGCTCGCATTGGGAGATGCGGAAGGTGGAGGGTGGCGAGGCGCTGGATTTTCGGGATGTGGTGGCGTTTGATGGCAAGACCGCGCTGGTGATGGCGAGCGGGACGGGCGAGGCGGCTCGGGTGTATTTCACGGAAGATGGCGGCGGGCGGTGGACGCTGGTTTTGCGCAATCCGGACAAGACGGGGTTCTTTGATGCGATGAAGTTTTGGGACCGGCGGCATGGCATGCTGCTGGGCGATCCGGTGGATGGGCGTTTCACGATCTTCACGACGGCGGATGGCGGCATGACGTGGAGGAAGGCGACGCAGCCGTTGGCTTTGAAGGACGAAGGTGCGTTTGCGGCGAGCGGAACTTGTCTGACGGTGCGCGGGCGGCAGGAAGCTTGGTTTGGCTCTGGCGGTGTGGGCGGCGGGCGGGTTTTTCACACGGTGGACGGCGGGAAAACGTGGACGGTTGCGGCGACTCCGCTGGCGGGCGAGACGGCGGCGTCTGGGATTTTTTCGGTTCGGTTTCTGGACGCTTTGCATGGGATTGCGGCGGGCGGGGATTATCAGAAGCCGGACGAAACGGCGCGCAGCTTGGCGGTGAGCGGCGATGGCGGGAAGACGTGGAGCGTTCCGGCGGGCGCGCTGGGCGGGTTTCGGTCTGGGATTGCTTATCTTCCGCGCCAAAGAATGGTGATTGCGGTGGGGACATCGGGCAGCGATTATTCGGTGGACGGCGGGGTTGGCTGGAAGGCGATTTCCAAAGATGCGCTGAATGCGGTTGCGAGCAAAGGGGATGCGGTTTGGGCGGTGGGACCGAAGGGGCTGGTCGTGAAATTGGCTTTACACTAGAACCTTGCGGAATTCCATCATCATTTTGATTTGCGCGGGCCTGCTTTTGCGCGGGCAGCAGCAGCGGTTCAATGTATCGGGCACGGTTGTGAATTCGCTGACCAATGAGCCGGTGGCGAAGGCGCTGGTGCTGGCGAATGAAAAGACGGCCATGAGCGATGCCGATGGGCATTTTGAGATTGACGGCGTGGCGGGTCCGAATGTGACGATGACGGCGCGGCGGCCGGGGTTTGACGGGAATCATCAACTGAATCGCAAGCTGGATGCGAATGCGGAAGACATCAAGCTGAAGCTGGCGCCGCTGTCGAAGATTTCGGGGCGGGTGCTGGACCATGACGGCGAAGCGGTGGATGGGGTGCTGGTGGAGTGCATTGCGCAGCAGATTGTGAATGGGCGCAAGCAATGGCTGCCGCGGGCCAGCGTGACGACGGATGAAACGGGGAGTTACTTGCTGGAGGATTTGAGCGCGGGCAGCTACATTTTGATGACCGGCGAGAAGCCGATGTATTTCACGCAGCCGAAAACGGAGGCGGCGCGGTATTTGTATGCGCCGACGTATTATCCGGATGCGCCTTCGCAGGATTTGGCGCAAGTGCTGACGGTGGCTCCGGGGGCGGAGATGACGGCGGACATTAGCGTGAAAGCGATTCGGGGCGCGAGCATCACGATGACGACGGTGCCTGCGTCCAGCAATGTTGTGGCCACCCTCATGCTGGAAGGCGCGGTTTTTGGGGGCGTGTCGGCGCGGGCTACGAAATCGGGTGAGTATGTTTTTCCGGCTGTTGCGCCGGGCACTTGGAGGATTGTGGCGCTTGGCTTCAATCCTCAACAGGGCCCATCGAATCAGCAGATGTATGGCGAGGCGCAGGTGGATGTGGGCGCGGCGGATATCGACAACTTGAAAGTGCCGCTGGGCAAGATGGCGGATATTGCGGTGTCGGTTTCGGGCGTGGAGAATGCGAAGGTTTTTCTGAACTTGTTTTCGAAAACCCGAGGGATGGTGGATGGCACGGACGGGGGGCTGATTCAAGGTGTTGCTCCGGGGAGCTATCGGGTGGTGCCTCGGACCACGGGCGGCAATTGCGTGACTTCCATGATGTCGGGGTCGGCCGATTTGCTGCGCGAGGATCTGGTGGTTTCGGCGGGGGCTCCGGTTGCGCCGATTCAGGTGGTGATGAGCAATAACTGCCCGCAATTGACGGTGAAGACGAGCGGCGAGCAGGCGGACGTGGTGGCGATTATCACCAGCGAGAACAAGGAGTTTGAGCCGCAGATGGCTCTTCTCAACGCCCCGACTGGATTGGCGGCAGGCGATTACAAGGTGTGCGCGTTTGATGACATCAGCGGGCTGGAGTATGCGAATCCAGATGCGCTGAGCGGCTTTAAATGCCAGGCGGTGCATTTGGAGGCGGGGCAGAAGGCGACGGTTCAACTGGAAGTGAATGAGCGACGGCCGAAATGAGAGCATTTTTCTTTTTACTGCTGGCTTGCGTGCCGCTGGCGGCGCAGGGGAACGAGGTGAGCGGCGTGGTGGTGGATCATTTGACGAAGCGGCCGCTGGAGCATGTGCTGGTGGAGATGAAGCTGGCTGGCAGGGGCGGCGATCCGCTGGGCCAGGCGATTACGGAGAGCGACGGGCGGTTTGCGTTTTTGCGGGTGCCGAACGGCAAGTACAATCTGACGGCGCAGCGGCGCGGGCAGTCTCCGCAGGGTTTTCGAGAGAGCGAGGGAGGGTTCTCGTCGGCGATTGTGGTGGATGGGAAGCGGCAGACCACCGGGCTGATTTTTGCTCTTCAGGAGGATGCGGCGATCAGCGGGTTGGTGATGGGCGATGATGGCGATCCGGTGCGCGGCGCGCAGGTGCATTTGCTGCGCGAAGCGGTTCTGGACGGCGAGGCGCAGGTGTTGCAGGCGGGCGGCGGCATGACGAATTCGGAAGGGCATTTTCATATTGGCCGTCTGGTGCCGGGGAAGTATTATTTGGCGGTGAGTGGAAGGCCTTGGTATGCGCAGTATGGGCGGGGCCAGACGGGAGCGGGGATGGTTTATCCGGTGACGTTTTACGGGGACACGACGGATGGGGAGGCGGCGCGGGCGATTACGGTGGCGGAGGGCATGACGGCGAATGTGCAAATTGAATTGCATGCGACGCCGGAAATTCATGTCATGGTTCCGGGCGGAGTTCAGAATGTTTTGGTTTCGGTTCGGGGTCCGGGCGGGAGCGAGGTGGGCGTCAATGCTGGGATTTTGCATGGAGGGATTGCCGCCGCGAAGACGACGGAGAACCGCGAGCTTATTGGCTTGGCGGCGGGGCGGTACCAGGTTTCCATGGTCTCGGAGGTGGGCGACGTGAGCGTGGCGTCGCAGACGGTGGATCTGGTGGATGGCAGCACGCTGGCCATGGAGGAGAACGCGGGGAATGCGGAGGTGGGCGGTCGGGTTGTTTATGATGGCGCGCGTCCTGGTGGCGAGCTGGAAGTGGTTTTGGTGGGAGGGCGGCGGCGCGGGAGTTCGGCCAAAGTGGGCGCGGATGGGACGTTCCATTTTGAGAAGGCGCCGGCGGGGAAGTTTGACTTGCATTTGACTTCGGGTTCGCTGGTGATTGCGGCGGTGGAGGCGAAAGGGGCTCGGGTTTTGCATGGGCATGTGGAGATTGGGCCGGGGGCTTCGGCGGAATTGACGGTTCATGTGGTGGCGGCGGATGGGCTGGCGACGGTGGAGGGGGTGGCGGTGAAGGATGGGACTGCGGCGGCGGGGGTGATGGTTTTGCTGGTGCCGCAGGATTTGGAGAGGACGCGGGAGTTTCGGCGAGATCAATCGGATATGGATGGGTCGTTTAGCTTGAGCAGGGTTTTGCCGGGGCGGTACACGGTGGTGGCGATTCAGGATGGCGGGGATTTGGCTTATAAGGATGAGAAGGTAATTCGGAAGTATTTGGAGAAGGGGGTGGGGATTGTGGTTCCGGTGAAGGATGGGGGGAAGGTGGAGGTGGGGGTGCAGG
>Ga0209208_10003983_pt1 | contig 21050 bp, 16 predicted proteins | sample S1TSphfallax_3_FD_187694 | JGI IMG/M metagenome (GOLD analysis project Ga0209208, IMG submission 187694) | Host-associated microbial communities from peat moss isolated from Minnesota, USA - S1T2_Fd - Sphagnum fallax MG (SPAdes) (version 2) | ecosystem: Host-associated > Plants > Peat moss >...
CAAAGCATGCCTGGATGTGCATCTGATTGAAATTCACATCCAGAGTATGATCGTGATTCTACTGATATATGATCTGTTGTAGGGATTCTAACAGACTTACAGGATTCTTGTCCAAGAGTTCCCAGGATCCTTGTACAAGAGCCCTCTCAAGAAAACTAGCTTGGAAGGAAAAAGTCTGTAAGGTTCTGGATTCCCACTATTTTTGGAAGGCCACGTTCTTACCTTTCTGAGACACAATGACTCTCAACATGCAACCTGAACTTCCAACTCATGGGCAACCTTGCAATATCTTGTTGACAACTTGTCTCCAAACTATCAAGGTTTGATCCCAACTCCCCAACAACCCCACAACCTTAACTCCTCCAACCTTGAACGACTTGTGCAATTCATGAACAGCCTCCCTACAACCAACCACCTTGCGGTTTGGTGTGCTCTAGAACTAGATCTTATTGAGTTCAATGCCTGGCTCCAACAAAAAGGCAATATTTTTTACTTTTTGATTACTTTTATTCTTTTTTGTTTTTTGTTTTACTTTAAAAATTGTACATTGTTTTGTGTTATTTTTATTTTGCACTCTTTTTCCCACTCCATGACAAGAGCTTGGGTTTTGCATTCCATGGAGGAAATTAATTAATTAATCAATTGATCATGGACATAGGGTGCAAGTGCCAACTGAAGAAACTTCAATTGAGATTACACCTATAGCATGTTATGCAACAAGATGAGTATGTTGCATAGCTCTTCATTAGTTGGGTGAACATTCTAGATTAAGATGTACATGTTTCATTAAGATTGAAAATGCTTTAATAGCATAGAACTCAAGTAAATATCCATAACTAAATATAATATATCATAGCTTGAATGTATTTGTGTTGCCAATGTTGTTGTATTTAAAAAGGTTTGATCTTCAATTTTGTGACACTTGCACATAATGTTGTGAAGTTGGCCACTTGAATTGTTTAGTGTCACCAAGCACATTATGAAGATCTATTCAATAAAATTAATCTAATTGATAAATGTTCAAATGAGTTTTTTATATATAAATATGTGAATTATTGATAAATTCAAACTCCATTCATTGTGTGATTGAACAAAAGAAGGTAACTAGAGTTGGGTACCTATGCCATAGGTGGTTAAGGTATGTAAATCATTGGTAAGTTGCTAGGGTAAGTATGTAGGTAAGGAAAAATATGGTTAGGTAGGTTGTTAAGGTAGGTGTGTAGGTAGGGTAGTGAAGGGTAAAGTAGGTAAGTAAGTTATTAGGATTGGATCTTGTTAAGGTATAGACCTATCTTGGACCTTGGTATGATTAAGTACAACCTAGGTAGGCTTTAAGTTAACCTAGGTTACTTATGCTTATATAGGTTAGAGTAAATTAGCCAGGGCACATTGAATACAATATCTAGGTAAGATAGAAAAAATTGTTTATTAAAATATTATGACAAATTATTTCACATTTAGTTTTTTTTACCAACTAAAATATCATCAAAGAATAAATTAAAATTTTAAAAATTAAGTGATTTTGAAAGTTTTCAATCAGAAAAAAATAGGGGGAACGTTTTTTTTTAATCTCAAGATTTTTATATTTGGTTTTCATGATGTAACCAAAACATAAAAGGATGGCAAAAGTTTTTATATTTCATATTTGGTTTATAGCCATATTTGGCAAAATCTCTTTTGGATGATCACCACTTTTTTTACATCTTCTTGTGGATGATAGCCAATTTGGCCACAAAAAGAAATTCTAAAATAAAATAAAACGTTTCACATGAAAAAAAGTTGATGCAATGGTAAGAAGTTTGTTTCTTAAGGTGGAGATGAAAACATCAAACCTTAATTCTTGTAACCTGGTCTAAGCTAGGTGGGCTAAGTTGCTTAGGGACCATCTTTTTAACCTATGTGGCCAAGCCACTTAGGGCCCTTAACCCAGGTTGGTAGGTTAGATCATTTAGCCTAGACTCCTAATTGTGTAGTCTAGGAATTAAGAAGTTAACATAATGAATTCAATATGCATATAACAATTAGTCCTTGATCAATATGGGATTGACTACTTTCAACATGATACATTTATCCAAGTTCATTCAAAATTTACTAATGAAATGTATAGTGAACTTGGCCACATATTGTAATAGTGAGTCGATGTCACCACCAAAAGTCTTCTTTTACACAAGTTCAAAAACTTGTTTGCCACATTGCTTTGAGTCATAGTGACACCATTTGTAAATGAAATGTCACCAATTGAAGTATCACATCCAAAATGTGAAAGGGGATGAATCTCCAAGGGAAGGAGTTGAGAGGGAATCGATTGGACCTACTAGATGGTTAGACATCCATTGGATGCCTATTGAGGTTTAGTTGTGGATGAATTATTTGATGTTGGGTTTCACCTTAGAAATCTTACAAACAAAAAGTTGGCCTTATAATAGGTAGGTAGGGTAATAGGTGATTATCAAAGTGTCCTTATGGTTATCATCCTTTCCGTCAATCAAGTACCCAATTATTATATATAATCATGGTTCTCATTTTTTTTGATAACGTCAAATAACATCAATTCTTTCATGAAACTTAACATCTTTGATTCTGAGATGTTTCAAATATCCAAAACCGGTGGTTCTTAGGAAATCAAAGAACCATCCTCACGCCAGTTTGGACCTGTAAAAATGCTCAAAATACAATGCCCTCCAAGAAGGCCAATAAATAAAAAGGAAATTTTTTATTATTATTGGCTAGTCATAATGATTGGCCTTAGTGATGACATTTAAATAGTCTCTCACTTTATACTTTATAAGCCCCATACATTTATTCATGTTTAAGTGCGGGCCGTGGAAATGGGGGAAATAATTTACACTATATATTGAACATTATATTTGTTTGATTAGTTTGATGACAAAGGTCCAAATAGGGGGTGTGGGTGGAGGCGCTCTACGAAATCTTGGTATGAAGTCAAACTTATTGAATTTTTATTGTTTTGTTGTTTTTTAAGAACATGACCACAAACCCTAAACTACCTACAAGTTATTAGCAATGCTCTCATGTTAGGTTAACCAACGAGAGGATGAGACAAGGCTTTTATTAGCAGGTTTGAACCTGAGATTTTTGTGTTATCAAACAAGGATCATACCATTGAGTTGTCAACCTGAAAAGTTTAATTCATTATTCTGTTTTGTTTTGCGTCTTGTGAGGAAAATTTAATTACTGCCAAAATGATAAAGGTATTACAATACTTTTATTGGCTTTGGTTGTAACCCAAAGACTAAGTATCCAACAATGTAATTTTCATTTGGTCACACAATTTGAAAAATATGAATCAAGTGTTACTGTGAAAAGTTTGTAAAGCAAGCATCAGTACAAAATTTCTAGTGTATTTAGAAGGCACACCACCAAGTGGAACTTTTCCCTCCACCAAGGGCAATGTGTTTTGAAAAATGTTGGGTGATCCTTAGAAAGAGGGACATACCCTTTGATAATCCACCAGATATAGACTAAGTGTTAGGCAAGTGTTAATTTTTTTCTTAGCCACCTATTCTTGTTCTCACATTTTTATTAAATTAATTCATACTTTGTTCAGTGCTTTATTTTTTATTATTTCTTATGCCCAACTAATTCTTTCACAATTGGTTCTTAACTCATTTATATTAGTTAGTTATATTAAACTAGTTATTTAACTTCATTTTTTAGATTTTAGGATGAAATTTTTAAAATATTTTTCAATTTTCATAAGTTGAAAAAAAATCAACAATCATTACAAAGCTCTAATATCTAAACAAAAATATGTGATCACATTTCAAAAATATATAGGACAAAAAAATTAGATTAGTTCTTTTTCAATTCATCTTGCTTAAATGAGCTTAAACTCGTCTAACTCCTACTCTAAATCTAATTCAAAATCTATCAAAATTATTAGTAACCTTGCAACCCACCTTTATATCATTTGGTTAATTTTTCATTTGCAAAGATTCATTTACGAAGGTTATGTAATTGTAAACATCTTTTCAAATTGTTGAAAATTCTAGCAAGAGAATAAATTTTCTCAATTTCAATTTGAAAACCTACAATTCTTGATATATGTCTAACTAAAAAGCCAAAAGTTGCAAACATGGTTTCATGTTTCCTCCACCATTTCAAATGGCATTCACTATCTTTTGCATGTCCACTTGATATCTATGGAATATCAACAATTCTTAATCAACAAGCTCCTTTGGTAGGTTCACAAGTGTTGGCCATCGTTTTAAAAACATTCAAGCTCCTTAAGAAATGGTGACAAATGATGATAAGACTTCAAGAGCATAAGAAACTAGAATTTCCTATCATAATCTTCAAATATGGGCACCCCATGTTCATTACCAATAAAAGAAGAAATCAATTTCAAACTCTTGAATGTAGAATTTACCATCAATGCTAGCATATTATAAGCTTTTCTTTCATCATATGGGTAATAAAAGAATGAAAGAGTCAATAACCACAATGACCTTCTTGATGTTCTTTGTAAAAGTTCCTAATTTTATAGTTAAGCCAAAATCTTCATCATCAATCAAAGCATTCAATAAAAGGAGATAGTTCATTTCTTCCTTTCGTTTCAAGTTCATGAATATGGTTACATTCAAAACATCACTCAACAACCAAGTTAGCCTTGTATTAGTTTAAGATGTAATCAATGACAACATGAAACAACATGTTTATTATAATTTATGATATATGTCATGTGAGTGGAAAGGGGCACACAACAAATGATCTTAAGACTAGTCCGCATGTTATAATAAAAAGCAATGGCAACTCCAAATCGAAAGCTTTCTTGAAACATGATCACTTTGTTTGCAAACCTACACAATTCACATTTCTAATCAAAAACCAACATTTTGGAGTATAAAGACTCAAAACAATAAAAAGGGAAAAAAATCAAAATGAAGTAACTTGCATTTTACCTTGTTTTGACTTGTGCGTTCAATTTTCTAGGCTTGAAGCTTATAGTAATTCAAGCCTTCATCCATTCTTGTCCTCCTTTCCCAAACTTTTTAGGCCATATAATACATTTCTACAAATATGTCTTGGTAGATTTAATGGAAACATATTTCAAGCTTTTAAAAACTTTTTCTTCAACAATTGCATATTGACAAACATTAGAAAAAACATGTCCAAAGCAAGTCCCTTTGAAAGTTTCCATCACATCCAAAGTTTCACAACTTATTGTTGCTTTTAAAGCAATTGTCATGGTATTTAAATTTGCACCTTCATCTTTAACATAAGCAAAGATTTTTTTGGTGAAACCATATTATTTAAAAAGAGTTTTGCAAACTTCTTATCAATGTTTACCTTGATGTTTTAGATGCTTCAAATAAATCAATTGTAATGTGTTTAGGCATACAATTTTCTCCCAAGAAATTCCCAACCAATGCAAAAACACCATGTGCCATTTTGGACATGCACAAATCAAAATTTGCAATAGTAGAAACACGTTTTACCAAGATTGGTGAAACATATGTTTATTTTTCTTTTCAACCAAATTAAGTAATAGTTCTTGACTAAAGGTTTTTCTAGAAGGGAAAACAATGTGAAGGCATAATTGCATTACCAAATTTTTTAACCAAATACTCTCAACAGATGGAATGGGCAAATGGTTTTTGATAATTAACAAACCCAAATTTATTTTAAAATCTTTCTAGTGCACATTATCCTTTTTGTAAGGATCTATGCCCAAAAAAATTAGAGGTTGCACTTGCATTCATTATAAGCCTTTTTTTTTGTAATTTTTTTTTTCAAATGGACTTTTTAGGTTATTCTTCATTTCTTCTCCAATTTTTTTAGCAATTAGTCCATGGTTTTGCATCCACATGTTTTCTAAAATGAGACATTTCCTCAACTTTGTTCTTTTTTCCAATATTGCATGACCTACTTGTTTATTGTAACAAAACATATAACACATGACCTGTGGCACTTTAACATCAACTAATGGTTCATTAGTGACACAAAAAATGTTTAAATTAGATCGTTTCTATGATGGGGTCCCCATTTTTTAACCTTCATGCAATTTTTTCATAATAGATTGCATTGTATCATCATCATTTTTTGATTAAAAACTTGGAATTTTGTGAAGCCTCTCATTTTTCAATTCTTTCCTCTAATCTTATTTCACTATCGTTGATGAACACATCACAATGTCCCGTCATCTATAAAATTTGGTTCCATTTTGAGGATGTGTTAACAAACCAGGGCTAAAAAAAAAAACTAAACAATTACATTATTTTCAGTTTTGTAGAATGGAGAATTACTGAGAAGGATTTTTCCAGGATGCTTGAAAATTTGTGGGCAGTTTGGGAATTTCATGCTGCCTGATCATTTTGGGCAGAATATAAAGGGTAGAAAAAATCTCAAAATATTACACTCTGGAACATGATGGAAACCCATTCAAAGTACTCATGAACTTGAACTTCTGTTCTTGTGCGATGAGTATGTGATGTGCAATGGATGCAAGAGTCCTGATACCATCTTGACCAAAGAGAATCGTCTGTTCTTTCTCCGCTGTGAGCAGGTGTGTAACTCTGCTTCTGGTTCATTTATGTTTCCTTTGAAAACACATTATCTATTTAAATCTAAGCTGAATAATCCTGGTTTTAACATTTCATGGGAACAGAATGTTGTGCAGTCCAATTCTATTATAGATGCAAATGTTGGTGTTCGGAATTCTTCAAATTGAAGGGTTTTTCTTGTTTGGATTCCACATTATTGTGAGGTCACAGACAGTTGCGAGTCTCAATTGACAATGCCTCCTGATTCTGACTGGTACAAGTGCATGGTTGCAGTGTGGATGTTCACAGTCAGTGGCACCTATCAAGTCTGGGTTCATGGCCAGGGTTGGCCGGCGAAAGACCACAACCTACGGTTTTTAGGACAGCTCTCAATACATTTTCCTTTGTTTCACCACACACCCAATATGTTTTTTGTTGCCAACATGCTGCAGTTTGGGTTGTGTTAGGACAGGACTTGTACTGGCCCCTTGAAAGTGAGAATAGAGTTAGGTCGCTGGCTGTAGATTCCAACTCAAGATTCTGAACATCAAGTAATGCTCTTGTGTTGAGTGGAGATTCTTTGTGTGCTTATCAAAGATGAAGAAGGCATTATCTACTTCTCAATTTTTTGTTGCATGTCCTATATTCATCCATATTTTTCATCGCTACAACATGGACATTGACTCTCATCTCGAATCTAAGCACCTGCAATGAATGCAAAGCTATCGTTATGTGGTTGTCCATTGCATATACCTTATTGCACTTATGACACTCAATTAATTGCTTCATGAAAGTATGAGATTGTTTTTTACAAACATTGTGAATTGAAAATGATGTCATGGTTGAAATAATTTTGTGGTTGAAAGTTCACTTTAAATTTTGTATTTGATCACTAGGATGGTTGCATCCAAAACAAGGTTATAGTAAGTCTTGTAAACAGAGGATTCAAAGGTGATAGTCATCAAGATGTATGTTTGTAGAATCATTTGCAAAGGACTAATACATGTGTGGTCATTGTGCGAAAAAAAAGGAATTAGTGATTAATGAAGGAAGTATTGATATTTCTTATGCATTACTTGCTTGTAATACAACTCATTTAGAAAGTTTAGGAAAAAGACTAATCCAAACCATAGAAAGCCAACCAAAACTAGCTTGCTTTCATGTGTTGCCAATACACAATAAGACTTGCAAAATCCAATGTTTGAATTTTGGCATTCCTATTTTTCAACAGATTTCAAAGATTTACTGGAAAGAGATGTCATGATCTAAACTTACCATTCACTTGGGTCTATTTCCATATACAATATCCCAATAATAAACATTGTCGTGTGGTGAAATGTATGAATGTCATTCACCAAAACTTAATTAGCAAATACCTTCTAAATACATTGATTGTTTATAAACCACATTTTTGTTTCACCTAAATCTTTGTAGTTTTCAATGTTTTACCATCAACTTCAAATCCTTTATACATGTTATAATTGATGATAATTTACAACATCTTGGAATATATGCCTATTCATATAAAACTATGTCATATACAATAATAACCAAATTCATTGTACAAATCATAATTTGATGATATTTTACAACATGATGGAAACCATGTCCCTTAATATAGATCCATGTATTTTTTTCATAAGGAATTCAGTCTCTTTGTAAAAGAAAAACCACGCTTATGTTTGTTTACATATCTTTCGATGCAAAATAAAAACTTAACCTTTGCAACAACCATAAAATCCTAGAATCCCCAAATATTCCTTTGATTATTGATATCAACAACTATTAGATTTTTCTTTGGACTTTACATACATGAGACTATTAACAAGAAGTTATTCAAATTCAATCAATCAATTACACATTTTAACAATTTACTCCTAGTGTGTTGGAGTTATTTTTTCTTCTTTTCTTCATTTTGTATTGTCCCATTAATGTATCAAACCATTTTTTAATTTAAAAAAAAAAAGCTTTTATATTAATTTTGTCATTTTTTAGGTTGTCCAACACAAATTGTGTTATTGATTTATAATTTTCTTTCATCTTCTTCAAACCTCAAAATAATACCTCCTTTGAACCTTGAAGATCATCAACTTTGTTTTCATTTTTATATTCATATAAAGATGATTCATTTTTGGTCTATTAACTATCCATTCATCTTTGGTCTAGGTTTTTCTTTCAATAATGGAAATCAACAGTAGCAATTACTCATCACTTAAGGCATCGCACTAACGTTCAAAAAAAGTTCGTTAGCAAAGGAAGCTTTTGCTTGTGGTGCTTGCATGCACTATGACAAAATCGGCAAGAGAGCTTGAATGCTATTTGAAAGTCAATGACTTGTAGAAATGAAATTACATTGAACCACAACAAGAACAACAATTGCAAATTGCAATTGTTCTTTTGGCTACAATTATTATTCCAAATCATAAGCATGTAGGAATTTGTTCATAGCAATTGAAGGAAAGGAGCAAAGGTGGAGTTTTGACAATTTGTGTGAAGGACAATGATGAGCGTAGAAAGATAACAAGTTATGAAAGGAGAAGCAAGAGCATGCCCACCAAGAAGATTGAAAGGCAATGTAGATGTACATTTGCAAGGAACATGGAGGCAAGGGTGGCATTGGCAGATTGTGAAAGCTTGAAGTTATTGAGGTTTTTTTTTTTTTTTTTTTTTGAGTTGGGTTTGACTTACCGTTTTGTTATGGGTTTTTTTTTGGGGGTTTGGGTCACCCATTTGTTCAAGGCTGTTTTTTTTTCAGATGGCATCTATTTCCTTTCCCCTTTCTACTTGAATTTTCCTTTCTTCTAAAGGGATTTTGCCCCTTCCTAACATCAAGTATTCTTTTCTTGTTCCACAATCTTCATGTAGGGATGGATCAATTGGTTATTGAAAAACTAGGACACATCTTCAACAATTCCTCTCAAGTGATTGGGAAAAACTTCAAGTGGAACATATATTTAAGGTGCAAGTGTTTATAGTGGCAATACTTGTGAATTGGGCTCCTTTGGTGATCATGCCATCTTTTGATTATGTGCCTATCCTTCCCCTTGCTTGTTGGTTCAAATGAAATTTATAAACCTTTTAGTGTGTAGGGGAATTTGCATTTGCTACCAAGGCTTTTACCCACCTTGCCCCAACCTTAGCCTCTTTCGAAATTGTCAGTGTGTTGCGAGTTTTGCATCCTTTAGGCTCAGATTCCCCTTGTTTGGATTCATTGATGGATTTTCAATCGCATGCAAACCTCAAACTTTCTCTTGATTCGTTTAGGTCAACATTAATGTGTTTGTTCCATTTGTCAATAAAAGGTCTTTTAGGCATGGTCTTTGAGCGTCTCTGAAGATCCTTTCAACCCAAAGGATTCAATGAATGGTTTCATCCAACTTCACTAGCTGGGTTCCCATGTGGCTGCAAGTTGTATCTCAAGGTCTTTTCCTTAAATCTAGGTGTTGTTAGGCTTTGGATTTGGCCAAAACTTTAAAAGGTGTTCCATTGATAGTAATGGGCAAGGCATTTTATTGCTTGGTGAATAGGGCATTGTGTTTTCAATTTCATGATGCATTTTCCTTGCATTTATCACCACATCAATTCAATGTGGTTATTAAAGGTGGGTGCAAAGTTGTGGTTCATGGTACCAAGTTGTTTTAAATGTCCATCCCGACTCCATTTCACATAAAACCATTTTCCAAGAACTTTGGGTGGCAAGAAGCCAATTATTGTAGTTTTCCCCTTTTGTTCATGTTTTTTATGCCTTGGAGTTTCTTTTATTTTTTTAATCATCATTCCCCATTAGGAAATTTATTTGTCCTCCTTTCTTTTATTTTGACATGCACTAAGGTGATTGGTTCATTGGGCCTCTTTTTGCCCTCACTCACTTTCATGCCTTACATTGATCCTCTAGGGTTTTTTTCTTTTGTTTCTTCTCCTCTTTGGTTGATGACACCCACATATTAGGCCTAATTTCTATCATCTCTTTTGTTTTTGATCATTTCATCTCTCAGTTAGCATCCATGGGGCTAGCCATCTAGCTTACAAAAGTGCTTAATTTGGTCTCTTTTAGGGCTCCCTCTTGGGTTCTCCCTTCTTTTCAGTTTCTGCTGCCTTTTCGATGGGATCAATGTCTTAAATGTATTTTTCGATTTTGTTTATTTTTCTTCTTCCTTTTTGCAAGCCATTTTAAATAAGTCCATGTTTAGCACGTTAAGGCATTCTCGAAGTTAGGGAATGTTTAGGTTTTTTTGGTATCGTTTTTCAATGTTTCACCCAAATGTTGTCCTATTTGTTGTGTTCCTTTCCCCCCTTTTAGGTTTTTAGCATCAACTTGTGACTTTTAATTTGGCCTTTATGGGAATTTTTGGGAGGTTCCTAGGCCCAAGTTCTTTAAAATACTCTCAAGCTTCTTTAGTGCATTGGTAGATCACTCTTCCCATTTCTTCTTGAGGGGTTGGCTTCATTTCCTTTAAGTTTATTGCACCGATAACCTATCTTGGGAGCTGGGCTTTTGTTGCACTTGTCATCGCATCAAAATTCTTGGTAGATTTTCATTTGTTTTTATTGGAGGTGATAAGGGTGAACATTTAAGGTTCACTCTCATTTCAAACTCATTTGAAGTTAACATGGGAGCTTTTTCCTATAGTGGTAGCATCATGTGCACCCTTTTTTGAACAACTTGCAGAAAGGGGTGTAAATTAATTTCAAGATACCATTTTACAAAGATTACATGACCATTTTTTTCTAGCATCCTTTTGAACTTGCCTTTGAATGTGCATCGTGCACATTGAAGTCTTGTGTAGGGCCAAAAAAAGGAGCTTGATTGTTTGCCTACCCAATCATCCCTTTTTTTTGTTTGGTTTTAAACATTTTCTCCTTCAAAATGCACGACCAGCTGGGCCTCCCCCATCCGTTGGCCATTAGGTTGTCACATTACATATGTGGCCAACCTTTAGCTTCCATGGGGATTCACCTTTTTTGTTGTGTTCATGGCAAGGAAAAGGCAACATCCCATGATGCCATGTGGGATGCCTTTGCATCTATTGTGAGAGATGTTGGTTTTCATGCTGCACGTGAATAGACCCACGTTTACGTTAAATAAGGTTTTTCTAAGATAGGTGTTCTTTATAGTGTACATCCCCTTTCCTTTTTTGACATGCTTCTTGAAATGAGGGGCAAGTACTTGATCTTTTGCCACTCCTCTTTATTGCCCCATTGGTTGGGAGTTTTTGTTTTTTGGTTCGATCTTGGGCCCTTTCCTTTTGTTCCCTTTTTCCCCCCTTTGTTGGGTGCTTTGGGTTTATAAATTTTCAGAGGGTTTCATCATTTTGGTGGGCATGAAATTTTGGTTCAAACTTGATCCAATTTATGAATGACATTCAATTATTACATAAACATATGATGGATGGGCATGTTCCATGGAATTGCATGCATCTATATGGGAAGTTGTAAATCTAATACAGTAATGTTTTAGGTTGAAGTATGAACATGCCATAAAAGGTAGAGTCATTGCATGATGAGTTATTTGTTAAACTAATGTACATTAGGTAGGGATGGCAATCTTTTGAATCATGACACAAATTTTCCTTGCTTAGGGGGGATGTGGGGTAGGGGGATTTCATGGATCCATTTCTTATATGTAGTAGCACATATGCCATTAAAGCCACATTGTGCTTAGTTCATCTTATGCTTCAATCTCACAACAATAACTCATTAATAGAAAGAATGTTATTAAAGGCATTTTCTTTAATGAATTAAAGATATTGCATGTGTGGATAAGCTACCATGCTACATCCTTGATGGGTGCAAAAATAGTCAAAGTTGAAGGCCCAATGTTAAAGTCATTTTTCAAAGATTGCATATGACATGGAATATTCATATAATGGTTTATAATTCTAAATTTTATATTTTTCATAGCTAGTTTATATTTGTGTGTTTGATATAAATATTTTTTTGATTAGATTTTGATCTTATATCATTTATATTACACATTTGTGCTCTTACCACATAGAAATGAACAATGTTTTTTAAAGCCACATTCTCAAAATTCATAATTTTCAAGGCCAAAAACATGGTTGAATCAAATGCATTGAACTATGCTATAAAAATGAATTTCATTAATTTCAATTCCTTTTGTTCTTTTAATAACATCTTTTCCATTTTGTGCACATTTGATAAAGAAAAATGACATTAGAAAAAAAAAGTTGTTCATTCCAAAAGTTATTCAACTTTAAATGTGCAAAAAGATTCTTGATTTGCATCAAATTTTAAACATTGAAACTTTACATATAACGAGACCTATTTCAAAAATAATATTAACAATCCAAATTATTATGTTTTCCTTGTGATTTAAAAAATAAAAATAAAAATAGTGTACACCTTTAGGTGGCTTCTTCGATTGTGTTTTCACCTTTCCAATTCTATTAAAATTGTCATTGGAACTTAATCAAATATTCAAACTTTTTTCAAAATTTAATTAAAACATGAACTGAAGCCATTGCCCCATTTAAAATAAATTTAGGTTCTCTAAATAGATAATACAATATATATATATTCAATTTCAATGACTTAAAATTCCATTCAACATATTTAAATTCAATTCAATTTGATAATTTGAATTGAATAGAATTGAATGGAATCTCAAAAAAAGTTAGTAACTAAAACTTGGATGTGAGAAATATTGTTGCAAGGTCACATACTAGGCTTTGGTGGAGATGCTCTAAGACTTCATGTGTGAAAACGGTTTCATGACTAAAATTGCAAGCGAACAATCCTTTGAAAACACAATGGTGGGTTGTTCTTAGGGTTTGGTGACCGGCCCAGCAGGTTTCCTTTTAGGGTTTGGCGCTCTGGTCTCCTCCCACCCTTTTCACATGAAGAAGAAGAAGAAGAAGAAGAAGAGTGTTCCTCCTCTTCTCTTCGTCTGGGTGTTTATTTCTTCACATTGTTCGATTGATTGCTTGTGCACATGTTTCGTGGGGTTCTCGAAGTCCAATTTTCTTGTTGCTGAATGATGATGACGATGATGTCTCTAGTTCGGAATCGGCCGCGTTGTGAACCGTGGAGAACGGTGTTGTTTCTGGTTTAGCCTTTCTTGCGGGGTTATGGGTCTTTCTATGTTTTTTGGCCTCGCGTAAAGCTGGATGAGTTGGAGAGAGGCGCTTTCGCGAGAATTGGTGGAAGAATGTTCCAGTTTTGGAGGTTGCAAAACATGGCATGCAGGAACTGGATCTTCCTGCAATGTAGGAGGAGGAGGAGGCGGATGAGGGTGGAATAGCATACTTTACAGGGCTTTCAGCTTGAGGAGCATGCATTGATGACTAAAGAATTGTGGTCAAAGAATCTATGGCATGAACCGACAGTTTGTAGGTGATTATTGCTGTTGGAATTCAGTGCTCTGAACCAAAAAAAAAAACAAACTCTTAGGGTTTTCACTGTACTGTGGAGATGGGATCGGGGGAGACAATTGGAGCAGGCCGATACATCAAAGGTGTCACACTTGGTGAAGGGACATTTGGAGTGGTCTTTAAGGCCATCGATCGTGTTGTAATAATGTTAACTCTTGAAGCTTGAATTTGGTTTACGATGTAAATTCTTTCCTCAATTGGATGCCAATCTCTTGTCGATCTCAAACCCTAATTTTTTCAGCCTAGAGGGTTTGGATCCCCAGCTTCTGGCCTTGTTTTTATGAATCCTGTAGTCTCTTGAACTTTCACGTTGGTTGAACAGTATGGTTAATAAAGCTTGTGGTCTGACACTTGTTCTGGATATGTTTCGGAAATCTGTGTCCCCAGACAAATCGAACTGTAGCAGTGAAGAAAATCAGGCTCGGAAAGTACAAGGAGGGGGTGAATGTCACAGCTTTGAGGGAGATAAAGCTTCTCAAGGAGCTTCAGGACCCAAACATCATTGAACTCATCGATGTGTATCCCCACAAGCGGAATCTGCATCTTGTGTTTGAATACATGGAGAGCGACTTGGAAGCAGTAATACGAGACAGGAACATTGTTCTCTCGCCTGCTGACATAAAATCTTACATGCAAATGACACTTAAAGGGCTAGCAGTTTGCCATAAGAAATGGGTTCTTCATAGGTCTGTAATACAGTAACCCTGTTTCTTCTCTTACTTTTTCTTTTCCTTGTGATCAATAGACTGCCCTTTTTTTGGACATATGTTTGGGTATTTCAGATGATGTTTTGGTGCTTGCACTTGACAATTGGAGAAGTCTGTAGGTCAAGAATTTATTCTATTTAAATGATGTTATTTTGATGCCAGGAAACGCTTTCCACCATTTGGCCACCCTTGGTCACTATCTGAAACACTCTAATGAGTTGCTACTCCTGCAGGGACATGAAGCCCAACAATCTTCTGCTTGGTAGTGATGGCCAGTTGAAGTTGGCTGATTTTGGTTTAGCTCGTATTTTTGGAAGTCCTGACCGGAAATTTACACACCAGGTAATTCTGCCTTGGCCTTCATGGTGTTTCTCAAAATTCACTGTCTGAGGTTTTCCTACTCAAAGGAGTGGGTCAGGATTGGGATTTACTGCTTGGGTAACAGGGGAATGATAAAGAAAGTGGAACATCAGAAGGCCGATTAGGTTTTCATAGAGAGAGTACAGACACAATCATGAACTGTGAGGACATGGTGGGCCAGGTTTTTGCTCTTTGGTATCGTGCGCCCGAGCTTTTGTTTGGTTCCAAATTTTATGGGCCAGGTGTTGACATCTGGGCAGCTGGTTGCATCTTTGCAGAGCTCATACTTCGCCGTCCCTTTCTTCAGGTATTTATTTTGGTCCCTTCAAGTGAAAAATGGTGATTATCAATAAGCTCATCAGTCATTTTTGTCCACAGTTCTACACAATCAAATACTCACTTTGGTAAGAATGTCAGGGCTCCAGTGACATTGATCAACTGGGCAAGATTTTTGGAGCTTTTGGAACTCCAAGGGAATCACAGTGGCCGGACATGACTTCTCTTCCTGACTATGTTGAGTACCAATACTCTCCACCCCAGCCCTTTCGCTCTCTGTTCCCCATGGCCAGTGAAGACTGCATCGACCTTCTCCAAAGATTATTCACTTATGACCCTCGGTCTAGGATCTCAGCACAACAAGCCTTGGAGCACAGGTAAGGTGCCCCTGAATCACAATTCAAGTTTTGCTCTGAATGTCTAGAACCACAAGTATACTCCTTCAGAAATTTGGAAAGATATGTGTTTTTTCCTTTTAAGTGTTGCTTGTTCTTCTGGTTCATTTGTCATGAACTTGACTGCTTTAGATACCCAGGTGCTTGCATCTGGGAAGAGGTTCCTAGTTATGCTGTCTTCAGTCATGTTTGCATATAAAGTAGAAGCACCAGTGTAAAGTGATAGAGGGGGAATGACAATGTGTGTCCTGTTCTTTGGAGTGTTTCAATCCCATAAGATCTTACCAACAAGAGGGATAGAACCCCACATTTAATTCACAGTTTTCTACAAAGCAAGTTGCAAAATTGCTGCAGGTACTTCCTTACTGAGCCAGTGCCAACTAAACCACATCTGCTTCGACGACCACCACCAAGGTCAGAGGGGCCTCCAGAGCTTCAATCCCCTGCTGAACCCTTTGTGTTCTCCCCACCCAACAAAGCACGTCGTGTGCAACTCTTTGGTGGGGATATTCGGACAGCTGGAGAAGCCAATCGGGAATCCAACCCCCAGGATTTTAGGGATCAGGGAACTCCAGGAGATACTATTATGGCCCCAATGTGATCAGACCCCAATACTGCTCATAGGCCAACCCTTAACAGGTACCAGCAAAACTGTCTTTGTGTTTCTATGCTGTGAAATTGGTCTGTAGTATATACATCTGTTGCAAGTGTGTTTTGAGGTTTAGGTCAGCATGATTGTGTGGGTGTACACTTGACATGCCTGTGAAAATGGTATGCTAGTAACACAGAGCAGTTAACCCTAAACCCTGATGTCATCAGCTGCAGATGCAGTTTGTTTTTTCTCACCCCTTTTATTCATTGTTGCTGTTGGTGGGAACAGTACTGACAGAACACATCTGAAGAGGAAGCTGGATATGAATTTGGCTCTCCAACAAACTCCTCATGGTTAGGCGAGAACTACCCACTGCTTGCTCCTGAACTGAAGGAGACAGCCACCACTACATATTATGGATGTTAAGAGTCTTTAGGAGGCTCTTGACAAGAATGGTAGAAACAAAGAGTTCCTACTATAAAATGTGGGGAAAGAAAAGCTCACTCATGGGTCAGTGGTATGAAAGGACTAGGCATCAGCAAAGTGTTTTCCAGGTGTTCAGAAATAGATGTTTCAAGGTCCTAAGGGGGAGAAACCTTGGTTAAAAAAAACGCAATGGTGCTAGGTCAGTCTTGTCTTATAGTGCAAAGTTGTGAGTGTGACTACAAGAAGTAAATTCCCTGATACATATAGGAGTGCAGATGTGAAGAGGGTTTAAGCCAGTGGAAATAAGACTTACACTGAGGTCAAATATTTGTTGAAAATAGGAGACAAGTGAAAGAAATTGCCCCAGCATCTGCTGATTCATCTCAAACTGAAGCCCTAGCAGATCTTTTGCAAAATCAGCCTGCATCGCCTACATATAATGTATATAGTAACAGGGAGCACTTACGCACTTGGGAGTGTAGTCAACATGGGGCCCTCCAATATGTGCGTGCGTCCCTGCTCTTTTGTTTGAGGCAATTCCATTTGACCATCAGTCCCAGAACTGAAGAAAATTTCTAAACCCAAATTGATGTCTCCTATTGGTGCAATATTGATTGGCTTTGATGACATCTAAGGTAAAACTTCTAACGAGTAGTCTTTTTCTTTTCCCTTGGGAGTTACTTTAACATTGGCATCACAGGTTGCAACTAGATGGGTTGAAAAAACTGCGGTTCTGGGTTTTGTGCAAGTCTGTTTTTTCTTACCCACATGGTTGAAAATTTGCAGCATTTGTGAAAAGCTGGGAGTGCTGCAAAAAAGGGTTGACCCTGTCTTCCAAAGTACTTTTTGATTTGATGTTCCCAAGGACCTGCATTGGCAGCAGTGTGTGTTCATCTACACAACTACAACTTTGTGTCTTTTTTAAGATCCCATTGCTGGTGACAGATGATACCCCTTGTCAACCAGAGCTGTGATGTCATCTAGATGAGTATACACTCCAGTGAACATTGACGTCATGAAAAGAGAGATCTCATAGGTTAGGTGTACAAGCAAAAACTTGGTCTATTCTTGTAAAGCAGCTATTTACCTTTGAACTAAAAGATGGGTGTCCTGTGATCAATGAAAGCCTGCAGTTCCTTGTGTACAAAGTCTGCCATGAGTTTGAAGTGCAATTTTGTGCGAAGCAAATTGCAGTGGTGAAAGTGCAAACTGTCCAATAGGCAGACTCAAAGCAACAGCAAAAGGATATCCATTAGTAGGCTGTCGCTAGAATGTGTCATGGTTCATGAAGCTCCCAGGGCAATAGAACTGAAGAAATTGGCTTCTTGCAGGGGCATGTCCTTAGACATGGAACTGAAACATGTTCTTTGGAACCCTGTCATTCTCCCCAATTATCTGTACACATTATATGCAGACTGAAATTTGATGTGTACTGATGGACAAATCTGTTTCGTGACATGTCTCAAACACCATCTGTATCAAACCTTAATATACATGTGGAAATATACTATGCTACTTGCTCCTTAAACTGGTGGATAGATTATTTGCCAATCAGAAACAGGGAGCAGCAGTCAGATCATATTTATTACACTCTTCTCTGGCAGGTGTTAGGCTTCGCTGTGCTTTTAACCAGACTCAGTAATCTGTGCAAAAATGCCGGGCCAAAACCATTTTGATGAGCCAAACTGGCATGTTTTGACTTTTCTTGATCCAATTTTAATTTGCAGGGTGACATACTGAGAGCACTGGTGGAGTTGCTGTAAGTCAAAGTTCATCATCGTTGTAACTAAGCCAATCAACGTTATGATTGTGTCAACTAACATAATAGTACAAGGTCAGCTTCAACACATGTCTGCCAAGCAATGAATTAAAATTTGAAGATACCATGTTGAAAAATTCCTGACTATTCCAAAAGATTCTCAACTTTCCTTCACAAAATATTGTTCTTTGAACAGCTATTTCTTGAAATTTTCAGTTTTTTACAAGTAATATTAGCAGTGTGGAAGGTGCCGATGTACTACAAGACATTGGATGCTGGATTAGCTGTACAAAAGGGCAATAAGGGTTGTTTTTTGAAAGAATTTATTGATATATGTTTTCACAATCTCTGCAACGGGGTGTCCAAAATTTGAAGTATGAACTAATGTGCCAGAACTAATGTGCCAGACTGTGGTTGCACTAGGTTCTTAACAAAATTGGGCTAAACTTGTTTGTGGTTAAAATTTGGTGCTATTTTACTTCTTTTCTGCTCGCAAGCCACTTGCTCTTAATGGTCATCATGTAAGAGGCTTGAGTAGTCTACATCAACCTTGTGTTTTAAACCCTAAAACACATGGTGTAGTTAATGTTTTCTTCAAAGTCATCCCGTTGGCATCAATTGTGTTCATGCAGTTGTCAACTCTTCCACATTGGATTGTGCCTTTGTCTCTCCAAATACCCTACAGAAAAAAAAGTAGCCAAAAAAATTGCACAATAATTCAATGGATGTGGCTAGTGAAGAATGAAATGCCCAAAAAATCTTGAGCTGAAAGCAGCAAGCAACAATCTGTTTGAGTGAATGAGTTCTTAAAGATATACACAACCTAAAACACATGTACCATATCTGAGCATGGGGTGGGATTTAAAGGTAATTTACTCTCAATGCTGCCACAAACTTTCAACATATGCTGTTGGTACTAAAAATTTACCATAGTTACAAGCTGTATCGTTGATGATGAGTTACCCAGCAGAACCCAAGATGTGCATATAAGAAGTGAAAGTTGAATGAGAATGCAACAATGGAATTGCATCAATGATGCTTCAGTAACAAAAGCAAAACCTAATTTTGGCCCTCCATAGTCCTCCGGAGAATGGGTGGACAATAGGAAAATCAGTGGGGAAAATTATTATGCTGGGCTGAAAGTGCATCATATTGTGCATCAAGTGTGTGAGCCACATACCTTGGGTTGGTTGAAAACAATTGATGTCTGAATTATGATGTCAGCTCAAGGACCATTCGATACGCATCCCTGTTTGGTGCATAATAGGAGTGCACAACAGTGTCTACATGGAAACCTATCTTTTCATATAGGGCAACTGCAGCCACTCGGGTTGGGTCTACATGAAGGTTCACACACTGAAGCCTCCGTGCCTGGATCTGTTGAATTGCTGATTGTAGCAATGCCTCTCCATAGCCTTGCCTGCGACAACTCTCACGAACTGCAACAGCATATAACAAACTTCAATACACAGGACAACCCTGGCAATACCACTGTCACATTGACCTAAATCATGATTGAGGCATATCACATTCACATTGTGATGTGCACAGTGATTGACATCATCACCTCTTGCAAGAAAGAAGTTAGAATGCTGACTTCAGCAGAAACCAGCCACAGAAGCAAGCAACAATCCACACCCCTACACCATTCCTTCCATCCATCCCTCAGAGAAGAATTCTGAAGTCTACCAATTCAGCCTTTTGCAAATTTCATATCTTCAAATACAGTGCTATAGTGGTGAAGCTTACAGAGTGACAGTTCCAGATATTTTGTTCTGCATCTGTGACTCCTGCAGCTTGTTCTTGAGCAAGACCCATCAACACATGATAAACTCGTTGCTTTTTCAAGTTGCAGTTATTCCAATATGTATCCTATAGAGAATATCAATGTGATTGCATAGAAACTCCACAAGTATTGTGTCAGCTCCAACCAAACACAACAAGAATGACTGCAGGTTTTGCATGTTTCAGATCTGACAATAACAGCAACCAATTAGCAGGCATGAAACAGAGGAAACCCAAACCCTAATGAAACAAGAAAACAAGACCAAAAACAAAACTCAGGAGTGGTTTGAACAACAGAGGGAGACAGTCATATACATGTGTTGTTCAGGGACTTTCAACATCAATAGTATGGTATTGACCAATGTTGTGCAGGTATCATCTTTTGAACATACCTGTTGGTACTGGTATTGGATCTTTTCTGAAATTTTCCTATCAGCCTGGTACTTGTATTTGGTCTTTTTTTTTAACTTTCATACCAGCCCACTCTTGGTATTAGGGTCCAAGGCTGATTTTTGGCTGGTGTAAGGCAGCTATGCACTGGCATTGAGACTGGCATAGCCCTGGTATGAAGCTGCTATTACATGAGGTGCCTACCAGGCAAGTATTGGTACTAGGCTGGTATTGCCTCAGGTCATACCAGTCTGGTTGGTTCTTTAATACTGGGACCAATACCAGTCTATATGCCCAGGTTCCAACCTGCTACTCGCTCAACACTGATATTGACCACCTACCACAACATCCTCATTGACTTCATCTGATCTGGGCACAAAGTTTCTCACTTGATTAGGGTTGAAACTGAAGGAAGAGAGAGAGAGAGAGAGAGAAGGGAAGAAAACCTGCAAGCTTCGTGATGGAT
>Ga0209208_10003984_pt1 | contig 21042 bp, 10 predicted proteins | sample S1TSphfallax_3_FD_187694 | JGI IMG/M metagenome (GOLD analysis project Ga0209208, IMG submission 187694) | Host-associated microbial communities from peat moss isolated from Minnesota, USA - S1T2_Fd - Sphagnum fallax MG (SPAdes) (version 2) | ecosystem: Host-associated > Plants > Peat moss >...
ACAGTGGTCAGCAGCAAAAAGAAATCGACTGTGATGAGCCCCATCCGGCGCCGAATGAAAAAACGCAACCCATCCGGTGGACAGAACGGCCAACTGGTGCATTGGTGGCTGTTAATTCACTCTGGCCGTGCTTTGCCAACAGACAAACTGGCAGAGTTTCGGCAAGCTGAAAATAGAAACCTCAACGGATGTAATTGCCTAACAGTCAACAGACAGATTGTGGGCCCAGATTGTGAACAGCTAAACAACGGTTGGTAAGGTCAAGTCTTGGAAGAGGATTTCTCCTCCAGTCAAAGAGTCAGATTTTCAACTTCAAATTCCTGGGGTACTATGAGTGATGTTTTTTCTGGAAACAGAGAATTTTCCAGGATAATCTTTTAAAAAGAATTCTTGTGTCAGAGGAAAGGAGGAGATATGTTTTCCTCCAAACTTGTGAAGGAGCGTCCTACTTACATGAAAATAATGTGGATTTCATTCTTTAGATTTTCCAAATATCACACAAAAATTGCATTCTCTATTTGGTACTGGAACCTCTACAACCTCCAAATCTCATGTGGGTTAGTTTGGGATTATGTATGTGACTCTAGTACCACTCACCAATGTATCATCATCCATTGGAAACCCTGTTCGGACTAATTGTGGATGAATGGCAACTGAGTTTTTCCACTATGGTAACCTATCTGTAAACCCTCCTATTTCCTTCCTTATGTAAGTGGGTAAAATATCATCTGTAAGTAGCTATGTCAGTAGCAAGCATTATATGCAAAGAAGAAAAACCCTGTATAAAAATCAAGGACAGAACCCATCGATCAAAAGTACATGGCAAAGGAGGGCACTAGTAAACACAACCCAGAGAAAAAACGAAAGCAAACAAAGTATTAAGTAGATGCAAAGTATTAAGTACTTCCATACCCATCCCATGTGAGAATCTCAATGCTCTGATTGGTTATCAAGTCACAAGTTACAGCCCATCAGTGATTGTAGAGAGTGTCTTGTTAACAGGGCAGCACACCATTGGATGAGCGCTCCCCACTTATATCATTTATCTTCCTACCCTTTGACATTTGTGTACCTACCAAATTCCTTTTTCACATTCCTGGTTGCTAGTTGGTTGAATCTCATAACACACACTTCTTATTGTGTCCTGTAACCCAGAAGCTTGGTACTGACATACAATCAGATATGTTTGATGGCCAGCTTGAGTAGGCTGGTTATCCTGGATAGTCTCTCAGTGCTCACACACTTCAATAGCCTCCATATACATGCTCTGGCTGGTTACTAGTCCATAACCTTTGATCTTTGATTCATCAGCAACCTATTAGTTAGTACAAGGTAGTACCACCTTGGGCCAACTCTCATTGGCCCAATGTTTCCATAACCTTTGGCTGCTTGGATGAAAATTTCATAATGGCACTCTGCATGGATGAAAAGAGGGCATCTTGATCCACACAAGGAATGCTGATGTTCGGTAACTGGCTTGAGCGCATGCTAGTTACTGTGAATAGGCAAATTACATGTGTATGGTTTGTACATACATAGGTATGTATGTACTGGTCTTACTTTGATTTCCATCTTTTGCTAATTTCCTGCCCGGTGCCCGCCGGAGTGGTTAGTCTCTGCCGCAATACTCTGGTCAACGCCGGTCCGTTGCCAGCCTGTGGCAGCCTGGCGTTAATGACGTGGGAACTCGCCGCAATCCCTTGTTCCCATGTATTCATTCCCATGTTCGCAGGCTGGCTATCCACAAGGGCACGGAAACTACGTAATATTATTCTCTGTCGTAAACTACCGGCGCTTGTATGACAGGATGCCGCCAATGTGGACGGAAAAATGCATCGTTGAGGGATGATGACTTACGGAGAGCGTAGAACGGCGCCCCCCTTTTCCGACGAGGAATGAGAACAGCGAAATATGCGGCGGAATTGTCGTCTTCTCCGTTCCCCCTCCCTCTCCGCCGCCTGGTCCGCTCTGCGTTTGCACTGCATTGTTGTGCGCTGCGTGCGGTGGTTTTGCGTTTGTGATTTGATGACTTTCGAAGAGTCCACGAACATCGTCCTTTTGATGTGAAGAATTTCAAATACGTGTTCGATTGTTTCGATTGCTTTTGCGGCGAAAAAATAACGCTCTTGTGTCTTCGCTTTTTGCACTGAAAGGCGTTAGCGTGCAACGCGAGCGAGCTGCGATTTCGACTTGCGTATTTTAATTTCTTGGATTATTTTTTTGGCTCCCGCGCGCTTCGCTTCTCACACTGGTACTTTTCCTTTAGTAATTGCGGTTTTTCGTCTTTTTCTATTTCCGTTTTTTTTCTTCTTTATTTCTTTCTTTCATTGAAAATCAGCTTCTGAGATCGGCAACTGCAAGAGGTAAGTTTCTTTACCTTGTAGCTCTTGTTTCTACAACAGTAGCAAAGTTCTTGTTACGAGTAGTTAGTGATATTCTGCACTTATTACAGTTGACTCTGTTTCGCAGTGTTGTTTGCAGTGATTGTCCGAGCCGGCTTTCACTTTTTTAGTTCTGTAGTGTTTTTGTCTTCAGTTTCTGCATGACTCAACTTAGCTGAGGCATTCCTATCTTCCGGTCAAGAAATGCAATTTCTCGCTCGCTGCAACTCATCATTCAAGCTCCATTTTGCAAGCGTATATCCTTTTGATATGAATATGTGAATTTGTCGTAGCAGAAGTTATCTACAGTCTCTTACATTTTGGACCTACATTTGTGATTGCACAGGCAAGATATGCTTTGGTGGACAAGCAGATTGCAATAGTGAATCAAAGAAATAAAATAAAATCAGGAACAATCTCTCATTGGCAGTGCGATAAACACACACCTCAATGATAGTCAAGTAGTGCTCTCTTTCCCCCAAGGCATTGGCAGTGAAGATCTCTGTAAGCAAGCAAATTTCAACATGTAGTGGAATGACTGTTGATCAGCAGGAGCCTTAGAGAAGCTGAGAACAAGGGAAGGAGAAGTCTCACCAAAGTGATTTTAAGTGGGCAGAAGGAGGGAGGAAGCAGAATACCTAGTTGGTCAGGCAGAAAATTATTCTTTGCAAAATTTTCTTTTCAACAGTAAATTTGATTAGGGTTTAGGTGTGTAGCCTGAGCAGATTCCAGTTGAGCCCGAAACTGAGGGTTTCCAAAGAGATGACAACACTTCAAGAGATAGGCGTGTCTGCCCTCTTCAACATTGGTATCACAAGTGTGTTTCTCCTAGGGTTTATTGTATTCAGTGTGCAGCCAATCAATGATCGTGTATATTATCCCAAGTTGTATATTAAAGGGATTCGAAAGCGTAGACCATATGGTCCACCCCAGCTGAAACATAGAGGTGTATATTTCAACATGGACATATACCAATATCTCAGGGTTTTCCACTGGGCAAGATCAGCACTTCGGAAGACTGAAGAGGAGATTATCAAGCATGCAGGCTTGGATTCTGCAGTCTATCTCCACATCTATTTGGTTGGGTGAGCATCCATCAATTTTCACTTTAATGGACAAGAGTTTTTTTGGCATGGTTCTTCTCCTTGACAACCCCCTGCTGAGCCTCCTCCCCCCTCCCCCCTAACAACCCCTAGTCCTATCCTCACCCTCACCCTCTCCCTTGTTTTTCCCATGTGTAGTTCAGTTGGATGATCCTCTTTTACTTTCGTCCACTCTTGTGTGCTCTAAATCCTCTTCATATTAGCTGTCTTAAGTTTGGTGAGGGGAGGGGAAGTGAAGGTTAGGGTAGGAGGAAAGGTTGTCCATTGTTGATTCTATTTGGTTGGGTGATCTAGTGTCAGAAGTGCAGTGATGATTCAGGTGCTGGCCACATTCTTTAAAATTTGTTATGCAGTCTCTTGAATATGCAACTTCAGGTACTCACATAGAGAATGGAAGGGAAGCTAATGATGGGGAACTGTTCTGAATGTGGCAGGTTGAAGATATTTGTTCCTGTGATGATTCTGGGCTTCGCAATCCTGGTCCCTATAAATGTAGGAGGAGGAGCCTCAGTTAACTCAGATTGGGTAGACAGCAGCATTGACAGGCTTTCCATGTCAAATGTGTCTAAGCGGTCAATGAGGTACGTCTACACCATTCTGCTCTGGAGTACTTGCTTGTACTGGATAGTGTTTGCTGTCATGCAGGATGATAGGGTTTGGAGGTCCTAACTCTGAGCTAAGGTTTTGTTTATTTCTCATGAGTTTCATCTGGCAATCCATAAGTCAAGTTTTATTGTTAACAAGAGTGGTCTAGGAAATCAACTGCAGTTCTTTGGTAAATGGCAGATTGATTTTGGTTCTTGTGATCTGCTTGGTTCAGGCTTTGGGCGCACTTGGTAATGTCTTACGTGTTCACAGCTTGGACCTGTTTCATTCTCTTCATGGAGTACAAGAGTATTGTAGCTTTGCGCCTTTCTTTTCTTAAAAGTGAAAAGCGACGGCCTGACCAATTTACAGTAGGTTTCCAACCCTTCTAGCCAAATTTGGGACCGATGTCATGTTTCACTACTTTAAGATGACAGTTGTTTTGTACTGGCTGAACAAATCTGAGCTGTCCATCAAGCCAATCAATGTAGGGTGTTTATTTCATCCTGCTATGAGGATGAACTGGATTGGATAAATGATGTCAGAAAAATGCAACAAAGGCAGAGGTACAGTTCCAGAGGATTGTCTAGTAATTATGGGCCAACTGAGGGACATGATCCTAAGAGCAGTCCAGATATGACAAAGTCAAATGGTGAAGTTGTAGAGGGATCAGGTTTGCCCAGCAATGCAACCAATTCTGAACTGAGATAATTCCTTTTTCTGGAGCCATGGGATTTGCCACTCTGGCCCATAGCTGTCACTCTTATAACCAAACTGTGCACTAATGTCGTTTTCACTAATTTAGTATGATATGTGCTTTCTACTGACTGAATGAATCTGTGCTCGATAGCAAGCCAATCAGTGTAGGGGGTTTCTCTCTCATGGCAACCAGTGATGCTTGATTATGGTGAAGGTAGATGAATGAGCTCTCTGTAAACGCTTGCTGACTGGGTCTGGTGTGAAGCCTGCTTGTTGTGAGGATCCTGAGTCACAGGAGAACTGATAAAGAGGGGTGTGCAAATTTGGCTGGTTGCAGGTGATGGTTCGCCAGGTCCCAGATGTGGGGAAAGAACCCATAAGTACTCGGGTTGAGAGCTACTTCCTTAAGAACCATCCAGATTCTTACCTTACACATCAAGTATGTAGATTTACAACTTTCTTTGGCTTTTCCAAGTCATGTAGGCTTAGGGGAGTCCATAATAGCGTATGAGTGACGAGTTTGAAAAAGGTGGCTCCGTGAGAAATATCTCCTGCATCTTTAGGATGCCAAGGAAGTCTGTAGCAATGCTGTCTTTCTTCTTGGTTATATTTAATATTATGTTTCCCAGTGGGGTTCAGAGCTAGTGGGATTTTTGATAACAGCAATATGAACCTAAGATGGAAGGTATCTAAAGATTGAATGGGGCTGAAGCTACATTATTAGAGAGGAGAGGGTGTTATGATGATCATTGAGCTGCAAGAGACAAATCAAGACTAAACTAGGATATTGGAGATGGACAGATGGCATACAATGCAACCAAACTTCATGCAACAGTAAAGAAGAGGGATGCAGCACAGAACTGGTTGGTTTACTTTCAAGTCAAGCATTCACGTACTCCATCTACAAGGCCAACCACAAAGGTCAATACTTATGCATTCTGCTGGATACTCTTCAACTACTTGTTTTGCAGACCTCTCTCTGCTCTTTTGCTCAGATGTTTGTTGGTTACAGGAGAAAATTAAAGTCAAATGAACTTTAGCTTAAAATGTTGGATGAGGATAAATTTGGCATTCTGATCAGTTGCACATTGTGAGCCAACATCATGGCTGATTTTTCCTGTTACTTCTGGAAACATGAGAGAAATTCTATCCACAAGTGTTCATATTGTAGTATGCCAACTAAATTTAGTGGTTTCCTGTGGTCATCCCACCAATAACAATATGATGATAATGAAGATCAGGCCTAATATGACCAATGCAACAATTTTGAGCTAAATAAGGACAGTGAAGTTTAGGCAGCCCATTACATGTGGAGCATATATGCATTTAGATTGCATCTCACACAGTCAAATACACATTGAATGTACGACACTGTTTCACAGAAATGTAACACTTTCTGTCCTGTGTGTGAGATGCTGTGCAGACAGGCTTTTGTGGACTTTTTGGTCGGCAAGTGGATGCCATTGAATACTACACAACACAAATTGAAAAATTAACAGAACAGGTAACAGGTTCATGGTCTGTGTATGGGCCTGCCTCCTTGTTTCTTATATCTTTAGGATCAAGGCTGGTGAGTGTCAAACACAATCTTTTATCTCTTATGTCTTGAGAGTCCAATTTGGATAAACAGTTATTACTCACAGTTCAGCAAGCTATATGACTTCCAACAAAGAAATTAGCAATTGGGGCAGGAGTCAGGTAGATGGGGTACATTTTCCCCGACCTCTAAACTCAAGGGTGACCCCCAGGGTCATATGCCTAGAATCTATGCTTCATACCCCTCTTCTTCATTATCCTACTGCTGTTCCTGTAGAGGAGCAGTAGAGCTTCCTCTCCACCTAGGATCCCTGATCAGAAGATGGGTAGGAAGTTTAGGTTTTTGTCTTGACCCTCAGGGTCACAGGGTGGCTCAGGGTGTAACCCACCTACCTGAATCCTGCTGCAATTGGACTATATGCTAGAAGCTTAAGAAATATAAAAACTTTTTGCAAATTGCACAACGAAGCAATTTATAGAGAGCACATAATCGCAAGTAGAAAAAGATATATACTCTGGACATCACTTGTCCATATGCTGATAGTTATGTGACCAAACAGAACTATCTCCTCTTAGTTATCCTCTCTGTAGAACAAAGCTGACCACCTCCAATGAGACAATCCTGAGAAATAGAATCATTTGGAAGGGTTGTGACTAGGTCTTCAATCTCTGCAATCACTTTCTTCTTGAACTGAGATTCTGTTTTCCATTCACTCCAGGCAGAGGCCGAGCGCGAACTGATCATGCAAGATCCAAAAGCTACAATGCCAGCTGCTTTTGTTTCTTTCAAGACTCGGTGGGGAGCTGCTGTATGTGCCCAGACACAGCAGAATCAAGACCCAACAATATGGCTCACTGACTGGGCACCTGAACCAAGAGATGTTGTCTGGGCAAATTTGGCCATTCCCCATGTTGAGCTTGGGTTTCGTAGTCTGGCAATGGGTGTGGTGGTTTTCCTGCTCGTGTTTTTTTACATGATCCCTATTGTAACTGTGCAGTCATTGGCAAATCTTCAGGGAATCCAAAAAATATCTCCCTCACTTGATGGGTTTGTCCAAAAGTGAGTATCCAAACTCTCTCTCTCTCTAATCTCCATGCTGCGATGATTGAAATGCTGGCTCAAACTTTAGAACATGTCTCCTGCAAAAAGATTGTAAGGTTGGAGTCTATCAATGAAGCCACCAAATTCCATCTCCAGGTGTAGTTACTAGCTCAAGAATCATGTGGGTTTGACATGCTTCACCTATTTTTTTGTCTGCCAATGCAAGACATATGGTGTCATAGAAAGATATCTAAGCATGGATCTTTTGTGGGCTTGAAGCATGCAGGCGCTTTGTCTCATTGTTTGTCCAGGGTTTCCTACCTGGCCTTATCCTCAAAGCTTTTTTATGGCTGCTCCCAAGAATTCTTATGGTAGTATCAAAGATTGAGGGTCACCTGGCTATTTCAAAGCTTGAAAGAAGGGCAGCAGCAAAGTTTTACTATTTTATGGTGGTGAATGTTTTCTTTGGCAGCATCTTGAGTGGGTCTGCCTTTCAGCAGCTCAAAACCTTTGTTTCTTCAACAACAGCTCTTGGGTGTGTGGTCTGGCTCTCTGATGTTGTTGTATGATGTCATATTCATGTCTCTGTTAGTCATTTTGCACATCTTTTACGGATAATTGCTAGGGTGTTCTCCTATGTACATGTGAAGACTAGCTTTCAATTTCTTGTGACCAGGACAGTGTCTGTAATTGATATGTAGTGCACACCTCTGTAGAAAACCTTTCTCCAATTGTCAAAGAGCAACTATGTAACTGCATCAATTTAGATGGGCATCTTGAGACAATCCCTTGAGCTCCAAGCCTTGAGGGATCTGCAACTTTTCATTGACATATCCTTCAGACAGAACCTAGTAGGAGGAACCCCACCAGTGGAGTGCACTTCCACCAAAAAAAGTTTTCCTCTGGTGTTCTCTTGTCAGAGCTCTCCTACACTCCTGGACAGTAGAGACAGATGAATAAATACTAACTGATATGTTTCCCATGATGTTGACAGTTTTGTGCAAGCACTTGCAAAATCCATTCCTCAGAGGGCAAATTTCTTCATCACTTATATTATGTTAGATGCTTGGTCTATTCCGGCTGGGGAACTTCTGCGTTTTTGGCCATTGATCATGTACCACATTAGAAACTTTTTCTTTGTCAAAACAGAGAGAGACAGATTGCGGGCAACTTCCCCGGGCACAATCAGCCTGGATGAATCACTTCCCCAGCTGGAGCTTTACTTCTTGATGGGTCTTGTGTACTCAGTCATATCTCCAGTTATTATGCCTTTTATTGTTCTGTTCTTTGGCTTTGGGTTTGTTGTTTATCGCCATCAGGTCAGTGACAATTTTTCATGCTTATCTGCTATCCCTTCTTAGCATTGAGCACCTGTGTGCATCTAAATTGTTTAGATTACCTAGTTGCTCTTACATGTTGATTTACTTTGTGTTGTCACCTGAAATACTATGCATCTCATGTGTCAACCGAAGGGACTGTAGTCTTTCTTGCTATTTGCTTCTAGAGAGTAGAGTGTAACCAAAAATCATGCATTCAGGCTGACATCTAACAAGAAGTTTCAGTTTACATAACCAGGAAACTGTTTGCCCCTGTTCTGGGCTTCATCCACATGAAGTTCACACCTCCAGTCCATATGCATGTCCATTAAAACACAACAAATTATAGAGACACTGCAAATTATCTGATACAGACCATGAATGTTCTTATTAGATTGTTCTTATCTGAGCAAATGGATGGGGCGTGGCTGGATGGGAATTTCAGATCTACAATGTTTATGACCCTACATATGAGAGTGCAGGAGCATTCTGGCCACATGTGCATGGCCGCATCATAGCAGCACTGATATTAGAGCATCTCACTTTGATTGGAATGTTCCTTGTGCAAGGTCCTGTATCTTTTGTGAAAGTAAATACAGGGACCACTGTTAAAAGAAAAGTTCTGGGATATTTGAGTCAAGCTTGCTCCTCTGCACCATTTATTATTGCACTTCCAATTTTGACACTTTACTTTCATGCTTACTGCAAAAGCCGATTTGAGCCTGCATTTAAGCATTATCCCCTAGAGGTGAGAAAAGATGTGCATTTATGTCTATCTCTATAGAGATACAAGCCTTTGTTCTCTATTGGCCTTTGTTCTCTTTTGGTACAGCTAAAGATCTCAAAATCACTCACTGATTGTGGATGGATGTGAAATACCCTGCATGTTGGACAGGATGCCATGGAGAAAGACACTGTGGAGAAAGAAAAAGAACCAGACTTGAACCTAGCAGTGTTTTTGCGAAATGCTTACAAAAACCCAGATTTCTCAGATGAGAAGGAAGGTGGTGCAGACCTTGAGAAGGGCCGGGAGCAGGAGGACATTGAAGACAGTAAGATTCCTTTGCAAGGCTCTTTACCAAGACATACAGATGAAGAAGAGTATGTTGATCTCGAAGATGATGATGATATCAGTGATGATGAAGATGACTCTCCACTCACTTTTAGGTGGGGAGCATTCTTTCAGGCTCAGAAAGAGGAAGAAGACGACCAAATGAAATCAAGTCTTTCTCGTGAAGCATCTAATTCAGAATCTGTTGGATCTCCTTTGACATTTAAGCATGGATGGTTCTATGATGGTCCTGATGCTGAGGTTTCCTCCAGGAAGATTCTTTGTAGGATTAGCACATTATGCTCCAGTGATAGAGCCTTGGACCTAGAATCTCCTGGCTCTCCATTAATTTTCAGAAGGGGAACTTTCTATCAAAGTGATGAAGAAGGGGACTCTGTGAATAGAGGTTTTTCTCATTCAAGCACATTGGGCTCTGTCACTGAATCCTTAGAGGAAAATCCTAGTCCTCCTCTAGTTTTCAGGCGAGGCACATTCTATCAGGATGATGATACAGATGAAGAAAGCAAAGGTTCCTTGAGGAGATACTATTCAAGCAGGGATACTTTTGGAGCAGGCAATGAATCTCCTGGCTCTAGTAGATTGCAAGTGTTCTATGATGACAGTCATGAAGATGAATTGGGAAGTGGAACTATTGCATGGTATGGGGGCAGTTTAAAAGGCTGTCTGTCACGTGCAAGTACAATGGGCAGTGCTAGTAGACATTCAGATTCAGAATCAATTGGCTCTCCGTTGATTTTTAGGCGGGGTTTTTTCTATGAGGATTATGATGAAGATGAAGGTGGCATAGCTCAAACTTCTGGAAACTCCACAAAACAAGACCACTCACAGTCCAGCTTTTTCTTCAATGCCAAGGAAAATTCAGGTTCAGAGTCACCAGGGTCTCCACTGATATTCCGGTGGGGAACATTTTATGCTGAAAAGTACGAAGATGAAGGAAAAGATGTTGGTTCAACATCCATAGGTGACTCCCAAGGTGCAAACTTGAAATTCAGGAAGGGACGGTTTTATGAAGATGATGTTAGAAGTGCCAAAGGAGGCAGAGCTCCATCACCTGTGGGGGGCACAAAACCTCTCTCCCGTGCAAGGACAATTGGTGCCCTAAGAGAGATTTCAGACTCCAAATCTCATTCAGCTTTGAAAGGAGTTTTCTCTCGTGCCAAAACTATTGGCGCTGTTAGAGAAGTATCTCAGATGAGACCTTCCAGCCCTCGACTGATACCTGAGCAGGGAAACTTAAATGACAACCGAAATATTGTGTATCTGCAGATTTCTGAGCAGAGTAAGCTGAATGAGGAGAACACCAAGGACAAAGAAAGAGAGGAAGTTTGGTCACACCTTGTGGGGAAAGCCGAGAAATCAAAGCTCTCTCGTGCAAAGACATTGGACACAGCTAGAGAAGTCTCTGAGTTAGAACTTTCTTCTTCTTCTGATCCAAAATTCTCTCGGGCTAAGACACTGGGTGCTATTCTTAAACACGGTGATGACACCGAATCCCCTGGCTCTCACCTGATTCCTAAGCAGGGGCAATCATCAAAGCAGGTTCACAAGGACAAAGAAGGTGATAGTGTTCTTGCACCAGTGAAGAGCACAAGAAAAGGGATTTTTGGTCGTTCCAGGACAGTGGCTATGATAAACAATGCTTCTGGCTTGGAAAAATCAACTTTCTCCCATGCCAATACTCTGAGCTCTCTGTTCAGGAAAAGTCCTGACCCAGATTCTCTCAACCCTCCTAAGCAGGCACAGATGGATGAAGAGCAACACAGTGAAAGGGATGGGGATCAAATGCTCTTGGGAGGGCCAGCAATGCAGACTTTCCCTCTTACTGAATTGCAAGAAACATCAAGCAACAGTGCAGTCTCAGAGTCTGAAAGTTCTCCCCTAATTTAGGTGCAAGGAGATCCTTAAGGTCATTGGTCAAACCTCATCCTTATTCTTGTTTTCCATCCATTGCTACTTAGCTGATTTTCAGTTGAAGCAAACATGGATCAGGCATTGTCCAAAATGAATTGCTATACCAAGTGCAGTTTCTGCTCCTCTCAACAACCAAGCTTCTATAATTACAGTCCCTTTCGGTAAGCAGCCCAGTATGACAGCAATGTCAAGCTGCCTAGATGTCAAGTGGCAGTTTACCATATAATTGATCAGAACCTAGGGTCTGTCAAAGTGGAGCTACAGAAGACATGCAGGTGCTACATTCCCAGTTTTCTGACAGAGTCCTTAACCCACAGGTTCCCTCCCCAATGGAAACAGTCATGTTCCCTGGTAATGCTGGATATGAAAGTTCACCACAGAGTTGGATATAACTGCAGGGGCAGCCATACCATTGGGTGAACTGTTTCCAGGGTCCTCATCAGTAGCACTTGTAAGTGAGCTTGGCAATCCAATTTGCATTCAGATAGTTAATCTGAACCTCTAGGCTTGGAACTATGTATGCGGTCCACTTTGGTGGTACACTCTTAGATTGTTTTTCTAGTGCAATGAAGAGTGATGCCATGCTCATTTAGAATGGAGATGTTTAAAATATGTCACCAAGGTAGTTTTGGAAGCTGGTGGTAACAGGGATGTCACATCTTGGAAATTAGTTGAGCTCAGACATATTATCTTTTGGTTTGTAGCCAAGTGAATGTCAACTTTGAAGTTGTCTTTGTGCAATTCACTAGTCTCTTAATATTCTGATGGCCCTCTGGATTTGTGTATTTTGCATCTGAATGACAGAGGCTCACTGGATGGAGAAAATGATCATCTTCATTCTATCAAAAACAATCCGTAGATAGCAGTAGCCTTTTGGATCTGTAAGCAGAGTGGGTTCTCTATCAGTTCCCTTCAGTCTATATCCATGGCTAATGATGTGAGTACCCTCAAAACCACTCTTGGTTTGTGTTGTTTTGGATCCCTTGTGGTAATACTGTATAGTGCAAGACAACTAATTGAACTGTTGTAGAAATGTGTTTGTTGTTTAGCATGATAGAGCAAAGACAAATGTTGAGATAGCTCTTTGATTGAGTAGGGTTCCATACTAGAATTGACTCAGGTGAGGTCCAGTGTACAACTTTCCCAATCAGAAGTTTTACCCATTGTTTCCAGGTGCTGGTTTCACACTTGCATATGAAACACAGGAGATCTCAGAAGGTGAACAGACCAAAACCTTCAGAAGCTGGTGGACGTACACACGAATTTCAGTGACCTATCTAGGGTTATGATGAAACAAAAAGAGTAACTTGATGCTGACAGCTTTGCTCTTGTATTACAGTAGATATAGCTAAGTTCAAAACTTATCTGTCATCAGTTTGTTTAAAACACAACCAAGCTGGTGAGTCAAGAAATGCTGAAACCTGTTGCAAACAGTGTCCTTGAAACTGCTACACAGGAGATTTTATGTCAAATCATGCGCGCATATCGCTTTGCTCATGTCAAATTGTGAATGCAGAACACTTTGCTCAGACTAGTGGGAGTTACTGAATTTGAAGTTATTGCAATTCCATCTGGACAAATAGGGCCATAGCATTAAAAGCACCTGCACATCATTTTAAATATAGTTGAAACTGTTGTGCATCCCCACCAAGAAACATGAAAAAATGGCATATAAAGTGAGTGAATATATAAACCTTAGCGCTTGGGCCAATCAAAAGCAACACTTTATACCAATCCTTTTCATGGTCATTGTATCTTTGTCTTATCTATTGACCCAAAGGGTGTTGAACACAATTTGGCAATCGTCATGATCATCGTATCTTTGTGATATTTATTAGTCCAAAGAAAGTTTAGCACAATCTTATTGTAGATTTCATCCAAAATTTAAATATGGAGATGCTTCTATTGTTGTGCAATGAAGATGCTTTTAAGGCATGTCAAAAACCTCAATGGTTTCACAATAGAAAGGAAATGAATTTGACCATTGTGTGATAACCAAGCAAATGGATTAGAAAAGTTACATTGGAGTTTTAAACAAATCATATAGCATTATAAATGGATGCAGAAGTTATAATGGGATTTCATCCAATTATCTGAAAAACATATGTACATTGTCAAGTCACATGGAATTTGGACAATTGTAGGGTAATGGGTTGAAGTGGAATGGGTCGAATTTTTCCAAATCGTGAATTGTGGGCACAATATGTATGGATGTGAAGGGATGCAGTGGAATTGGATGAATGATATAACATTATAGGGCACAATTGTAAAGTGATGTAGAACCAAACTTAAATGTGTAATAGGTGTTGTCCTAACAAAGCTCCTCATTGTGAAAGGTGCTCTAAATGACAATATCAAAATGCAAATGTGAAACAAAATCCATCAAGACTGCCTCGTGGGAAGAACATTGTGAGAAATTGGTCACTAGAAATATAAAAGAAAGAAAAGAATTATATGGCTAGTTATAGTTAGGGCAAATCGAATTGAAATGGAATTCAATGCACATTCATGGATCATGTTTTCATCAAAGAAATGGTTAGCTTGCAACAAGATTCCAAAACATTATTGTGACATTGGAATAATGAATACCAAATGTTGAATTTTTAATTTCTCTAATGTGGCATCTTTTTGTTTTTAAAAAAATAACATTTAAATATTTACATTGAAAAAAACACTGTCCCCAAAAAATTCAGAAATTTTGACAAAATAAGGAAAATTCATCGTTAATCATAATTTCCTTTGATTTTAATTTTTTTTCCCCACACAATTTCATCATCTTTCATGATTTATAAAGTTTGCATTCAAATTATTTAACCATGTCACACCAACTTTCTTTCTAAATCACAAATCAATGAAAATTACCACACCCAAAAAAATCATTTTCTAACACAAATTCATCATCTCACATGAACATTCTTTTTTAAAAACAAATAACACAAATACGTGCCAAACTGGATGGGCTTTGTGTTCCCCACGTATGTATACACTATGTAAAACTTATAGATGTTACATAGGCTACACAAGTAAAAGATTTTTGTTCTTGAAATGGTTTTGACATGTGTTCTTGAGATTCTCAACATCATTAAGTGTCAAGTTGCACCATTGGACAAACTCTTTTTTTGTTTATCAACTATAGTCACTAGAGTATAACCCAAATTGTTGATGAAAACCCCAATATATATATAATTACAAATTTGTAAACATGAATGAAATGGCCTTTCAAGACCTTCTAGTTTTAACCTTTGAAAATTATTCCAAAATGTATGATTGCTTCAATCCACCATGTATTAAACAATTTTTTTTAAAACCATCTTAAGCCTTCCTAAAAATGAAAAGCACTTTTTAAAAAATCATGTTTCTTTTATGTTCTTGAACAAAGGAACCCAAAGTGTTACTTTCTTGAAACTTTTTCATCAACTGCTCATTTGGAATATTTTAATTTTTTGTAAATCCAATTCAAGTTTCAAATTTTACACAACTTGGGTTTTGATATAAAACTTCAAGTCGTTTTTTTTCTTTAAGCAAGTCCTATGTTATCCTAAAGCTAAATGGGTTTTAAAAATTCAATATGTACATTCCTAATGATACCAACTAAGGATGGGTTTGCCTTGAAATTATTACAACATTTTAACTATTAGTTTACCAAAACAATTCAAGGTTCTCATTTTATGTATCTCACTAACCATATACGATTTTTTCACCCCTATACACAAGCATTGTCCATGAACATTATGTATTTGTGCATATATTTTACACTCATGTTATAACCCTTGTTTGTATAAAGACAAAATTTGTAAAATCACAAGAGCCACATGTGCCCACCTAGTTAGTCTTTAAGTAAATCCTTACAATTCATATTACAAATCAAGATTGACAGATTGAAACTATTTACATTAAGAAAAATGGTCACCTCATAATTTACACAACCATTTCATGAATGTTGAATTCATGATTCATCTCATGTTTATTAGGGGTTGCTATTTGTAGAATGAATCCCATTTAAGGAGGGGTAAAGTTCAAACCTTTTTTATTTGGTGGAATTTTTGAAGAATCCAAGGGGAACAAGGGTTGACAAATGGGTTGCCCTTTGCTCCTGAAAATGCCATGAATAAGCTAGCTATTACAAAAAAAGTCTTCAAGTTGAGTTTGAACAAAAGTTAAATTAGATTGCTTATCATGTTGAAATGATTGCCATGTCACCGTTCCAACTTGAACAATAGAAATCAAGGTAGAACTTCAAACATGAGTCCTAGAATAATGACCATCAAATCTCAACAAACATATCTCATGCCATAGAAATAATATAAGTAAAATACCTATGGTGTCTGATGGTTTGTTAGCAAAAGTAAAACTAGAATAAAAAAAATGTTAAAATCCAAGTCTTCAATGACATCCCCCAAAAAGAAGTTGAACCCAAATGAAGTTATCCATAAAAGTGTCAAAGATTTGGCAAACTTGTTGAAAAGTGCCCTAAGCAAATTGAACATTGTCATAGCCAACAAACAAATTGTGAAAGAATATCCATTAACCTAGAATTACATAATGAACATCCAAAGTCAAAACCCATTTGAGCAAGCCATGAACTTGTTAAAATCCTTTGTTTAAAATAAACTAGATCGACATAACCTTCCTAGGTCTAAAAGCATGCCAAATCAATTTAATAATGGCATCCAACTATCTATCAATAAACCCACTAATAAGTAGTTATTTCATCCAAGCAATCAATTTAGGTCTCTCCTTCAAGTTGTTATTGCATCCTCACCTACCAAAGTAATCAAAAAGGAAAAACTACTCATGTTATGTTTGTCTCACCAAGTCCAGTCCCATGGTTCCCAAGGAAGATTTTCAACAAAACCTTTCAAATGTAGTCATATAACATGTGTCACAACAAGTGTAACTAGTGTTTGAGCTTTTATGAACTTTTAATATACAAAATATATTAATATTACAAGTTTAAAATATATCTACATGATGCCCATTCTAATATATTGAAAACATGTGAAATAATTTGAATTGAACCTAACAAAAATAACCTATTGGGCATAAGCACACTAAGCCCCCCAAAAATTGTAATCACAAGTATAATCTTTATGCAATTAATTCTTTTGGTAATATATGGACATCACATCTTGGATTTTTTTGCATTTTTTAAGTATATTTGATTAACTTTAAACTTAATCTTCTTTTTTTTGTTGAAATGCAACAAAAAATGAAAAACTTGAATGTATGGAATATATTTGTGACAAAATAATACACATTACAAAGTTTGAAAAAATTGCATATATACTTCAAAACTAAGGTTTTGAGTGGCATTCTTGGGTGAATTTTTTATGGTGTATGATATTGATACATTAATTAAATCTATGACCAATTAGATATTAAAAAAAAATTGATGAAATTTCATTAACAAAAATGTGTTTTTTGCATTTTTGAACAATAAATGCATAATAATATTCTTTTTAGGGAAAAAACCACTACCATATCAAAGAGGAGGAGATATTATAGATCGGCATTGCATTATTTTTTCAATTTTATTTTTTTGGTAATGTTTTATGAACCACAAACATGAGGTTTTATGGTCGTTGAAAAACTGTAAATTATATATTTATGTACATTAATTTTATCCAATCCTTTTCATTTGACCATTGGATCAAGATTAATTTTGACTCAAAATAAACTTTGAATTCCAAAAGGTTGTCATGCAAATTTTAAGTTTTTTTGCTTGTGTTTAAGATAACCAAAGAATACCATCAAGATATTAGCTTATTGCATATTATAATACTCATTATACATCACCTTTTTGGTGAAAAATGGATCACCATTAGTGTGCTTTCACCTTATTCAAAAACATACATTAAGCACTATAACATTTGCTTTCAATTTGTTTCATTTTTTAAAGGACTAAAATGCCTTCAAAATGACACAACAATGTATAGTAATTATTCAAGCCTTTACATAATAATATAATGTGTCATGACTAGAAAAATAAAAAAATTGGCCACTGTGAAAATCATGATTTTTGAATCCATCAAATTTTATAACCAAACATGGTTTTGCCACATCATCTTGGCAAACATTACCATTACTTTTTAAATAATCAAAAGTAGTCCATTGCTAGCTACAAATTTTACATAGAATTAATTTTTTCCTATAAACAAAACAATGCAAATTGTGTTCTCAAAGGTACTTACAACATACACAATATGTGGTTTTATAAAATTTATTTCATTTGTAAACTATATTCACACATTTTCTTATTGTAGTTACCATTTTTTTACTTCTTAGATTTTCTATGATCCTTAATAATCAAAATTTATGATCGGAGTTCAAAATTCAATTAGATAAACACAACAATTTCAAAATAGTTTATTTGTTTTTTCATCAACATTCTACTATTTTCTTTATTCATAATTGAATATATCAATCATCTATAGTATAAAATATAAAAATCCAAAATGATAACAATAAAATTTGTGGGTCAAAACCCAACATAATAATAATTATTATTGTTGTTGTTGTATTTTTATTTTATCCTCCAACAACTCTTTAAGTTTTTTATGTGTGTAAAAGAAAGCACTATCCCAATCCTCATCAATTTCCAAAACTACATCATAAGTTTTTTCCCTCCAAAAGTAACTTGAATCATCAAACTGATGAAATGTCTTCATCCTATTCAAGTAACTAACCATTTTCATCCTACCTTGTTGAATCACTACCATTATCCTTGCCACGTTATGCCTTGTTTAATTTCTACCATTCACCAAGTAACATGTTACCTTCCTTCCATTTTGGATTCCATCCTTGAAATCCTTGCTATAGTTTTTAAAATTTTGTTCTTCAAGTCAATGTGTCAACCATCTATGGCTTGATCTATTCATCCTAAGTTGTTGACATTGTTGTTTGCACTTTATTTTATGCTCCTATTGCATCCTTAAATGTTGCACTTATTTGAAGAATTGAAACTTCAGGCAATGGTTTTGTTGTACCTTATTGCATTACTAGAAATTCTGTCATATGCAATCACACCCTTTGCAACTGGGATGCAACTGCCTGTCGCATGCAACTGTTTTTGCAACTATGCCCCCCTTTTGGGTGTGTATGCAACTATGGTGCAACTATGATCACCTTCATCCCAACCTTTGGATGATATCTGTGATATATCACCGTATATATTTGATGTATCATCGTATATCATTGATATGCATATACTCATAGTTGCATGTGCAACCAAAATATGCCAACTATGGTCTTTTGGTAAGCTAGGTACACATTTTTTGTAGGCATGTCTAGGATTAGGGTTGCCTACAAATGACAATCCCATTGATAAGGTTTAGGATATAGGTGAAAAATAACCTAATCTATTTTGCCACACCTAAAATAGTGTATCTATCCCCAACTTTTAACAGCTTGCTCCACAAACATTTAAAAGACAATCATTATTAGGAAAGTGTGGTGTAATTCACTAGGCTATTTCATTGTGTAACCATAAAAGTGAATTAAGTTCACTGTAATTTCACTACCCTTACCTTCATTGGTGAAAATGGTTCACTATACAGTGTAAATGTTTACTAAAGGTGAAGTTTGTTTACTAGGTCTGTTTTTTTAATATTATTAAAATAATTGAATGGATTCATTTTGTGAAAATTAAGTTTTATTCGACTGAAAATAATAAATGAAATTGCATGCAACTTGAATTGAATTGAATTCAAATTCACGAAACCCATGTGTAACGTATTTTGGAAATACATGAATTTAATCGCACATTAGGTACTTAGATTGTTTATCACATTTCAAACCCAAAACTTGTCTAGTGAAAACATAGCATTATTTCCAAACATGATTAACTGGTCTAGTTCAATTGTGCCGAAATTCAAACTCCAATTGAGCTTCACAATCAGGTTGGTTCAAAGCGGGATACACAGGCATAGGGAACATGGAAATCGTTCGCATTAAAACGTAGAGAATGACCAGCACGATGAGGGTTTTTCCTACGCACGTACGTAGCGGTGGGAATTACATTAGCTCAGAACGCATCGGGAATGTGGCCTTCATCTTTAGGGCGACAGAAGCAGCACGTGCAGAGTCCATTCTTCTTCCTCTTCAAGCTCTTTCCGCCATTTTGCTCGTGTTTCACAGTGTTTTCTCCGAGAGGTTCTGTGTTCTAGGGTTGCGTTCACAGGTTGTGACTGAATTGTAGTTAATGAAAATTGGAACAGAGCAAAACAAACTGAACAGGAAGAGGAGGAGGAGGAGGAGGAGCAGCAATGGGTCAAGGACAGTCGGGCGGGTTGCCAAGCAAGCAAGGAGGTACATGGGATCAAAAAGGCGATGCTGACAATAAGAAGGAGAAGAAGTACGAGCCTGCGGCACCGCCGACCCGCGTCGACAAGAAGCAGCGGAAGCAGAAGGGACCCGAAGCAGCCGCTTGCTTGCCCGTGGTCACGCCTGCCACCAAGTGCAAGCTTCGGCTTCTAAAGCTAGATTGCGTGAAGGATTACCTGCTATGGAGGAGGAGTTTGTGGTGGGTCAGGAGCGTTTGAAGCCGCAGGAAGATAAAAACGAAGAGGATCAGTCCAAGGTGGATGACCCGAGGGGATCTCCCATGAGTGTGGGCAATTTGGAGGAAATAATTGACAAGAATCACACCATTGTGTCCTCGTCGGTGGGGCCTGAGTACTATGTCAACATCCTATCGTTCGTGGACAAGGACCAACTAGAGCCAGGCTGTGCTATTCTGATGCACAACAATGTATTCTTCTCCTTTTATCTGGTTCACATAGCTTTCGAAAAGGAGCAATGGTGGCCTGACATGTTTACACGCACGTTTCTGTCTCTGCCTTTCTACTATTGCAACTATGCTGGCTCCTGTCCACATGACAGGCAACGTAAGCGCTTGGGCGCTATGGAATCCAGTACATCTGGTGCTATAAGCTCATCTTTTCCTATTGAAGGGGGGAATTATCTAGGATGTTATTTACCGAAAGCTAGGGGCCAATGGACATTTTAGGGTTCAAGCCTAGGGTACTGAATATCCTGGAAGTTGGTCCATTATGTAGCAAGATTCTGAACTCGTAGGGTTCGGCAAGCCAAGAAGGAGTTCACCTTAAGTTGCAATTGTGGATGAATTGTTCAAGTTGTACCCTCATATTAAAGTGTGGAGATTAAGCAATCACTTGCTCGGGTGAAGCACGAACCCCTCCTCATCCTGGGCTTAGTCAATGAACCTCTGACCTCTGATTGTGGTGGCATTTGATGGCAAGGATCAATGACTGGAAAGTCATTTCTACTCCTTGGTCATACCAATTATTGTTCTTTCCTTCCAGTTTTGTTTCTCTGCACATTTTCTGCAGTTCCCCTCTCTCTACTAGAAGCTAATCGAGTGCTGCATATGACCTCC
>Ga0209208_10003985_pt1 | contig 21042 bp, 13 predicted proteins | sample S1TSphfallax_3_FD_187694 | JGI IMG/M metagenome (GOLD analysis project Ga0209208, IMG submission 187694) | Host-associated microbial communities from peat moss isolated from Minnesota, USA - S1T2_Fd - Sphagnum fallax MG (SPAdes) (version 2) | ecosystem: Host-associated > Plants > Peat moss >...
TCCAAAGCGCACATAACATGCCCAGTGACATGTTACTAAACCCATAAAATGCTCTTCACAACGTGGGTACATTTGATGTTGTGAGGGTCTCAATGTGGATCATGTAAATAGCAAGTGGTGGATTTTGATTGTTCGTCCGGCTCAATTATCTAAGCTGAATCAGCAGTTATACATTCACACTTGATGTTAAGTCAGTGTTAAATGGAAATCTAGGTGGCATCCTAGGTGGCACCCAATGTTAAATGGGTGATACCTTAATAATATTAAGTGAATGTGAGCTTAACACCCAAAATATGTTCATGGTAAGTAGGTGTGTAAGTCCTAAAATGACTAGTATGGTGTTAGGGGACTCAACACTAGAGAGTACATAACACCAAGTGTGAATGTACCTTTAAAAATAAGCATGTGTTTTTTAATGACATCATCAATACCTAATAATAATAGTTGCACATCTCTATCTTTTGTCGTGACCAGTTGGGAATTTTAAAAGCTTGGGATTGGAATAACCATGAGCACTAAAATTGATATTTGTCTAGTGAGGGCCCACTAAAGAGAATGGAAGTGACCATCATCACTCCCACCAAAACCCAAAACCTGAAAGATGTTACCTATATGACACAACCGCCATACCCTATGACACACAATAAGTGAAGAGTTAGTAATCTGTGTAATTATTCATATCATACCTGAAAAAGCTATGGACTAGATATATAGCATCATGATGCCCATGGCGACTTTCACGTTAGTGGCTCATGATTGGGAGGACGGTTGACATATACCCAGGTGGTTGTGGGTTCAAATCCCTTACCTCAAGTTCACCTAGTTGGGGAGCTCCAAGGATTGTGTGTGCATTGTGGACCAAGTGGCAACTAGAGAATAATAAGGTAGCAGACTTGTTGTGGCAGACTTTATTTATGAACATGATTGAATGATTTTAGATTATTTATGTTTGCATAGTCCAATTTCGGTTGGTTACATGTATTAGCATGAAATAGAGTTGTTTGGTTTGTTGGTAGGTTGGTCGCCCTATCAATCAACCCCCTAATCAATATTCAAATGCTCCTTGAACACTTCATTTCAAGGCCTACGAAATGAAGGGAAAAAAAGACCTCAAAATAACATAATCATTCTTCCTTATTTCCATTGCACCAGTGCAATAAATAAAATTTTGGGGGGGAATAATTAAAATTAAAGAAAAACATAAAAATCAGATTGAAATTGTTTTAAAATCCAGTTGCATTAAATTAAAATTCCTTGCTAAAATGGGGATTGTATTTATTAAAGAAAAATAACACAATAATTCTTCCTTATTGCCAGGGAAAAAAAATATACGAAATTTTTGCAAAAATAAAAATCATAATGGAAATGTTTTAAAATCCTAATTAAAACTCCTTTGCTAAAATTGAGGATTGTGTTTATTAAACTGTCTCCCAAATTGGAACCTTTTCTTGGGGGTCCGACCACGATTCTGGCTAATTTCGGTGCAGAATCTTACTAATCACAGGGCGAAATTTCACCCTCCAGGTGGCCTAATCTGAGCGAACTAGGACTGTGGAGTAGCCAGAATCGTAGAACGCGACAATTCTGGACCGTGGAATGATACATAGCTTGGACCAGAATGCTGTAGAACAGCCTCCGTGGCTCCGTACCGGACTGTTGCGCGCTGGAACGCCACACAGAGGGAGTGCAGAATGGCCATTATAGTTTTTTGCAACCTGCAGATTCGTCCCCCGGAAATGATTGGCTTGGCGCAGAATGCCGTGAAGCTCAGCTTCTTTCCTGTGCCGCATATTTTGGTGCGCGCGTGTTTCTCTACGTCTTTTGCACTGGATGTTTTCCACCGTTTTGTCGCTGCCGCTGCAGGTGCTTTTACGAAGCTTTTCTGGCGCCGGGGTGGATAAGGGAAAAGACGAAATGGATTGAAAGAGAGAGAGAGAGGGAGAGAGAAAGGGCGCGGGCGCGCGAAAGAGAAGAAGAAGAATCGTGGGTCGGTGCGAGAGTATTCGTGGAGTTTGTGTGCAGAGAGACAGACGCTGCTCCTCCTCGCCTTTGCCTTACCTCTTCGTCTCCTCCCCGCTCTTCGTCTTTTGCATGCGCTTTTTGCTACTCACCCATCACCTTCACAAGAACGACGGAAAAGAGGAAGGCGGGGAAAAGATAAGGGGAGAGAGGAGAAGCAGCTGCGTCGTGTAAGCAGTGAAATTCCTTCGCCGAGTGTGGCAAACTACACGAGAGAAAGCTTTTGTCGTGGAATGGCAGCGGAATGAGAGGATTCGCCAGGTTTTCTAGATGAGGGAGTCTGTGCGAATCTCATGGTTTGCAAAAAAAAATAGAATGAGCGATAGAGTGGTTTGAGAGCGAAGGGCAGAAAGCCTTGGTGGAGCCAGGGGCTTCCATTGTGCTTGTGGTTGGCGACGGGTTGAGAAAGGGAACCATTGCTTCTGAGATGCTCGATGTCCAATCTTGAAGAAACTGATTGCAGGGACGGCATTTCAGGATGAGGAAATTGCATAGCGGCAGTGTAAGATAGCGCCGGGGGGGTGCGGGGGGAGAGAGGCACAGGGGGAGGAGGAGAAGCTTAGGAAAATCAGCTGTGAGAACCGGAGTAGGAATCCTTATAAATCCTTGCTTGCATGTCAGAGAACCTTGGTATTTTCCTGTTGGTAGGAGAAGATGCGAAGGTTGGAATGCATTGAAGAGGAGAAAGAAGCTCGGAGGAGATAGGTACACAGTTGTTCTCTGTGTTTGCTGAAAGAAGCGGATCGCAAAAGGACCAGAGGTAGTTATGAAAAAGAAGCAAATCCAGAGACGACCGCAGTTGAAACCAGATGACCATATTGTAGGAATTACTTTGATTGCTAGAAGTGGAGGCGATGCACTCCAAATTCGAGAATCTGTTGGAAAGGACATGTTGCAAAGAGTGCAAGACCAAGTGATAGAAGAGCAAGAAGGAAAACAATATCTAAGGTGCAAACAGCCAGTGCTGCCTGCAAAGCTGGAGATGCACAAGTGTGTGAAGGAGGAGGAGGTGGAGGAGGAAGAGAAGGAGAACAGCACCACCACTGACATGAGCTGGATTGATGACATCCCCATGTGCCCAGTGTTCTACCCAACCATGGAGGAGTTTGAAGATCCTTTGTCATACATACGCAGCATTGCCCCACAAGCTCAACCCTATGGTAATCTTTCTGAACCTCAAGCTTGATGATACAAGCAGAAGATGTGAAAAAACTAGTGTTTTCTTGTTCTTTTGCTGTCGATACAAATTAGCCCATGTGAATGAACAGCAAAAGAATCTGGGTGAATTGCCATGAGAAGACCTGCCAAGGCAGATGCTACCCTTTCTTATCACAAGCAGCTGCCATCCAGGAAAGACACACCTATCTGCAGTATATATTCACAACATAGAATTTCATCCTAATCCACGTGCACGGTTTGGAGCTGATGAATTCAGTGGGGAGTCATGCCACATAGTCATTGCCATTAATGATTGAGTTGATGGTCTGATAATTTGTGATTGACACTCTTTAGGTTATGACCTGCTTGTTGTTGTTGCATCAGTTTTGGTTGTGCTGGAACTGACAAAAAAATTGCCTTCAAAGTGTTTTTTTGTGGGGTTTTCTCTGCAATCTTGTTCACACACACACACACACATATATATACATTCAGGATCTTGTTCCTGCAACAAAGCTGCAGTGCAACAAGTTTGATCAGTTCAGGTTTTCTGTGAACTATGGTTCTGTAGTACAGTGGGTTCACAAGGAGCATTCCATTAAGAAATGGAACCAGCTTCAAACAAGTCAGAGGATTGAAGCAATGAAGTAGAGAATCTGACCAAAGTTCTGATGTAACAAATGGTGAAGGAGTGGGTTAAAGATGTTGCAAGGAACCAATCCTTAGCAATGGCCTTGAGTTGAAGGCATTGGAATATTAGAAAAAGATCACATTTACATGAGAGCAAAAGATGGCTGGAATTCAGCAGGATCATTCCCTGGTACATACTTACAGGTGCTTCCTGTTTTACCCTACTGAGCTTATGTAATGTCCTTGGGCATGCAGGAATTTGCAAGATATTGTCCCCAGTGACAGCTGCAGTTCCAGCAGGGGCAGTTCTTATGAAAGAGAAAGTAGGTTTCAAGTTTCAACCTCGGGTGCAGCCTTTGAGGCTGGCCAACTGGGATTTCAAGGATAAAATAACCTTTCTTATGAGTGGCAGGTAAGTTCTCTGGCTGGGATGGTTGTTGAGAATAAGAGCCATTGAACATATGAATTTCTGTTCTTTATATTGCTGCAAAGGGGCTGAATCTAAACACATGATTGCAACATGGGAATTGCACTCTCAATTTGGATCAGAAGCTAATTGATCCATTCTTGGTGTGTTCCAACTTGTGGTATAAGTTTTCTTGTGGTATAGCACATTCTGCTTTTAGGGCAGTTTTACCACTGTTTTCCAAATGTGTAACTTTTGTTTGTTTGATTATTGTGTGCACTAGGCATTACTCATTCTGTGAGTATGAGAAAATGGCAAATAAGTTTTTTACACGTAAGTTCAACAGCTCAGCAATGCTTCCTTATAAGTTTCTCGAAGCGGAATTCTGGAAAGAGATTACTTCAGGGAGAAGTTGTAATATTGAATATGGATGTGATATTGAAGGAAGCGCTTTTTCAAATTCATCAATGGACCCACTAGGAACAAGCAAGTGGAATTTGAAGGTCTGTATCTGAATTAGTCACCAGATTCCTTCTGGACGTGTTTCAGGTCCTCCTTACTTAGACTTTGCTGTCATGGATGCAGGGAAGTTAAAAATTATTTGCTATGTGCACCAGTTCTATGGATAATATTTTATGACTGATTTGTAGATTGTTGTTTTGCAGGTTCTTCCTCATCTTTCCAACTCAATTTTGCGTCTTCTGGAGACATCCATTCCGGTGTGAAAGTTAATCCCAAGCCTTTTATTCAATTCTAGCATTTGCACTGATTGGGCCAACCATTAAACTTGGTGCTTCTTCTTCTGTTGACTTCATTAGCAAGGGCTGGAGGTGGTGAGATAAGGTCTCAAGGGTGCCTCCTGCTTCATGGTTTATTTGCATCACAGAATGCCTAACTCAGTTGCTATTGTTTGTTAAGTTTGAGACTTGAGATTTGTCACCTAAGTGAGGCTTTTGAGTGATCAGTACTGACTTTTCCATTTGAACAGGGAGTTACGGAGCCTATGATGTACATAGGGATGCTCTTCAGCATGTTTGCATGGCATGTCGAAGACCACTACTTGTACAGGTGACTTGCATATGCACCACTCCCAATGTTGTTGCTGCTTGTAGAAAGAATCATGGGTCTACCTTGTGGTGTACAAAACAGATTTTCTTCATTTGATGTAATATGCAATCTGCATCTGTCAATTTCCATCATGTGATTGTTGTTCAAAGAGATTCCTATGACATAGTCTCACTTGTGCACTAAGAAGAGTTGTGGTAATGGATGTTGCTAGTATGTCTGTATGATGTTGATGGTTTTGTCTGGTGTGCATGCTTTCAGCATAAATTATCACCACTGTGGTGCCTCAAAGACATGGTATGGGGTTCCAGGGCATGCAGCAACTGCCTTTGAGAAAGTGGTGCAAGAGGCTGTTTATGATGCTGAGATGTTGGTGGAAAATGGAGTAGGTGCAGCATATGACTTGCTGATTGGGAAAACAACAATGTTCCCTCCAAATCTCCTCACTAAACGTAATGTGCCAGTTTATCGTGCAGTTCAAGCACCTGGCGAGTTTGTCATCACATTCCCCCGGGCATATCATGCTGGTTTCAGTCATGGTGCGTGCTTCTAGCCCCCCTGTTTTCTATGCAAAGTGCATGCAGCTGAGTGTGTTGCTGAAAATTCTTAAGCAGCAACTTGTGCTGCCCAATTCAATTCCGGGAAGATCTGTTCTGCAAGCACCTATGAGTGAATCATCCAATAATTTGTCTCACAAGAGTGCCAATGACCATTTTTCAGGTATTGGAAACAACTTCAATCTTCTCTAACATGCCAGTGGGAGTAAGTATGCCTGTATTGTGTAGTAATTCAAGGAAAATTACATCAAACAACCCCACCTAGTGCATTCTTTCAGAGACTGTCTAGTTTTAGGTGATAGTGGTCTGTTTGTTCCATGTATTGCCATGTCTGTTTGAAACTGCTTGAACATTTGGGGTCTTTGTGATCTGCAGGTTTTAATTGTGGTGAGGCAGTGAATTTTGCAATGGCAGATTGGTTGCAATTTGGTGCAGCAGCCTGCAAGCGGTATGAACTATTGAATCGACCCCCACTTCTTCCTCATGAGGAGCTTCTGTGCAAAGAAGCTATGAATGTTGCTGAAATGAGGAGTTGTGCTGACAACTGTGTCCAGAAATTAGCTTCAGAGCAACAACATGCAGTGAAGGTTGCATTTGTGCGCTTAATGAGGTCTCAGCACCAGGTATGCTGGTTATTGAAGAAGCGGGGATCACAGACTATTTTCACTTCCCCAGGCTTCAATACTAGTGTCACTTGTGCCCTCTGCAAGCACATGAGCTATGTTGCTTTTGTGACCTGTAGGTGTACGGTGGAGGGACCAATCTGCCTCAATCATGGTAAGTAACCTCTGTTCTTTATTATGAAGTTCTTTCTCATTCTGGAATCCAACTGTTTGGCTGAATCCATCATGATTTCATGATCATGTTTGATGTTATCAGTGAAGGAGCTCTCTCTATTGTCAAAAGCACATTAATGTTTTCCCTCTTTGAAATGTTTGCACAGCTCAAGAGATTCGCAACTGTACCTGTGGAATTTCACGGTCAGTTGTCATGAGGGAAGGGTTGCTGGAAATGGAAGCTGCAGCACAGAGGTTTGAAAGGGAGGAGGGAATACTGGAAGATGCTCTCAAGGAACCGAGCATTAAGTATGGAACCCACATGAATGAATTGGGGCTTGAAGAGCTCATGTTTGACTCTGAGGACTACAGTGGTTATAAACCCTATGGGGATCTGATGATAGAAAGAGCTGAAAGGCATGCCATATCCTCTGATGTCTCATCTGCAGATGTCAAAGGTGCAAACATACCCAAATACATTCCTGGAAGATTGAAGACACTAGTCAACAGTCAGGACAACTCTGGTTTGGCTACCACAATGAATGCAGCACACAGCATTTCTATAGTTCCTCAGGCTAATACAGAAGATGCCACTGGGCCTTCCTGGAGTGATGATGGCAAGGAGGTAGTGCAAATGCAGTCATTTGAATCAGCTCAATCTCAGGCAGGGGGTCCTATATTGGAGCAAACAAATTCAAACAAGGTGCTTGAGGGGAGGGATACCGAGTCATTTCTTCTTCTCAAGACTCTGCAAGGAGATGCTGATAACAATTGCCAATGTTCAGCAGAGGTGCTGCTTGTGATTCTTAACTTGTTTCTTGGTGTCCAGTTGCCTTTACTTCAAACACTCAACAATGCAAGATATGTCGTGTCCACTCTCATGGGCATACAGGAGTATCAGTGTGTGCACTCTCAATTTGACCTAATAATTGTTGGTAGTTGTCTGCAGAAAATGGTCTGTTTTTGTGAAAGAAAGCACATCCCCACTGTGATACCAGGAGCAAAAAGAAAGCGATCTGGCTTGGTGACAAGGACCATGCCTGTAGTCAAGGTGCAAATTTCTCAAAGTAAAGAGAGCCTATCCAAGGTGCTTTCTAGTACTGTGGGTGCATCACAATGTGCCTCAATCAAGGTTGAGAATGACAACTCTCACCATGTAAAGCGACAGCGTATGGCAAGTTTGGAGAAGATACGCTTTGAACATGGAACCTCTGTTGCAAGCCCTAAACCCCAGGAGAAGACACTTCTGGCCGTAAGTATCTTGTTCCAATGATCATGATCGATTATCTGTAAATTCATGTGAATGACAATGGTTCCTGTTGTGAAGAGTTTTAATCTCTCATTGTCAAGACATTATAAGGACTCAATGGTCTGAGAGGATCATTGAAAGACAATTGTTTTGGGTGCTCATGAGCTACTATAAGATGAGTGGTGTCAGCAAATTGGGCAGAGATGGAAAGGTCTAATAATTGATATTGCTGGTTGTAAATTTGGTCAGAGAGTGGTCAATGATTCTGGAAAGGATCCCTCTGGTGAGAAGAAAGTGGGTAGGAAGAAGGGATGTCCTCGGGTCCTGCAAACCCCAAAAGGTGGTGTGCTACTTCTTCAGGATATCATCAGAGAGTTGAACATAAAGGCTGCGTTGAATGAGGTAATGTGTCTGTTTGTGCATCTTATTTGCTTCTGGTATAATTGTTTTATTTGAAGCAATGGTGGACAAACAAACCTGCTGTTGATAGACAACATTTACAGATGCATGCTGAAATTGCAGGTCCTAAGTGACTGGCAGTTCAAGGCCCAGAGGAAAGGTTTGGATCTGCAATTTTTGTTTGTTCAGTGCCTGGGGATTGGCGGTCCACAAAAGGAAGGACGCAAACTTCCTGCCCTTACTCTAAAGGTCAGTTAAACCTTAACTGATTGCATCTGCTCAATGTCTTTAAAGTTATCATCAGTTTATGTTCAAGTTGTGAATGTGGCTTAAACTCTACTCAATTGCACCACTTGGAAGGTGGATCAGATGTCTATAGTGTTGTGTCCCAGTAAGCTACATCTACCATATTTAGTGGCCAGAGGTTTTAATCTGCTCATGAGGCTTTTGTGGCTTTGAATCTGGTCTGCAGGGATGCCAGCAAGTCAAAAGCATGTTGACTTCAAAGAAGGGAGGAAGGTTGGAGAAGCTCATTGAAGGGACCTTTGGGAGTGCAACTGAAGAGGTGGAGGCCAAGCAGAGTTCTAAAATGTCATGCATTGAATCAGAGGAGTTCTCAGTGCAAAAAAAGCAAAAACTCATCAACTGTCCTGAGAAAGGTGGAAGTGATTTCCCTGAGCAGCATGGGGCTCATGAAATAAGTGAGGAAGTTGATGAAAGCTTGAGGAGAAGGCCCATAGTGTACAAGGCAGTGCCAGTGAACCTAAGTACACACATTTTTAGGCAACCACCAGCAGTCACTCAAGTCCCAAAAGTACCAGCTCCTTCACAGCCTGTGGATGATGGAAAGTTCCAGGACGTTACTGTGTTAGCTTGTGAGCGGCTACCTTATCATCTGTCTCTGAAGTCTGCAGCAAGTCAGCATTGTCGACAGCAATCTCAGTGGTCAACATGTATTTCAGAGCTGAGGCCTGCAGATTCTGATAATGCACATAGAAACAAGGTATTGTCTGTGAGGAAATCCAGCTCAGCAAAGGAGAATGGGCAATTGCTGTCAAAACGGTTGGAAAGCAATATAAATTCAGTGTGTAATGCTATGCATTTTAATGTAATGGACACCATGAGCAACTCTGGTGTAGCTCATGAGGTTCAAACAATACCTCTAGGTGATAAAAACTGTTCAAAGATGCTCCTTTCTTCTAAGATCAGTGTAGCTAAATCAGTCATAACACAGCTTGATGGCCAAGGAAGCAAACCAGAATTGTGCCTGCCAGAAGTTGGTTTTTCTGCAGAGAGTAGTGTCAAAGTACACAATGGACATGCTGTCAAAAAGAAGCTGCTGAAAAAGCACAAGAAGGAAGGCAGTGTCAGTGCACAAGCTGTGCAACTTGCCCCAGGTCACACAGTCAGTTGCCAGAGGAGAGGTGATCTCTCAAGGGGACCTGATCTGGAGCATGTGAAGAAATGTTGCCGCCAATCTGGTCTCCCACTGGTAAGAATCAAAGTGAAAGGACCTCAAATGCAGGAGCCAGACAGCAATAAGTTGACTTCTGATCAAAAGATTATGAAGGATAGTGCTCAGAACTTGATATTGGCTAATGCTCCAACAAGCAGCCTGACATCCTCTGCTGTGGATGAGGGATTCAATAGAAATTCGAATGTGCTTGAGGAGCAATGTTTGAGAAAAGATTCAGCTCAGGTTGCCATAAAGGATCCTGGAAGACCCAAGAGCCACCCTTCAGCCATACTTCAGCATTCAGAGATAGAGGCAGGAAAGAGGTTCTTAGGGGAAGTAGAGCAGCAAAAGACCAGTATCCTTGATACAGATTTGCCTTCAGATGATAGGCATACTCTTCCACCAAAAGAAGCTGGAGAGGGTGGGGAGCAGTGTGAAAAAGTTCCTGGTTTGAGCACAGATGTTGAGAAAGTGGGGGATCAGATGAAACACTCACCTTTTGTTCCTGCCTTCAGTTTGAAAGATGTTGAAGTATGTGACAATGATAGAGAAGGAGGCTGTGCAAGGGAGGCTCATGTTTCTCCAGATCAAGCCCTTAGAGAGGTACATTCACGTCCTGTTGGTTCTATCTTTTTTTCGTGAGAAGCTTTGCTTTGCAGAGCAATGGCAGATGTGTGAATGGGTATATTCACAATGTGCCTGTAGTTTTCTCATTTTCAAAAGTTAGTATACCTTTATTGCCATGTGCATTTGGTTATTAGCAGGTATATACTAGTGCTAAGAAAGATCAGGTTGAGAGAGGGGTGAAGCAAGAGAAGGATGTTCAAATACTAGATGAGACAGAAAGGAGCAGGAATGGAACTGGAATGTTACCAGGCCTGGAGCTATGCAGGAAAATTCTTCATTCCAGTATGCAAGATGTATTGAACACTGAGATTCTACAATCTATGCAATGGAGAGAACAAACAGAACAACAGCAGAAGCAGGATACCCAAATCTGGTCTATGGAAACTGACCAGCAGCTCAAGAATTGTGCAGTCCCATCTGAGTCATCCTTTATACCTATGTGTCTGGAGCAGAATCCTGAAGGATTGGCCTGTTCAAAAGAACTTTCTCAAGTATGTGCAGACACCATAAGTGCAAGAGAAACAAGCTGTGGGACACAGGCAGCCTTGCAGAAATCACATTCTGACAGGGTTATGGAGAGTATGTCAGTCGCTGTGGTGACATCAAATCCTTCTTCTGTTTGCCACAGCTCAGACTTGTGTACAGTTTCTGGGGTCAAATTGGGTGATGCAGGCATTCAGGTGAGAGTTTAATAGATTTTTCCATCACTTCTTGGGCCTATTTTGTTGGCTTGATCTGGTTTGCCCAGTTTCTTGGATATGCTTCAAGGAACCAGGACCATATCATGAATGTTTCCATCTTGCTGCTTTGCTTGAACATAGGATTTCTTGTTGTGCTGACATGATGTAAAAGACACTTTTCTTTTCTGAAAGTCTGCAAGGTGTCACAAGCTTGAACGTTGCCAGTTTTGACAAGCATTCTCAGCCAGAATGTGCAATTGTTAACATTATTTTTATGCATCATGTTTCAGATTCTGCCAAATTTGGAGTGGTTAATAATCATTTTATAGGTTCTTGAGGCTTTGTAGGTCAAATGGTCAGCTTAACTTCTCTACTGAAGAGAATGGTTGTCCAATATCCTAAAAACTCAAATTATAGATTCACTTAATAAAATATTCCTGTTCTGGGTTTTTTCTTTTTCTTCCTATGAAGAAATGAATATTTCAAGGGCTTCTTAATCCTAAGTAGGCAGCTTTTCAAGGCCCCACTTTTCCTCAAACAATCCTTCAAAACATCTGTCTTGCATATTTATTTTTTCCTTCCTCTTTTCTTGTTTTTAGGGTTGGGTTTCCTCATTTTCCTGTTTGCTGAATGTTCTGAGATCTGAAATCTCTATGACTACCTTGTTATTTGGTCAATCTCTCATTTCTGTTGAGGTCAATGTAAATAGTAAGTGTGCAGAAGTTTCCAATCCTCACAAAGATATTTTGCTGATGATCAATAGTTGCAGGTCCACATGCAACCAGTGGATGGAGCTTTTGACAAAATTGGTGGGGTCTCAAGTGGGTCAGCAGGAAAGACTCAGGAGGCAAGCAGGCAACCTGCAGAGGTTGTTAAGTGCAATCAGGTCAAGAACCAAGTCTCAATGGAGATAGCTCATCCACAGGCAGCTCATCTGCAAGCAGCTCAGGCATTCTGGGGAAGGCTAGACCAATTGACTGCTGATGTTGGTCAGGCTGGCACAATGCAGGCCTTCCTCCACCTTTTTGGAGGATTACCACAGTTGGATTCACTGTTGCCTGTGTTGGAGGTGGGAGCTCAGCATCCAGACACAAGCTATGGACATCAGTGGCAAAACTGTCAAGCTGTTAGTCCCCAACAATATCCATGGAAGTTCTAGGACTGACATAGATGCTCTGGAAACAGGACACATGCATGGAGTCGCCTGCAGTCAGGCTCTGGTGAGGCAGGACCATATTGCCACCTTACAAGTTTGTGGGAGCCAAGGCATGGAGGCTCCCATTCGGTGCAAACAGCAGACATACTCAACCACAAGTAGCAACTGTGAAACTGCATGTCTTTCTTCATGGGAAAGACATCTACAAGGACATCCTTAGGTAAAAATGTGGACTTTATGCACAAAGAACATCTAACTTTACTGCAGCAGCGGGGGAAATTAGTCTCTTCAGACAGATGGCCCTCTTTGCTCGCAGTGTTGGGGAGACGAAGGCACCAGGGAAGGACTGCAATGCTTGTATTCACATCAGCTATGGAACAACAATGTGGCAGAACCAGACCATAGATGTTCCATGTATTGGTGGCCGGTTGGCCATTACTTACAAGGTGCAGGGCAAGCATGGCGTGGGCAACCAGGTATACTAATACAAGGCATTTCATGCTTTCAGGTCCAGCCTTTTGTCCTAAGTTTGCAGGAGCTGGTGGGCTTTCACTATGGGCAATGGTCAACCCTGTCTAAGTCCAGAGCAAGCAGTGGAGCAGTGGAAACTGCTTCCTCCCAGATGCAGCAACAGGAGCAAAGTTTGCAAGATGACCATTTTTGTATGGGCAGGGCTGCTCCAAACTTGGATGGATACAGGCCCAACGGTGGCTCTCAGATGCAAGCTACAGGCATGTATGGGGAGATGCAGATTGCAAGCGATCTCAAGCAACCCCAATCTTCTCAGATGTGGCAAAATACTTGACCTCAAAGATCACCTCTATGCTGGCAGGGAAGGAAAATGGCCAAGTTGGGCACTTGGTACAGAGTCCAATGTGTCAGTAAGCATAGCTGGTTGCTCCTACACACAACTGCACAATGTGGTGGCACCTTTTGACCTCCATTTAGTCCTACTTGAAGGAAACTTAGCTAGGCAGGTTCTACCATTCAACATTCTTCCTGGTGGTGTAAGCTTCACTAGGGGTTGAGTCTATACTTCTGGGGATGCAGAGAGAAATATCTGTCATTCCCTTTTGGAAGGTTAAGAGCTCAGCAATAAAAACCCTTCAAATCAGGGGCTGCACATCCTGCTTGGATGTATGGGAACACGTGTTTTGTGTCACTCTGGCCCTTCACTATCACTTGTAACAAAGGTGAAACTTATTCAACCCATTGATGAAAAAGAGGAGTTTATATGACCATCTGAGGTGTCTCCTGACCCTCACTGTTCTGCATCCAGACCCTCTCCAGCCCAAGTTCCAGGGGTCTCATTTTGTTGGTCTCCAGTTCATTGTTCTCAGACAATGTTGTCTGCATGACCCAAAATTTTCTCAATGCAAATGACACAGAATCCATGGGAGTAAAGATGAGGCACAGATCTGCACACACACTGGGCGAAAGAGATGAAGTCATATGCCAAAATATATTTTGCTGGATATGTGAATGGTGATACACTGGCAAATTGAATGAAGATATTATCTAGGAAATCAGTCATGACTACAACTAAGAAGTACAACTAAGAATCAGGTAGTACTTCACCTTGAATCTAAGTCCAATCCCAAAAAATTTAAACTCTTATGACCATTGAATCATGAGGTGCATGGAGCATCAAACCCATCTCGATGCTGTCTACCAGTACACGTTCAACATAAATTAGCACATAATCACGGAGCCTGAGTACTAACTACTAACCTGCTGCTCCTCATCTCAGTTCTGGGAGTTCTGTGAATACACAATTTGAGGCCCATTTTGAACCTCATCCCCACTTCTGGGAGTTTTGTGAATAGACAATTTGAGGCCCCTTTTGCACATCATCCCCACTTCTGGGAATTTGATGAGAAGACACAATCTAAGGCCTATTTTGCAGTTGTCTGTGCAGGATCTGGAAGTGCATGACCTTGCTACTGGCAGCCAAGAGCTACCTATGCATACACATGGCATCCTCTATCATCTTGCTGCTGTTGCATGCTCATTTGTGGATGTAGCAAACATGTTGCCAACACCAACAGGTGGTCCCATGCTGCATCTTGCTGTATTATGCTGAGCAATTGCATCCTTGAGTTTTTGAAGCTGCAAACCACACACCATTCAAATATGTTCAAATCTCCAAACATGCAGTTTTTGTCTCTAAACTGTCAAAATAGCTGGTTGATGCACCACTTCAACAAAAATTCTAATGAAGGTACAGCAGTCCACATTCCATGAGTTGAAAGCAGACTACAGAACTCATGCACATAGTACTGAGCACTGGCCAATTTGCACATCTACACAATTCAAATGCTAGGCTCTCTGTCCATCAAGGCCTCTGTCACACCCTGACATATTCGGTAATGACGTATTTGGACCTTCTTCCAAAGGTCAAAGATACCAAGTCTGGGAGTGCTATCAGCCTACAACTAGTTCCTGGTAGCGGAAGAAATAAAACCAACCTGTGACATCACTGATTGGTTGCCAGTGTATGCCAGCTCTAAGATAGTCCAATAGATTTCTGCTAGAGATACATGTTGTGTGCATTACTGTATCCCATATTGGAGTAGAGTCACGAGCTGGCATTTTACCTAAAGTAAGATCATGATTCCCACTAAAAGGGAATACAAATGCTAAGTGGCAAACAGTGAATGGCCTTACAAAGAAAGTACCTTGGAAAGGGAGCAAGAGAAGCCATCAATACGGCCCTCAGCACCCCGGTAAAAATGGAAGAAGGGTAACACTTTAATGTTCAAGCTCTTGCACATGGATTTGTTCTCCGCAAAATTCACCTTCAAAAACACGACATCTTTGTGTGCTGCTGCTAATTTACATAACTGCAAGACACACAAGGGCATCAAGCAGGTATTTGAGATGAGCAATGGGAAATTCCAATGAAAACCCCTCACACAACAGACAGAAGCAAATTTGCAACAGGTCCACTCTACCTTGGGATAAAGAGCTCGACAAGAACCACACCATGTGGCATAAAAGTCAACAATAACCAGCTTGTCACCAGCATTTGCAAGAGCATCCACAAACTCCTCTGTGGAATGGATGTCCTTGAAACATGTTCCCCCGTCTCTTTGCCACCATCGCACACTATCACTAACTTCTGCCTCTGCCCTCACCTGCATAGACCACATGACACAAGTCTTTCAGGCACTACAAAACCCCTTCTATGTCAACAACAATCACTCTGCCATTAAAGTAGAAACTGGTAAACTAGAAAGAAATCCAAAGCACATCCATCAGAAACTTATATGCTACTCAAAGCCCATTTTGACCACCAAAGTCCTGCTTTACAACATGAAACCACAAGCTTATGCATCCCAATCTGATCACTTTACCCCATGCCCATCCTTATTCTCCATGGGCAGCTGCACCACTTGAACAATGGCTGCAGGTCAGATGTTACTTATAATGGATATATCTGTGATCCAATATATGGAAACCCAGGGACTTCTGCATCCTTGAGGGAAAGAACTAGCAACTGATTTGCTGGAAGGTGTGTGATTCTCAAAGCCCCTTGTGGGACTAAAGGGTGAGTGCAACACTCCATCTCTCTCTCTTGGTCATGAGACTCCTAATCCTTCCCTTCTACAATGGCAAAAATTTGCATGTCATACCTTCAGCCCAACACCAAACTGGACAGCATCACAATTCTATGCTGTATGTTCTGGACATTGATACAACAATGCAAACACAGAGTTTTCAGCCATGAAAGACTCACATCAGCCCAAATACTTCAAAACCACAAGTAAAGAGAAACTAGGAATCATGTCATGTCCATTGCCCTAATTGGTGTTTTGATTCAGACTCAAATTCCTGGGTTATTCCAGCAAGATTGTGTTGATTTCTACAATCATCTATTTGCCCCTTCCATGCCTTTCTGATGCTCTCACATGTCTCCAATATTGTTCGGTTCATTTTGACTATGGTGGCATTAGAGGATCAAAATCTTGACCCCAAACTATCCAAAAAACCTGAGCAATCTCTGCAACAAATAGCCAATCCCTTTGCAAGTATCCTAGACTTGGATTCATTTGATTCTCACCACACTAGGATTTTGCTTATGGTGTTGAACTCTACATCACCAGACTGGAATCTTGACAATAAATATCACAAAAAGCTGAGCAATATCTGCAAACAGCCAGACAGTTCCTTTGCAACTATCATCTCCCAAAGGAAACACAAGACACTTGTTGTGAATCAGACGACTCTCTGCTTGTGGGAATCATTTGCCCTGACTTAGTCTCTCAATACACTAGCATGTATGTATTTGGTCGAATTCCATACTCCACCCCGCTGTCTTTAATGTACACTACATGAAAGTACAAACCTTTGACAAAAGCCCAGGCTCAACAAACAAACCATTTGAGTGAGGGGAAAAAAAGGGGGAACTCAGGAGGACATTGCAAGCATGAGATTTTCCACTTCAAAATCCCAACTCAAAATCTGCACCCTGCCAATCTATGAAACTTGTCTCCACAACAGCATTTCAAACCGCACCGCTACATAGAAAGGTCGCAAGTTGGAGAAAACCCCGGAAAACCACCCTCCCCCCCCCACACACGCACAGGTACACGTAAAACACTTGCCTGAAGAGATGATGATGATGGCCTTTGGCGTTGCTCACCTGTTAACCTCTTCACCAAAACCCTGGATCGCAAGAGGAGCTGGCGCCGGGGCAAAAAACAAGAGGGGAAATATGGTGAAGAAGAAGGAGCTAGAGGGCAGAAAGAAACAATTTGAGAACTAATAGGGGTGCATGTCGCACTCCCCATCATCGCCATAGCTTTCTTTGTGTAGACTATTATGCTATGAAACTAGTGCTAGCAAAATTGTTGCAACTATGTACTTTGGTTCCAGTTTCTCTTCCTCTTTGTTCCTATTCCTCTCACCCCGCCTCCCCAAATATGCACACAAAGTGTATCCAAAAATTGGCGTGGGTGTGTGTGTGCGAGCGAGAGAGAAGACTCGTCGCCGTCTTGGTCAAATGCTTCTCGAGGGATTGAACTTTGGACTCGCCGGCTTTCATTACCCCAACGCCTATCGAGGTCCTTCGTCCTTAGTTGGCTCTGCCTGCCCGTAGTGTGAAGGAGAGACGACGGAACGAATGTAGTTTTCATTTGGTCCCACATTTTGAGGAGTGTTCACCAGGTGTTACTGCGACTTCACTTCATGGAAGGGTGAGTTCCAATTTTTGGGAACTTAATGGAACGTTTCCTATTTTTAACTGTTGTGAAGTGCGAGTTCCATTTTTTGGAAACTTACTACGACAGACATTTCCTATTTTAATTGTTGCCAAGGCTGAGTTCCATTTTTTGGGAATTTAATGAAACATTTAGTTTTCACTTGGTTGCACATGTTGAGGTTTGTTCACCATGTGCTACTCTACACTGTGAGTTCATTTCTTTGGGAACTTGAATGGAACTTTTAGTTCTCATTTGGTTGCACATTCGGAGGATTGTTCACCTCGTGCTATTACTGCGCATTGTCAGTTTGTTTTTTTTGGAAACTGAACGAAACATTTTCTATTTGAACTGTTGTTGCTCGTTCCATTAAGTTCCCAAAACCAGATCCTCTTCTGAAGGGTGAGAATCTAGAAGGGAAAAAGAAAAGAAGTGAAATCTGTTTTCAGTTTTCCCCACTGGATTTCACTTTTCTTGTTTCCTTCCAGAATCTCACAAAAACTAGGTACCAAAATCAGATCCTCTTCTGGAACCAGATCCTGAAAAGTACCCTGATAAAGATTCCTGGAAACTGTACAGCTCCTGAAGAAGAAGAAGAAGAAGAAGAGGTCCTTTGTTGTTTCGACCAGACAGTCAAACCAACAAGTAGTCAAACGTCAAAACAGGCTCAAAGAGGCTCAAATTAGAGATCCTACTTCATCTGCCAAAAAGGATGTTGTGTTTTGAAAAGCGGAATGCCTGCCCTGGTGGGAGTTTCTACTTTTTTCCATTTTTGAAAATGAAAAGAATTCTGCCAGTGCTTTTATATCGGTGAATTCCTTGAGAGGGGCCCTTAGTTCAGCGATGCCCCACTCCAAGGGGATTGCCCTACTCTTACATATTCCCATGGAAGCGGTTCACAAAATAAGAAGACCAACTAAGAAGGCCTCACCCAGGAACATTCTCATGGTCTCAAAGTTGGTAGTTCAGACATAGAAAGAGGCCATGAGGGTCAAGAGTCAAAACCGTAGATATGGTAGATGGCATTTCAAGTACTTTGTCCCTGGATACTTTTACATAGTGTGCTTAGGAGACTGCTCAGTGACTACTAACCAGAGTGGCAAAAAGGTTGGACCCCTCCCTACCCCCAAAGCTTCTTTGCTCCCCCCATTGTAAAACACTTAGGCTAGAGAAATTTCGTAAGTGTATTCAGAGGCCCACATGACCCAGCACTTACGAATGCACCATCCAAAGAAAATATATAAACATATGTATATATAATAAAAATCTGTCTTGAACAAAATGGGATATGTCACTCATATGTCATTGGGTTTCACACTTTTGCCATGGTTCATGACTTGTTTCTAGACATCCAACCTCTTCCTACCACCTTTTATCTTGTGTCTATTACACAATTGTAGTCACTTGGCCCATTCATTTTCTCTCTCATGGTGCCATTGTTGAGTTCCATATCTTCAAGCTCCATCCCAAGCATTTTCCAGTACTTTTACTACTATTTTAAAAAGATGACAAGAGGGAGTTCAAGCTCTTCATTGTCTGCAGTAAAATGGCTTTGGATTAACATTTTTGCTCAAGATGTTGTTGCTAGCAAAAGCCAATGCCTAGTTGAACACTTGTTTTTGATTGACTAAATGTCTTGATTGGTCCAAGTGGTTTGCTACTAATGGTCTTTGATCTTATATAATAGTAGTATCATCTTTATGAGTGGGGCTTGGAAAACAATAAATGAGTAATTTTGGATGTGAGAAATACTATTTTAAGGCCAAACACCAAGTATGGGTGGAAATATGCTTGAATATATTGGAATACCTACATCTGGTGTTTGTTTTCATTCTACAAGTGTATTGTATAATGGCACTTGTCTCAACTATATTTTCAATGGAACATTTTACAACATAAAAAAGATCATAATCATCAACATTATCATAACATAATGAATTACCAAAAATTTACATATCATCTAATTTAGACTTTAAGACTTCAAGATAAAGTGAAAGCTTTGGTGAAAAATATCATTATTTATGGTTGTTTCTTTGGATGTGAAAAAAATGATGGGCAAATTCCCATTGAATAAATCCTTTTGTTACATTGTAATATTGTGACAAACAACTACAATTTTGAAATGTATTGCAATTGACAGTCAAATTGTTCATACTTGCATCAATTTAACAACATAAAGAGAGTTTAGGATGTTATTCATCTTTAATTGCACATTTCCACAACAATATCTTCTTCACATATTTAAAAAACCACACAAAAAATGAGTTGTAATGAAAAATATTAAAATATGATTCTTTTATTCTACATTGTAACTTGCAATCACCCTCCTAATCTAAGTCACCATCCTTCCAAATTGGTGCAATCATGTGTGTTGGTTCATCTTGGCCTTTCAAAGGCACCTCATATCTATAAAGATCTTCAACATAATTTTTTCTAGTGTATTCACAAGGCATATTATTGCACGTCATTTTTCTTTTGCTTTTTTATGTCACTATCCAATTTCCCATGTGGGCATTATGCTTCCCCATCAAGTTATACATTTTTTTATAAAGCTTGTTTTTTTTTAATCAAGTTCTTACTTTTGAATGTTTATTTCCTTGTTTCATGTGCCCAAGTTATAAATTGAATCAGTAACAATTTCCTTTTGAATTATTTCTTGTGCCTTCATTAATGGGAGTTACCTATATGCTTTTTAATTGAGATTTAGTGATAGATTCACACCATTGGCTACTCCTCTTCAAAAGAGAAAAAGTTTCATGTGATCTTTATACCCCACTATGCCCTTGCCTTCAAACTATATTTTAGACATGAGTATCCCCTTAATTATTATTTTGCACATCTTCTTCAAATTGAGCTATCTTCAGAAGATTGAAAAAGTCTTGAACAAGTTATAACTAAAGTGAGATCACATTCTCAAATCAAAGATTTGAAAAACAAGTTATGGCAATTTGAAAAGGTCAAAAGTTAAACTACCAAGATGATTCCCAAAAATTAAATCATTTGACAAAAGGGTCAAATCAACTTTAATTCAAGAGTTTAATACACTATTTAAAAAGTTCTTTTCAAAGGCTAAAACTTTTCTTTAATTTTTTTTCAATTGAATATGAAACAAAGAAAATTGTGAACCCCCAAAGTGAATTGATACATAATTTGTTAAGCTTAGGCTATTATAGCCTATTGTAAAGTATCATATATATTAATTCAGTAAGTCTCTCTGTCTGTGACGGATGTTTTGGAGGGTGGGGGAAGGGAGAGGTTGGTGAAGCAGCGAACAATTTCTTCAGTTAGTCTGTCTGTTGAGGTCTTGAAACCCAAATCTCGTCTGTCCATTTGTCGAGGTCTTGAAACCTAGATCCCATATTGTAAAAATAAAATAACCGCCCAAAAACCTGCCTGGCTCCTCTTTTCCGGGTTTTCGTGAAACCCGGCAGTTCTGTGAGGTTTTTTTGAAATAACCAAAACTGGCAACGGTTCTTTGATTCTGAATTTTTTTCAAATACCTGGAACTTGTGATTCTTTGACTCCGAGTTTTAATTCTTTTAATTCCCATTTTACAAATACCCAAATGTGGAGGTTATTCAACATATCAAATACCCGCCCAACACTGCTTATGTAATTTTGTTTATATAATAGAAATATTCGTCAAAATGATCCCTTGCAGGGGGG
>Ga0209208_10003986_pt1 | contig 21042 bp, 10 predicted proteins | sample S1TSphfallax_3_FD_187694 | JGI IMG/M metagenome (GOLD analysis project Ga0209208, IMG submission 187694) | Host-associated microbial communities from peat moss isolated from Minnesota, USA - S1T2_Fd - Sphagnum fallax MG (SPAdes) (version 2) | ecosystem: Host-associated > Plants > Peat moss >...
ATCTATAGGATCTCTGACAAATTGGTCTCCCTCCCCTCCACCCCCACCACCCCCAAAAGTGTGAATAAATGCTCACATCATCATCTGAATCATCATCATCAGCATCATCTCCCTTGTTGACAGACAGGAATCCAATAATTTCTTCCCAAAGAGAACATGAAATCTACATCACCCAGTGATCAACTTTGTCCTCTGGGAGAGGAGAATGCATGTTTTCCTTTATTGCACATGCTAGTAGTCTTTTCTCCTTCTTCCTCCTCCTCTTCTTCTTCTTATTGGTCTTTTTTCCTGTTTTCCTGCCTCTTTTTTGTTTCAAACATTGCACTTGAATGATGAGTCTGTAATTGTTTCAACAAAATGTGATGAATATTTGCTGAATGTGCAAGAGGAAATCCCAAACACTGGTTACTTATCATATCATGCATACCAGCCCCCGCACGCGCCCACACACACACATGACAACACACGACTTAAAATTTGTTATCTTGTTCTTGGTTTTCTGATCACTTAAAGTGTGATTCACAGGGACACAACTCCCTCTTGCACAGATCTTTTTTTGTTTCTGGAGTACGTATGCATTGTATACAATCTGCATTTGTACTCTTTCCTTTGGCCAGAGGTAAAGAAAAGGTGAACATGGATCCTTCCCCCTTTTTGTTTTTTTATTTCAATTGGGGTGTCTCCAAAGTTTGAAACATAGTCAGTAGTGTTTTGGCTGTATGGTGTGGAGGGAGAGAGTACCTACAAACATATATATAGTCAGAACCCATTCCATTGTATCCTTTCTTCCTTTTTGCCTGCCCAGACTTTGGTACTTGTTCTTCATTTCTTTTTCTCTCTCGTTCTTGGGTGCTTTCTTTTTTATTAAGTTTGGCAGGGTTTCATCAATTTCTACCTGTCAATAGGACTTCTCTGTTGTTGTTGCTGCTGCTGCTTATCCATAGTGCAACTCCTCCAGAGAAAGTGAAACTCCTGCTGCTGCTCTGATGTCTATTGTTAGAATATTTTGGAATAGGGGAGGAAGCTTTCTGATGACTAAGTACATCCAGCAGAACATGACATCTTAACAGCATATATTGTTGACATTCCGACAATTTGCCACTACCCTGGTTTTCCTGCAGACAACAGCTACTCCACCCAGCACACACGTATAGAGAAACATGGTTCAAGAAGGAAAAAATTGTTATATATCACTTATCTGCAAACTTAACTTACCAGTCTTTTGGTTGAGATTTGATAAACCCATTTGTAAGGTATGAAATGTGAGATTTTTCCAGGGACACAAACCCATTTGTGAGGTGAGAAAATGTCAAGTTTTTCCAGAGACATAAACCCATTTGTAAGGTATGAAATATGAAGTTTTCCATAGTGGGTATAATGTTGTGAAGTTTTCCAGGGACATTGTAAACCCATTGTGGGTTATGATGTTATGAAATTTTCCAGGGACATTAAACCCATTGAGGGTATGATGTTATGAAGTTTTCCAGGGAAATTTTGTAAACCCATTGTGGGTTATGATGTTATAAGTTTTCCAGGGAAATTTTGTAAACCCATTGTGGGTTATGATGTTATGAAGTTTTCCAGGGAAATTTTGTAAACCCATTGAGGGTATGATGTTATGAAGTTTTCCAGGGAAATTTTGTAAACCCATTGTGGGTTACGATGTTATGAAATTTTCCAGGGACATTGTAAACCATTGTGCAATGGGTACAAAGTCATTAAGTTTTTTGGGGGACATAACTTACGCTGTGGAGTACGAACTTTTGAAGGGACAATTGCTGTGGACACACTGCTCTTTGTGCTAATAAGCTGGTTCAACCTGCAGGAACAGCCCACTGTACCCAACTAATTTATCCTCTCATTACACCTTTTGTCCTCATACAATTATAAGCTCTTACACCTTTTGTCCCCATGTAGAAAGCATCCTTGTACAATGTTTTATGCCCCTAAAACATTGTTGTCTTTACCTTGCTAGATTGTATGCTACCCGGGTGAGGTTACAAGACTGAGAATCACACAAACTTCTTTGCTAGAAAGCTACCAGATAAGATGAATAGGTAACACAAACTTCTTTACTAGAAAGCTACCAGATAAGATGGTACAAATGCAAAACAATTCATGTGAAATTACTTGACATGTTGAGTGTTAAGTCTCTCAAACATGAAAAAAGAAAATCTAACCCCCATTTACATTGAACCAGGTTACATTGATGTGAGTCATAACATGTCACAAGTTGGGTTTCAAGGGTTGCTCCTCCAACTAGCACCTCCACTCCCCCATGTGAGCTCCCGACAATATTGTATTTTTCATATCAATTAATTGTATGTATACCATACTTTCAAAATACAAAGGCATATCGGTTCAAGCTATATAATTATTTCTTAAAATAATATACGTAATTGCCTTTCATTACTAGACATATGGAATATATATATACCAAATCATTACATAATATCCCTAGGGTATATGTAACATGTCATATAAAATCAATGAATTTAAAAATTTTCAGTACGTACCTTCCAAAAATCAAGTATTTTAAAGTAAACCTGAAATTTATTTGCTTTGAAAATCGAACAAATGTTTCTTGCGTTGTTTTGTCAACTTATTTATGTGTTGAAGGAATTGAAAACTTGGTTCTTTGCTAGATTATTAAACAACTACACTCTACTAGTAGATATTTTAGATTGCAAAATAGCAATATTTGCATGAACATTTTGAGAAATAAAAATAAATGACCATGTTTTGTAGCCTCCATTCAAAATTTTCTTGTCATCTAAGCATTCTTATGCAAAAATATTTATATTATACATTGCATTCACAAATATATATCTTGGTTTCAACACCATTATTTCAAGGTTTGTTGTATTTGGATACTTTCCAAAACAATATAATATATGTTTATTAGAATGTGTCTCAAATTACACATTTTGAGTTTTTATATTGTGATCATCTTATGGTGCAACATTGAAACAAAAAATTTAAATATTTTACATGGCATGTATTAAACACTAGTTTTTATTTGGGATTTATTTCCAACACAACAAAAAAAAAAAACATGAAATATTCTTATTTTTGAAGATTTTGACTGCCAATTTCCACCAAAAAACAAAATCATCATATTTAAACCTATGTGTTAGCTAAGTCACAAACTATAACATTAATTCTTTTAAAATTTTATAATCCATTCAAACACATCGCCATAAACTATTATATATTTTTGAGGAATGTCATTAGAGAATCTATTTCATAAATTTGAAAAAAAGAAAGACTCTAGTACGAAATACTAATTATGTTTTCTTTTTGTCCATGCACATTAAACTTTAGATATGCATCTAATACATCATTTATATGTTTGGGGTGAGAGTTTGTAAATTTACATGTAAATTTGCAAGTTGCACACATTGCCAACTATATATATATATATATAAGGTTAACATCACAAAAATAATTAACACAAGAATTCAAATATGGGTCATGTGTCATGATCCTAACCTAAGGCTTGTGATCAAGAATGGGGCACAAAGGAAAATGAAGGTTAAAAGAATGTCCCAAAACTCAAGCACGTCTCAAAAGTTTGGGAGACGTAAGGAAGTGAATCCTAAGCACTCCCAAGTGAAGAGCACTTAGGCAATTGTACTCCCATGAGAATCTCAAATATTTTGAACAAAATTGCAAGTAAGGTGGTCCAAATTTAACTTCCAATATATATCATTGGAAAGCTTTTGGAATTCAAATATTGAAAGTGAACTCACATTCTCCATGTGGAGTTGTGAGCTAAAAGTTAAATGACCAAACAAAAGGTCAATAATTGAAGAAGTAATTATTTGAATCCTAAACACAAAAACCCAAAAAAATGGGTGATTTTCAAATTGAGCATGCAATATGACATTGAAGAATTCTTTCCAAGGGCTACAACTTGTTGCCTTGAAACTCCTCAATCAAACTAGATGTGGGAATTACCAACTTGCAAAGTTGCAAGATTCATAATTTGAAGTTTTCAAGATATTTTGCAATTTGGATGTAGCCTTCACCATCTATCACATAGTATATTATAGGGAGGAAAGTGGTGCCTCCTCACAAGGGTCTTGGCTATGTCAATCAAGTGAATTTGGGTTTCCCATGATTAAGTCCTAGCATCACTTGGATCCAATTTGTGGTAATCAACTTTTTATTAAATTTGTTGATGAACTTGCATTAACTTCATTGTCCTAGTCCCATGTTGGAGCTCTTGCATGCCCTTCTAACTCCCAAGTGCTCAAAGCTAAAGAATGTGCCATAGGTTACATTCCATTACAATTTCAAGGAATTGACAAGGTATTCAAAATTTTACCCTTGATATCATTCAAAAGCTTAAAGGTGTGTCACCATGGATTTGTAACTATGTGTGTGGATTTTACCTTACAAATTATTTAAAAACTTATTAAGTGTGTGGTTATTTTTTCAACCTATTTTTTCACTTGTTGCATCAATTTTCAAGAAATAGATAGAATTTGGTTATTATAATTAAAAACATGGATTGAAATTATTTAAGATTTTTGTGTGCATGAATGTTTAAAGGAAACACAATATTGTGTTGAAAGGAAATATGATATTGTGTTTGAAATTTAATGTTTGAATGTCCATTTGACATTTGAATCATGGGGTCATTTTTTGACAATATTTGGGATTTAGAAGATTGATGGTCACAACTTCCACACATGAAAATCAATATGGAGTTTGGATTGCATGAAAATAATCATGAGAATTAATTTAAAGGGATTTTTTATCACATTTGTGATGGATGTGGAAAAAAGTTATTTTTGCACAAAAATATGAGGAAAAAAACCAGTTGGCTTGTAAATAATGCTTTTGAATGCTTTAAAATTTCAATTTAACAAGTTAATAATGGATTTAATGAAAAGGACATTGTTGCAGGGATAATGTTACATTTTTTATAAAATCAATAACATTAATTAACAACACATAACTTTATCAATGAAAGATGTTGAAGGCTTAGACATAACAAAAACGATTCAATTTTTTTTAAAAAACATTTCAAGGAAAATATGAATGAAAGGGTGAACCTGATTATTTATGAAATTAAAGGTCATTTTAAGCACGACTCTTCAAAAATAAATAAATAATAAAAACAAAATTTACAATACTAACATGTTGAATGTGTTGTTTACAACTTTGATAAATTTTACAAGTTGTAGATATGTATGATACATGCTTTTGGAGTTGCACTATACCACAAATTCTAGAAAAATGTGCATAATCAATTAAATGATGATAAAATCATAATGAACATTATTATGTTCTAATAACTAAAGCAGAATTTAAGAAGGTAACTCAAAAAATTGGAGCAACAAGAAACCTCCTAATGTTTTTTTCCTATGTTTTAATAAACTAAAGTTATTTTCAATTTAAACAAGTGAAAAAGGAATTGAAAACGAATCAAATGTACTTCCAATATCTTTTATTAAAAAAATCGTTTCTCATATTTTAGGATCTATTGTTCAAAGTTTAAAGCTCATAATTAATCAAGAAGAATATACCTACAAATAAATAGGTCAAAATGTCAAAATGCATGAAAGGCGATACTACTGTGGCTATGAGATAGTTAAACACTATTTAATTTTTTGGGACGATGGTGCTAGTGCAAGCTTATGAACAAATTAACTAACACAAACCAAACAACAATTTGGTTCACATAAATTGAAACCAAATGGTGTTAAAATTTGTCACAGGTAGCTCAAATTCATCTAATTTACATAACCTAGAACACCTTTGGGAAGAGGTGCCATTCTCCTCCTTTTAGTATATTCTTGATTGGTGGTGAGGACTATGAAATGGTGAAAATTACTTGGGTCTTAAATATGCCAAAATTACATTTAAAAACTATTTAGGTTTTTTAATTGTTAAAGATATAACTTTTGCACTACTTTTGTGAACTAATAATTCATGCATACAAGCTCCAATTGAAGAGCTTTAAAAGAAAGAAAGTGTGACCTTTGAAGATAGATTAATAATGCCATGTCACATGTTTGATTCAAAGGTTTTTTCATCCTTTTTTAAAGTTTGAATGGTTGGGAACTAAAATTTCAATTTGATTCATGACCATGTTCTTTGCCGTAACTTGAAGTTTAAATCTCCAAAGGAAAATGGCAAGCCTTTTTTATATTAATGTTTCGATACCTTTTCAATGGTACAAAGAGAGCCCAATTTGAATAAGGTTTGTTATTTGCACTTTTGTCCCGAAAATTCAAGGCATTCTAATACTCTAATTCCCCAAAAGAATCCCACTTAAAAGTGCTTGAGATTCACCCCTTTTGCATTCCGCCACACTTGTGGGTGTCCTTGAATGTCGAAACACTTTCCTAGCCGACAATTTTTTCTAATGCCCCAACTTTAGTTGTGAATAAAATTCTAGGATCATGACAATGAATGCACTTGTATACATCATGTTTAATTTTGTAGCTAACAAAGAAACACCAAAGGGTTTCTTATGTGGAAACTTATGAAAGCTTTAACTTTAAGTATGGTTGTTGTTATGCAATAGTACCAATGTCAATTTTTTCCCATAGGGTGAAACTCTTGATTTTGAATTCAACACTAAATTATAGTTGAAGGATTTGCAACCATATTGACTTGTAGCAAAAAAAACCAAATTAACATTTGAAGTTATAAAGATATAATTCTTTTAGAGTTTATCATCATGATCAAGGCAATGATTTTTTGCTTGTTGTTTTCTTTCCAAAATCATTAACAAATGGTCATTTTTATTTATTTTGATGCCCCTTAATTTCTTTGTGTTGGGTTGTCAATTTGCACCTTTTAAACTTCACATATTTTGTAGGTTGTTTACTTAGTGGTTTGAATGGCATAGAGTTGCATCAACATATGTGTCATTTTTTACAAAGGGTAGAAGAAGCAAAAGCTAAATATATTGGTTCATGAACAGAAATGTTTAAAGATTATTTTAGAAAATATGAATCAAAGTTTACGTTGCAACTTGTTGGTGTGACAATGTCATAATTGAAGAAGGATAAGTTTATTTGATTAAAGCCTTGACCCATGGAAATATTAAACTATTGAATTAATCATAAACATAATAGATCATCATTGATAGTTCAAAGCAATGCGGAGCTTAAGTTAATTATATATAAGACCCCCTTTAAACACCATAAACATTTTTTAAGTTGATGTCAAACTTAATTTGCCAAAGCATGATCCTCCTTCCCCCTTTTTTTTGAAGGTTTTGGGAAGGTGGTGTAATTGAAGTTGCTTTGAAAGTGGAAGGAGAGGCAAGGAAGAAAACTAGTAGGAAGACCAAGAAGAGGACTTGACAAGTATGATTGACAAAGGTAGATGTGATAGGTTCCCTTGTTGAAGCATCATATTGTGTTTCGTGGACAACAAATGCACGACTTTTGTGGTTGATGTTGTTTTCATCAACCATTTTCTCCTCCTTGATGATGTTGATTATATCATTACACCAAAATGTGTTTTAGTGCACTTTGGGTTTCATTATATTTTGAGTGAATTTGGACATATTTACCATGGTGAAATTGGTCAACCCCATAATGAACGAAGACCAATTGCTACAAACAATGAATTGTTTCACTAATACATAATGAAACAATGTTACTTTCAAGTGTAATACAATTTCACCAAGCCATTCATTTGTTAGTTAATTAACCAAACATCATGGAAATCCATTAAATTTAAATGATTTAATATATAATATTATTGATAATTTCATGGTTTTTAAACCTATGAATTATTGACATGTGTCACTATTTAAATTAGGTTAAAAACTTAACTTAGATACATATGTAATCAACCTAAGCACCTACTATAAAAAATTAAATAAGAAAATATTCGATCAACTTACCATTGTTGACCATGCACACACCACTTGTGAAGTTTGATCCCTTGATGACCTTTAAAAAAAAAGCAAACACCCCTACCATTAAATCATCACACTTGTTATGATCATGTGTTACATTGCATTTTATTTATCAAATATTTCATTTTAAACATTACAAAAACATAAACTTTGAAAGTTCATATCTTCTTGAGATTTTGTTAAAATAAAATGATTTGAGTTTACCTTTATAATTTTTTTAATAATGTACATAATTACATTTATTTCCTTTTGAAAATGTAAAAAAGTTGAACAATTTTTTAATATTAATATCACTATTCAATGACCATTTTTTTAAACGTTTAATAAATGGATTTTCACTAATATAATAATAATACTTATGTTACATTATGTTCAATTATTATAGGGTTACTTTTCATTAATCTAAAATTATTTCACCTTAGGGTATTTTGTTATTGGTGGCTATTATATTAATGGTTATTGGTTGTTCTTTTATTGGTGATTATTATATTAATGGTTATTGGTAAATATTCTATTGGTGGATATTGGTGGCTATTAGTGGTTATGGCTATTGTGGTTATTTTATTAATGATTATTGGTGGATATTGATGATTATTAATGGCTACTATATTAGTGGTTATTGGTGGTTATTCTATTGGTGGGTATTGTTGATTATTAATGACTATTATATTAGTGGTTATTGGTGGCTATTAATGGTTATTAGTTGTATTGTATTGTGGCTATTAGTGGTCATTTTATTGATGGTTATTAGTGGTTATTCTATTATTGGTTACTAATGGTCATTTTATTGATGGTTATTAATGGTTATTCTATTATTGGTTACTAGTGGTCATTTTATTGATGGTTATTAATGGTTATTCTATTATTGGTTACTAGTGGTCATTTTATTGATGGTTATTAATGGTTATTCTATTATTGGTTACTAGTGGTCATTTTATTGATGGTTATTAGTCGTTATTTTATTGATGGTTATTAATGGTTATTCTGTTGTTGGTTACTAGTGGTCATTTTATTGATGGTTATTAGTCGCTTGATCAAAGATTTTGTGATTTTTTTTTCCTTTTACAAAAATGTTTGAAAAACAATGTCATTATTTTATACTTGCAAAATTTGGGTTATAATTCATTGAGTTTGTCATTGTTTTACAATTGCATAAATTGAGTTACAATTCACATAATTTGTCATTATTTTATAATTGCAGAAATTAGGTTACAATTCACAAATTTTGAATTTCATGGTTATCAATTTGACTTTGTTAAATGAGATCTTTATTCTATTATTTTCTTCATGTTTTTAGTTTTGGTTCATTTAAGTTGTCATAGAAATCTTGCAAATATGTACAAATCTTCGGTTTCCATTTTGACATATGTTTTTCATATGTCCATTAACATCATTGTCCATTTTGATTCAGTGGATTTCACTTATTAAATATATGTTGATTGTCGATTTACATGTAGACTGAATTATTCCTAAGGTTCAAAGGAGCTAATTTTAGAGCTTGCATTGGATAGCAAACATTTGAGCTTTTGAAACCATGCTTTGTGAAGTTAAAACATTGAAATATATGTTGTTGTATTTACCATGTGGAGCTAGATGAACTAAGATTGGGATTAAACAACATGCAAGGACAATGCAATTATGAGAAGGTTTATAGTCACCATGAACACAAGGTGTGTGCACCTTGCAAAGTTTCTTACAAAGGCATATGCTTGTGGGAATCTATTGTTTGTCCCAAAGGTGATTTTGATGTATGGTATAAGATGGAATATTTGTATGGAAATTGTTCAACTTGTGGTGTAGGAAAGTTGCCTTTTTGTTTAGAGGAGTTAAATGGCATAGATGAATGTCCAATACAATGGAGACATTATGCTCTTGAAGAAACATTATCCAAAAATGGGAAACCTTTAAATAAATTAACCTCATTTTACAAGAACACCTCTTCAAATGTATTCATTGAGTACCTTAAGCCAAGCTTCAAGTTTTTGTGAAACACAATTTTGTGGCTAGATGGCAAGACAAGCATTTCAAGACATGTGTCAAATCTTTTCCAATAGATTACATAGTTTCTATAATGGATTTTGTAGAAAACTATAATTTCCAAGTTCAAAATGAAGTGCAAAGCATACACTGGCACTCATATTATATTATTATCTTAGTGCATATTACATATCAATTTAATCTTGATTTTGATGGGTATGATAAAACTTTAGGGTTTTGATGGAATATCATTTTTATGTCTAAGATGATCATAAGCATGATTCTGAAATTGTGAAACATTTTTTCAAGATACATTGGAAGTACATATCAAACCAAGGATTTAAACCAAATTGGCATTATGTTGGGTTTGATGGGTGCACCAGCCAGTTCAAGTCTTCAAAAACTTGGTATTTTGTATTAAGGTACCTTGACATGACAAGTGGGTGTGAAATGATGTGGAGTTTTTTTGGAAGTGGGCATGGTAAGGGACCATGATGGGGGCAAGAGATGTCATAAAACACTTCATATGAAATGAACAATTAAATGATCATGGCCTTAAATTGTAGAATGTTGAAAAGGTGGTCAATTTCCTTCATGTTAATCTATTTGATCAACCATAATCATCCTACAAAAGGAAAAACAAATCCTTACACAAAGTGTTTTAGCATGTTTTATATGAACATATTGATTGCACTTCTACTATGTATGCATGTGATATAATGGAGGGCACCATGAAGATTCATTATATTTTTGCCACTGACAAACATGTTTTAACACAACTTTTGGTGAAACCACTATCATGTTTTTGTGCCTTTTATATTGACAACATGTGGGCTGAATGTCCAAATGTTAAATGGACTAAAGATTGGGTTTCAAGGCACTTTCAACCTATCGACACAAGATTTGTAAGTGATTCTATGTATAATGTTTGGGATGGGGAGTGGTAGTATGGTCTAGATGGCGATGAGCTTGCTTTTAGCTTAGAGATTGGCAATAGTTTTGTTGTCAATGGCAAAGAAGGAAATAGTTGAAGGCCAAGAATTTTGGGTTATGTGTTGCACCAAACCACTTCACATGTTGACCAATCCATTGAAATGTAAATGGGGTACAGAATATGATGTAGGTGACAAAGTCATTGCAAGGAAGTATTATAAAAAATCAAAGAATTATGATTCATCTTATGTTTTATTGAAAAAATCTAATGTAATATACTTGTATTCACATTTGGTTAACGTTGTGAAATTCTTAATGCCACCAAAAGATTATTGTGTTTATGGCAATGATTCATTATTTGAAGTACCATCTGAGGTAGTTGCAAGGAATCGGTCTATTATTGATGTCTTGGATGATGATGATTAAATAACATGCATATAAGTAATATCTAGGTTTTGTTGAATACACATTAATTTATGTGAAATGTAAGGAACTTCACTGCAAAGGGCATATCTCCTACATGGAGTTGAGGTTCAAATCCTCGTGAAGTTATTTTCATCAACATAACTCTAGATGGGTTTGATGTTATGCAAATTGGATTTAATTTACCCCTAGTTTGTTTCCAAATGTTTTGACCAAATTCAAATTGTGGAGTGCATTGATGTGCATGCATAGTTGTGGAAACCATGGATTCATCTTTCAATTATATCTAATAACCTTTATATGTAAGATTCTATTGCAATTACAATTTTAAAATTTTAAAGGTTTTTTTTAGTTTCTAGGTAATTTAGCATGTACGTTTATGTGTCATGTGGTATATACATAGAGGATTTAATTAGAGTAGTGGGTTATAAACCACTTGTTCATAAATTTTGTTGATGCGAAAGGGATGCCAACTATGTAAATAGTGGCACTACTACAAAATGCGTCCTAGTTGACTTTGGGTTTCACTAGATTTTGAATAAATTTGGACATTTTTATCTAGTGAAATTGTTTAACCCCCGAATGAAAGAGGACTAATTGTTACGTACAATGAATTGCTTCACTAGTACCTAGTGAAACAAGGTTACTCTCAAGTGAAATACAAATTACCAAACCATTCATTTGTTAAATTAATTAATTAACCAGCATGGAAATCAATTAAAATTTAATTATTTACTATATAATGTTATTGATAATTTTATGATTTTAACCTATGATTTATTGACACGTGTCACTATTTAGGCTAGGTTAATAACCTAGCTTTAAATATGTAGGTTACGTAATCAACCTAAGTACCTATTTTAAAAATTCGATAAAAGAATATTCGGTCAACATACCATTGTTGACCACACACAACACCACTCATGAGCTTTGATCCCTTGATCTTTGGAATGGAGGTAAACACCTTTACCATCAAACCACTCCATTTATTGCAATAATATGTTACATTACATTTTATTTATCAAATACTTCATTTTAAACATTACAAAAACATAAAATTTGAAAATTCATATTTTATTGAGATTTTGTTCAAATGAAATGATTCGAATTTAATTTTTTTTAAAATTCAATAATGTAAATAATTACATTTATTTCCTTTTGAAAATTTTAAATCATTTGAACCAAAAAAAAGTTGAATATCATTATTCAATAACATGTTAATGACCATTTTTTTAAATTTTTTTTTAATAAATGGATTTTTTTGTTAATATAATAATACTACCTATGTTGAGTTACTTTCAATTATTATATGGCTATTTTTCATTAATTTAAATTATTTCACCCTACATTATTTATGGTTATTTATGGTTATTCTCGATTACTTTTGGTTATTCTAACTTACTTTTGGCTATTTTAGTTTATTTCACCTTAGGCTATTTTCATCTATTATAAGTTTTTTTGGCTATTTTATTTTTTTGGCCTATTGTAAATTATTTCAATTTAAACTACTTGTAACTATTATAAGTTATTTTTTGTTATTGAAAATTATTTCATCATATATTATTATTAGCAATTTTAGGTTATTATAGGTCTTTCACCTTAAGTTATTTTTGTCTATTATAAATTATTTCACCCTAAATTATTTTTGATAATCCTAGACAATATATGGCTACTGGTTATTTTTGCATTATGTCTATTGGTTGTTTTTTTATTAGAGATTTTGGTGGTTATTAGTGGCTAGTAGTACCTATTATATTAATGACTATTGGTGGTTATTTTATTAATGATTATTAATGGCTATTATATTAAAAATTATTAATGGTTATTATATTAGTGGCCATTGGTGATTATTTTATTTATGGATATTGGTGCTTATTGGTGGATATTGGTGGCTAATCTATTAGTGGATATTTAGGGTTATTCATTGATATTATATTTATGGTTATTGGTGAATATTTTATTATGGACATTGGTGGTTATTAATGATTATTATATTAATTGCTATTGATGGTTATTCCATTGTATTTTATTGGTGGTCATTGATGGTTATTTTATTAATGTTTATTAATGTTTATTGTATCATAAGTTATTGTTGGTTATTATATGTTATATTACAACTATTGGTGATTATTGTATTATAAATTATTGTTGGATATTCTATGTTATAATATCATAGGCTATTGGTAGTTATTATATTGTAGGGTATTTAAAATTATTTTTCATTGGTTATTATTTTCTATTTAAAATTATTTTTACCTTAGGTCATTATATTATATTTTAGATTATTTAAAGTTATTGTACTTAGGATAAAATAATTTACAATAACATAAAGTATAATGACCTTGAATAATTTAAAGTATAACTTGAAATAACATATATTAATTTAAAATAAAATAACTTAAGGTATAGCCTAAAGTTAGTTGAATAATTTCATTTAGAATAACTTAAAAGCTTATTATAAATTAATTAAGCTACCTTAAGGTAAAATAACATATAATAGTTTAGGGTACAATAATTTATAATAGCTTATAATAACATAAAATATAAGTTAAAACAACTAAAATAACTTAAAATAATATAGGGTATATCATAAAGTAACATAGATAAAATATTTTTTTAAACATAAAAATAAACCTATTTACTATAATAGATTATAATAGCGAATAATGTTAACTAGTAGTGAAAATTGATGTCTACAAAGTGATATTATAGTGAAATAATTTTTACCAAGGTGAAATTAGTAAAATCCAATGAAGTTATTTCACTTTTAAACTCCCATAGTGATTTAGGCTAGTGAATTGCACCCCACTTTTGTAGTAATGTGGAAACATGTGTTAGCATTAAGGTCTATGAGAAGCACATACAATCCAAATATCTAAATCACTTGAAAAGTCATAGCTAAGATACTTACAAATATGGCAAGCAACACAACTTTATGAACTAGTTAGATTTTCATTTCAAGTTTTTATTATTCATGTAATGGGATTGAAACATGTTCACCATGTTCACCATTTAATCAAATTTTTTGAATTTGTTAAAACCATTTTGGTCTATTTTTGGACTATGTAACTTTAAGAATTTTTTTAAAGAATTTAAGAAAAATAAAATCCTAGATTTAATTTATGCTAATTATAACATGTCTCGTAAATATCTTCTAAGGATTCAACTACTACACATTGGGGACCATCATAAACTTTTATAGGTCAAACCATCATTGTTGCATTTGAAAGTCCTTCAAGTCCACGTTGGGAACATAACATAGATGCTTGAGATGTAGAAATTTGTTATTCACTAGGCACACCAAGGCTAGACTCCAATTCTTGTTGTGGTAATGTTTCATAGTAATCCTTCACCTAAACAAAGATTTGCTAGATATTCTTTTGGGGCCCTTGGGGTAGTGCTAGGTATAAAATCCATATGATGAAAACTAATAAACTAAATTTTTTGCATGTTTATAATGTGTGGCATTTACCTAAGGAAATGTTATAGATCAATGCAGATTTAGTTCATATCTTTTGCACATGAAATCCTTAATCTATTGATTATTTAGTGTGTAATGTTTTTTTATTGATGACATGGAGTGCAAACCAAGTTGTGAAAGTGGTGCACATGGTACCACGTGTGAATGAAAAGTGCAACTATGCAAAAATATGCACGCAAGGTTCTACATCTTTATAGTGGAGGATCAAAGTGCCTATTCAATGTTATGCAATACATTTAAAGTTGCCATTCCAATCAAATGTGATTGGAATTGTTTATAGGGTAAAACTTGTGTTATGGTTTATGGAAATGGTTTTGCATAATGTTACACCATGAGATAAGGTGTGGCTTGCATGAATGTTGTGATCATTATGAACCCCATTAATCAACTGTTTGGCCACATGTTAATCCTTTTATTTCAATTGAAGCCAATGCATGACTCTATTGGTCATCTTTTATTCTAAGAGGTTTAAGTGAAAGAAGCATAATCAAATGTGTGATTGATTGTAAAGTTTTAAAATGGCCTTTCTTCAAGATGGAAAAAGTTTTTGTTCCACTTGGAAAAGATGGCATTTTTTTATTGCACAAGCTACAATAACATGCATGAACATGACATTAGAATTGGACTCAAAGGGTGGGACCATTGTCATACAACATCAATCAAGGTAAATTTGATAATTTCAAGTTCCCATTACAGTATGAGGATCATATTTGGAGAGATGTATAACCTACATTTAGTCATGATCTTAGACCATCTTTTATAAGTTATATGTTATTCTTGGTTAATAGACCATGGAATTTATTTTCTTTGGGACATTTTAATCTTTATTATTTAACTTCATGTGACATTCCTTCCTTGGACTTGGTTATTTACTTTAAATGTTTCTTTTCTTCCTTTAATGTGAAAAGTAGAAAAACTACACCACCCCCAGTTTGCAAGGCAAAATGTCCTCAATGGCAAGGAATGGCATACAAGATGTGCATTAGTAGCATGGCTTACCTAGGGCTCATGAAATTGGTGTGAACTACCCCCATATTCTTGGAATTTTCAATATACAATACTTATTTTTCATATATCATCATGATTTTATTGAATACCCTTTTAGTTGTTTTTGCCATTGTGATTATCTTGGCAATGTGTGTACAATGGGTTTGTTATTTTCAAATTGTTGTTGCAGTACTTTCTTGGCAATTTCATTGATAGGAGTTAATATATTGCACTACTTTGCAAGATACCTTTAATGATATACATGACAAGTTTTAACTTCTAATTATATTACATATTGCAAAATTTAGATTTAGAATAAATATGCAATTCTACAAACAACTGGTGAATATGTCAAAAGTATAATTCAATAAACTTGCATAATTTTAACAAACCTTCCAACAACATACCAACATACCTAATTCAACTAAAATGATTGACACTGACATCCAGTTGTGAGTCCACGTCTTTCAATTATTAAACTTGAAAGATTATTGGAACTTTTAGGATTCTTGGTACACTTGCTTCTGAATTTTTTAAAAAGTCAAACAAAAAGAAATTTCCAAGTCATTTCATTTGTATATTTTCATTTTTGAGTTGCATAGGTACTTTACAATTGAGGTTACTACATTTGAAAGTTTTAAACTATGCATAACATGGAACAATAGGTCCAATTTGAGGACTTGTTATGTAGTTCTTGGTCATTGTATAAACTTGCATGCCACTTTGAAATGATCCTAAGTAGTATTTGGTTATTGTGTAAGTGCAGATGACTTTTGCTCGCCTAAATAATTTTTGGTCACTATGTATAAATGTAAACCACTTCAAAAAATATCCTAATTAATTTTTAGTGCAAGTGTAGCTTGATGACAAATATAAATTATAGTTAAAGAATGCATGTAAAGTACTTAGCTAAAAGAAGTACCAAGATGATATACTTACATGATGCATATCTTTCCATATTATTGAATAATTAGTCATAAAGAGTCCAATAACAAAATTATGACAACCACTAATAATCTTTTGTGTGTGTTGGTGTAATCCATAGTAGAGAAGGTGTTCCCTAGGTTGTTTTTGCTCCTAAGGGATGCCTTCCCTCAAACAAAAGACTTAAAAGGGCCTATTGTACTAAAAATAAAGAAGAGAATTGGAAAAACCAACACAACTCAGAGATCCTTATGGTGCTTTCCTATTTCACCATCTTTTCCCAAGTAATTGAATTTGACTATGCCTAATTCACCTAACTGATATAACCTTGTCTATCCTATGTAAGCATTGAAACAAAGTTTGAAAAATGCCAATGCCACATCCCAAAAATCATAACACACGAGCTATTAAAAAAACCCCATCATGAGTGACAATGTAGTTCTGCACATTCTTATTGGACCTCGGTAAACTAAGTTTGGTTTGCCACCTCTTTAATCATATACTTTTTCAACTTCCATCAATTGTTCAAGACTTCTACATTGAACAAATCATGTTGCCAACCAATAGCCTTCTATTAATTCAATCCTTATTTCATCCAACAAAAATCATGCAAATAATCTTGATTTTTTGCATTTTAATAAGCATGGAATTGGAGATATACATGTAACTCGTGTAGTTCTTGCCACAATATAATTTTTTCATATGCCATATCATCATTTGCAATATCATTGGGATGCTATTGAATTATACTGATCAACTTCGATTCCTTTTATCAAATTATCTATTGTCGCAACCCTACTTTGGCCAAGTGTGGGGGTGAAGCCCAACACTTGGAAAAAGTGGGGATTTGGAGTCCTCCGTGACTCCCGAATGTTTAGAACTCGACAGCAAGGCCCAAAACACCTCGCATTGGGATGTTCTTGGTGTCATTGGAAAGGTCTTGAAGCGTAGATATCGAAAATGGCCTCGCATTGGCCATTTGGACATCTGTCGCCCAAGTTATGGACAAAAGAAGGGCCGGGAGTCAAACTGGCAGTTTGACTCCCGACCACTAAAAGTCGGGAATCGATATCTTCCTGACCTCCGAATTGAGAGTGCGATACGTCGTTAGAAAGATGACAACGAGGGCTACAAGTTTGGTTTAGACCTCGTCGCTATCAGACTTTGCAGTCGAGAGTTATGAGCTCCCAAAGTCCCGGGACTCCACCCGGGACAGTTTCGGGACAATTTCGGAACTCCAACTTGGGAGTCCCGGGAAAAAGAGCCATTTGGATGTAGTCCCCGAAACGTAGCGCAGAGAATACTATATGGGGGAAGGTGGTGGCTTCCCCCGAGTCCGGGCCGTGGTGTGTCTTGTGGTCCAAAGTGCCCGTGGCTTGTCCCAACACCCAAAGGTGAATGTGAATTAACCACGTGGGTGGTTTGTTTTGATGCAGATTCAAGCTTGATATACTAAATCATCTTCCTAGTCTAATCCCTGGGCTCCCAACTCGACCCTCTACCCCTTTTTAGAGTTGGAAGCCGGGAGTGTGCCTCCAAGTCTCAACTTTCTGCAACTTGACTTTGTGAAACCCTCAAGTGGGTTTCACCCCGTGACTTGGGAGCGCGTCACCTACAATTATACTTTTAGCTTTTCAGTTTTTTGCTTTAGCTAAACTGGCCACACAAATGTCATTGAAATTAACATTCATTCCCTAGTCTCATGCAATTCTACTCTTAGCTCCTCAGCTTCTTGTTATAGCTAAACTAACCACACAAATGTCATTGAAATTAACACTCATTCCCTAGTCTAACATGTTTACAATTAATTATTTTTATGTTCATTGTTGAGAGAGAACCTATGTAGTCAATGTACAATATTAGGCATCATGTAAAATTATTTTGGGTGGGTGGCAATGCACCTACATACATATAACTTGCTGAATAAATATACTAGATGGCAAGATCCTAGTTCAACAACCTCCAATTGAAGGCTTCCAAAATGACATTGTCTTTGTCCATGTCAATAGCTTAAAATATATTATTTGAAGCTTGTTGTCAAAAACAGTAACTTGAAATATATTAGACTAAATGTAACATGAACAAACTTATAGTAGATAGGGATAACATATAGGTATGTGGTTGTCGTTTGTTGAATATTGACGAGTTGTTAGGTTCTTTCCCCAAGTTTCGATACAATTTACAACCTCAACATCGACCTGCACATAAATATAATCATTCAAATATCCTTTTGTTTGTCCCAAGTTTTCAATTTGTTTTTATTTGCACCCACCCCATTCGAAAGCTTTATTCAAGTATAAAATGACATAATCAAAATTTGTTGTAAGGATAAATAAGTTCCATTATTCCCATACAACCTTGGGAAGGCATGCAACTTTCCCACAACCATTGTAATCAACCCCTTCCATAATGATGACATGTACAACTCATCAACACCAATTGCAACATGGTTTTTTCTTTTCCAAATTTAGTTTAGAACTTTAATATAGTAATTTAGGCATGCTTTTTGAAAGTCATCATTGGTAATTCACTATCCCTTGCAATGTTTAGATTGTGCAAATGAACCTTAGATGCGATAACATACCTAAATCTCTTTGCAAATCATTGCAAAATTAGTGAAGTGGCAATTAGGTATATATAAAAACTTTCCGCATTCAATAATCTTAGAGCAATCCTCAAACCACTTTAGTGTCTACACAAGTTGCAACACCAATGGTTGCCTTTTGCATATATCTAAGCCTCTTGGTAAGAAGTCACACCCACTAGAGCTTCCAAAACACTTGATTTCCCACTACTTTGGCTTCCAACCATTGCAACCTGCAAAGATCTTTCATCCACAAGCTTGCTATAGTAAAAATCCAAATTGTTATGGTAAATGTCACAACAAGTATATTTTTACAATAAATCAAAATCCATTGAGGTTAGTTCAAGACACCAAATTTTGGTTAGTTCACATGCATGAACAAAATGACCAAGAGACTTGTTCTTTACACAATGAAAATCATGACATACATTTAAGCCAATCTACATTGCCCATGGTCGAATTCAAAGGTTGGCCAAGTATTCAATTTCAAGATGATAACTTTATTGAATTGTGTTGTTAGCTTCCACAACATTTGGAACTTCACAAAACACCTCCATCACAATAAGGAACATTTCATGAACAATTGAAACTTGGTAGAGATCAAAGATTCAATCTAATTTAAATCCAATTTACATTCCATAAAAGCAAATTATACAAACCCAAGATGTCACATATATACAACACAAAGCTCAACCTTGATAGGTGACCATGAATCAAAAGATATTTCTTTGGCATTTTTAGCCATAGCCACATTCAATTCAAGAGTTGGAAGAGGTTACAAAATTAGTCACAATTTTTTTCGAAAAGTTCAAGGAATAGCTAAAACCTTTTATTTGTAGAAAAAAAATTGAAATTCTTGACATTTCCAAAAATTGAAATATGTAAAACAAGAAAATTAGTGTAAGCCAAATTGTAAGATATACAAGTTATGACTTTGCACATTATGCATATAAAAGTGATTCACTTGAATGAAACATGCATACAATCTTTTACATACCAAGAGCTATTTTTTAATTTTTTTGGCTCAACCTAGACCACTACGAGTAGTTGAATGAGTTGTTTTTTTATGTAGACATGCATTCACTCATTAACATTTTTTTACTTTTTTGGTTTTTAAAAGAATTGCACTTTTGCTTCTACCTTGCAAGATGCTTAGTGACCAAACCATAACATTGATAATCTTGTTGCAATGACATGTTCACAACAATATCAACGCCATTTTGATCTTCATTTTTTTTTGGTTCAACATCTAAGCTTTGAATTGAAGGTACAAGTGAGTCTTCATATGTATCATTCTTTGTAGCATTAACCTTTTTTATTTCTACATGGCCAACACTGTTAAGCAACTTCAATTCTTTCTTCGCATCCTTCTTGATCACAACCTTCTCCACTACCTTTGCCATAGGGTTTGTGTCTATCCTTCCAACATCCAACTTGTCCTTACCTTTCCCACCAAGACATAAGTAATTTCAATGTCATTAACACCCAAGTGGTTATGTTGGCCCTTCACATGAAAGTTGCCAACACTTGGGCTTGGGGTATCAATTTTCTATTTTGAATAAGGTGACCAAGAAGGAAAAGGGTGATTAGTTACCTTTGAGATTGAAACCACATTAACACGAGTCCTATAATCCATCCAACATTGAAATGGAAGTCTTTAAAATCGAACTCAAAGTTTACTAATAGTGAACTTATTATTATAAAACTAGAACATCCATTTCATACTAGTGTGAACCCGGTGCATAATGCACCCCGTCGATCCCCCCCACCCGGTCCTTCGCATTTCCCACTCCGGTTCACTTCCACCTATTAAGACCCCTAGAACCCCACCCCCACCCCCTC
>Ga0209208_10003988_pt1 | contig 21038 bp, 18 predicted proteins | sample S1TSphfallax_3_FD_187694 | JGI IMG/M metagenome (GOLD analysis project Ga0209208, IMG submission 187694) | Host-associated microbial communities from peat moss isolated from Minnesota, USA - S1T2_Fd - Sphagnum fallax MG (SPAdes) (version 2) | ecosystem: Host-associated > Plants > Peat moss >...
ACATCTTCAGAGCCTATCCCCTTCGCCGCCACCGCCGCTTGATGGACGTGGGCGGAGGCAGCGGGGCGTTTCTCAGCCTCGCGGGCGCCCATGCGCCGAAGCTTCATCTCACCCTGTTTGACCTTCCCGCCGTCACTGAACACGCGGGCCCACGCCTCGCTTGCGCGGGCCTGACGGCCCGCACCGATATCATTGGCGGGGATTTCCTCACCGATACCCTCCCGTCTGGCGCGGACCTGATAACGCTTGTGCGGATCCTGCACGACCATGACGACGCGGGCGTGGCGCGGCTCTTGCGGTCGGCGCGCGACGCCCTGCCCCCGGGAGGGGCCTTACTGGTGGCCGAGCCCATGTCCGCCGCGCCCAAGGCTGATCGAATCGCCGACGCTTATTTCGGTTTCTACCTTCTGGCCATGGGACGGGGCCGGGCGCGAACGCCTCGGCGGATCATGGAGATGATGCGGGAGGCGGGCTTTCAGCGCACCCGCCTGCTCAAGACCCGAACGCCGAGCTTATTGCGCGTGATCATCGCGCGGCCGTGAACAGCTTTGTCTTGGATATGAGGATGCACTCAGTTGGATAGTCTCGCCGTCGTCCTGGAAGAGCCAGGGCGGATCGCCCTGCGCATCGTCGAGCTCAAGGAGCTCGGAGATACCGACCTCCTGGTGGAGATCGCCTGGAGCGGCATCAGCACGGGCACAGAGCGCCTCCTCTGGAGCGGGCGTATGCCGCCCTTTCCGGGGCTCGGCTATCCCTTGGTGCCCGGCTATGAGTCCGTCGGGCGTGTGGTGGATGCGGGGGCGTCGGCACGCGGGCGAATCGGCGAAACCGTATTCGTGCCTGGCTCGGCGGGTTTCGTGGATGTGCGTGGTCTGTTCGGCGGCGCCGCCCGCCGTCTGGTGGCGCCCAGCGCCCGGGTCGTCGGGATCGCCGACGCCCTGGCCGAACGCGGCGTGCTCATCGCCCTGGCGGCGACAGCCCAACACGCCATCGCGGGGGGCGCTGCGGCGGCGCCTGATCTTATCATCGGTCACGGGGTGCTCGGCCGTCTCCTGGCCCGGCTCGCCGTGATTGCCGGCGGTCCGCCGCCGACCGTCTGGGAAACCAATCCCATCCGGGCCGGTGGCGGCCTGGGCTACGAGGTGATTGCGCCAGATACGGACACCCGCCGCGATTATCGCGCCATTTATGATGTGAGCGGAGACTCTAAACTGCTGGGTGAATTGATCAGCCGTCTCGCACGAGGCGGGGAAGTCGTCCTGGCCGGATTCTATGACCAGCCTCTGAGCTTCGATTTTCCACCGGCTTTCATGCGCGAGGCGCGCCTGCGCGTCGCCGCCGAGTGGGCCCCGGAAGATCTTGCCGTCACCCTGACCCTCATCGCCACAGAGGCCCTCTCGCTTGAGGGCTTGATCACGCATCGCTCTGCCGCGGCGGACGCCGACGACGCCTATCGCGTCGCCTTCACGGACCCGACCTGTCTGAAGATGGCGCTGGACTGGTCAGCGGCCGCATGAGCCCAAAACGTACATTTTGATTGACATGTTGGAGCGTCCAAATAAGTTGACACAACGGGCGTGGCTCACACGTTCCGATGAAGTGCCGGGAAGGCCAAATGGGCGTAACTCTGATCGACACCCTCGCGCTGCGGAAGGAAGCGGCCATCGAGCCCGCTCCAGTCCATACGGGCGAGGTCACCAAAGAGACGCAGGTCATCGCCATCTATGGCAAGGGTGGCAGCGGCAAGAGCTTCGCCCTTTCGAATCTCAGCTACATGATGGCCCAGCAGGGCAAGCGTGTGCTGCTTATTGGGTGTGATCCCAAGTCCGACACGACCTCGCTGCTTTTCGGCGGCAAATCCTGCCCCACGATCATCGAGACCTCCGCCCGTAAGAAGCTGGCCGGCGAAGAGGTTCGTATCGAGGATGTCTGCTTCACCCGAGATGGCGTCTTCGCCATGGAGCTTGGCGGCCCCGAAGTCGGGCGCGGCTGCGGCGGGCGCGGAATCATTCACGGATTTGAGCTGCTGGAAAAGCTCGGGTTCCACGACTGGGGCTTCGACTATGTGCTCCTCGATTTTCTAGGCGACGTGGTGTGCGGCGGCTTCGGGCTGCCGATCGCCCGGGACATGTGCCAGAAGGTGATCGTGGTCGGATCCAATGACCTCCAGTCCCTCTATGTCGCCAATAATGTTTGCTCCGCGGTGGAGTATTTCCGCAAGCTGGGCGGCAATGTTGGCGTCGCCGGCATGGTCATCAACAAGGATGACGGCACCGGCGAGGCGGCGGCCTTCGCCGAGGCGGTAGGCATCCCCGTTCTGGCGGCAATCCCGGCGGACGAGGATATCCGGCGCAAGTCGGCGAACTACCAAATCATCGGCATCCCCGGAGACCGGTGGGGCGGCCTCTTCGAGGCCCTGGCCCAGAATGTGGCCGACGCTCTGCCCGTGCGACCGAAGCCCCTCACCCAGGATGGCTTGCTCGGCCTCTTTTCGGCCGACCAGACCGGGGCGAGCTATGTCCTGACGCCCGCGTCCCAGGCGGACATGCGCGGTGTCGCCTTCGCCGAGAAGGCGTCCCTCGAAGTCATTTACGACGCCGTCTAGCGGATGGACCACACAATCCACCGCGGCGGGCCAGACGCCCACGACGATCCGGCCCCGTCCGGCGGAGAGGCCGTGCCCGAGGGCGCGGGCTGTCATGCCGGGGCCGACCAAATGCGCGACGCAGCTCAGAAGGCCGGCAAGTCCGAGATCCTTGATCGTTACGCGGAGGATTATCCCAAGGGTCCGCACGATCAGCCTCAGAGCATGTGCCCCGCCTTCGGCTCCCTGCGCGTAGGTCTTCGGATGAGACGCACGGCCACGATCCTCTCCGGGTCCGCCTGCTGCGTTTACGGCCTCACCTTCACGTCACACTTTTACGGCGCGCGTCGGACCGTCGGCTATGTGCCTTTCAATTCCGAGACCCTCGTCACCGGTAAGCTCTTCGAGGATATCCGCGAGGCTGTGTTCCAGCTTGCGGACCCGGCGCTCTATGACACGGTGATCGTCACCAATCTGTGCGTGCCTACCGCCTCGGGCGTACCGCTTCAGCTCCTGCCCAAGGAGATCAACGGCGTTCGGATCATCGGCATTGATGTGCCGGGTTTTGGCGTGCCGACCCACGCCGAGGCCAAGGATGTTCTGGCCGGGGCCATGCTCAAATATGCACGGACCGAAGCCGAGCAAGGCCCCGTGGCCGCGCCGACGAGCCTTTCGGACAAGCCGACCATCACACTTCTGGGCGAGATGTTCCCCGCCGATCCGGTGGGCATCGGCATGATGCTGGCCCCCATGGGACTTGCCGCGGGTCCCGTGGTTCCCACGCGCGAATGGCGGGAGCTCTATGCGGCTCTCGATTGCGCCGCGGTCGCGGCGATCCACCCTTTCTACACCGCCTCGGTGCGTGAATTCACCGCCGCCGGTCGAAGCATCGTCGGGTCCGCTCCTGTGGGTCGCGACGGGACCGCCGCCTGGCTCACCGCCATCGGCGAGGCCTGCGGCATCGCACGCGAGAAGGTGGACGCCGCCAAGAACGCGGTCTTGCCCGCCATCGCCGGCGCCCTGGCCGGCGCGCCAATCAAGGGGCGCATCACAGTTAGCGGCTATGAGGGCTCTGAACTGCTGGTCGCCCGCCTGCTGATCGAAAGCGGCGCGGAGGTGCCCTATGTGGGAACCGCCTGCCCGCGCACGCCGTGGTCAGAGCCGGATCGAGATTGGTTGGAAGCGCATGGTGTGAAGGTCACCTATCGCGCCTCGCTTGAGCAAGACATCGCGGCAATCAAGGCGTTCGGCCCGGACCTGGCCATCGGCACCACGCCCGTCGTTCAATACGCCAAGGAGCGGTCGATCCCCGCGCTATATTTCACCAATCTGATCTCGGCGCGCCCGCTTATGGGCCCCGCCGGCGCGGGCTCCCTGGCCCAGGTTATCAACACAGCCCTTGGCAATCGGAGCCGGTTCGACCGGATGAGCGCCTTCTTCGACGGCGTGGGGACAGGCCACGCCACCGGCGTGTGGGAAGACCTTCCCATCGACAGACCCGAGTTCAAGGCCCGCTACGCCAAGACCATGGCCGCCCTGAGGGCTCAGGAACAGGCGGTCGGGACGTGACCCTGATCCTCGATCACGACAGGGCGGGCGGCTATTGGGGCGCTGTCTACGCCTTCACGGCCATCAAGGGCCTGCAGGTCATCATCGATGGCCCGGTGGGCTGCGAAAACCTGCCCGTGACCTCGGTCCTTCATTACACCGACGCCCTTCCGCCCCATGAACTTCCCATCGTGGTGACGGGTTTGGGCGAAGAGGAGCTCGGTCAGCACGGCACCGAAGGCGCCATGAAACGCGCCTGGCGCACGCTGGATCGTGATCTGCCCGCCGTGGTTGTCACGGGTTCCATCGCCGAGATGATCGGCGGCGGCGTGACGCCGGAAGGCACCAATATTCAGCGCTTCCTGCCGCGCACCATCGATGAGGATCAGTGGCAGAGCGCCAACCGCGCCCTGACCTGGCTCTGGACACAGTTCGGCTCAAAAAAAGCGGTGCCGCCCCGACCCCGCAAGCCCGGCGAGGCGCCAAGCGTCAATATCATCGGCCCGATCTATGGCATGTTCAATCTGCCTTCGGATCTGGCCGAAATCCGCCGTTTGGTGGAGGGCATCGGCGCGCGGGTGAATCTGGTCTTCCCGCTCGGCAGCCATCTGGCGGATGTGCGCAAGCTCGCCGACGCCGAGGTCAATGTCTGCCTCTATCGGGAGTTCGGCCGCCAGCTCTGCGAAAAGCTGGAGCGTCCTTATCTGCAGGCGCCCATTGGGGTGGAATCCACCACCAGCTTCCTGCGTACCCTGGGCGCTCTACTGGGGCTGGATCCCGAGCCTTTCATCGAACGCGAGAAGCATACCACCCTGAAGCCGATCTGGGACCTGTGGCGTTCGGTCACCCAGGATTTCTTCGGCACGGCGAGCTTCGCGATTGTCGCCAATGAGACCTATGCCCGGGGCGTGCGCCACTTCCTGGAAGAGGATATGGGCCTTCCCTGCACCTTCTCTTTCCACCGCTCCGCCGGGGTGAAACCTGACAACGCCGCGGTTCGCAAGGCGATCCGCGAGACTCCGCCCCTGATCCTGTTCGGCAGCGTCAATGAACGCATGTACCTGGCCGAATGCGGGGGCCGGTCCTGTTACATCCCCGCGTCATTCCCGGGCGCGGTGATCCGCCGCCACACCGGATCGCCCTTCATGGGATATTCGGGCGCCACCTACCTTATCCAGGAGGTCTGCAACGCGCTCTTTGACGCTCTTTTCCACATGATCCCCCTCGGGACGGAGATGGACAAGGCGCAGGCGACGCCCGCCCGGAGGCATGCCGAGCTCGAATGGAATGCGGACGCCAAGGCGGCTCTTGATCGTCTCGTGGACGCGCAGCCGGTGCTGGTCCGTATCTCCGCCGCCAAGCGTCTGCGGGACGCGGCTGAACGAAATGCTCGCCTGGCCGGAGAGGCGCGCGTTTCGCGCGATCATCTCGAACGCGCCCATGCGGGAGTGATGGAGGGCCAGGTCGCATGACGATCATAGAGGTCCCCAAGAAATTTTGGGGGAGCCAAAAGCATCCTCAAAACGAAGTCACGATGATGGTCGTCGCGACTGATGGCGCTGGAAGCGCAGTCCCTCAAACGGATGAGCAAAGGCGTGACTGGAGGAGAAGTAATGGCAGAAGGTAGTTTAACGGGCCTCACAGAGGCCGAAGCCAAAGAGTTCCACAGGATCTTTGTGGGGAGCTTCTTGCTCTTCACGGCGGTCGCGATCGTGGCGCATATTCTTGTGTGGTACTGGCGGCCCTGGCTGCCCTCCATCCATGGTTATGCGGAACTCACCAACACAGCAAAAGTGGCCGGCCAAATGGCCCTGGCCCACTTCGCGTAAAGGGGAGACACAACCATGTGGAGAATTTGGCTTCTTTTTGATCCGAGGCGCGTTCTTGTCGCGTTGTCGGTTTTCTTGTTTGTGCTGGCCCTGATAATTCACTTTATCTTGCTCAGCACCTCACGCTTCAACTGGATCGAAGGTCCAGGCGTGAAGCATCCGGCAACCGCTTCGGCGCAGATGCTCAACCTCGATCCGGCCAAGTCGCCGGTCCAGGCCGGGTAGACGCGACCGCCGCGAGACCGGTTCAAAATGGGGGATACGGGCGCGTTGCGACCACGGTCGGGGCAGACCCGTATCCTACCTTTGAATCTGACAACACCTCGCTACCCAACCTGGGAACAGCCTAATCAGGAGATGGCCCCATGGCCCTTTTAAGCTTTGAGCGAAAATATCGCGTACGCGGGGGCACGCTCGTCGGCGGCGACCTCTTCGATTTTTGGGTGGGGCCGTTCTATGTGGGCTTCTTCGGAATAACGGCGGCCTTCTTCTCGGTTCTGGGAACAGCCCTCATCGTCTACGGGGCCTCACAGGGCCCAACTTGGGATATCTGGCGGATTAATATCTCCCCGCCGGATGTCAGCTACGGCCTAACCCTCGCTCCGCTCATGGCGGGCGGGCTTTGGCAGGCGGTAACGGTCTGCGCGATGGGATCTTTCGGCTCCTGGGCGCTGCGTGAGGTGGAAATCGCCCGCAAGCTCGGCATTGGCGTTCATGTGCCCGTGGCCTTTGGCTTCGCGATCCTGGCCTACTTCACCCTGGAAGTCGTTCGACCTGTGCTACTGGGCGCCTGGGGATATGCTTTCCCCTATGGCATCTTCAGTCACCTCGAATGGGTGTCCAACACCGGCTATCAATATGTGAATTTCCACTACAACCCCGCGCATATGATCGCGGTGTCCCTGTTCTTCACCACGACCCTGGCCCTGGCCCTACATGGATCATTGATCCTGTCCGCGGCCAATCCTGGCAAGGGACAGGCCATGAAGACCCCTGAGCACGAAGACACCTTCTTCCGGGACATCATCGGCTACTCAGTCGGCACCTTGGGGATCCATCGCGTGGGCCTGTTCCTCGCCCTGGCGGCGGTCTTCTTCAGCGCGGTCTGCATCGTCATCAGCGGTCCCGTCTGGTCTCAAGGCTGGCCCGAGTGGTGGAACTGGTGGCGTAACCTGCCGATTTGGGGCTGAGAGAGAGCGAAAAATGGCGACCTATCAAAATATCTTCACGCAAATTCAGGTCCGCGGCCCCGCGGAACTCGGGGTGGCCCTTCCGGCTGGCGACTTCAGCCGCGACGGGAAGCCCTGGTTCTCCAGGCTCCTGGGTCTCATCGGCAACGCCCAGATCGGGCCCATCTATCTGGGCTTCACCGGCGTCGCCGCGACGATCTGCATCTTCATCGCCTTCGAGATCATTGGTCTCAACATGTGGGCGTCGGTGGGCTGGAATCCGGGCGAGTTCCTGCGCCAGCTTCCTTGGCTCTCTCTCCAACCGCCGTCGCCGGAATACGGACTGACTCTCTTGCCGCCGCTAGCGGAAGGTGGGTGGTGGCTGATAGCCGGCTTCTTCATGACCTCGGGCCTCCTGCTCTGGTTCGTGCGGAGTTACACGCGGGCCAGGGCCCTGGGACTTGGAACCCATACCGCGTGGGCCTTCGCGGGGGCGCTCTGGCTGATCCTGGTGCTGGGCTTCATTCGCCCGATCCTCATGGGGAGTTGGAGCGAGGCCGTGCCCTTCGGGATATTCCCGCACCTTGACTGGGTGGGGTCCTTCTCGATCCGCTATGGCAATCTCTTCTACAATCCCTTCCACTGCTTCTCGATCGCCTTCCTCTATGGATCGGTCCTGCTGTTCGCCATGCACGGGGCGACCATCCTCGCGGTGAGCCGTTACGGCGGTGACCGGGAGCTTGAGCAGATTACCGACCGGGGCACGGCATCGGAACGGGCCGCCCTCTTCTGGCGCTGGACCATGGGCTTCAACGCCAGCATGGAATCCATCCACCGCTGGGCGTGGTGGTTCGCGGTCCTGACGCCCGTGGCGGGCGGAATCGGGATCCTGCTGACGGGAACGGTCGTCAGCGACTGGCATGGCTGGGCTGTCGCCCACCACTACGCCTTCAGCGAGTAGCCGGACTTATCGATCAAGCCTATCTCGCCACCCAGGCCCTCCGGTCTGGGTGGCTTTTTCTTTTTTGGGAGCGCGGATCAGATCGTGGCGGGGCCGTTCAAAAGCCGACTGGCCACGGAAGCTGACCTGGCGCCACTGGCCGTCGTCATGGATCTCGCGATCAGCGAACTTCAGAAGGGTTTTCTGAGCCAGGAGGAGATAGCAGCCAGCCGCCAGGTCATGGGCCTGGATACCCAGCTGGTAGCTGACCGCACCTATTTCGTGATCGAGACGCCCGGCCAGATCGCCGGCTGCGGCGGCTGGAGCCGTCGGGCCACGCTCTACGGCGGCGATCACAGCACGGCCTTGCGCAACGCCGCGCTTCTGGACCCCGCCACGGACGCCGCCCGGGTGAGGGCTATGTACACGCACCCCGATTTCACCCGCCAGGGTGTCGGCCGCATGATTCTTAAGCTCTGCGAAGCCGCGGCGGCGGCCGAAGGATTCCGCGCCGTCCAACTCATGGCGACCCTCTCGGGCGAGCCGCTCTATCGGGCCTGCGGCTATCAGGAAATCGAGCGTGTGGTGTCTCGGACAGACATTGGCGACGTGCCGCTTATTCTCATGGCCAAGCCTCTATAGGCGCGGGTGTGATGTGAGTTCCGAGAGGATGCGGTGGCGGGTCTCAAGGGTGGCGCGGACGCGAGCCTCCACGCCCGCCAAGGTGACCCTTTAGGCGCCTGCGGGCGGGGGCGGACCCATCGGGCCAGGACCGCCATGCATATGGCCCATCCCGCCCTTGTGGTCCCAATCATGCCCATCGCCATGACGAAGCTCCGGTAGGCTATCCATGATGCGTTTTTGCTCGGGGGTGAGCTCAGCGTAGAAAGTCTTGGTCGCCGCCGCCATGCGCTCGAAATGGGCGCGCATTTTCGCCTCCCGCGCGTCCATCCGTTTGGCCATCATATCGAGGCGCTCGGGCGTCGTCATCGCGGCCATGGTCTTGTGATCAGGCCAGTTGTGCGCGTCGGCGTCGGGGGCTCCCAGGCCTGAGCTCGGTCTCTGCGGATGCAGGGCGCTCGCATAGGCCTGGAAGGCCGCCTCCTGATCAGGCTTGATCCCGAGGATATCGTGGATGGCCTTCAGGCGCCCCGATTCGGGAGACCAACGTCCCGGCGCGATCGGGCCATGGCCCCAGTGATGCGCGCCATCAGGGCCGGGGGCGCCCATCGACGGCGGGGGCGCGGGAGGCGCGTCCTGAGCGAAGACCAGACCCGGAGCGGTCAAGACCAGACCAACGCCGAAGGCGCTGAAGCCCAGAGCGCGGAGTGTGGAGACGTTCATCGTGGATCTAACCTCGTTGCAAGCCATCGCTGACCATCAATTCTGACACGAAGTTATTTCTGTTCGTTCTCATTTCGCGGCGTCTATTGCCGTTGTGTCGCCATCACCAAGGCAAATTAACGGCGCCATGCGACGGCCATTGGCCTTCGAGGTCCGGCGCCTTATCGAGAGGCTCAAACACCCATCGCGAGGGCCCCATGAGACACCTGCTCGGTCTGACGCTGCTGGCCTTCGGGCTCGCCCCTGCCCTGGCGATGGCGCAGACGCCGCCAGTTGCGATCAAGCCGGCGGCCCCCGCGCCGCTTCGCCCTGACCAAGTGGCGTTTCGCGCCCTCTATCAAGAGCTCGTCGAGACAAAGACCGAACTGTCGGACGGCGACTGCACCCTGGCCGCCACGAAGATGGCGGACCGCCTCAAGGCGGCCGGCTTTCCCGCGGCTGACATTCACCCCTTCGCGGGCCCCGGCCACCCCAAGGAAGGTGGGCTAGTGGCCATTCTCCATGGCTCCGATCCCGCGGCCAAGCCGATGCTCCTCCTGGCGCACATCGACGTGGTGGAGGCAAAGCGCGCGGACTGGACCCGCGATCCCTTCACCCTTGTCGAAGAGAACGGCTATTTCTATGGGCGCGGCGCCAGCGATGACAAGGCGGAGGCCGCCGTCTGGGTCGACACACTGATCCGCTTCAAGCAGGAGGGGTTCAAACCCAGGCGAGACGTCAAACTGGCCCTTACCTGCGGGGAAGAGACGGCCGGGGCATTCAATGGCGCGCAGTATCTGGCGACGCATGAGCGCGGCTTGATCGACGCGGCCTTTGCGTTGAACGAGGGCGCGGGCGGGCGGCTCGACGAATTGGGTCGGCCCGTGGCGCTGAATGTCGAGGCGGGAGAGAAGTTTCCCCAGGACTACACCTTGACCGTCACCAATCCCGGCGGCCACTCGTCGCGGCCGACAAAGGATAACGCCATCTATCGCCTGGCGTTCGGCTTGGCGCGCCTCAGCCGCTATCAGTTCCCCGTCGAATTCACCGACGCCTCCAAGGCCTATTTCATCGCCATGAGTCCCCTGGTGGGCGGGGAGATGGGGGCGGCCATGATCGCCTTGGCGAATGACCCCACGGACATCAACGACGCGGCCATCGTGGCGAGCGATCCTGGCTATAATGGGATGCTGCACACCACCTGCGTCGCCACCATGCTGGAGGCGGGCCACGCGACCAACGCACTGCCACAGAGGGCCACCGCCAATATCAATTGCCGCATCTTCCCGGGGACCACGACCGACCAGGTGCGTGAGACCCTCGTCAAGGTGATGGCCGACCCGGAGATCAAGATCACCCTGCGCGACGCCCGCAGCGAAGTCACCAAGACTCCCCCGCCCCTGACGCCCCAGATCATGGGGCCGATCAAGGATGTGGCGGCGAAGATCTGGCCCGGCGTTCCGGTGATTCCCGTGCTCACCGCCGGGGCCACGGACGGCGCTTTCCTCACCCCAGTCGGCATTCCCACCTATGGCGTGACGGGAATGTTCGGCGATCCCGACGGCAATGGCGTCCATGGCCTCAACGAGCGCATTCGCGTCACCTCGCTCTATAAGGGTCGCGACTTCCTCTATGGCCTCGTAAAGACCTATGCGATGCAAGAGTGAGGCCATGGGCGGGACACGGCCCTCCACAGCATATTGTGGCCACCCCCCGCATTCCCACTAGATGTTGGCGAAAAAGGTGTTAGCTTTCCTCCCCCGCGTTGTGCGTTCGGAGGCAAGGATGATCACCGCCGCCCCTGGCCTTCTGGTCCCCTCGAACGGCTATAAGCCGTTTCGCTACCCCTGGGCCTATGACTTCTGGAAGCGTCAGCAGCAGGTCCACTGGATGCCTGAGGAGGTGCCTCTGGGCGAGGACTGCAAGGACTGGGCGGCCAAGCTGAATGATCGTGAGCGCAATCTGCTCACCCAGATCTTCCGCTTCTTCACCCAGTCGGATGTGGAGGTGAACGAAAATTACATGGAGCGCTACGCCCGCGTCTTTAAGCCCACCGAGGTTAAGATGATGCTTGCGGCCTTCTCCAATATGGAGACGATCCATATCGCCGCCTATGCGCTCCTTCTGGAAACCATCGGCATGCCAGAGACGGAGTTCTCGGCCTTCATGGAGCTGGAGGCCCTCAAGGCCAAGCACGACTACATGCAACAGTTCGGCGTCGGGTCGAACGCCGATATCGCCCGCACCGTGGCCATGTTCGGGGGATTCACCGAGGGTCTGCAACTCTTCGCCAGCTTCGCCATGCTGATGAACTTCCCACGCTTCAACAAGATGAAGGGCATGGGCCAGATCGTCTCCTGGAGCGTGCGCGACGAGAGCCTGCACTGCGAGGGTATGGTCAAGCTCTATCACGCCTTCAACGCCGAGACCGGCGCGGTGACGCCTAGCGTCGCCGACGACATCATCGATTGCTGTAAAACCGTTGTAGGCCTGGAAGACCGCTTCATCGACCTCGCCTTCGAAGCCGGAGAGGTACAGGGCATGACCCCTGACGACATTAAGCAATATATACGCTTCGTGGCCGACTGGCGGCTTCGCCAGCTCTCGCTGCCCACGGTCTATGGCGTGAGCGAGAACCCCTTGCCCTGGCTGCAGAGCCTGCTGTCGGGCGTCGAACACGCCAATTTCTTCGAGGCCAGATCCACCGAATACTCCAAGGCCGCCACGCGCGGCGAGTGGCACGGCGAGGCGGGGGTGTGGTCGGAATTCGACAACCTCATGAAGCGGCGCAAAGAGATTGTCGCCGCTCACTAGGCTGATCTGGCGTCTTAGATTTGTCGCCAGGTGGGGCTAGTGGAGCGTATGAGTGTGCTCCCACGCCTTGAAGGCGTCGACAATTTTCGGGATTTCGGCGGCTATCCCACCGCCTATGGCCGCCGGCTCAAACGCGGGCGTCTGCTCCGCTCCGCCAGCCACGGCCGGGCCACGGATGCGGATCTGCAGGCCCTGGCCGACCTCTCCATCGCGGTGGTCGTGGATCTTCGCCGCAAGACCGAGCGCGAACGGGACCCCTCCCGCCGGCATCCCGAATTTTCCGGCGCGGTGATCGTGAATGATGATGACGGTCCCGACACCTGGCATGAGCATATTCGCCGCTCGGACCTTAGCGCCGCTTCATTCCGGGCTTATCTGATCGATTATTATCGCGCCGCGCCCTTTGAAGCCCGCCATATCGATCTGTTTCGGCGCTATTTCGCGGCCCTTGAGCGGGCGGAGGGGCCGGTCTTGATCCACTGCGCGGCGGGCAAGGACCGCACCGGGCTCCTGGCCGCCCTTACGCATCATTTGGCGGGGGTCCACCCCGACGACATTCTGGTGGACTATCTCAAAACGAACGAGGCTGCCCGCATCAATGAACGCACGCCCCTCATGGCCGCCGCCATAGCCGAACTGACGGGCCGCACCCCGCCCGAGGAGGCGGTTCGCGTGGCTCTGGGCGTGGAGGCCGCCTATCTCGAGACAGCTTTTGCCGAGATCACCAAGGTCCATGGCGGCCTGGACGTCTATCTCAACGAAGTTATCGGGCTGTCACCCGAGAGGGCGGGCGCCCTGGCCGCGAGACTGATCGAATAGGCTCCCTATCGAGGGCCCGATGATCGGCCAAGCAGGCTGTCGCCGTCCTGAAGGAGCGGCGTTGTGGGCGGACCGGACCATTCGCCATGGAAGTCATAGGCGAGCGTGCGGCAGATCCGGGTTTTAGCGGGGGCGGCGTCGGCGCCCAGGACGGAGATCTTCAGGGGTTCGTCGAAGCCAAATCCGCTAAAGGCCATCCAGGCGCGCTTGGCGCCCGGGCAGAGCGCGGAGATCAGAGCTGCGCCCTGCTCTGTTGGCTCGATTTGATAAATCTGGCGCCCAGCCGCGCGCGGGCCGATCAAGGCGGCAAGACCGCCGGGGCCCAGATCACGGTCCGTCGCGTGTTTCAGTCCAGCGTCCGCCGCCGCCACGGTCGAGCGCAGATTGAGAACCTTGGTCGGCCCCAGCAGCGGTTTTTGAACCTCAAAGGTCAGGGGCCCCGCCGCGTCCCGCGTGGCCGCGTCGGCGGGGTCGTAGGAATAGATATGGGTCGCGGCCGCGGCGGCCCCCGCGGCCAGAACGAGGGCCATGAAAGCGCTCGCGGCGACCAGGCGGGCGGGGGTCATCGGCGCGCGCCGGGTGGTTTTGGCAGAACGCGGGACGCGTCAAACGCCACCAGCCGCCACGTTCCGGATTCTTCGGCAAAGGTCAGAAGACAGGCGCCGGTGCGGGGGTCCTTGGCGCAGACGCGGCCCGCGTCGACGGGCGTCAGGGCCGTGGCCAACCGCACGGTTCCTGGCAGGGGCTTGTCGGGGGAATAGCCATATTCATCCGCCACGGCGCGAAAGACGTCCGGCCGTAGCAGGATTCCGCCGGCCGCGTGGGACAAGGGCCCCGAGACAAGCAGGCCCAGTCCTGTGACGCCATCGCCCAGACCCGCCGCTCTGGTCTGGCGCACCAGCACGTCCTGAATCTCAGCCTCCAGGGCGGCGCGGTCAATATGGGCGTCGAAGGCGGCGCGGTCGTCGTCACGGATCGCCACCAACAGGCCATGCACGTCGTTGGCCGCGGAAAGGCGCTCCGTGGTCGCGCAGGCGGCCAGCAGAACGGCCGCGGCGGCGAAGGTTAGGATCGGAAGGCGTATTGGCGTCACGGGGCTATCAAGTGGGTCATGGGGCGGCGAAAGCCAAGAGGGCGCAGCCCTTTCAGGCGCCCGTCCGCGTCTTGAAGAAGGCAATGACCCGCTCTTCGGCCTGCTTCGTCGGACCCTCTGGATCTCCATCGTCCAGATGGATGGTAAGCACGGAGTGAGGGGTAAGACCCGTGCCGCTCCGGGCGTCATGGGGATCAATCTCGATTGCCTCAAGCCGCTCCCCAAATTCACGCTTCAGACTGTCAAACCGTGCATCGGGAACCACGGGATCGCCGAAGAAACGCAGGGCCATAATCGTGAGGTCTTCTTCGGCAATACGACTCTTGGCACAAGCGATCTCCCCCGGCGACAAACCAATCGACGCCGCGCCAGACCTGCCCAAGGGCAGAGAGGGTTGAGAGAGAACGGGGGCGACCACCGCGGGCTCGGTCATCATGGCCAGGGCGAAATTGCCGGTGAAGCACATGCCAACGGCGCCAACGCCACGGCCGCCACATTCGGCGTGAGCGAAGGCGGCGAGAGCCCGAAGCCAATCGACAATGGGGCTGGAACGATCTCGCGCCCAGACATCGAATTCGCGCCGCACGCAGATCGCCTTGGCGACCGTGCCCAGCATATAGCCCAGGCTGGCCGGGCGGCCTGGGTCGCCAAACAGACTTGGACAGAAGACGGTCATGCCCGCCGCCGCCACCCTATCGGCGAGCCGAATGACCAGGGGATGGAGACCTGGCATCTCGTGAATGATGATGACCGCCGGCCCAGATCCCCGCCGCCATACCGGGCGGGTCCAGCGCGCGGCGGGATCGGTGAAATCGAACCGCTCGTAATCCTTAAGAGCGTCAATGGCCGCCAATGGTCTTCTCCATCGCTAAGCCGATCAAGGGAAAGTCTAGCGTTCGCCCGGGCGCCTCGGCGAGCCGCCTCTAGAATATGGACCGTCCAGCCAGGCCCAGATCATAGATCTGCTCGCCATGGCGGAACTCGAAATGGCCCTCAAGAGCAAAATAGGAGGAGGCGGAGCCGGCCTTCAGCGCAAAACCCACCACGGCCCAGCCGCCCTGGGTTCCATCCGGGCTGAGGCCAAAAGGCGCGCCGCCCGTGAAATTGGCGACGGTGTCGCCGATATTCCCATAGGCCACATCCATATATCCGAAGTTCATCTCCGATCTCAGCCAGGCGTCCTTACCCCATTCGCGGCCCAGGGTCAGTCCCGCGGTCGTCGTCAGCCGGTTGCTGTTGCGAGCCGCGATGGTGAGGTCATAGCCCGCGCCGCCCCCGCTTTCGGAATAGCCTTCTTCATTGAGCCCCAGATAGTCCATGGCCAACTCCGGCCTAGCATAGAAATTGCCCAGGACACGGTGCTCATAGGCTAGGCTCACATGACCGTCATAGAGGAGGGCGTCCCAGTTACCCTTGGCGGCCAGCTTCGAGCCGCCGTCGATGAAGGTGCGTTGATCGGAGAAAAAGACCACGCCGATGCCCCCCCGGGCGGAGAGGGTCAGGCCCCCCACGGCGCGGCGGTAATAGAGGCTCGCCTCGATGATCTGGCCAGTGAGGCCTGAACCCGTCTCTTGGGCGGCGGGCAGTTCGTTGGCGTTCATGAAGCTCAAGGTGGCGCCGATGGAACCGCCGCCCTCACCCAGATGCTCCATGCCGGCGACAAGTCCGGTGAGTTTGGTGTAGCTCGCGGGGCTGTCCTGGCCCTCGCGTTTGACGTTTTCATTGACCTCTTGCAGCCACAAACTCGTTCCAGCCACCTGCTGGCCATTGTCCGGGTTGGTGCTGGTCATCTCGGAGATGGACTGGGCCGCCGCGTCCAGAGCGTCAAATAGGCCCTGACCCTGATTGGGAAGAAGCTGGTCGTAAACCGCCTTGAATGCGGACGCGGACGTCGGGGACAGGAGGGCCGTCTCAATCACGGGGTTCAACGGCGCCGCGGCGATTATGGCCCTCAGCGCCTGCCCTTCCGCGGTCTCGAAACCCAATTGTTGGGGTGTCTTCTCTGTAACCGTGAGGGTCAACTCTCCCCCGCCTGCGGTTCCCGTGGGCACATAGGCTGGCGTCGCCGTGAACAGGTAAGGGGCGTTCACCACGGCGCCAGGCGCGGCGAAGGTTCCGGCGGTGAGGGTGCCGGCGCCCGCAGTCTGAAGAATGATGAAGGTTTGCTGGAGCGTCGCGGGCAAGCTGAGCAAGGTCAGGCCCAGGCCAGCGCCATTGGCGAACACCGACGCGCCGCTCGTGATGAATTTTGTGTTTGTGTTATTGGCGGGATCGGCGGCGACCAACAGCAGGCCGTTCGCCCCCACCGACACGCTACTGGCCGTCAACGCGTTGGACTGCGCGTTGGTGTCGCTGAGCGTGCCATTGTTGACGTTGATCGTCAGGCTGGAATGGCCGGTTCCCGTGGGCGAGCCTTCCTCGATGGCGCCGGTGACGGTCGCCCCCGCGGTCCCCGAGCCCGCCGCGCCGGCCACGGTGATCGTGTTCACGCCCGTTCCGAGATTGATCACCGGCGAGGTCACCGAGCCGCCGGTCACGGTCAGGGTGGACCCGCCATTGCCAAAATAGATGGAGCCAATGATGCTGGGGCTCACAGCCCCGATTTCCTTCCAGGCCGACGGATAGTCGACCGGATCCTCGCCGGTGGTGACCGTCGCGGCGATGGCCTGATAGACGTTGTTCTCATAATTCACGTACTGGCCGGCGGTATACGTGCTCGACTGGGCATAGGCCGTATTGGCCGGCAGACTTGTATTGACAGACTGCGTAATCGTCTGTGGCGCGGTGGACTGTGAGATATCGATGGCCACCGCCGAGCCAATCGGCATGGGCTCCGACAGCACGGTCTGGTTCGCGTAGGCGCTGATTTCGCCGGTATTGACGATCGTGTTAAGGGTGCCGGATCGGTCGATGATGCCGCCGATCTCCGTCGCCCCCGCGCCCTGATAACCAATAAGAGTGCTGATTACGGCGCCACTGTTGACGACTTTATTCACGACCGCCCCCGCATCGATCAGGATCCCGTAGACATTCACCGGCGCGAAGCCGGCGCTGATGTTGGTCTCCTGATTGGAAATCGCGCTGATCTGGCCGTCATTCAGGATCAGAGGCGTGCTGCCGCCAGCCAGAAAATGGATGGCTGTGGCGCTCGCCTGATAGGCCTCGGCCGTGATAATCCCCGTATTATAGATCCCGCCTCGGATCGTATAAGTATAGTTGCTGTTGCCCGTCCCGATCTGGATCGCCGTGGCGGGAAGGACCGAAGTCAAGTTTGGCGAGGTCACCGGATCGAACAGGGAATTGCCGATAACGGTGCCCTCAAGGACCAGCCCATACATATTGCCACCGTCCGGCGTTCCGAGCGCGGTGACTTCGCCAAGCCCCGGTCCGACGAGGCCCATCGTGCCGCTCTGCGTGGCGATACCGAGCTGCAGGGCCGGGGCGGAGCCATAGGAGACGAGCTCGCCCGCCGTCTGCTGGGCGTCGGGCACGCCATTGCCGTCCAGGTCTGGATTAGTGGTCGACAAGACCGACGGCGGTGCGCTGACGATCAGCCCTCCGCCTACGGAACCTCCGACCGTAAAGGCGGCGCCGCCCTGCGTCAGTTCTGCGGCCGTATAGTCTGACTCGATCTGAGGAACAGTGCTGCGCGCCGTGGTCCGATAGCCCGTGGCGGTCACGGCGCCGGCGACGGAGATACCCCCTCCGACCGCGCCGTCGATCTCCACGGCTTTTGATCCGGTGCCCGTCGCCGTCACACCCGTGATCAGCACATTGCCGCCCACGCCGCCGGTGGGGGCGACATAGAGGCCCGTGCTGTTTTCCCCCACCATCGTGATTGACCCGTTGGTCACGGTGACGGTCGTGCTCGAGGTGAATGTCGTCGGTGAGACCGTCTGACTGAGCAGACTGCCCGTTATGGGCGTTTGAATATCGATCCCATAGGAGTTCTGGCCAGTGACGGAGATCCCACCCGTATTGGTTATGGAGCCGTTGAACGGCGAGGTTCCCGACACCAAGATGCCGATGCGGTCAGTCCCCTGCGCGAAGGGACCGTAAAGAACGCCTGTGTTCGTGTCCGTTGGCGCCAGGTAGCTCTCGGTGAGAACGAAGGTGCCGGTGTTGATGAACGATCCCGTGTAGCCGCCATTTATCAGCAGGCCTGTGACGTTGTTGATGCTCGTGGCGCCGATCTCGCCTTCGAGGGTGATACTATTATTGCTGTTGAGCGTAACGGCCGTTCCCGGCGCGGTCAGCCCCACTGACCCGCCCGACGCGATATCGATATTGGCCGGCGCGCCGCTGCTGGCTGTCGCCGTGGCGATGGGCGTGGTGGTGCCGGTCGTGATCGAAACCTGGGCTTGCGCCGCGGCGGCCGCCAGGATCAAAGGCGCGACCGAAGCCGCGGCGGCGAGAAGCTTTCGCGTCATCACAGGGGGCAGTCTCACTCGCACGTTGTTGATGACCCTTTAGGGCCAGGGGAATACGACCGCATTGGGGCGGTTTCGGCGTTTGAGCCACACAATCGCCGCCCCTTCCCGAGTCTGGCTGTCACGCCGCCGACACATGATGCCTGTTGAACTGTTCGGATAAGACGAATCAAGGGTTTGACGCATTCCAGCATGAGCGACACGGCGGACAAACGGCCAGAAGTCCTTGGTGACGGCGTTGGGACTACGCCTTGGCCTTTTATTGCGCTGGCCGCAATGGGTGTCTCGGCGCCGATCATGCTTGTGATGGCCCACGCCGCGAAGGCGGGGCCGGGCGTCGCCGCGGCGATCTGCGTGGCGGTCGGCGCGATCGCGCTGGCAAGCCTTGCGGCCGGTCGCTCCCGCGTCGCCCCTCGGTCCGAAGGGGAACGCCCCCAGCAATCCCCAAAGCCTTTCGCGGCCATGATCGAGCAGATCGCGGACCCGATCCTTCTCATTGCGGGCGGGGCGCGAGATGAACAGAGCAGCCGCAAGTTCCTCTTCGCCAACGCCGCGGCGCGGGACTTGCTGCGGATCCAAAGGCCCGATGGCCTGCTGACCACCATTATCCGGGCCCCGGACATTCTCGATGCCGTGGACGACGCTCTTTATAACGACAAATCGGGCGAGGCTGCTTACCAACTTCGTGGCCCACAGGACAGGTTCTGGCGCGCGCGCGCCTTGCCCCTGGATGTCAGCTTCGGCGACGGCGGCCGTCTCGCCCTGCTGTGGATGCGCGATGAGACCGAACTGCGTCGCACGGAGCGGGCCCGCGCCGACTTCCTGGCCAACGCCAGTCATGAACTGCGCACACCCCTGGCGTCGCTCACCGGCTTTATCGAGACCTTGCGCGGTCACGCCCGGGACGATGTGGAGGCCCGGGACAAGTTCCTGGCCATCATGCACGGTCAGGCTGATCGGATGCGGCGGTTAATCGACGACCTGATGAGTCTGTCGCGAATCGAACTGGGCGAGCATATCCCGCCCTCCGGCGTGGTGGATCTCCGCGTTCTGGTGACCGACGTCATGGACGCACTGGCGCCTCTGGCCGCGGGGCGCGGTGTGCGTTTCGACGCAAGCCTGCCGGCCGCGCCCACCCTGGCCCTGGCGGATCGCGATCAAATTGTCCAAGTGGTTCAGAACTTGGCGGAGAACGCGGTGAAATACGCGCCCGATGGCGGCGTCGTGCGCATCGAGGTGGCCCCTAACCTCACCCTCGCCCAGGCGGCGAGGGCGTCGGCGGGTCTGGACGGGCATTTCTCGCTCATCACGCCGGAGCACGCTCAGGGTCGCACCTATGTCGCCGTGAGAGTTCGCGATTTCGGACCGGGCATGGCGCGGGGCCATCTTCCCAGGCTGACCGAGCGCTTTTATCGGGTCGAAGGTCAGCGACTGCGTAAGCCCGGCACGGGTCTCGGCCTCGCCATCGTCAAACATATCATCAACAGGCATAGGGGCGGGCTGATCGTGGAAAGCGCGCCGGGCGAGGGGGCCTTGTTCACCGCCTATCTCCCCGCCGCCCCCGCCGTTGACGGCGCCGCGGAGGTCACCCCACGCATCGCTGCGGACTTGACGAGCTTATCGTAGCGGACGCGAGAGCCTGATGACTTTTCAAGAAAACGTCTCAATCAAGCTCGAAGTTCGGCGTTAAAAGCAGGATTCAGATTTTTGACGATTTCGGCAAAAATCATCCTGCTTTATGCGGGCGGCCATGAAGATTCTCGTTGTCGGCTCAGGGGGGCGTGAACACGCTCTAGCCTGGAAGGTCGCCCAGTCGCCTCTGGTATCCTCGGTGGTCTGCGCTCCCGGAAATCCCGGCATGGCCGCTTTGGGCCGAGTCGCGGCCGTGGCGGCCGTCGATGTGGCGGGACAAGTGGCGCTCGCCACGGCGATGGGCGCGGATCTGGTCGTGGTGGGTCCCGACGCCGCCATCGCGGCGGGCCTTTCCGACGCCATGCACCGGGCGGGCATCGCCTGTTTTGCGCCCTCCGCGGCCGCCGGGCGAATCGAAAGCTCCAAAGCGTTCATGAAAGCGTTCGCGAGCCGCCACGGGATACCCTCCGCCGCCTTCGAAACTTTTGACGACGCCGCCTCGGCGAAGGCCGCCCTTGGGCGGTTCACACCGCCCTATGTGATCAAGGCGGACGGCCTCGCCGCAGGCAAAGGGGTCATCATAGCCCCGACGCTGGATGAGGGGCGAGCAGCCGTGGACGCAATCCTCGGAGGCCAGTTCGGCGCCGCCGGGGCGCGGCTCGTGATCGAGGAATTCATGGCCGGCGAGGAAGTCTCCCTATTTGTGCTTTGCGACGGCGACCACGCCATCGCCTTCGGATCAGCCCAGGACCACAAGCGCGCCTTTGACGGCGATCAAGGCCCCAATACCGGCGGCATGGGCGCCTATGCCCCGGCGCCCGCCTTTACGACCGCTCTGGAGGACGCGGCCATGGAAC
>Ga0209208_10003989_pt1 | contig 21037 bp, 12 predicted proteins | sample S1TSphfallax_3_FD_187694 | JGI IMG/M metagenome (GOLD analysis project Ga0209208, IMG submission 187694) | Host-associated microbial communities from peat moss isolated from Minnesota, USA - S1T2_Fd - Sphagnum fallax MG (SPAdes) (version 2) | ecosystem: Host-associated > Plants > Peat moss >...
TTACAAATTTTGTTCAAAGAGTGTTTTCCATTAGGGTATTGTAAACCAAGTGGATAATCAAAGCCGTATGGAGCTCCAATTCAATTTAGACACAATTAATGCATGTTGTTGTATTCAAGTTCATAGAGCAAAATACTCAGTGAATGTGCAATACCCCATTCTAAGTATCCCTGCAATAGTTTGGGTTCCATATCATATCTTTTGACAATTCGAAAGGTATTGCATAACCCTAAAAAAACCTAGAAGGAATGCAATACATTCATTGGGTTACACTGCAATACCTTCATTGGGCCACATTGCAATACCCCTTTCAAGGTATCCCAAAATACATTGGGCTCCATAACATATCTTTTAACATGTGGAAGGGTATTACAAAACCTTATCAAAACCTACAAGGAAGCCAATACCCTCATTAGGGTATTCTATAATTAAACACCATGGGTTTATATTATTGGAGGGGTATTGCTCAACCTCAAAACTACACAATACATGTGTAATACCCTTCACAAGTTATCTTAGAAACATATTGGGTTTCATAATTTGAAACATGGAAGGGTAATGCATAGCCCTACCAAAACTTACAAATAAAGCAATACCCTATTTAAGGTATTCAATAAACACCATGGGCCGTATTATTTTCATTTAAACTATCAAAAGGGTATTGCTTATGGCAAGGAATATTCAATGCACATGCATTACCCCCTTATAGGGTATCCCATAAATATATTGGGTTCTAAAACATACATTTTGAAACCTTCAAAGGTATTACATAATCATCCAACACCATCATTAATGTATTCAATAATTAAACACCATGGGTCTACACTATTGGAGGGGTATTACTCATGCTCAAAATTACACAATACATTTGCAATACCCCTTATATGTTATCCCACAAATACATTAGGTCCAAAACATTTTTTTTTCAAACTAGGAGGGGTAATGCATAGCCCTACCAACATGGGTTAAATTATTTTGGTCTAGACTACCCAAGGGGTAATGCACATGTATCCCAAAAATCATTTGGGTTTTATAACATATCTTTTGAAACTTGTAAGGGTATTGCATGGCCATACCAAACCCTAAAAGGAAAACAATACTTGCATCATGTTGTGATAATATCTTAAACCATGAAACAAAAGGATAATTTTTAAAATTCTTATTCCATGGTCAATATAACATGCTTTACATATTGATTCAAGTAAATGAAAATATTACAAAGTTTTTCACATTGATGGTAAAAGGTCATTTGAACAAAGTTATAAAGTTTAAATGCAATACTTACATCGTCATAGGATATTTGCATTCACCATCAAACATAAGAATATTTTTCAAATACTTGATTTTTTGCAAATATATCATGAAATTCATGTTTTCAAAATTATTTATTCACCTTCCAATATGACTTAACATATATAAAAATGAACATAATGGAAAATAGGTCAGATTGATGGTACAAAGGTTTAGGGTTTAGTGTAAAATTTACTAATTAATGTTAAAGTTAGTCAAATTCTAAAATTAAAAAATTCATGCTTAACAATTTTTCAATGATGTACATATTTATGTTTTTCCATTTTAAAGTTGTAAACCCATTTCAAAAAGTAAAAGCATAAAGTCTCTTATTAAATAATATTTTAATGCGAGTTTTTAAAAATTAATAAATGTACATGGTTTTCCACTTTTTTTAGTGGTCTCTCCATATATTAATCCTATATGTATGATTAAATTTTTATTTTGATTTTTTGACATATAATAAATAATTTCTAGCCTAAAATAATTATGTCAAGAAACGGACCAAAGTTTTTAAGAACTGGAACCAGGCTTGGGGTTCAGGTCCAGACTTGGTTGAAAAATTGCAACTTTACCAAGTTCTGTTTTAATTTATTTCTGGTTTAAATGTCATGTATGAAAGCTACACTGGAAGAAAGTTTCATGCCTTGGAATGAGTGAGGGGGAAGGTATCCTGGAACTCAAACCTATCTGCTGATAGCAGCTATTCAGTGTTCAAGCACCGAGACTACTGAAGAACTTGGAATGAAAGATTTGGCAAACAGTGCAAAATGCAATGCTATGGACTGAAACTGTAGTCAACTGCACAGATAATAAGCTCTGTTCCCAAGCAAATAGAAGGCCATGTATTCTTCAAGGTACTTGAAGCACTCCACTGACAGAACAGGTGCAGAAGTGCTCAAAGACATGACATTGGGAATCTGAGAGAAATTTGCTGGAGGATGCATTTTGCTGGTTCTTGTGCACTTATTACAATACCATGAATCCCACAAACCAGGACTAATCTCCTATCATATTTTGACAAAAAGAGGCACCAAACATAACCTAACGAGTAAAAACTGCGAGTTCAGGGAAGTTAGAGTACCTTCCATTTCAGCTTTGATAGACAGCTGTGCAATTTCCATCATCATCCATTCTAGAGATTGAAGCATCTTCTTCCATACCAATCGCCTCTCCACCAAGGAGCTGCAGTAGGGCTGCCCAACATGACATGCTCCAAGTCAGGCTCTTTCATTTGGGGAGATCCTCCTGGCTCAAGAGGGTTGATCAAACTACAACCTACAGCACATTAAATGTGATATATCAAGGACATGGAACTGCAGATACATGGTTCTAATGAACATGCAGAAAGTAACATTTGAGGAAGAACCTCCAGCAAGCTGTTCAAAAGCTTGCCCCACAAAGTTGCATTTTCCCCTTCATGGCTCCCACTCATCTACATGCTGGTCATTCCCTGTATGCAACCCAGAAAGACTAACTTAAAACAAAACCTCATGATGATACAAGTGGATAACTTCTTGAAGTTCTTAAAGAAGAAAGTGAGCATGAATATCATTTTAAGTCAGCCAAGATATTCAAGGAGTTGAGACTTAAGACCTAGAAGTTCTGTAACTAATCACAATTGCTGGTGGTAGCTGACAATCATCAAGTGAAACAACCCAATGCTTCAACCATGGCAGGCTCTTCATCATCCTTGTTCATCAAGTCAAAGGAATGAAAGGTCTCATTTTATACAGCCATTCATATGAAACTTTTCCCTATCACCCTCACACAGCTCACCTGCTGTCAGCTGAAAGCCAGCCAATCTAGGTGACTAAACACCACAGCTGAGTGATGTCCATGTAATGAAACAGCAAAACCTGGTAAATGAACAGAATTTGGATTTGTCACAATTTCCAACTTAGAAGAAAAAATCATCACAGTGATAGAGAAATCTGCATCCAGCTCACTCCACAGCAGGAGGTGCAAGAGATACCAACCTACCATAATGCAATAAAAATGAAGCAATGAAGGTCCAACAAATGTGCACAATTGCCTACTGAAGGCTCAGCAGAAGCTTCAAGATGGAAAAGCTCACAGACAGCAAACTGCAGTCCAGATGTTGTGGGAAACAAGGCCATGGATGCCCCAGCTTTTACATTGATTCAATGTCCTAGCAAATTGACAACAAAGCAGGGTCATCCAGTTGTTGAGGGTTTGACACTGTCATTTCAACAAATCATTCCTGTTTGCCATATAGTTCAGTGAACCCCATACAAGTAAAAACCTTAAAAGCAGAGTCATTAAAAGCATGATGACATTGAGAAGAGGATTTTGTAAAAGAATTGATTAATGGGCAGAAGCCACAAGCTCTGGTTTGCTACTTGCTTGGGAGCAAGAAGAGCCTGGGAATTGTCCAATATCTTGGCCCTCAACATTTGAAAAGCCTGTGTCTAAGCCTATGCTAAATTCTTCGGGGTTCAAATCCCCCCTATCCCTGTATTCGGCAATCTGCGCCCCATCCATCATCACATATAAGTCAGAATGCCATCCAATAAATACTTCTGTTAAATTAGCTCATTAGCCTCTACCCAAACGGCATTCTTATCAAATGTCATTTCTGCCAGCACTCCAGAATTGTCATCTGAAGTACTACTATATTGCCATATGGAGGATGATTCCTGCAAGTCCAATTTGCTGATGTGAAAACATGATTAGTTACTGCACAATGCAATTATGCATCAAACATACTAATATCATGTAATTACTGGCCATAAGAGAGCATAATGGCATCAGTAAATGCTTTATGAGGAAGTTCTTTTTTCATGTCTGCTAACTGACTGGGTTCTCTGGGAAAAAAAAATGAGGATTATTTAGAGAGTGCTTACATGATGAGCCAGAGCCATGCCACTTAATGCTGCTGCCTCCAAGCTTGAGCCCAAAAGCCAATCACCACAAATGCCCACCCTTGCATGTGCGTCAAATATGCAGGGCACTCCTGGTGTGTTTACTGGAAGTGCTGCACCCCTGACAAAAGTAAACCCAACATTCCATCAATATGACCACTCTTGGGTCCTCTGAACTCTGAACCTGTCATTCCATCATATCCATGAGGATTGCAGAGAAATCTCCACAACAAAACATTGAAGGTAACACAACAATGAGTGCTCATATAACCTTGAGAGTTGCTCACAAAGTTTCAGACCATCACAGTCGTCATGAATAGCAGTGACGAACTGCCATGACCACCCATCATCAGCTCTCAATGATGGGTGCAGATATGTATATAACAATCAGTCCAAAGTTTCAGCAAACCATTATACAAAATCTCTGTCCTGAGATTCTGTTGCATTTCCAGAAGCAACTGGAAGACTCAGTCATGCTGTTGGCTAGCACTCAAGAGACATAGCTAATCAAAACAGTTGATAATATCCTCATTCAAGCTAAAATGAGCTTGTGAGAGTATTTTAGTCCTTCCTGTACAAGGAAGCATCTAAGCCTATATAGAAGAAAGTGGACGGGCCTCCTGCAACCTGAACATATCCTTAAACACAGCACTGCTGACTACTGGGATGCAGAACATCTGCTAAAACAAATTGAACACATCTCCATGAAATTGGAGAGAAACCTCATCCACAAGAACATTAAATCAATCGGTTAGATGTTAGGACAATAATGGTCTCCTTCTCAGCAGAGTCCCATTGCACAACTTCATCTTTTCCCTGTCATGCTCAAGGAAAATTGGTAATAGCAAAAACTTGGGGTTCTCCTGATAATATCAGATGGCCAAATGGCAGCCAAACCAGCAGCTAGGTACATTTTTGCTTTCATAAACACAAGTCCACAGATCATCATTGTTATTCCTCAATCTGGTGCATAGCACTTTTCAATCAGTCTTAAGTTCTTTGGAGGTTGGAAGGGTAAAGCTTTGCATCTGCAACAGTCAGATCCCACTTAATATTGCAATGGACTTTCTCCAACAGCATGCTGCTCCTTTTTCTGGAGGAGTTTCTCCAACTCCTCTTTCCAATTTCCTTTGGACCCATAGGGAGCTTCCATTATCACTTATTGAGAAGTCTGCAGTTTTCCGTATCTGTGGAGTTGGAAAAGAATAAGGGAATCCAAATTTGATCCAAGGAGTTCAGAGAAATCACCATAGCTGAGGTCGCACATAGAAAGGAACAGGCATTGAACCCTCTGGGAGCCCGAGTGCTAATTCTGCACCCCGAAGCATCTCCCTTTTCACCTTCTCACTTTTCAATACTGGAATACTCTCCTGCATTAAACAGGTCAACAAAATATTGAATTCAGACTTGACATAAATTGAAAAAACTTGGAATGAACAAGGTGAATGGAAATTCTACACCACATTTTCTCAATGACTGAAGATCAGAGAAACTAGGTTTAATAAAAGAGGTGAAGAGTTTCTCACCTGTGGAACCTTATTTTTCTTTCCAAAAGCAGCTGTGCTGAAGAATGTCCAACAATGAGGAGCCCTATCTTTTGAAAGTGGAAGTTTGCTTGTGTTATTACCCATCCATGAAATGGCATTGACACCCTCGACAAATGCGCCATCTAGTGCACGGCTATCCAACCCCAGGGGTGAAGGAAGAGGTTCATCAAATGCAGCCATCAACGCCCAAATGGAGCTTAATTCCAGTCTCTGAAATACATAACAAAACACCCAGCATATCAAACCTGGTCAACAGGATATCCAGAGGAACTCGCTTATAGAAAGGGAAAAAATTGAAAGTTGATTCAACAGTTTATGCAAAGTGAAGGACCTTCATCTGTTTGAAGACTAGTGGTGCACCTGAAGGTGCAAGCAGGCGGTTAGCACATTTTCCTGCAAGACATGAGAGGCATTTCCGAAGGATGCAAATGAGCAGAAGATTTTGATCAGCCATAAAGCACAGAAAAAAAGTCCCTGGAAAAAGTATTGGTCAAATTAGTAATACCATGATCTATCAGACTAGAGGAAAACTAAGCCAGCTTTGCTGGGCAAAATGAGCCCAGGATCAGCAGCTCCTACAGGATTGCTAGATTCGTATCACCACAACCCATGAAAGCATTGCAACTGGATCGAGGGCAAGTTGAAAATCACCATTATGAGCGATGACAACAGCATCAAAAGTGCCTTCAGACTGTCCATTTTCACTCAACTGCCAGGAGTTGCCACGAGCACTGATATGGCTTATCCATACAGGCCTTCTCACTTCAATCAACCGCCCCTGCAATAAAGAAAAAAAACTTCAATGATGAAAAATCTAATGCACTCCAAGCCATTCTTCTAATGAAAGCTCTTCTCCTCTTTAATCATTGTTGTCTCAGCCCCTGTACAAAAAAATTCAGTTCTGCTGATACATGTGCACCAACTCTGTCTAAAACTTGTTTGCACATCTTCTAAAAGAAAAAGGCCTTTACCTGTGAAACCATGTGATCAGCCAGAGGCCGCATACCATGAACTCCAACATAGCGAGGCCCATCAATCAGTTCTTCAAACTGGCCACCATTTCTTAAGGTCCCAACAACACCCGTCCATTCCTTAACTGCACCTTCTTTGATCCATCTATCTACAAGCTTGTGGAAACGTGGATCTGAAACTGTGAAGTATTGAGCAGCATGGTCAAATACCAGGGACTGCCCTTCCTGAGTTTCAATATCTCTTGTTGCCATCCTTCCCCCTAGCCCATGCTTTCCCTGCAGGGTCACATGCATCATGCTTAAGTCAGATCTTCAGGGATACATTAGAAGTTTGAGCAAAGCTTTGACAAGTCCAAACCTTGTATGCTAATGATACAGAAAACACTGAACATTCACCATCTGTGTATCCTGACATAGAAACTTGAAAACTTTGAACAGAGTCCTGAACGGGAGAACCACACACAGATCTAATTCCCACAAATGCAAAACAACAACACCCATAATAAGCATTATTGATTGACATTAGGTATCTCATTGAACAAATCACATGATCAGGATTTACCAAATGCTTCCTCCTTTGGGTTTAGGGTTTAAGGTCAAGGGTACATGAGGACTAGGGTTTAACAAATTCACAGCAATCCGAAAAATTCCAGAATAGTAAATAGCTCACATGGCATGAAGGAAAAAAAAAGGTCCAGAACTGTGGGGGAGTTGGCTTCTACTTCTCCCTCCTCAACACTGTTTGTAACACTGAAAGCTCTGGTGTTTTTCACAAATGGCTAGGAGTTTGCCAGCATCATCAAGGATGATGATGATGGTGATACGGATATAGAAAACCAAGCCACTACAATTCCAGCAAGCAGCTGTGCATGGCAAGCAGAATGAAAGGATTCAAGAAACCAACACAAGAGAAGAAGGTGGGTTCCAGAGAGAGACAGACAGAGAGAGGCTATGGCAAGAATGTCTGTTGGGGGACACAGACCGTATCAAAGACGGTGGAGGAGATGCCTAGTTCTTCAAGAGTGAGGGCGCACACGAGACCTGACATGCCTCCTCCAAGGATGGCAATCCGTGGTTGCTTGTTCATGGGAGTGGCAAACTGCACCTGCTCAGCTACAGCAGGCTCCTTCTTCCGCTTCCTCTCCAGCTTCGGATCCTGCTTCCACCATTCCTCAACTCCTTCCAAACCCTCGCTCTCCTTCCCCTCTCCTCCTCGTTCTCCTTTCCTCGGAACTTCAGAGCTTCTGGTCTCTCTTCCTCGCCTCTGGTTGTCGTTTTTCCCTCCTCTTCTGTCCCTTCTTGCATCTGCTTCGGAGGAAGTGCTCCGAGGAGCACCTGCATTTCTTCCCCTAAACTCTTCTCTGCTTTCTCTCTGAGGCTCTCCTCGTCGCTCGCTCGCTCTGCGGGGAGGCTCGTCCTTTCCCGGCCACGGTTTTTTTCTGTCTCCCTGAGAAGGCGGCCGCGGCCGTGGCCTTCCTTCTCCGGAAGAACTTGCTGGTTGAAAAGAGCTTCCAGAGCTTCTAAAGCTTCTGTCGCTGACCCTTTCTTCCCGCCTCTCCCCTGACGTGCTCCGGGTTTCTCCTGCCATGACGCCCCTCGAGAATCGGTCTCCATCTCTTTCGTTGCCGCTAAAGCTTCGCACATAAACATCGTCGGCGTCGTCGTCGTCGTTCTTCTTTCCCCTCACACCGGACGAAGCTCTGACCTCCACCAGCCCGGATGCCTTTCCATCTCCCGGACTGGCTACTGGAGCGTCCGGCGATCTCTGCAACGCGAAATCCGAGAGAAACCTTGGAAACCGCGAAATTCGAGTCCGAAGAGCCGACACAGGCCAGGATCTCTTCCTTCCGGAGAGCAGGAAACAACAAGAATTGGTGGTGAGAGAAAAAGAGAGCGAATTCTTGCTGCAACAATTCAACTGCTGCAAAAAAGGAACAGGACACACCACGCACACAGACCCAATGGATGTGTACATCGCAAAGAGAAAATAGTCCAAAGAACACCAAATTGCTGCTGCAGCGAGAGAGATGAAGACGTTGCGAGCTCTCTCTCTCTCTTCCCGCAACAAACAAGGCCTGAGTGGATTGAGTTTAGGGTTTGCCGCTCTAGCATTCAGTTTAGGGTTCGCATTGCAATGCTCCTTTGGGTTTTTGTTTTGCATTGAACACGATCCCACAAAAAAGGCCTGAGGACATTGAGTTTAGGGTTTGCATTGCATAATCCTTTTGGGTTTTGTTTGCACTTCATGAGATTCCACAAAACAGACCTGAGTGGATTGGGTTTGGCACTCTTGGACTGATTTTAGGGTCCGCATTGCATGCTCCTTTGGGTTTTGCGTGCATTGAACGTGATCCCACAAAAAAGGCTTGAGTGTATTGAGTTTATTAGGGTTTGGCGCTCTTGGATTGAGATTAGGGTTCGCATTGCACGATGCTTTTGGGTTTTTTTTTGCATTTCATGATCCCTTTTGGTTTGCACTGGTGCTTCTTTCGTAGATGGACCTCAAAATTGCCATGGAATCCAAGGAATGATCATGTGCTAGAAGAAATCATGATCTGTTTACCTGATTGACTCAGGCAGGCAGGCAGGCAGGAGAAACCAGGACCATCAGAAGCAAGATCCTCAGAGACAGACCCATGAGCCTATTCTAAGGAAAAACGATGCGGCATCTTCATTTTCCCACACAGCAGCTCTGCAGCACCTGCTGGGTTGTTGATTATGTCCGACTTGATCTCCGGGTTTGGAAGTTGAAACCTCCGAGAACCCAAGCTCAGGAGTCTTGGAACCAGGCTCTTCAGAAGTCAGCATATGCTCCATTTGCTGACAATCTGCTTGTCATTGATACCAAGGAAGCAAGCGAGGTATGCAACAAAATCTTCATCTGCTCTAGGGGCAGTCACTTCTGGCAGTCCAAGTCTTAGCTGGTCCTGATCTACACCACCACCTTTCGCAAGAACATAATGAAAATCTTCGGACAATCTGGGGACCTTCAGATTTGTTGTTGAAAGCACAATGCAGCCATCCAGTCTGTTCTTCTCTTCCTGACTTCGCAGATCGTGATTCTTGATCTAAAAAATGTGATCCAGTTCTTGAAAACACATGAAATCCATGTCAAACCTGTTGTATTATTCGCTCAAGAAGCGGTGTTGATCTCTGCTTCTTGTTGTGTTGTTGTCATTGTCGTCAGAAGGCAAATTGCTTACTCGCTTTGCTGCACAACCCAAAGATGAAAAGAAATAGTTGAAGATCATCAGAGCAGAAAAAAGACACAAAGAAGTTCTTCCAAAACTGTACAAGACCTGGCATGAATTCTTGCAGCAGGAGCAACAGGAATGATCATCATCACCCACATCCTAAACCCTTGGAATCTGCAAGCACAGTCTCAAAGAAAGAGTATGCCGATGTTGCTTTTGCTCCATTGAAATGACAACAAAGCCATTCCCTCTCTCTCTGTGAAACCTGATGAAACTGGATAAAACAAATGCAATTGGAAGTCAACAACAACTACAAAAGCAAGCTCCAGGATTCAAGCATCCGTGTGCAGCAGGACACAAGGCACTGAAGTAAGTCCCTCAAGAGTTTTGGACATGTATCATACCTATAAGAAGAAGGAACAAAAAAACCCCCACACTCCTTTTGCAAGGAGAGTTTGCGGATGGGCAAATGGTTTGCAGAGTTTTTTTCACAGATAGCAGCAATTGCTTCACAAATACAATGATGGAATTCACAAGAAAAGGTACTTGAGAGATTGATGTGCTTGAGCAAATCTTCTGCAACAAGATCATCCAGAAAACATTTCTGACAAATTTGGGCCAGATCAGCTAAGCTCTGAAGAGTTTGATGAGGCTGAGAAAGATTGAAGATTCTTTCTCCCTAAACCCTAAATCTTGGCATTCCTTTTTAAAAGGGTTTGCATCTTGGACTTGGTGAAGTAATATCCTAAAACTATTCACCTTGAATCCTGTGAAAATTATTAATATGAAAATTTAGTAGAACATGTTTGTGAATGACCAAGCCAATAAATTTAGAACATGAACATAAAAAAATCTTTGATAAGACGAAACAAAGTGTAATATCACTTATTGTTGAATATCAACTTTTTACCAAGTTATAGTTTACTTGAAATACTTGTCTTACATGCACATACTTTTGGTACTATGAGATACCTCAAGTAAGTTCACTTAAAATGTCTCTAGTTAAGTTTAATGAGAAATATCTCAATGCATGAAATGATGACTATGTGCTTATGCATGCATTTTTAGGGTAGATAAAATTTGTATCAAGTTGTTCGTTTCTTATTATTTTGATTAGGTCAGATCTTGATATGAAAAAGAGTTTTGTAATAACATTTGTACGATCTTAAGGTTGTATGGAGAGCTTATGATAAAATCAATGTTTTTATCATCTCTATTTTCTCTCCGATCTACTATCAATTTCCAACACCTATTTCACACATAAAAATTATAATAACAAAATCTTCACAAATTGACCTAGCCAATAACTAATCTAATAAATATATTTGGTATTCATCACAAAATGTTATGAGCTGAAACTTTAACTTAAAAGTCTTCTATAATTTTTTTATAATATATCATAATAGATTAATATATTGATTACCATTATTTGGGTTTTACACTACTTTGCATTACTAGTGATGATAATTCAATTTTTTTTTGTGAACATAATAATTTTGTTGTGATCAATTTTGTCTTTTCAAAAAATAAGATTTGTGGATTTCACTATATGTTATTTTGTTTCATTAATATTTTTCTACATTCTTGATTTGGTAAGCAAAATGTCAACAAAAGTCAAATTCATTAATTAAGTTTAAAACAACATATAAATATACCAATTTTTTTTTTGAAAAAGTGTAATAAAAACAACAAGATACAAACAAACAAAAACATTGAAAGGGTGCAAAATAAACAACAAGAAATGATTTTGGAATTGTCACAGCGATGATCACCAAAATACCCATCGTACATAAACCAGGTCCGATGAAACATCATCACTAGAATAATACATTATAATTAATTAATTAATTGTAATCAAAACATTATTGGTCTACTAAACCAAATGCTACAAAAAGTGGGTTCTATGGAAGTTTTTAATTCAATACAATATAAGTGGAAGTTCTACAAAGTTCATAATTAGCAATATACTCATTGTGAACGCCATCCCATTGTTCTTCTAGTTTGAAGTCATTTAACATTGATGTTTTATATATGCATGCATGCATTGTATTCAATCAAAGTATTATCATTTATAATTACATACATCACCAAGGCATAATGTTTTGACTAAGAAGCAATATAAGCATGGTAAATATATACTTAGAAATTTATTCTATTTTATAGTTGTAGCTAAGACATAAACATTTAAAAACCTATTCAAAACTATTTAAAGTTTCATATGAAATGATGGGGCCCTCCATTGAGTTTATGTTATTCTACACATAGAATTTGAAGAATCTTAATCTACGAAAAACGAATGAAAAATATTCTTTAAACTAGTTGATTTCAATACTTTTACATTAGAACTTTGATAAATTATGATTGTAATATTAAAAAATTGAAAATATATTAATACATTGTAATGTTCCATTAACTTGAAAGTTTCAAGAAAATTATTTATTTTTATTTTTATTTTCTTGAAACCCTATTTTACAAAAGTGGGACAAGTATTTTTTCATGTTTTTATTTTGAAAATTTTATTTAAATGCATATTAAAACATGTTATTCTTCAATATGTATCTAAGAAGGAATGTAGTTTGTTTGTTTTGTTTTGACCTATGAGATCCTCTGAACCGGGATGCTTCAGATCACATTCTTGGTCTCTTTGGAAAGCTGTCAATGAGGAGGGGTGCATGGGCTTGGTTCCATAACATTTGGACTTGCAGGGCAAAAGTTCTTGAATATTGAATGAACTCTTCACTGAAAATTAAATTAAATCACAGCAGAAAATATCAGAGGAACTGGAATGTACCTTTGGTGTTGTTGGAAAGATCTTGATGAGTAGGAATTAATGAAATTTATTTGGTAAGATTTGGATTCAAAATGTAGGAGATATTGATTTTAAAGTATTTTTGGGGCTGAAAATTCAAATAAATTCCAAAAACCAGGTTTTGGAAGGAAATCGGTTGAGGACGTGGTAACACTTGGGCCAATTGCACACGCCACACTAGTTATGCAGTGAAAATTTTTTAAACTTCTTTTTACTGATAATTGAAATAATAATATTCATAAGTTCAATTTATTAAGCTTTAATTTATAGTACTTTCCCAAAAACTCCTTGAATGACATATTTTACATTGCTTTTATTATAAAAAAATTAAGAATAATGTTGTGCATTACCATACTATGCCCACACCTATTGCTGTGCACAACCATAAGCTAGATAACAACAAATCTTCATTTGACACTTCAAATCAAATCAAAAAATTATCATGCACTTGCAATAAATGGAAACTCAACAAAAACAAGAAAAAGTTTGTGAACGTTTTGTTTGCATCTTCCAAGTTCCATAAACCCTAAACCCTCAATTTTAAAGAGTCTTTGAAATCGCCATTAGGGCTTCAAGTCTTCAAAGATGAATGCAGAATCATGGTTGTTGAAAAAGTTGGTGGAATAGGAGTTGTTGTCTCGGGAATCAAAGAAGAAAAAAAAGATTCATGATGCAAATCTCTCGCAAAAAACGAACTTTGATCTAGCAAAATTGGACTTGATCACATGAGATGCCACAAGAGGGCAACTAGAAGTTGCTCTACCAAGTTTCACCAAGCTTCTAAGATCAATATTGAGTTCAAAGGAAGAATTTGAAAGTAGGCAATGCTTTTGATGACGCACCCCCCAAGCTCCTGATGGACTCAACTTCGAGTCCAAAGGTGAAGACAACGGAAGAAGGAGTTGGGGCACGCTCCTTAGCTCTAGGGGTAGAGGGGCGTGCTAGAGCTTCGGGATCAAGACTAGAAAGATTAACAAGCAATTCAATTACTCACACGGACTTACACAAATCAAACAATAAGTTGGGTAATGTGTAGCTGGGGCATTTTTGGTGCACGGATAAACCACGAGCAAACATAGATTCACAAGACTCACCATGGCTTAGACTTGGGGGAAGCCACCACCTTCCCCCTTATAGTATACTCTGTGCATGGCCATGGGACTAGCACCCAAATGTCATTTTGTCTCGAGACTCTCAAGTGGGAGTCTAAAAATTCACAAAGCTTAAATTTGCGCGAATTTAGGGGCCCCTAACTTTGTGTTTAGACCTCAAATTGAGGTGAAGCAAAGTTGTAGCCCTTGTTGAGAGCTTTCCAACAATATGTGGCATGCCACATGCACGGAAGGAAATTGAGGATATTCCTGACTTTTAGTGGTCAAAAGTCAAATTGCCAATTTGACTCCTAGCCCTTCTTTTAGTCATAACTTGTGTTTTGAGTGTCCAAGTGGGTCATGTGAGCCCATTTTAGACATCTACGTTAAGATCTTTTCAATAATAAAAGTAACTCTTCAATTCAATGGTTTTTGACCTTTGCGATTACTCTCTGAAGATTTGAGAGTCCATTAGGACTCCAACTTCCAAAATGGGAGCTCATTTGGGAGTGTGGGGGTTCATTCCCTCACACTTTCCCACATTTTCGAGAGCATGAAATGTGACACTCGGCCTTCACACTTGGCCCGCACCTTCGCAAGCCCTTGTTTTGGTCGCGAGCCTAAGGCTAGGGTTATGACATTTGAGCCCCAAGATGAAAATATTCTTCAGTGTGGCCCTTTAAGCTCTAAAAGTTCTAGAATAAAAAAGAGGTCCCTTTCTTTTTCAAAATGCGTTACAATAGATAATCTAAAGCCAAGGATTTATGAATTACAATAGGGAAATGAATGAGTGGAAAAACAATTATGTGTAACAGACAATCAAGAGTCAATGGTTTATGAATTGTAACAAGGAAATGAATGAGCAAAGAAACAACTATAAGGAAAATTCACAATGTTATTACAACAACCAAACCCACCATTATTGGTGAACTCCTACACTGGTAAGAAAATCTTTTTTTTCAAAAAGTGTTTAACCTTTTCTTTTTCCTTGGGTTTGGTTTTATTTTGTCATTTTTAATTTTTTAATTTTTTATTGTTTTCAATTTTTAGGGGGGCTTTTTCTTTGTAGGGGTTTTGGGTGTAGCATTTTTTAATGGTTCCCTTTTTGCATCCCCCATTGATTCAAGATACCCTTTGTCCTCATTGTTATGGATTTTACACTTTAGGTGGCCTTTTGAAGCATGTCAAGAATGCTCACCCTCTTGCTAGCTTCGTTTCCCAAGCTAACCAGGTTGTTTTATCTTTGTAGGTGTCTTTTCGTCCTTTGTTTCTCTTTAGTTTTTCTCTTCTTGCTTTTTGGGGTTGGCTTTGGGCTTAGTCTAACTCCATTTTGGGGTTGTTTCATAGGATTCCTTGAGCCATCCAAAAAGAGGTCAAGTAAGTTTTTCACTTATCCCTCAACGAATTTTTTCAAGATTTAATGGACAAGTTAACCTAGTTCTTTTTCCTCATGTTGCCACATTGGTGTTTGTGTTATACTCAAAAAGGTAGTTTAGGTCAACAAAATGTTTATGGTGGGCGATTAGTTTTCTTTTCAGGAGGAGTTTTCACGTGCTTCATGTGTGTCCCATTCTCACCATTCATGGGAAGATTCTTTGTCCATTCATTTTCATTGATGTCTATCATTAATCAATTATTCACATGGATCTACACAAACTAAATAAGAAGTTGGTTAATGCATAATTGGAACATTGTTGGTGCACGGACGAGCCATGAGTAAAAACAAACTCATAAAACTCACCACCGCTTGAACTTGCAGGCAACCACCACCTTCCCCCTTATAGTATTCTATGTGTTTGGCTATAGGGCCTACACCCAAATGTCATTTTGTCCCAGGATTGGGATTATCGCAATTTTGGAAGCCCATAACTTTTTGTGTAGACCTCCGATTGAAGTGAGGTTTAAAGAAAAGTTGTAACCCTTGTTGAGAAATTTCCAACTATATGTGGCACGCCACTTAAAAGCAAGTAAATCAAGGAGATTTTTTACTTTAATGGTCGGGAGTCAAATTGACAAATTGACTATCGACCTTTCTTTTGGCCATAACTTATGTTTTAAATACCCAAAATGGGTCATGCAAGCCCATTTTAAACATCTACGTCTCAACAAATTTCTAATGGTATAATGAACTTTTCAATCCAATGACCCCTGCAATCGCCTTTTAAAGATTCAAGAGTCCATCGAAACTCCAATTCCCAAAATGGGAGCCCACTTGGGAATGTGTGAGTTCATTCCCTCATACTCTCTCACACTCCCGAGAACATGAAATGTGACTATTGGGTTCATTTTTGGCCCGCACCTTTGCAAGCCCTTACCTTCATCGTGAACCCAAGGCTAGGGATGCGACAACCCAAGTCTTTAGGAATCTTTGATGGGCATCCACCATGACACATCCCTTAGGTCTATCTTGGAGGATTACTCCATTTCCTTAGCATCTAAAGCCCACATTTGTTTTTGTTTGAACAAAGGGACAAGGCTATGGTTGGTTATTAGGCCATTTATTTGTTTGTTTTGCATCACACATTCTACTTTCACATCAACGTTGCGTTTTCATTTCAGTTTGATTTAACCTTTGACATTTAATCTTCCACATGTGAATGTGGACATGGGTTGGACGCATCTAATTGACACTTAAGTCGTTGCCCATTTGGAGGTTAGCAAATAACCACACATGACGCCATTCGAGACATCATGTATGCCCTTGCTCAAAAAAGTGGGCACACATGGAAAAAATAATGGTATACCTTTGTGTCAAGAGTTTCATATGAACCAATCTCTACATGACTTGAAAGAACAAGGTTTTCGTTGTTGATATGGTGGTTATGGACCCAACGCAAAAGACAATGGCTTTGAGTGTCATTAGTCAACCAACAAGTGTAATTGTGGAACTTAGCGCCATTACTAAGATTCACAAGTATAAAAGGTTTCATGAAAGGGACCACTTTATTTCAATGGCCATGAAGGTGCATTGCACATTCAGATGTGATATGGATCATTTCATGAAGAAATGTGCTTGTGTTTTCCATGATAAACAATTAGGAAGCCATTTATCCTTGTCTTTTTGCATTCAAATTTTTAGGTAGCATCTTAGTATTGTTCTTCAACATGCTTTAGCCTTTGCTATAGAAAGGAAGATTGCATTGGCAAATGATGGTTGTTCTAAACCTCCCATTACTATTATTTACATGCAGGCAACATTAGAAGGGTTGTGGATGAAATAATTTCCTACCATGAGAGGGACTACCTCTCTCCCTTTTTTTGGTTCCTATGGGTTGTTTGTCTTTTGGCCTTTCTTTGGCCTTCCCTTTTTGTCTCCCATGTGATGATTTTGGCCATCAATCTTTTATTGGATTCTTTTGCCCTCTTCTAAAAAATAGGAATCCAAGTTCAAATAACACTCAACCTACAACGTATGAAAGTTCCACAATTATGAAATTTAAAGGAATGAAAAATTATAATTCAACATTGTTATACATCTTTGAAACTTCAAATCGCCAAAAGTGATTTGAAAGCACACACCAAACATGAAATAATTAAAACCCCTTATCACATTCATTCCAAACTAATCCAACACTAATCACAATTAATTAATGTAACATGTGATGTTAACCCAATTGTGAACACATTGGAGACTTGACGAATTTTTCCTTTCAAACCCAATTTTTGCAATTTGTTTAAATTTTCAACAAGAAAATCCAATCCAAAATAATTATCTTCCACACCTTAGGTCTAAAAATTGTGAAACAAACTGTATTAAATCTGACTTGTCAAAGGCTCACCAAGAACACCAAGAACACCTCCAAATTTCTATATCGTTTTCAGTTTTTATTTTATTTTCATTGAGAAAATAATTAATAATCAATAACTTTCACACCATATCCCAAACAATCTCAAACCAAGTTGATCCACCCATACTCATCCAAAGCTTTCTAAAATACCAAGAGTGTGGCATGAAGCATTGTGGTTTGGGAGATCTCAACATGACGAACAAAACAAAACAAACTACCTTGCTTCATTATGCTAACCCAATTTAGGCTTTGTATATTTTTTCCTTTGTATATTTAGGTTGCTTTTGAGGAGTAATTTTTCATTGGACATTGCAACTTTGTAAGATACCAATCAACAGGTTGAGAGTCCTATCCAAATCTTACACCAATGTGCAATCTCTTAACTATGGTTGAAGCCAATAAATAGCCAAAATTATTCACAAATGCATATCATAATCCCACCATGATAAACTATAATAGGGTTCAGGGTTTCGAGTTTAGTTTGAAAAATGGACATAATCTGTGGTTGCATTTGAATTCACAACAAATGGAGCTTCTCATCTAGGCACATGCACTTTTATAGAACAAGCCAATGCATCATATGCACACATGGTACACTAAATGTCAATTACACATAGGGTCAAGTTGGAACCAAATAAGGTTTAGGGTTTCTAGAGTAAGCCCTAAACCCTTCCTTACAGGCAGAGCCAATAATAAATAGCCAAAAAACATTCTCAAATGCAGATCATAATCCCACCATGATAAACCCTAAACCCTGCCTTATGGGCAGAGCCACTAATAAATAGCAAACAAATATTATAGTCCAAATACATATCATATCATAGTCCTAAACCCATAATAACCTAAACTATGGTTTAGGTATGTAGATTTCACACCTAAACCCTACACCAATGCCCCCACAATCTCTTACCTATATGCACAGAGCCAATAAATAAACACAAAATTTATTCACAAATGCAAATCATAATCCCACCAATGATAAACTAGGGTTTAGGGTTTCTAGAGTCTAGGGTTTACGGTTTAGGGTTCCTAAGGTCTAGGGTTTAAGGTTTCTAGAGTCTAAGGTTTAATATGGTTTAATAGGGTCTAGAATTTAGGGTTTAGCATTTCTGGAGTCGAGGGTTTAGGGTTCCTAGAGTTTAGGGTTTAGGGTTTCTAGAGTCTAAGGTTTAGGATTTAGGTCTAGAGTTTAGGGTAAAAGGTTTCTAGAGTCTAGGGTTTAGGGTTTTAGGGTTTAGAGATTAGTCTGAAAAGGTGATGCTGGCGTTGTTGCTGCTGCTGCTGATGAGGTCTTTGATGGGGCTGTAGAAGTAGTGGGATTGGCCGGCAGGGTCCGACAAGGCATTGGCGGCCATCGCCGGGAAGTTCAAGAGTGCCCGCGAGCCGCGGATCTCCAGAGCGGCTCTGTCGTATGCCAGAGCCGCTTGCTCCGCCGTGTCGTATGTGCCTAGCCAACTGCGCGTGCCCTGCGCCCGGCTTGGATCGCGAATCTCCGCTGCGAATTTCCCCCACGGCCGTCGTCTCACTCCTCGGTAACATTGTCGAGGTTGCTGCAGTCGTCGGTGCACATGAGCTGCTGCTCGCTTCGGTTTCGGCGCTGAGGTCGTATCTGTAGTCTTCTTACTCTTGCAGACATGCGGATCATCAGCTCGACGTTCAAGATGATCAGGTACAGAATTAGGTTGATGTGCAAATTCTTCTTCTTCTTCTGTGCAGCTTGCTGCAGCTGGAAATTCCAAAGACTCCAGCTGCACAGTTTGCTCATGGACGTGATCCAGTACTTGGTGATCCTGTGGGAAATCTGATATTGCAGTTGTGGACTCGTAACTGGAAAGCGGCGGCCCTGCTGCAAAGAATTGCTCTTGCGTAGTCGACTGATCAAACTCCGCGACATCATCACCTGCTGCAGGTAGTCGCGAATCATCAAAGCTGATACTAGCAGCAGCTGGATGGAGATCGGGGTTCTCACCATAAGTGCAGGAGCTGATGATCGAAGCTGCACTAGTAGACACTAGTGGTTCTCCGGCGAGAATCCACATGTCTAGTAAATCTTCCGAGTCATTCTCTGCACAATCGAAGGACAGCCCGCAAGCTGGTTCCTGCGGCGACTCATGATGAGATGTGAAAAAGCAGCAGCCCGCGGGTGGTGTATTGCACACCCGCCGCTTCAATCCACAGCTACTGATCAGCTGCACAGGACTTTGGATCAGTTGTCGACCAGCTGTACTAATCGTTTCGCGGGCTCCATCCTCATGTCGACGTCGTCGGGCGCTGCTGCAACAATTTTGTACGCCGAGATCAGATAGGTCGAAGCTGAAAGCAGCGGCAGCAGCTTCACGGCCGCCACGGGAGTTGCTGGGAACAGAAAGCCGCGGCAGCACAGGCTTACTCCGACTGCAAGCTGCACGCTTAATAATAGTACTAGTCTCTGCACTTATAATAGACTCCCGCAGCTCATGATAATCATGATAATCGCAGCACAACCCATGATGATTATCAGCAACTCCTGGATGCACTAGAATCATCTGCTGTCTACAAGCCTCCGGCAAACATGGTCGATCATCATCTGGGATCACGTGATGAATCATCCGAATCCCGTTGTCAAAAGCTGCTGCTGGGATCATTTCTTGATCAGCTACTGCCGTGTGCAGCTTCTTTCTCCTCCTCTTCGTCTGAGAGGAAGAATGATGGATGCGACCACGTTGTTGATGCTGCGGAGGGTGCTGGAACCTGGCTAGTGATCCGGTTGCTGCACCAGCACCAGCACCAGCAGCAGAGATGAGAGCTTCGCAAAGAGCGTCGTTGTCTTCCTCTCTTAGAAGATACTCGCTTATTTGTTGCAGTGCCTCTTGTGTCGTCGTCGTCGTTGTTGCGTGTGAAGCCTCTAGACTACTCAAACAGTGGAGCTCTGCACGATCATGAACTATCGCCATATTCGCTTGAGACTCCGTAATTCAGAATAATGTTTTTTATGATAATAATAATAATGTGGCTAAATTAATATTATAATAATAATGATATTGGCTACTATGGCTAAATTTTTTTATTATTGTGGCTCAATCTAGCCAATTTGACTAAACGGTATTTGAAAGTGGCTAAAAATATGTGTTTTTGTGTGGGGTTTTCTATTCGCCAAATTTCGAAAATTGCATATATGTAAATAGAATTCAAAAATCGCCAGATTTCTGTATTGGGTTATAATTGGGTTCTAGTAAAGTATGTATGTAGCCAACTTATATCTTGTTTGTAGCCACATTTGGCTAAACTGCATTACTGATGATCGCCATTTTCAGCTACATCACGAAGATGAGAATTAATTAATTAATTAATTAAAGGAAAATCCCTCTCAATTCTTACTTTGCAGCGAGAGACATGCATGATCTAGAAGCAGCAGCTCGTCAAAATGGATTACACAATTTGCAACGACAGGGGCAAAAAAAATCACAATCTTATTCGTATCAT
>Ga0209208_10003990_pt1 | contig 21037 bp, 7 predicted proteins | sample S1TSphfallax_3_FD_187694 | JGI IMG/M metagenome (GOLD analysis project Ga0209208, IMG submission 187694) | Host-associated microbial communities from peat moss isolated from Minnesota, USA - S1T2_Fd - Sphagnum fallax MG (SPAdes) (version 2) | ecosystem: Host-associated > Plants > Peat moss >...
CCTCCATTGATGTATAATATTGTAACTCTTAGTTCTTTTTGTTTTCCATTCACCCTTTTGATAAATAACCACTAGACAGCAGTTGTAGTATATGGAGGGCAATAATAATAGAAGGTAGCAACTTCAAATGGTGAAGGCAACAATAGTAAAAGCTAGTAGGTTCAAGTGGTGAAAGTAACCTATTTTTCCTTGGACAATTTGCATTAAAGTTGAAATTAGGGGAAGGAAAGTAGATACTTTCACAACAACACATTTTGGGTTTTGCAATTGGCCTTTACAACTACATATTTAGGAAGGACATATCTGACTAATGACTAATGAGTTGTTAAACCCATGTCATTTCACCCATCTAGCTGTAAGAGATGTTCAATTGCAAAGCCCAATCATTTTAATGCTTAGGATTTTTTTATAGTAATGAAATTCCATGTCATCGTTAACCTTGGTATGACATATAAAGTGCATGTCATCTCAACTTAATTGTTTTATTCAATTACCTATTACAAAAGACACCTTGATGGATGGATGATGTGTCAAAAATCTATAAACATGTTATGAATCATTACACATGACCAAAAGTCAACCTACTATAACCCATGTAACTAGCATAGCCAAAAGTGAACCTAACCTAGTTCGTTTAACCAAAAGTCAACCTAGCTTAACTAGGTTAAGCTAGCTACCTATGTTAAGCAACCTAGGCTACCTAACTTAGGCTAGGTAGCCTAAATTAAAAACAAATGTCAAACTCCTAGCCTAAGAAACGTACACTAGGCTATTTAACTTAAGCCAAATGCCCTAGATATTATAAGTTACAAGAGTGAAGACTTGAACCCCTCACCTTCATTTTGGGGTTCAAAGTCTTCATCCATTGCACTACAACATTTTTTAATACATATTTAACACAAAGTTATAAAATTCAAAAAAATTAGCCTTGAATTAACCCTGACCACCTTAAGTTGACCTAAATCAACCTACTTACTACTTACCAACCTAGCTTAGACCTAGACCTTTCTAAGTTGACTTTAAGATGAACTAGTTTATCAACCTACACTACTTACTAACCTACTCTAGGTTAACCTATTAGTAGGATAACCTATTCTAATATATTTGAACATACTAGATGTTCGATTTCATGCCACAAATATTTTGGACTTGAAATGATACCACAACTCTCCTAGTGCTTTTCAAGGGCCTACTTATATTGTATTGAAACACATGTCCTTCATTGAACAGCAATTAGGTTGCTTGTAAACTTGGTGTAATCAATCTTGATTGAACCAATTTTGCTAAAACCAATGAGCTTTTGTGATGACTTAGGTGAATTTATAATTAGTTACTAGAAGAAACATGCATTGTTGTATAGGAATAAACAACATTCATGGTTTGTAGACTTTTGCATAGCAACAATTCCAACAACATTAATCAACAATGGTCTAAAGTATACATGTGCAAGTTAAGATTTCGACTTTAACAAGTGTTAGCACAAGTTTGTACTTGTTTTTAAAAAAAATGTTCATTAGGTTTTTAGCTTTGGAGTGCTACTTTTCAAATGATATTATACATTTTAGTAGCTTATAAGTTCTTTTTTATTTAAATACAATTGTAATAAACTTTTACTTTGTACAATGATTTTTCAATGTGAGAGTTATGACTTTAGATTGACATTAGGGATCTATCCTATTTAGAGGAACCAATTCATGAAAAAATAGTGAAGACCATACAAGGAGAAATGGATGAAGTGTATGAAACTAATTTTTTTAAATAGGTCACCTAATGTGCATTCTTACATGAGTTTTAAAAATGAGGTTGGAAAATAGAATGTCTTGCACGATTTGTTTGAAGTGGTGAATTAAAGAAAAGTTAATTAACACCTCGCCTCTATGGAATAGAAAAATGATAAAATATTTTCTCATAGATTATTGCTAAAGAATTTGTTTGCATTTGGTCTATGTACAAGTTTGCTTCAACAACTATAACACCCCATTTCTCACATGATAAGGATCAAGTTTTGGTGGTTTACCATATTCAATTTGTTGTTATTTGATGTATTTTGAATATTAGTGTTTTGGTCATTTTTTGGGCACACAACCAATTTACATATGGATATCCTTGGATGGATTAATGGATTGTTTTGGGCATATTGGGCCACATGCCTATGTAGTGTGTGTGTCTAAGTAACAATTCAATGTGTTTTGCAACTAATTAATGTTTTTTTTTGTTTTCTTTGGTTTCCAAACTTCCTTGACAATAATATTTTTTTGCTAGTTCCTTAAATCATCCTTAAATGTTTTTCATAATTTGGTTTATACACTTCACCACATTTTGTATGTTGAAATGTTGTTTGGCAAATATGCATGTAAATGATGCACCTGCCTATTGAAAGTATAAAAGGTATTTCAATTATTTCATGTTGTGCTTAACTTGAGGGATAAAGATGTCATGCGTACCCATTAACATTATTGGTGGTGCATCTAAAGATGGATAAGGAGTAGGAGGAATAGGGTTAGTTAATATACATTGATGGTGTTTTAACACCACAAAAACAATCAAAATTTTGTTAAACTTTAGCTTTAAAGATGTTTTTTTTGTTTTACTTACAATAATTGTATAGATAACATAGTTCTTATACAATTAAAACATAGGGAATGTTTAGAATAAAAGTTGAAACATGGCAAACTAAGTTTAATACCATTATAAATATTTTTACTTTATATATGTGGGAGTTTTTCTTCATGTTTATAAAGTTTATTGAAAGCTTTTGAGGCAAAATTTTAATCTTGAATTCATTTACTAAGTATGTTTTGTCTTTGTATTATCTAAGGACACGTGCATCTTCTTGTTATTTCTTCTAGTTGTTTGTGATGCATGGTGATGTGAGTGAAATCTGAAGTGCAATTGTAAGGTGAAACAATTTGATCACAAAAAAGTCTTCATTTAATTGCATTAAACAACATGAATGAATATGGTAAATGAAATATAGTTTTAAAAAATTTCATGTAACTTCAAAACTACAAAAGGTCCAAATTTACTTCCTTAAATGCAAGAGGCAATATTTAAACATAATCTCCTAAGCATTCAATATTCTATGATAACATTCAATATGAATACATTTTGTATATTAACTAAGTGCTTGCCCAATTGTAAAAAAAACAACAAGTATCCCATTTTAATGTGTTTGCTTAAGCCATAGTACATACATGCAATCCTATGTTCAAGGTTTCTAGAAATTTTGGGAAATCCAATAACAAGCATGTTCCACATAAAGATGTAGAGCCATGGCAAAGGGATTCAAACATCCCATGTGAATATTTTCAATTGCCACTACCATGTAATTAAATATAAACAAAGATTTGCACATTCAATTCCCAATTCATTTATTCATTTTCATGAAACTAAAAGTACATGAATGAAATTGGTGACAAAAAAATGCACTTTATGGCATGAACTCCCAATTAGCACACACCTATCCAATAGACTTTCCACTTGACACAACAACACAAGTTGGAGCTTGTTCGCTTTCAAATGAACAAATGATCATGTTACAACTAACTCACAATTGAGTTCACAAGATCCAAATGTGTCTTTTATGACAACTTTGATATGTTTTATGGATCACACATCCATAAAATTGTTGTCAAACATTTGTTTGATATACCAAACAATTTCACAAAAGTTATTTTTACGAGAAGCTTGATGAAGATGATTCAAAAATGAATAAAAGGACATGATGAACATGTTCACAACTAATACTTGTATGCATAAATGTACATGAACTTTGCACCTCATGGTAGATTGTGAATTATATTTCAATTGAATACATTTCCTTTTCCATGTGACGTTTGATAGTTGAAAAATGGCAACACCATCTTTGTGTATTATAATGCAACTAACAAACAATATACATAAAATGTCATCATGAACTTATCATTGAAATGAAATATAACTAACACATGTTATAACCATATAATGATTAAACTACAAGCACTACATTTATAAATAATTATTTAAATTGAAAGTAAGGTGTTATAAGCAAATTTTGTATACATTGGTTAAGTATATTGATTTTGGTAAATGGATAAATTAATCAAGGTGACATGGCCAAATATGATTAGTCATTCAAGAATAATATTTTTAAAATCATAATTTACATGTCTCAACATAAATTTTTAAATAAAAATTTAGACCTAAAAAAATGTTGCATTATTATATTACATGTTAAATAACATTTTATTTGAAAAATTTCCCATAAATATGTCATTTATTGTGTGCAACAATATTAGTGCCCAACATTATTGAAACTAACAAAAACAATGTCAACCATGCCTTCATTATGCATATTTCTTCTAAAATTTCATAACACTAAAGATGATATTCCAAAAACACTTCTAGGTGTAATACCCCAACAACATGAAATACCCAGCATGATATACACACTATATTAGGTTCCAACAAGTACAAACAAATAAATGTTATGTAGTAAGTGTTTAACACGTTTTCAAATCTTTTGAAGATTTTTTTATAGTCTATTAAGTAGCAAAACCATTTATTATTTTATATCAAAAATGATTTTGGGTATTCCATATTAAAAAGATTCATTTCAAACTTTTCCAAATGTTTTCTTAATACATTAGATATATTTATGTACAACTTTATAATAAAAAATCAACATCAACTTAATTTACAAATAAATTTAATGAAAAACTCAACATTCATATATATTTTATGCAAACTTCTCCATGTTTACTTAAAAAATGTTACAAATCATATTGTTCCCAAATTTCAATGTTATGGTGTTCATTAATGATAATTGGTGAAGTTTGGAATTGTCACCAAGTCATTGTTGGTGACAATTCCAAACTTCACCAATTATCATTAATGAACAATATAACCTTCAAATGTTTTCTAATAAATAAATCCAACAATTAAATATAAAGCATGAGTTTTATCAAATAACTAATCAAGTTTGCAACATTGAAGGTGGCATGCATTGAAAGCTTCCAATTCTTAATAATGTTAGCTATAGGAATTTTTTTTTTTAAAGTTGCTAATAATTGGCACGTTTTCATGTGTGTGTATCTTTTTTGTCATTCCTTTGACACAACCTCACATAGGATTCCTTGTAGTTTAATCGTTAACATCGACAAGGTATTCTCTTGAGCATTAACACATAACAACAATCCCACATTTTTTAGAAATCTCATTCAATGCAAAATCCCATATCCTTAGAATTCCCATTCAATTGGTCTCTTACTGCCCATGGATTCTCAAAATTGAGATGACTTAGATAGTTGCAATTTATTCGCTGTTTTTTGGATGCCATTCACAAACTAGCAACTCTTTGGTTCCTTATTATATTTCATCACCTTCACCAATCTCATTTCTTTTAGCATGTTGTAATTCTTACATTTGTTATCTCGATACTCTAATGTGCAACAAAAAAGCTCTAAAGTTTAGTACAACATAAATACTTGAACACATGCAACTATGATATGACATTATCATCACAACATCAACTTTTACAACAAAACAATTTCAACACTTAGCTTAAGAAATGCAACTGGTTAAATATATTATTTTGTGTTCCCATTCATAAATTCCAACAACAACCTCCCATGTTGAGTAAAACCATCGCCAAACTCCATTTAGAGAAACCAATCAAATAGTTGTTTTTGTAGCCACCACGATATAATTCACACCATGCAACACCACCAATTTCAGATACACACCACCCTGCAATAGACAAACAATCTAACTCACAACCATAAAAAATAAAATCAACATCAACTATTTCTTCCTTTGTCCTTTTCACATTTCGGTGTTCATTAAATTGTCATTAGTGTAAAATAAATCATCCGACTTCTCGTCATCTCATAATAGGTCTTCTCAAAATTTTGCCTAGTTATGTCTTAAAGCTTTAGCTTTGTTATCAAGAGCTAATAAATCAATAGGCACCAATGAAGCATTCTCATTTCTACAAATAATGGATCAAACGAGAGAATGGTAGGAGGGCATGCAAGGGGTGGAAGGCAAGAGAAAGGCAAACCCATTACTATGGTCTAACTTATAACTTTGAAATTAAACACTTTAAGTTAGAAAGACTTTAGATGCATGAAATTTTCTTCATCAATCCAATGTTGAAGTGATATGGATGGGAGAAAGATTCAGATGTGAAAGGCAATACACACATGCCAACCTTCATTGCCAAAAAACACCAAAAATGTAATGAAAAAAATCCAACCTAAAGTCATTCCCAAAACAAAAAGTATAGGACAAGGCAATGGAAGATGTTAAAACCCCCCTAATTAGCATTGTTTGGATGTCAATGTGACCCCTTGTGTGATTTTGTGTAGGGTTTGAATAAAGTTTTGTAAAAATTGAAGCAATATAATTTAGGAAACAATTTTTGTAAATGGAAAGAAGTATGCTAATGGTGTGTTTATGAAGTCATGGGTGCAAACTCTGCAGGAAACATACTAAACTTTTTTGTCTTTAAAACAAGACAAATGCTGATTGTGAAGGAAAAGAAACATGATGTTATAATTCCGCCCCCCCCCCATTGAACTTTGTAGACTTGTTGTTTTGTGGCATGCATAGGAATAGCATTTTTTTTTTTTACACCTTTAGAAAGTTCTTGTGGAGGGTTGATTAATGCTTTATAGAAAAAAAATTGCATACCTATTGCACATAAACATGCAACAATTCATAAATATGCTTCAGATAAAACTTGTTAGGGGCGTATAGAGAGTCTCCCCAAAACAATAGCCAAATCCAACCTTGCATTTTGGGAATGCTCCCTACCCATGGGTTTTACCTATCATAAAAAAAAAATGGGCAAAGGTTGCAAAGGTTATCATGAACCATAAACCAGATGTAGATTTGAAGGCATAGTAGAGAGAAAGTTCTTATGCTTTACTTAAGTGTTTGTTGGAAGGATCTTACACCTACTGATAGTTGTAAGAATAACCCTTCTATTCTCAAGGAGTAGACACAAGAACAGTCTTCTTTCTTAGGAGAGATATTCATGAATATATGGTGCCCTCCAGGTTTAGACTAATAAATACACTAAGAGATTTCTCGGAATGCTTTCCAAAGAAATGAAAAGGAAGAAAACTGATGATGCATGAGGATGGTAGGCGATAAGCTAAAGTGCATGACCCATGAGAATAAAGGAGGAGGAGGAGGAGGAGAGAGACACACACACAGAAAAGGAAAGAAGGGAGAAAACGGTAATTAAGTTGCAACTTGCAACGGCAAAGCGCGTGAACACAAATGCTCGGCGCTGTTGCCTGCCATGCCACAATTGGAGTATATGCATGCAACCACTCCTTCACTCCTTCCTTCCTTCCTTCATTCCTGGTTGCCAAACTTAATGATGGCAATCAAAATTTCCTTCTTTCATGTCTGCTGCTTTTGTCTCGCCTTCACGTGCTTTCTTCATTTCTCTTCTCTTTGATCTTCTGATCTCTCATCAATGCTACGCTACTAAAACTGTTTGTTCCTCATTAATTTAGCAATTCAATGCAATTCAATTCAATTCAATTCCCCTTCGCCCAGGGATGATGGCGGCACCCACCTCCACATTTGTCCCTACTAATTATTAATACTACTACTACTACTACTACTATTCAAACCATGGACACCACAGCCTTCAAATTAAATACTTCCAGCGCAATGGCTTCCCCCCATTAGCCTATAGCAACTTGAAACCAGCAACATTTTTTGAAAATAGGAAAATGTTCCCTGAAGTCCCCAAAACATGAATACCCAATTCCCCCAAAAAAAACCTCGTGAACATTCCTCAAATGCTATAATTTGTATTAACAAAAAAAGACCTGCCCCAAATGTATGTTGGACACCCCAGTGGGCACTCCAAATACATAAAAAATAAATCAGAGCAAGTCTTTCTGTGTAGGGTAAAGCTGTAGGACTAGGACTTCACAAGAAATGAGGGAGTCCGAGGTGGGAGCCAATGGAGTCCTGAATTTTTGTAAAGCCTTCGTCGGTGGGCTTTACATGATGTAAAAATCGCCATTCGTGTTTTTGTTCCAGTTAAACTCTCATGATACCCATCAGATACCCGCCGGGTATCATGGGGGCAAAAAAAAGCCAGTGGGCATTCTAAAAAAACATAATACCCATCAACTTGTTAAGAGCATTTCTCTAGATTACACTAGAAGAAGCCATGGAGGTTGTTAACGTTCCCCTCCACCCCAAAAAATAAAAACAGAACTCAGAGTTCACAATAACACATGATGAACATTCTTCGAATTCATGGTTCCTTAGTAGTCTGGGCAGAGGCAATAAATATTGGCATCGTCTTTCCCCTTCAATTGGGTCTGCTGCTCCAAGTCATGCATTTCTATCCTTCAGTTGAAGATTCCTCATGTTCAGGAACCAAGCGGCAAGAGCTACAATGTACATCATGATTTGTTTGTCAGGAGGCTGCTGCTAAAGGCCCTGCTTTTGTTATTCACAGCTAGCGGATTGATGGATGAGGGTTTGTTTTGTGCCCAGCCCATTTTTTCTTCCCACAAGGAGAAAAATCTGACACCATAAATGGAAGAAAAGCTCTACATGATTGAAATTCTTCTGGCTCCAAATAAGTAAACAGCTAGCCTACTAAGAGAAAAACTGTTTCCCAAGTGTTTCTTTGTTAGAAATCTAATCCAATTCTAATTCATTCAATATTAGCTTAGTTTCTACAGGCAATGGTTGAAAATATCCAATAAATCATGTGTTAGTTGGAGATCTTGGTGTGCTGGGTATGATATTCAAATCTCAATTCTGATTTGGACAAAACTTTGTGAATCCAACAATCACAACTGGTTTACTGAAAGAGTTTTTACAACTCTTTATGTGTTGAAGGTTAGACAAAGCCAAATGTCAGAAAAGGTCTAGCAATATTGAGAGGGTTTGACTGGAGAATGTGAGATTGTTGTTGGATTCCATAGGATTGATTGGTTTCTAAAGCTGCATTAAATGTGTGGAAATAAAAAAAGATGGGTAATTCCTTTGCTTAACAAAACTTACACATCTTGCATTTAGGTTACAGTTTTTCCAAGTTCAAATCCTGTTGGGTACTTCCCTTGAGCCTGAGGCTAGCTCAAGTTCTAATAAGATGTTACTGTTCGATCTCTTCATTTAATGCTGGTGGGGTCTTTCAGCTCAAGCTCTTAGAGCAACTCCACCGGTGGTGCTCAGTATGTGATTCACATTTTACATGATTTGCATGAAGAACACCTACACCGGTGCACAGTATGTGATTCACATTTACATCATTTGCATGAAGAAAACCTCGATGGGTGCTCAGTATGTAACCTTGCAAATTAAAATTGGATGAAGAAAAGTCAGATCATGCCAGTCAGGCTCGGGAAAATGGTTTTGGCTCAGCATTTTCTCACAACTTGCTGAGGCTGGTAAAATGCACAGCAAAGCCTAACAACTGCCAAGAGAAGACTAATACATACGATCTAAGTGCTGCTCCCTGTTTCTGATTTGTCAATCATAATTATTGGTCAAGGTGGTTTGCTATTAGTAATGTCCCACCGATTTGCAGTCCTGGTTTTAGTTTTATGGAAATAAATAGAAAACAAAACTTTGAAGTGAGAAATATATTTTTGAAGGGTCACATACTGAGCATTGCTGGAGATGCTCGTAGATGTATTGTTATGTCTGTTCATTTAACTTAACCCTGGTGTGGGGGTGTTTCAGGTCAAGAAGTTCTAAGATGCTAATGAACGTCGTATTAAGGGAAAAAGTGCAAATGTAGCTACCACAGACAATGACATAAGGAGCACAGAGAATGACACACCACCCAATGCCAGAATTGGCAAGTTTTGGGGTTCAGGTTTTGTGAGGCAGCTCTGGAGGAGAGACAAAACACAAATTGTGAGCTGCACTCTGCTGCTGCTGCTGCTGCTGTAAAGGACAAGAAGAGGAGGCACATTAGCAGATTCAGCAAGTTTGTTGTTGCATGTTGGTTTCTCTGCAGAAGAGGCTTGTTCTAGAGAGACCAAACACAAATTATATGAGCTGCACTCTACTGTACATTCCAGTGCCACCCCGGATGGTCCCCCTTGACTAGAGGGTTGGTTGTTGTTGACTAGTCGGGTACTCCCACTTCCAATGGGGGGGGGGTATAGCCCAGTGTTTTTCTGACTAATTTTGCTCAGTAGCCAAAAATGGCTATCATCCATAGTAAGATATAGAAAAAGTAGTGATCATCATCCCTAGGAAGATCTAGCCAAATCTGGCTACTTTACCAGATCCGATGCACACATCTTTAATCATCCATCCTTCTAGATATTTGGCTACACAATGAAAATCAAATATAGAAATCGGGCTATTTTTTAAAATATATTTTAAAAATTCCCACTTCTAGAGATTGAAACCCTCCAAAATCGCTTCGTTTTTCGAGTTTTCGATTATTAATTTAGCCAATAATTTTTTAAGAAAAGAAAGGCTGGTGGAGCCCTAACCTTTCCCAGTCAAATGTTGAAAACACTACTCTTGCAGGCAAATGGTATGTACCTACCCTGAGGCTGTGAGCTCCAGGTGCAAAGAGGTATACCATGTGCCTATGAGCTAATGCCTTGCCAGTACCCTAAAATGTGTTCAGTGGGGGGGGGGGGGGGGGGGGGGGGGGGTGTTCACAGTTCATGAGCTTTCTAGCTTGGTTCCACTGCATTAGCATGTGCCTTTGCAAGATGTAAGGGCAAAAAAATGATGTCAAAAGTGTCAGCTTATGGATTGTGTGTCAAGAAGGAAAAAGCTAGTGAGAGAGTATGGATGGAATAGCAAAATAGTAGGCTGGCTATATTACCACTAGCCATATAACAAGTGATATTGCAATATTCCCCATACCCAAAGGGGCCATGAGCTTGCTTGCCTATATAGGAATATCCCAAAAAAGCCCTTAAGTTTCCCTTAACCCTAGCCATGAGAATAATCACATCATCAAGGAGGATCGGATAGCCCAAGCTTTTGGTGGAAATATTCTTCATAAACCCGGTCTTGATAGTTTGGCCATGTGAACATTCTCATGGTTTGGGCCAAGAGAGTAGTAATCTAGGGTTTTTTTTTTAAAGACCAATAAGGATATTGGGTACCCTACTAATAAGGACCAGCCAATGCAGGAGGTGGCCTAATGGAATGCTTCTCAAACACAACATTTTTGTGATTGTGAACAATGTTAAGTGTGTTTTGCCAAAATGAAAGAGGCAAATCTGAAGTTTGGCAAAAAGTGTGATGGACCTCCTAATGCCATGGAATCATAAATTCTTGTAGATCTTGAATCCTTAGGAAACTCTTAGGCTACAATTGTTTCTAAGATTAGGCAAAATAGGTCATGGATATTTGTCAATAGTTCGAATTAGAACTTTGAAGAAATCACGATCTTATGATCATTTTTTTTAAAAAAAAGTGATAAGTTCTACAAACATATTCAAATTTTAGTGGAAAGCATTGTTAATGGATCTTTGAGCCGCAATCTTAAAAGAGATTTTTCTTGTGTGCAATAGCACTATCCTACACCGACAACCCAACTCAACCCAAACTAACAGCAAGTACAAGACTCCAACTTCAAAAAATAAGCCAAAGATATTCCCAAGTGCATGCTACATAGTGCACACCTTGAAGCATTCAAAATTTCAATAAAAAACCAAAAAGCAAGTTGCACAAGCATATTTCGTGCAAGCATTAATAGAATTTTTTAAAAATCCCAAGCACACTCCATGCTCCATTGGCTTTGTATTCCATAATTGACCAACAAATTAAATTTGCATGGAGCTTACAAGACATGTTTAAGACTTGTAAACAATTACCAATCGGTGTGCTTCAACAAAGAAAAAAAGACACGTTTTATGCCTACCATCACCCATGCAATTCCTCACCTTAAGTTGGAAATTGGAACACAAAAATAAGAATTGTCCCATTAGTAAGGGGATTTAACCAAGAAAAAGCTAATTCATCTTCCATAGACTTTAGGACTTGAACACATGCTATTTCAATTAACTTTATGAATTCCAAGAGCTTGTGCTTAAGAATGACGTAAGAGCTAATCTTCACCGACAATCTAATGACAAGGTTTACAAGAAAGTCCTCTTTCAAGATTGATTTGTTGTTTTTGGCCATTGTAATCTTTTAAAAAGTGCATAACAAATCCAAAGCATGGCCATCAAGGAAAGCTTTCACCAACACCCCATTTCGTTTCACATTGAAAGGCCCACAATAGGTAGCCTTGATGATACTCAAGTGCTACTAGAAAGTATCCTCCACTTTCATTTGGATGGTCAACCCAAACTTTGGCTTGCAATTCGTGAGTTAGAAACTTGGTAGAATCTTCACAATTTTTTTTCACACAAGCCAACATCAAAGGGAAGGATAGGGTCAACATTTGTTTCAAATATGCCTATTGCAAGATAATGTTGGTTGACAAAATATTTGGCATAAAAAAAATCATTATAGCAAAAGAATTAGTTTCCTCACCATTTAGGTTTGCACAAGAACTCATCAAGGCAAATTGATACTATTGCTTCATAGGCATCCAACTTATCAAAAGTTTGGTCATCAAATTTAGTGTAGGCTCTATGCATGTATAATAAAATATATGATTACATTTGTAGTCACATGTGACATTCATGACTGCATGACTTTGTAGTCAAATAAAACCCATTGCTTTTACCTTGACATATATGACTATGTTGATGTGACCAAAAATATTTTTTTCAAAGGGGGGGGAGGAAGGGTTGTTTGTCTAGTCACATTGTCAAACATGTGAACATAGTCATGAATTTGATTGTAGTCATGTATGACTCAAGTGTCAATTCATCTATGTAATAATGGAAGTATAAATGTGATTGGAATGGATTGAAGCCCCCATGATCTCCATGGCTCCATGCCAAGACCTTGACTACTTGACCACAAGGATCAACTTGTGGCAAATGTTGTCATAAACATTTATATTTTGAACCTTGCACAATACAATACAAATATAAGTATGTAATTTTATAATGAAATCAATTTCACTAAACTAAATTTTATATAATTACTTATGTAATTGCAAATCTTTAAAGTTTGTCACTACATTCAACTATTTTTTGATTTCATAAATACAATGAATTTCATTTTTAAAAAAATTAATTAAGAAAAAAATTAATTAAATAAAAATTAGCTAAAATAATTTAAAATAATGTATTTACTTTCATGTGTCTTAATGAAATTCAAGTATAATTTTCCAATTTCATAATTATATTTAATTATATATATACGTCTTTCATAATTAAATCTTCTATATTCTCTTTTTAAAAGCTATATTTATTTATTTTTAAAATTTTGGCATCTATTATATATGGGATTGATGTGATAAGTTTGCAATCTACCTCAATCATGTGGTCATAGTGATGAATAGACCTTGAATGACCTCAATCATCTAATCCTAATTATGATTTTAAAGGTTGGTTGATTATGCATAATCAAATGACAAACATGACTACCAGACTAAAATTATGATATATTCACAAAATGTTTTAGTCATGGATGTTGGGTTTTCATATTATGAAAGATCATTGTAAACATGGTAGGACTTTAATTGGCACACCTTCATTGTGTCAATAAATCACACATGAACAAACCACAAGATGAAGGGCAAACTTGATCAATGTATGCACACAACCCAATATGACATGTAACCTTATAATCAACTCCAAGCTACAGAGGAGGCTCAAATTGTCATTGGTTTTGGCATGGAGCCATGGAGGTTGTGGGGGTTACATTTCACAACATTTAGGCATGCATCTTTGTATTAGAAGTTGACAATGCTCCATTTAACAAGTTTTACTACATGTTAATCCATCTTATTTTCACATCATTCAACATTTGTTTCTCACCTTTCTATTTGGACACATCACACAACCTTTGAAATTCAAGATCTTATTTAGGTGATTAAGAAAAAAAACTTGTACAAAGCTTAAATGAGGGCCCTCAAGCAAGCCACCAAATTCAACTTTGATGAAACCAACACATCCAAGTTGGTCTATTGAATAAAATAATTTATTGATTGCATTGGAACTGAAGTTCGAACATTAGGTTTTGTGTGTTATTTTTTTTCGAACATGCCTTACACATGATAATACTTTTTGTAGATTCTTATTTGAACATCCAAAACTCAACAATGGTCATTCAACTTCAAGCATCATCCTTATTGCCAAACCTAAGGTTCCACCACCCCTTGCACAAGTTCTTGGAATCGATCTAGTTCCCAAAAATGAAACCAATGATATGTTCACTTATAAACAAACTATTCCACCATCAAAGCACCACCCCTTGAAGCATGAACAAAATCTAAATCACTTCATAAAATTAGATAGCAAACAAAAGGTGTGATTATACAAATCATGAACAATAAAACATTCCTAGCTATGAGGTACAAAATGCACTATGCAAAACATGGTGACATAGGGTAATAAAGTAGCTATGTTAGCGATTGTTCGATGTGAGGTAGAACTTGATAAGTAAAAAAATTATGTGATGTGAACAAGATTGGTGAAGATGATTGTGCTTAAACAAATGGTGCCATTATTTTCCTATTCAAACTTTGAAGGCCTAAAATTTGACCAATTTCTTTTTTAAAACAAACATGTAGGTTATCATAGGATCAAATTGCAAGTTGTATTTTTTGGCAATTTTTAGCCACCCAAAAATTGCTAGTTAAAATTAGTGTTGACAAGTTTTCTAATTTAGAGTGTTAACTTTCGGGGTTCTAATTCAAGTTCTTGTGATCCAAACTTAACCCAAGATTATTTTGATGGAATTAGCACAAGATTAGACCAAACCATGGAGCTAGTTTTATGTTAAAATTAAAACCTTTGAAATAAAAGAAAATGGGTTTGAGTTCTCAAGGTAGGTACATTCAAGTGTTTTGAAAAGGTAGCAAGTAGATTTAACTTCTTTGGTAGGTGACCAATTTTAATTTCTTCAAAAATTCGACACCTTCAAAAATATCAATTTTGATTTGTAAAACTCTATACCTAAAAAATTCCTAATCTTGGGGAATGTGGAATGTGTACATGGGATTGAACCTTGTTTTCAAATTGGGTTGAAAGGTTTTTGAATTTGAAGAAAATAACAAAAAAATTGAAAAACTAGGCTTAAATTCACACCCGAAGAACTTGCCAAAACTTTTTGAAATTTCAAAATTAAGATTGAAGGTTCTTGGAAAAAAGAAGAATTGGAAAACATCATTAAAAATCCTTCCCCTTGTACACCTTGTGATCTATATATGTTTAAGTTCATGATAACATTTGCTTCAAGTCTTACAATGGGTAAAGCCCACTAGTGGGGGGCATTTTCAAAAGATCAAGTTGAACTCAATTGTACCTTTATCCTATGCCTTTTATTTCAAGAATGCAACCACTAGAGTGATTCTATAGACCTAACATATTTGAATTTTTTTTACATTAATATTATAACCCTTGTTTGTATACGTATACATACATTTTTTTAAAAATCCACATACTAGGGGGGGGAAGGGAAAGAAAACAATTAATTGGGGCTACCAAAGTCATAATAGATAACCATATAGTTCTCGCCAATTAGAATGAAGCATTCAAGTGCATGGATAAAAAAAAAGTTGGCGTGCTTTTTAAAATGTATTTAGAGGTCACATTACCTTGTGTAAAATTATGTATGTGACAATGACCATGTTTCATTGGTGGGCTTTACATATTTAAAAAGCTCGTGTTTATCTTTTCCAGTCCATTTCCTTGCCCATAGTTACATCCCAATGAACATAAATTTTATTTATTTATTTATATTTATATTTTTGCCTTTTTGCATTTGTGACATAGTGAGGGTTAAGGGAGAACAAAAAAACAAATAGACCTTGTTGCTTTTAGCAATTGTTGTTCCTACTTTCTTACCTTTCTGTGAGTCATGAACTTTTCATTGTTGGTGTTATTTTTGCACTGCATCCCTTGAGCTTCTACTTTAAAGTTAGGGTGTGAAGCTATGTGGGTGGGGAGAAACCTTCAAGAAGCAACATTTTCACTATGGCTTTAAAATTACAATAACTATTGAATATTGGCTCAAATATTTATTGTTTATGTTAAGGATGAAAGGTCGAAATTGTAGACTTATGTAATTGCCTTAAAGTCTATTGTATCATGTAATAGTTTGGCCTTGTTAAAAATATTTGATGGTTCATGAATGGGGCATGCACTTTCAAAATTGTGCCAATGCACTACTATGAATGACAAAATGTTTATTGGTTTGCTTTAATTTACACATCTATAAAGGCTTTTCCATTTACAATCCATAAATGTATTACATGGCCCCAAAAATTTGGAAAGGGTAGGCAAATATGAGACAAAACTTGCATTGAGTTTAGATTGAGGCTTAAAAAACTAAATAAACCCATGAAAACAAGGTAAGCCTTTTATAATGACTTTAAAACTATTTTGTAGTTTATGGTTTTTTGACTATTTTCTATTTTGTCATTTAGAAAAAAGTTACTTTTTGGTTTTGTGGTTTTGATTTTTTTTATATTGTTTATGTGGTTCACAAGTGTTATTTGATTTGTTTCCATCGTTTGATCACATATTTGCAAGTGGGGTACATTGTTGTTCTAAGATGCTTTGGTTTTTTAAAAGTGTCATTGCATTACATTTTACATTCAACAATTTATATATGGCATTGCAAATTTGTGTACCATCTCCAAGAATCTAGGCTATATGTAAAGTTGTGACGAAAGTTCTATCCCTAATTATCATTGGTTATGTTTGAACTAGAGTTGTGGATATTGGTTGCTTATGAATGTTTTATGGTTTTTCACATCAACATGTTAGGACATTCAAGAAGAGCTAACATTCCATAATATTCTTGACAACCTTGCTAAAAGAGGACTTTTAAAATCATGACTTGAAGGAGCTCGTGATCCACATGAAGTAACAAATTTTGGAGGTTCTTTTACCTTTCATTTCATTTTTGCATGAATTTGATAAAAAACATGGTCATAATGTTGGCTTTGATGTTTGATATGAGGTTTTAAAACATGTGGATGGTCACCACATATTTAGATTACAAAATGTTGTTGTTATTGTTGTTGAATATGATGAACAATTGTTTTTCTATTGATAAAGGTTGAAACAAGTTGTTGATGCCTATTAATGTTGAAGAAGTTGAAGATCTTCAATCATAAGTCAATGTGGAAAATCTATTTCATATCACAATTCATATCAATAAATGCAAACACTTATAAGGACTCATGTGAAGATGACTTGTTGGATTTCATTGGTATCATGTTATTTTGTAAAAAAATGTAAGTGCACCTTATCTCAATGCTACAAAAAACAAAACAATTTTCTAGACATTGTTATACTATTGCAACATATTCTTGTTGTCTAAACTAGCTAAATCAAAATAAAATGCATTTTTTGTTGCCAACATTCAATTGCACATGATAGATGCCATCTTGAGATGAAAAATATGGTCAAGTCAATATTGGTCAACAAAAACTGGCCATTCAATCCATGTATTGGTTGTTTGAAACATATTAACTTTGCATGTGCATGTGAAATAAATTTTAATTTGATGGAAAAACTAGAATTTGAAAACCAAAGTTGAGGGCAAAGACTTCTTGGACATGTATGATTCCTTTTTATCTCACATTTTCCTATGTATAGGTGTTTTTTTATGTTCCATGTTAGGTTGAAGATGATGAATTGAACCATTTGTCAAGGTGGTGGGTGTTTGGGCAAATTATTTCATAAACCCACATTAACATGGGGCTAATTATTTGAAAATTTAGAGTGTAAAATGGAAAAGGCTAACTATTATGTGTTTTTTATCTGCTTGTTTTGAAGTTCATTGGTTTTGGGTCTTGGTGTTTTGCTTAAGGGTTTGTTGTGTTCTTTGTTTTTTTTCCTTATATGTGTTTGTTGTGTCTTCAATGTTATATCAATCATGTGTAGCCCAACACTAATAACAACATCCAAAAAAATCAATAAAAAAATTGGGTTCATTTGAACCCATGAAAAGATGTTAGGTTTTGCTTTTGTGTCTTGGGTATTGGAGTAATGTGTTTTTGGTGTATTTGATTTGATTTTGATGTGTTGTGGAGTCTATTGTGCTTGATGTGTTTTGGAAGTTTGCTTTATGTGATGCATCTTGGAAGTGTGTCGGAAGTTTGTTGTGAGTGCCAATGTGTTTTCTAATATTCACACATCATATTTTTTGCATATATGATGTGTGTTTTTGTGTTTTATGTCTCCAATTTGTAATCTATTAGTAGTTTTGAAAGATGGAACAAAGGAGGAGTTGTTGAAACCTTACAACCAACCATCAAACATGACAAAACTTTCATTCTAATTTATCACTTGGGTTAGCCTTTGAATTTAAAATAATATTTGTGTAATGAAACTTCCACAAACTTTCATCAACATTTTTTTAGCTTGAAGTTCCATGATGACCAACAAATTTTTGAGGTTGTCTTTGATATTGTTTGATATTGGTTGTTGTTTGTAAATGTGTGTTCTACAAACTTTGCCTTGAAATTTCAACATTTGAAAATGTGCATTGCATCCAAAATGCAAAGAACTAGGCTTTGTAATTTGTTAAAGACCCAGGACTTGCTTTTCAAAAGTGGGTTTATCAAATACCTTAGTAAAAGAACTTGATTATACTTTCCAAGTTTTTGTTAAAGAACTAGGATGTATACCCAATGAATCACATACCCAAACCCCCACCCTCGCCTCATAACCGTCCATCAATTGAGCTCCTAAAACCCAACCCTAGGCAATTCTTTAAAACTTAAAAAAATCAAACAACCGGATTTAGGCAATGGCAATTCTTTTATAAAAAAATCTAAAACATGCATCAGAGAATAATTAAAAGAAATCAAATACCCGTCCCACACTGGTTTTTACACATGATAAAACCTTTGGCAATGGGCCTTAGTGAAATCCAGGCCATGCTACCTAGCATGACCCCTTTTTCCCACGAAGCAAGCACAGGGCTTCGGGCTTTATCTACCGCTTGTAGATTTCCCATACACTCACTCCTCCACCATACAGAGAATGGTTTGCCAAACCATTTCATACATCAAAACTTTGTTTTTGGGTTGCAAGAATCCCTCTATGTCAGGAGGATCATAAATTGCAACTCTGAAAATACTCAAAGACTTGAGGAAAAATACATTGCAGGATGGCTACTACTAGAGCAACAGGCTTTATCCAATGATGATCATGAGTCAACACTCGGCTCAAATAACCATCATTCCCATTGTCACTGGTGACTAGTTGTGCAGCTTACAAGCCACATTCTATTTTGGTTGCAAACTTTTGAAGGTACTCTCTAGTGTGGCTGCCAAGCGAAATGATTTGTCTCCAGGTGACTACATTTAAAGCTTCACTTAAAGCTTCACTTTCTACAACCCATTCCCATGATGAGTTTTGTTACAGTTGCTGCTGCTATGGTGTTGGTACCAATGAGAATTCAATTGAATTGAATCGAGTTGAGTTGTGAAGAACCAATCCATCAAAGTAGTAAAATTTGTTCACAACATGCCATTAGAGTCATCATATCTTCACCCTGTCTTTGGGCCCGCTTTCACTCCCTATTTCCCTCTCTCAGTGATATTCGCAAAGTAAGGAAATTATTATTAAATCTCAGTATGAAATGCTGAAACTCAACATTTAATGCACAAGGTTCGAGACTAATTACAGTAGTTGTACAAATAGGAGCAGTGAAAATATATGTAACAGCACTGGAGGAGGCGCTCGAGAAAAGATGAAAGACAGGATGAAACTCAGTTTAGCTCAGGAAAAAGGAAAGACAGGATGAAACTCAGTTTAGCTCAGGAAAAAGGAAAGACAGGATGAAACTCAGTTTAGCTCAGGAAAAAGGAAAGACAGGATGAAACTCAGTTTAGCTCAGGAAAAAGGAAAGACAGGATGAAACTCAATTTACCAGGAAAATTGGTGGAAAAAAAACTAGTTTAGGTTCCAGTTATTTCGTTTTGTAAAATTTTCAATTTCATTGGCACCAGTTACATGTTTGATGCCCTATTATGTTGAAAGTGGCCTTTCTCGCCCCCCCCCCCGCCCTTAATCGTGTGACTTTATGGATAACTCTATATTGTTCATAACTTCTCACCTGAATGAGAACCGCATTTTAGTGCACCAGGAAGGAAGCTCACATACTTGATCATCACCATGGTGGGATAAATGGTTGACCCTACTTGCAGCGAGTATGATTACCTTGCAATTCGTTGCAAGGAGGGCTGAACTTGTACCTTGTGTTGATGTGGTATCATGAACATTCATTTATGACAGATGGTTGTGTTTTACAAGATGCCTAACAGAATGCAATAAAAATAAGTTAGACAACATAAGTCAGCATTCAGTTCATGACAACCAACACTGAGGAATGCCCTTTGAGTTTGTAGGCATGCAGGGGGTCACTTGGTCAGGCTTCCTCATAATTTGGGGAAAATCCATCAGCCCATGTTTTAGGGCGACCTTAGACGAGGGTCCAAGGTCCAGGGACCGATGAATTCAAGCAATCTTATTGGTCCCGAAAGCTTTAATTTGGTCCCAAGGCCTTTAGACAAGGGTCCAAGACCAAAAAGTGGCAAATTGAGGCTAAACCTACATGGCACCTGTTTTGGAGGGAAAATCAATTTGGTTTGGGCCATAGGGTTTAGGGTAAGTGGGTAGATTGATCCATAACTTTTAGAATTTTGGGTATCCTTTCTTTAGTCTCAGAAGACCACTCTGAATCAGCGATCTTGTGTGGGGCGAATTTTCACCATTTTGCTAAAAATATTTTGAAAAAAAAAATCTGTTAAAAAAAATCATCAATTATTTTAAAATTTTAAAAATCACAAAAAATTGCTACAATTTGCCTACAATATGAAAGGGGGCTTAAAAGTTTCTATTTTCTTATATCAAATATAGCCAAAATTGGCTAAACATATTTATGGATGATCATCACTTGAGCAACATCACAAATTGAAAAAAAAAAAAAAAAAAAAAAAAAAAAAAAA